>Ga0299907_10000796_pt1 | contig 16515 bp, 13 predicted proteins | sample RVTome_16_FD_198680 | JGI IMG/M metagenome (GOLD analysis project Ga0299907, IMG submission 198680) | Soil microbial communities from uranium-contaminated site in the Upper Colorado River Basin, Wyoming, United States - RVT152D67 (version 2) ...
CCCGGACGTGAGCCGGCTCCGAGACGCCGAATCCGACGGCCACCGGCAGCCGCCCATCGACGACCGCGCGGATGCGCTCGAGGAGCGGAACGGTCGACTCCGCCACCTGCGCGCGAGCACCGGTGACGCCGTACAGCGGGACCACGTACAGGAAGGCGGTCGAGGCGCGGATGGCGCGCTCCAGGCGCTCGGCCGAGGAGTTCGGAGTCACCAGGAAGGCGATCCCCAGGCCGGCATCGGCGACCTGCCGCTCGAAACCGGGATCCTCGCCGGCCGGCAGGTCCGGCACGATCAGCGCATCGACCCCCGCCGCGTACAGCGCGGCAAGGGTTCGGGAGACTCCGCCTGCCACGATCGGGTTGAGATAGCCCATCGCGACGATCGGCGAACGATGCCCTGCCTCGCGCAGTGCACGGATGGCTGCAAGCGCCGTCGCGACGCCGCCCCCGGCGGCGACCGCGGCGTGCCCCGCCGCGGCGATGACCGGCCCGTCGGCGACCGGATCGCTGAACGGCACCCCGATCTCGAGGATGTCCGCCCCGGCGCCCAGGGCCGCGGCGGCAGCCTCGCCCGCGCTCGACGGATCCGGGTAGCCCGCCATGAGGTAGGCGACGAGCGCGCAACGGTGGTCCGCGGCTGCCGTCGCGAACGCCTGCCGCACGCGGCGGGCCCCGGCCGGCTGGCTCACGAGCCGGCCTGGAAGCGCTCGACGATGTCCAGGTCCTTGTCGCCCCGTCCCGACAGGTTGACGACCACCGCCGCACCGGCCGGCAGGGCCGGCAGCATGCGCGCCACCGCGGCGAGGGCGTGTGACGGCTCGAGGGCCGGCAGGATCCCGGACCGCCGCGTCAGCCGATGCAGCGCGGCGACCGCATCGGCGTCCGAGGTGCGCTCCACCTCCAGGCGCCCCACCGCCGCCAGCGCCGACAGCTGCGGCCCGACGCCGGGATAGTCGAGGCCAGCCGAGACGGAGTGCGGCTCGACGACCTGCCCCTCATCGGTCTGAGTGAGCATCGTGAAGGCGCCGTGCAGGACGCCCGGCCGGCCCAGGCCCAACGACGCCGCGTTGTCGCCGAGGCCGTCGCCACGTCCACCGGCCTCGACGCCGACCAGCCGCGTGCGGGCGTCCAGGAATGGCCGGAACAGGCCGATCGCGTTGCTCCCGCCACCGACCGACGCAACCGCCACGTCCGGCAGACGACCGATGCGTTCCAAGAGCTGGGCGCGCGCCTCGCGACCGATCACCGATTGGAGCTCGGCGACCATGTCCGGGTAGGGGTGCGGACCGGCCGCCGACCCCAGGATGTACGCGGTGTCGGTGACGTTGGCGACCCAGTCGCGGAGCGCCTCGTTGAGCGCGTCGCGCAGCGTCCCATGGCCGGTCGCAACGGGTCTCACCTCGGCACCCAAGAGGTGCATGCGGCGCACGTTCGGCGCCTGTCGCTCCACGTCGGTGGTGCCCATGTAGACCACGCACCCCATCCCGAGCAGCGCGCACGCGGCCGCTGTGGCCACGCCGTGCTGCCCGGCGCCGGTCTCAGCGACGATCCGCGTTTTGCCCATCCGCTTCGCCAGCAGGCCCTGGCCGAGCGCGTTGTTGATCTTGTGCGCGCCGGTGTGCGCGAGGTCCTCGCGCTTCAGGAAGAGCCGGACATCCGTGCGGGCGTCGTCGGCAAGGGCCTCTGGCGCCACCTCGAACAGCGGCGTCGGGCGGCCGATGAAGTCGCGCTGCAGCCGCGCCAGATCGTCGCGATAAGTCGGGTCACCCCGGGCGGCCATCCAGGCTGCGGCGAGCTCGTCGAGCGGCTGGATCAAGGTCTCCGGCACGTAGCGGCCGCCGAACGGGCCGAAGCGTCCGCGCGCGTCGACCCGGTCGGCACCGGTCGGCTCCCGGCGAGCGGAGCGCACGAAGGCGGCGATGCGTCGAGGGTCGGACACACCGTTGCGCTCCAGGCCCGAGGCTGCGTCGACGAACGCGGGACGGACTTCGCGGACGACTCCCGCGACCGTCGTCGGATCCAGCCCCCCGGACACTCCCGCCGGCGCGATCCGGTTCAGGCGCCTGGCGATGCTGAGGGGTGCCGCGGCACCAATGCCGCCGCCCGCCTCGGCACCCGCACCCTCGAGCATGACGTGCGACGCCCCGGCCGCGAACCACGCCTCGGCCGCGCACAGTGCCGTGCGGACCGAGGCCGGCCGGTGAACGACACCGATGACGACCGGGTGCTCCCTCGCCTCGTCGGCCAACCACGGCGGCGGTGCGTCGAATCCGGCCAGCTGGATGCCCGGCGGACGGTCGCCAAAGGCCGTCCGTGCCGCGGCGAGGTCCGACGCCTCCGGAGCCCGGAAGACGAGCACCGGCGGGATCGTGCCAAGCCCGCGTGCGAGCCGCGCCGTCTCGGAGACCTCGACCCGCCGCCGGCTGTCAGGTGCGACGACGAAGCCGGCCAGGTCAGCATCGGCGGTGCGCGCGGCTCGGACGCCGGCCTCGTCCCGGAGGCCGCAGGTCTTCACCAGCGCGCGCGCCGGGTGCGCAGGGATCCGGGCCACGGCCCGCGGCGGCGTCGACACCAGCTCGCGCAGCCGAGCTGCGGGATCGGCGGCCGACAGCAACGCCTTCCCGACCAGCGCGGCGTGCGCACCGGCATCGGCGACTGCAGCCAGGTGATGCGCATCCTCCAGCCCACTCTCGGCGACGAGCGTCGCGCCGCCACCTCGCGCCGATGCCAGCAGCTCCAACGCACGCTCCCGGTCCACGTCCAACGTGTCCAGGTCGCGGGCGTTGACCCCGATGAGGGTCGCGTCAAGGGCGAGAGCCCGATCGAGCTCAGCCCCGTCGTGGACCTCGACGAGCGCGTCGATGCCCGCCTCGCCCGCCGCGTCCAGGCAGGCGACTAGCTCGGAGTCGTCCAGCGCACGGGCGAGCAGCAGCACCGCGCCGGCGCCGAGCGCTCGCGCCTGCCACACCTGGTACGGGTCGACGGTGAAGTCCTTGCGCAGCACGGGCCGCGCGGCACGGATGGCGCCACGCAGGTCGTCGTCGCTGCCGCCGAAGCGCGTCGGCTCGGTGAGGACCGAGAGTGCGGCCGCGCCCGCATCGGCAAACGCCCGGGCGAGCTCGGAGACCGCGCCCGGACCGTTCCCCACAGCGGAGAACGAGCCCTCGGATGGCGACGAGCGCTTGACCTCGGCGATGAGTGCCAGCCGCGGGGCATAGCGCAGCGCTGCCTCGAAGCGTGGTGCGACCGGCATGGCAGCCGCCTGCCGGCGCAGCTCGCGCAGCGGCGTGACACGCCGGTCGTGGCGCAACCTCGCGCGCGAGGCATCGAGGAGCGGGGTGAGCACGGTCATTCCGCGGCCACCCGAGCGGCCGAGGTCACCACGTCCGCGGCGCGGCCGCTGTCGATGGCCTCGGCGGCCTGGGTGACTCCCTCGCCCACGTCGTCGGCGCGGCCCGCAACGAACAGCGCCGCCCCGGCGTTGAGCAGGACCACGTCGCGGGCCGGCCCCGGCTCGCCACCGAGGACGGACAGCGCGATCGCCGAGTTCATCTGCGCGTCGCCGCCGATGAGCGCGGCGAGCGGTGCCCGGGCCAGCCCATGATCGAGGCCGTCGATCACCAGCTCCCGAAGGACCCCATCCTCGACCAGCAACGCGCGGTTCGGCCCCGCCAGCGACAGCTCGTCGCTGCCGTCGGCGCCATGGACGACGATCGCCCGGACCGTCTCGAGCCGGCTGAGGGCCCCGGCGATGAGCGGGACCAGCGACCGATCGGCGACGCCGAGCAGCTGGCGACGCACGCGGGCCGGGGATGAGAGGGGCCCCAGGAGGTTGAAGATCGTCCGCATTGGCAGCTCGCGGCGGATCGGCATGGCGTGCTTCATGGCCGGGTGGTAGGCCGGGGCGAACATGAAGCCGAAGCACGTCTCGCGGATCGAGCGGGCCACCGCGTCCGGGCCCGGGTCGAGCGGGATGCCCAGCGCCTCGACCAGGTCGGCGGAGCCCGAGCGCGAGGTGATCGCCCGGTTGCCGTGCTTCGCCACCGACGCGCCGGCACCGGCCACCACGAACGACGCGAGGGTCGAGATGTTGAAGGTGTGGAGGCCATCGGCGCCGGTGCCGCACAGGTCGACCGCGTCCTCGGGCGCCTCAACCCGCACGGCGCGAGACCGCATGACGCGGGCGAAGGCGGCCACCTCCTCGGGCGTCTCGCCGCGGACCCGCATCATCGCCAGCAGCGCGGCCACCTGCACCGGTTGCGCGGAGCCGTCCATGAGCTCTTCCATGGCGGCCTCGGCCAGCGGAGCGGGCAACGTCCCGCCACCCGCGACCAGCTCAACGGCCGCGGCCACCGCCGGCCGGATCTCGGCCGCGCGCTCCGTCATGCCGGCACCCCGATTCGCGCCAGGAAGGCGCTCATCAGCGCCTCACCGTCCTCGGTGAGAATCGACTCGGGGTGGAACTGGAAGCCCTCGACTGGGTGGGAGCGGTGCCGTACGCCCATGACGACGCCGTCGTCCGACCACGCGGTGAGCTCCAGCTCGGGCGGCAAGGTTGCTCGCTCGATTGCCAGCGAGTGGTAGCGCGCCGCAGAGATCGGCGACGGCAGCTCAGCGAAGGCACCGATGCGGTCATGGTGCACCGCGGCGGCCTTTCCGTGCACCGGCGGGACCCGAATGACCGATGCGCCATAGGCCACGCCGATCGCCTGGTGCCCCAGGCACACACCCAGCAGCGGCACCCGCGGACCCAGGGCTCGCACCAACTCGACGCTGATCCCCGCCGTCTCGGGTCGGGACGGCCCGGGCGAGATGACGATCGCATCGGGAGCGAGGCCGGCGACCTCGGCCACCGTGATCTCGTCGTTGCGCGCGACGAATGCATCGGCGCCGATGCGGCCGAGCAGCTGGACGAGGTTCCAGGTGAACGAATCGTAGTTGTCGAGCACGAAGACATGCGGCTCGCTCATGGCCGCACCTCCGCGCCGATCGCGGCGAGCATGCTCGCTGCCTTGGCCGCCACCTCCGCGGCCTCCTTCGCCGGGACGGAGTCGGCGACAACTCCGGCGCCGGCATGGACGGTTGCAACTCCGTCGCGGATCACCGCCGAGCGGATGGTGATCGCGCACTCGACGTCGTGCGGGCTGAAGTAGCCGACCGCCCCGCCGTACGGCCCGCGCCGCTCGCCCTCGAGCTCGGCGATCGCCTCCATGGCGCGCACCTTCGGCGCGCCCGACAGCGTGCCCGCCGGGAAGACGGCACGGACGGCGTCGAAGGCGTCGAGGTCGTCCCGCAGGGTGCCGCGGACCTCCGAGACCAGGTGCATGACATGCCGGTAGCGCTCCACCGCGCGGAGGGTCGTGACCTCGACGCTCGCGCGGGCCGCCACCCGGCCGATGTCGTTGCGCGCCAGGTCGACGAGCATCGCATGCTCCGCGAGCTCCTTGGGATCGGCGCGCAGGTCGTCTTCAAGAGCCGCGTCCTCGATCGGGTCCTCCGCCCGCGGACGCGTGCCGGCGATCGGTCGGGTGACGACCTCGTCGCCGCGGACGCGGACGAGCAGCTCCGGCGAGGCCCCGACCAGGGCCGCCCCCTCGGCAACGCCACGCAGGTCGAGATAGAACAGGTAGGGCGACGGGTTGATGCGACGCAACGAACGGTAGATCTCGATGGCGCTCCGCTGAGTTGGGACGCTGAACCGCCGCGCGAGCACGCACTGCAGCATCTCGCCGGCGTGGATCTCCTCCACCAGGCGCGCGACGCCGGCCTCGTATCGGGACCGCGCCGCCTCGTCGGACTCGGGCGGGACGACACCTCCCACCACGGGGGCTGGCCGCTCGGTCGCGGCCGGCGACGAGAGAGCGCGGGAGACGTCGGCCAGTCGGGAATCAGCAGCGGCGTCGCGGAGCGTGGAGACGCGGGCCACCTGCTCCAGGTGGTCGAAGACGATGACCGCCGACGGCAGGTGGAACACCGCATCCGGCAGGCCGAGCGGATCGGAGTCCGGCAGCGGCACCCGCTCCCAGCGGGCGGCGGTCTCGTAGGCGAGGTACCCGACGCCGGACGAGAGGGAGAACGCGGGGTCGCCCACCGCCGGCGCTCGGTGGGGAAGGATGCGCCGCAGGGCCTCGAGCGGGTCGTCGGTCGTGAACTCCTCGGCCGAGGTCCCGTCGATGAGCACGGCCCGCTCCCCGCGCACCTCCAGCGTCCGGCCGTGGACCCCGACCAGGGAGTAGCGGCCGTAGCGAGCGCCCTCCTCCACCGACTCGAGCAGAAACGCGCAGCGCCGCCCGAGGCGCAGGGCTGCGGCGACCGGCGTGAGCGTGTCGGCCGCCAGCTCGAGGCTGTGGATCGGCGCCAGGGGTGGGACTGCGGTGGTCATCGGTTCGGCATCCATGGAGTACGACAAAGCCTCCATCCTTCGAGGGACGGAGGCTTCTTCCGCGGTACCACCCTGGTTCGGACCTCATCGGTCCGCGCTTGGCTCGCACGGGCTCTCAGTGAGCCGATGCGCCGGCCCGAGGTAACGGGGGCCTCCCGTCGCCGCCTAGTTGATGCTCCCGCCAATCGTATATCCGGTATATACGATCGCGCCGAAAGCAACGTTCGGAGCGAGGCTCGCGGGTCCATTCGCCCTCGTCGTGCCACGCCGGCTTGCACCATCCCGGCTCGCTGCGGTGGCCGTGCGACGAGCTACTCGTCCCGGTCGACGCCGTCTGAAGTTGGAGCCGCATCCTAGGCTCGCTCGCGGAAGGCGTCAAGGCGGGCGCGCAATCGCAACCGGGCCGCAACGGAGCCGTGACCGATGCGGCGCTGACGCCCCGCCATCGGCGCCATAGGCTGCGGACATGGAGTACCCGGAACCGATCACCGTTGAGCGCGACTTCACGGCGTTCAGCGTCCGCGACGGGCGTCTCGCGCCGGTCACCTGCGTCGCGTGCGGCTGTCGCCTCGAGCGGCATGACGACGGCACCTGGTGGCACTTCTCCGGCCGCGAAGCGCGCGATGCACGAGGCTGTATCGTGGCCTGCGCCGAGCAGCCGCATTACGGAGGCGTCGCCGCGGCCCTCGGCTGAGCCGGAGGACCGCGTGCCGCGAACGCGCGCCGCAGACATCGCGCGCCGCGCCGAGCCAAAGGGCATCGGCAGCGCCGGCGCGCGGGACCCCCTCGCCCGCGAGGTCAAGCTGGTCGGCGCCCTCCTGGGCCAGGTCATCGTCGAGCAGGAGGGTGCGGAGCTCTTCGACCTCGTTGAGCAGCTCCGCCGCTCCGCCATCCGCCGGCGCGATTCCGCGAACCACGCTCCCCTCGACGCGCTTCCACTGCTGGGCCGGTCTCCGGCCGAACTGCTTGCCGTGGCGCGAGCGTTCACCGCGTACTTCCTGCTCATCAACCTCGCGGAGGAGAAGCACCGCGTCAGGACACTCCGTCGCCGTGAGCGTGCCGGCGTCCTCCCGGAGAGCATCGCCGACGCGATCGCCCAGCTGGCGCGCGCGAAGCTGCCCACGACCGACCTGCGGGCGCTGCTGGATCGGCTCCTCCTGCGGCCGGTGCTCACCGCGCACCCCACCGAGGCCCGTCGGCGGACCGTGCTCGTCGCCCAGCGGCGCCTGTATCGGCTGCTGGATCGGTTCGATGACCCGCGTCTGACCCGACGGCAGGACCGGGACCTCCGGCGGCGCCTGCGCGAGGAGATGACCGTCCTGTGGCAGACGTCGCAGGGTCGACGGCAGCGGCCGACGCCGCTCGACGAGGTCCGGGCAGCCATGGTCTTCTTCGACCAGACGCTGTTCCGGGTCACCCCGCAGCTGTATCGCGCGCTCGACGCCGCGCTCCTGGACCGCGGGCGGAGCGAGGACCGATCCGGATCGCGCGAGCCGGCGGCCCGGTCGTTCGTCCGATGGGGATCCTGGATCGGCGGGGATCGGGACGGGCATCCCGGGGTCACCGCCGAGGTGACGAGGACGACCCTGCGCATCCAGGCCGATCACGTGCTCCGCGGCTACCGGAACGTCGCCGATCGGCTTCAGCAGACCCTGTCCGTGGCCACCGACCGCGCCGAGGTGCCCGATGAATTCCTTCAGCGCCTGGGCGCCTGGCTCAGGCCGTTCCCCGAGCTTCGCGCCGACCTGGAGCGCCGGTTCCCCGGCCAGCCGTACCGGCAGGCGTTCGGCGTCATCGGCGAGCGGCTCGAGCGCACACGGCGCCGGCTGACCGGCGCGCGTGGGCCACGGCGGGGTGCGTACGACACCCCGGTCGAGCTCCTCGACGAGCTCGGCGAGGTCCAGGCCTCTTTCCGGGCGCACGCCGCCGATCGCGTGGCGTGGGGCGAGGTCCAGGAGCTGCGCTGGCAGGTCGAGACCTTCGGCTTTCACCTCGCGTCGCTCGAAGTCCGGCAGCACGCGGACGGGCATCGTTCCGCCCTGGCCACCCTCCTCGACGCCGAGGAGAGCTCGGAAACGCGCGAGGCCCTTGCGACGCTGCGCGCCATCCGCGACATCCACGGCGCCTTCGGAGCTGAGGCGCTTCCCCGCTACGTGATCAGCTTCACCCGGTCGGCGGCCGACGTCACCGCCGTGCTCGAGCTCGACCGCATCGCGGTGCCGGACGCGGAGCCCACGCCACTCGATCTGGTGCCGTTGCTCGAGAGCAGCGACGCTCTCGGCGCTGCCGGCGCACTGCTCGCGTCCCTGCTGAACGACCCGACGTACCGCGCTCACCTCGAGCGCCGCGGGATGTGCCAGGAGGTGATGCTCGGCTACTCCGACTCGAACAAGGAAACCGGCTACCTGGCCGCCGCGTGGAGCCTGTACCGGGCGCAGGAGGAGCTGGTCGCCGTGGCCCGCGACCACGGCGTGGACCTCACGCTGTTCCATGGGCGCGGTGGCACCATCGGCCGCGGCGGCGGTCCCGCGAACCGTGCCGTCCTGGCGCAGGCGGCAGGATCCGTGAACGGCCGTCTTGCGGTGACGGAGCAGGGCGAGATGATCGCCGAGCGATACCCCAGCCCGACGATCGCGCAGCGGCACCTGGAGCAGCTGACCAGCGCGGTGCTGCTCGCCAGTCGGCCGGGCCACGGCTGGGTGACCGCCGAGCAGGCGGATCGGTGGCGGCCGATGATCACCGAGCTCGCGTCGCTCGCCGAGGGGGCCTATCGGCGCCTCGTCTGGGACGAGCCGGCGTTCCTCGACTTCTTCCGATGCGCGACGCCCATCGACGAGCTCGGGCGGATGGAGCTCGGATCACGCCCGTCCCGACGGGGAGGCGCCGCGCCGACGCTCGAGAGCCTGCGGGCGATCCCATGGGTCTTTGCCTGGTCGCAGAGCCGGACGAACCTGCCGGCCTGGTACGGCGTCGGCACAGCGCTGGCGGCCTTTGTACGCCGGCACGCCGACGGACACGACCAGCTCACCGAGGCCTACCGCAGCTGGGAGTTCTTCCGATCTCTCATCGACAACGTGGAGCTCGGCCTGGCCATCGCCGATCCCACCCTGGCCGCGCGGTACGCCGCGCTGGCCGGCGAGGATCCGGACATGCGGGCGATCGCCGACGCGATCGAGCTCGAGCGGACGACGACGGTCGAGCAGCTCACCGCGCTCACCGGGAACGATCGCCTGCTCGAGCGCAGCCCTCGCCTGCGGAGGAGCATCGACCTGCGGACGCCGTACGTGGACGTCCTCTCCGAGCTTCAGGTCCACGCACTGGAGCGACTGCGGTCCGGGACGCTGGCAGCCGCCGAGCGGGAGGCGACCGAGGAGCTGCTGCAGCTGACGGTCGGAGGCGTCGCGGCCGGCCTCCAGCACACGGGGTGAGGCCTGATTGCATGATCATGCAGTCGTCATGCACTCTATGCAGGTGACCCACTCCGTCAGCGTCGCCGTGGTCGGCGCGTCCGGCTACGCCGGCGCCGAACTCGTCCGCCTGCTCGCCGGGCACCCTCACGCGACGATCCAGGCGCTGTACGCGCGCGGCCGCGACGACCAGCCGCTGGCTGACGAGTTCCCCCACCTCGCACCACTGGACCTTCGGCTGCGGGACGGCGCTCCGGAGCCCGGCGAGGTGGACGTCGCCTTTCTGGCTCTCCCGCACGGCGCATCGGCGGAGCTGGCCGTGCGGCTGGCGGCCGGTGGCACGACGGTGATCGACATCGGCTCCGACCTGCGCCTGGCCGATCCGGCCGCCTACCCCGCCTGGTACAACTTCGAGCACCCGACGCCGGACGCGCTGGCCGATGCGGTCTACGGGCTCACCGAGTTCGCCCGCGATCGCCTGCCGGGGGCGAGGCTGATTGCCAACCCCGGTTGCTACCCGACCGCCAGCCTGCTGGCGCTGACACCGTTCGCGCGGGTAGGCGTGCTGACCGGCGAGATCGTCGTCGATGCGAAGTCTGGCGTTTCGGGCGCGGGCCGCAGTGCGGGGGCGGATTTCCTGTACACCGAGCTCGAGGGCGGCACAAAGGCGTACGGCATCCCGCGCCATCGGCACACGCCGGAGATCGCGCAGGGCCTGGTCGCAGCGGGGGTCGAGGGAGTCGGCCTGACGTTCATCCCCCATCTCATCCCACAGGTGCGCGGGATCGTCGCGACCTGTTACCTCCAGCTGATCGATGACCTCGACGACGCCGCGCTTCGAAGTCTCCTCGATGACGCCTACGCCGACGAGCCGTTCGTGCACGCCGTGGGCAGCCCGCCGAGCTCGAAGCTCGCCTCGGGGTCGAATCACGCCTTCGTCTTCGCCGCCCGGACCGCGGAGCGGCGGGCGGTGGTCATCGGCGTCATCGACAACCTCGGCAAGGGCGCGGCCGGGCAGGCGGTGCAGAACATGAACGTCGCGCGGGGGCTGCCGGAGACCGCCGGGCTCGGCGCGGTCGGCGTCTACCCGTGAGCGTCCGGCCGGTCCGCGGCGGGATCACCACGCCACGCGGCTTCCGGGTGGCGGCCGCCCGCGCCGGACTGCGCTCCGGGCCCGGCCCCGACCTGGCATTGCTCGTCAGCGAGCGCGGCCCCGTCCCGGCCGCCGCCACCTTCACGAAGAACCGCCTCCGCGCCGCACCCGTCGAGCTCTCGATGCGAGCGCTGCGCACGTCCCGCGGGCGGATCGCGGCGGTCGTTGCCAACGCCGGCTGTGCGAACGCCGGCACCGGGGCGCAGGGCCTCGACGACGCGCGCGCCGTGCAGACACTCGTCGCTGAACAGGTCGGCGTCGCGAACCGGCACGTCTTCACCGCGTCGACCGGGCTGATCGGCTCGCGCCTCGGGGTGGAGCGGATCGCATCGGTCCTGCCCAGCCTGCGGCCGGCAGCCGGCCGTCGGGCGGATGGCGAGGCAGCCCACGCCATCATGACCACCGACACCGTGCCAAAGGAGTCCGCCGTCGAAGTCGACCTCGGCCGCGGGCGCACGGCGCACGTGGCCGGCATGGCCAAGGGCTCGGGGATGATCCATCCGGAGATGGGCACGATGCTCGCCTTCCTCACCACCGATGCGTCGATCGGGCCGGGAGCGCTGCGCGACGCGTTGCGAGCGACCGTGGACCGCACGTTCAACCAGGTGACGGTGGACGGCGATCCATCGACGAACGACACCGTCCTGGTCCTGGCCAGCGGCGCCGAGGGTGGTGCCGAGCTGGCGGGGGCCGCCCTCCATGCGTTCGAGGAGGGGCTCGAGGCCGTCTGCCGCTCGCTGGCGGAGCAGATTGCCGCCGACGGGGAGGGTGCACAGCACCGGATCGACGTGTCGGTCATCGGGGCGCGATCGGACCGCGAGGCGAGGCTCGTCGCCCGGACGGTCGCGAGCTCCAGCCTGGTGAAGACCGCCGTCCACGGAGCCGATCCGAACTGGGGCCGGATCGCCGCCGCCGCCGGAAGGTCCGGCGCGAGGCTGGACCCGGATCGCCTGGCGGTTCGCATCGGCGCGATCACCGTGTACGACGGCGCACCGCTGCCGTTCGACGAGCGCGCCGCCTCCCGGGCGCTGCGCGGGAAGGTGGTCGGCATCGGCCTCGACCTGCGGCTCGGAAGGGGCAGCGGCATGGCATGGGGCTGCGACCTGTCGGCCGAGTACGTGGCCATCAACAGCGAGTACCGAACATGAGCGGCCGGCCGGTGACGATCAAGATCGGCGGTGTCGCCGGCCAGCACGCCGACAGCCTGGCCTGGCTGGCCCGGCACGCCCCTCCCGAGACGGTCCTCGTCCACGGGGGCGGCAACGAGGTGGCCGAGTGGAGCCGGCGGCTCGGACTCGAGCCACGGACCCATGAGGGCCTGCGCGTCACCGATCCCGACACCCTGGAGGTCGTGGTGGCTGTGTTGGCCGGGCTGGTCAACACGCGGCTCGTGGCCGCCCTCGAGGCCGACGGCCGCTCCGCGGTCGGCCTGACCGGCGCGGATGGCGCGCTCATCCAGCTCCGCCGGCGGGATCCCGAGCTCGGCGAGGTCGGCGAGGTCGTCGGCGCTGATGCGTCCCTCCTCGAGGCGCTCGTCGCCGCCGGCAGGCTGCCGGTGGTCGCCTCGATCGGCTTCCACGAGGGCGCATTGCTGAACGTCAACGCCGACGAGGTGGCCGGTGCGGTCGCCGCGTCCCGCGGTGGGCTGCTGCTGCTGTGCACCGACGTTCCCGGCGTCCAGCGCGACGGCCGGGTGCTCGAACGGCTGGACGCCACGGGAGCGGAGGCCATGCTGGCCGACGGCACCGCATCGGCCGGGATGCGTCCCAAGCTGCGGGCTGCGCTGGTCGCCGCGGCCGCCGGGTGCGAGGTGCGAATCGTGGACGGACGGTCTCCGTCCGAGCTCGAGCGCGCCTTGAAGGGAGGTTCGGCAGGCACGATGGTGACGGCAGCATGAACGAGGACCTCCGCAAGCCGCTGGCGCGGCGGCAGCTGATGCGGCGCCTGATCGCGACCGGCGAGATCCACTCCCAGGAGCAGGTGGTCGCCGAGCTGGCGCGCCGCGGGGTCGCCGTCACGCAGGCTACCGTGTCGCGCGACTTTGCCGAGCTCGGCGTCGTGCGCGGGGTGCGGAACGGGTCGCCGGTCTACCTCGCGTCCGATGACCTGCCCACGTCCCGCGACCCGGGCGCGGCCGATCGGTTGCGTCGGCTGCTGCTCGATCTGCCACTGACCATCGACGAGGCCCCGCCGCTGCTGGTGCTGCGGACCTCGCCGGGCGGGGCGAACGCGATCGCCCGGGCGGTCGACCTCCTGCCGCTGGACGGCGTGGTCGGCACGCTGGCCGGCGACGATACGATCTTCATCGCCTGTCGCGACCGGAACGTGTTGCGCCGAATCCGCGCCCAGTTCGAGGCGCTCCGCGCCGGAGAGGACGTGTAGCGTGGGCTGTTCGCGGGTATATACGGTATATACGATGGGACCCATACAATGAGATCCACCCCTGCGCCGGCCTCGTCGGCCATCGACCTCGAGTCGCGGGTCCATCTGCCCGTCTACGCCCGGCAGCCGCTCGTCATCGTGCGTGGCGAAGGGTGCTGGGTGTGGGACGAGGCCGGCAACCGGTACCTCGACCTCGTGGCCGGCATCGCGGTGAATGTGCTCGGTCACGCGCACCCCGCGGTCGCCGACGCGCTGGCGGAACAGGCGCGAACGTTGCTCACCACCTCGAACCTGTACTACACGGTCCCGCAACTGGAGCTGGCGCGGGCGCTGCTCGATCGCTCCCCGTTCGACCGAGCCTTCTTCACGAACTCCGGGACGGAGGCCAACGAGGCGGCCATCAAGCTTGCTCGCCGGCACGGCCACGACCGAGGCGCCTACGCGATCGTGTCCCTGGCGAACTCCTTCCACGGCCGAACGCTCGGTTCGCTGGCAGCCACCGGCCAGCCGAAGTACCAGGAGCCGTTCACCCCACTCCCGGAGGGGTTCTTCCAGGTGCCGATCAACGACGCGCACGCGCTGCGCACCGCCGTCAACGAGCACACCGCCGCCATCCTCCTGGAGCCGATCCAGGGCGAATCGGGCATCCACCCGCTGACCGACAAGTTCCTGGTCGCGGCTCGCCGGGTCGCGGATGCGGTCGGCGCGCTGCTCATTCTCGACGAGATCCAGACCGGCATCGGGCGCACCGGGACGTTCTTCGCATTCGAGCAGACCCCCGTGGTGCCGGACGTGGTGACGATCGCCAAGGGGCTCGGCGGCGGCGTGCCGATCGGCGCGATGCTCGTCCGGGAATCGGCTTCGGTCTTCCATGTCGGCGACCACGGCACCACGCTTGGAGGCAACCCGCTGACCGCGGCTGCCGCGCTCGCGACCCTGAGGGTGATCGACGAAGAGGGCCTCATGGACAACGCGCGCGACATGGGCGCCCGTTTCGCCGAGGGGCTGGGCACCCTGGTGGCCGATGGCCTGGCGACCGAGGTGCGCGGACGCGGCCTGATGATCGGCCTCGACACAGCCGCGCCGATCGCGAAGCGCGCCATGGCGATCGCTCGTGACCAGCATCGGCTGCTCGTGAACGCGACCGGCGAGACGACGCTGAGGATCGTGCCGCCGCTGACGATCACCGCCGAGGAGGTCGACGAGGCCCTCGTCCGGCTCCGGTCCGCACTCACCACGGCCGCCGACGCATGAGCGTCCGAACGGCCATCGTGACCGGGGCGGCAGCGGGAATCGGCCGGGCCACCGCTGAGCGACTCGCCGGCGATGGATGGCGGGCCATTGGCATCGATCGGACCGATGCCTCGGTCCGCGGCGTCGAGCTCGTCGTCGGCGACGCCGGCGACCGACCGGTCCTTCAACGGGCGCTGGCCCTGGCGGACGGCTCGCTGGACGCGCTCGTCTGCTCGGCCGGGATCCCTCCGTCGGGACCGTGGGACAGCCGGGAGCACTGGGACGAGGTGCTGGCGGTGGACCTGACCGCGCCGTACGAGGCGCTTCGGACCTGCTGGCCCGCGCTGGTGGCGGCCCGTGGATCGGCCGTCCTGGTCGGCAGCATCGTTGGCGCGGCCGAGGGCTCCCTGAGGTCACCGGCCTACGCGGCCGCCAAGGCCGGGCTGGAAGGCATGGCGCGCTCGTTCGCGGTCATCGGCGCCCCTGATGGCGTCCGCGTGAACGTCGTGGCGCCCGGCGCGATCGCCACCGACTTCGACGAACGCCTATTGCCTGCTGACCAGCGCACCGATGTCCCGCTCGGGCGGATGGGGACCGCGGAGGAGGTCGCCGCCGTGATCAGCTTCCTCGTCGGCCCGGACGCTTCCTATGTGACCGGTGCCGTATGGACGGCAGACGGGGGCCGCACGATCCTGTCCATGGCCGATGCGGACCGCGCCGGGAGCGACCGGCTGCGCTGATCAACCCTCGGGGTCGACGATCTCGACCGAGTCGACGACGAAGCGTTGTCGGCACCATCGCTCGCTCAGCACGGCGTCGAGGACCGGATACGGCGCCGCGAGGGGCGTCCGCTGGCAGTCGGAGGACGCCGGATCGTCGAGGTGCCCCGTGACCCGCAGGAGCGTGCCCTCGTGCCCTTCCCGGTCGGACGTCGGGATGTTGACCTCCAGGTCGGGCGGCAGGTGAATCGGAACGGAGATCCCGTTCGCCGCGGGGCCAATGACGCTGGAGACCTCCAGCGGCGGCCACTGGGCCAGCCAGGCCGGCTCGCCGGCGTACGGCGATGACAGGTCAGCCCCCCGTTCGATGGCGTAGCCCTCGATCACGACCGCCTGATCGCCGAGGCATTCCAGCTGACGTTGAGGATGCAGCGAGAGGACGTAGAAGGCGTGCAGGTCGAGCTGGCAGCCGGGATCCGGGAACTCGGTGAGGGTGGGCACGGAGGCGGAATCGCCCGCGCTGCCGGGTGCAGGCTCCGCGATCGGTACAAATCCGAAGATGTGCTCCGCCGACATCGCCTCCTGCGCCTGCACGAGGTACCAGTTTTCGACGACCTCGATGACCCAAACGTCCGAGCCGGGGTTGATGTCCGCAAACGGGTCGCCGCCGGGTCGGTCGTGGAACGACAGCTCGGGGACCGCCAGGTGGGCATACGAACCTGTGTCCAATGGCTCGATGGAAGGTTGGACCTCCAAGGTCACAGCAGGTGCTGTCGGCGACTCGCTCGGCCTCGCAGTGACCGCCACGGCCGGCGGAGTCGGCGTGACGGTCGGCGAGGGGTCAGCCGTGGCGACCAGCGCGGCCCCACCACCGATGGCGATGACCGCGATTGCCGCCGCGGCCGCGACGAGTGCGGGCGCGGTTCGACTCCGGCCGTCATCCGGAAGGCCACGCGGGTCCGCGGGCACTGGAACGGCTTGCGCGGAGAGCTCGCGGTGAAGCGCCTGCTCGAAGTCACGGGCACGCTCGGCCGCCGCGCGGCAGGACGAGCAGCCGGCGAGGTGGGTCTCCTCGTCCGCCGAGAGGTCGCGCCCCTCCGACAGCGCCAGGTACATGCGGCGTGTGTATCGGTCGGTCATCGATCCGCCTCCCATTCGGCGGCAAGCCGTCGGCGGGCGCGGAAGATGATCGTGCGGGCGTTGATGTGGGAGAGGCCGAGCATCTCGGCAATCTCGGCCA
>Ga0299907_10000797_pt1 | contig 16501 bp, 14 predicted proteins | sample RVTome_16_FD_198680 | JGI IMG/M metagenome (GOLD analysis project Ga0299907, IMG submission 198680) | Soil microbial communities from uranium-contaminated site in the Upper Colorado River Basin, Wyoming, United States - RVT152D67 (version 2) ...
CCAAGCGTTTCAGCACCGACGAGGGCAAGGCGTTGATCGCAGGCATCTCAGCTCATGCAATTGCACCTTTCCATGCACCGGCGACCGCGGCGGTTGGGTTGATGCTCGGAGCGATCGCCCACTCCCACGGCTGGCCGATGGCGAGAGGAGGCTCGCAAACGATCGCGGGCGCGCTGGCGGCTCGCTTCCTCGAGCTCGGCGGGGAGATCGAAGTGGGGCGAAAGGTGACATCTGTTGACGAGTTGTCGGCGTCCATGGTGTTTCTCGATGTCATGCCACCGGCCGCCCACGAGATCGCCGGCAACCGACTCTCGAACTCACATGCCCGTGGTTTGTCACGGTGGAAGCCAGGTCCCGGAATCTTCAAGATCGACTGGGCGCTAGACGGGCCGATTCCGTGGTCGGATCCGCTGAGTTGCCAGGCGGCCACGGTCCATCTTGGAGGGAAATACGCCGAAGTGGCCGCCGCTGAGCGAGCAGTCTCCCGCGGAGAGCACCCCAAACGGCCGTTCGTGCTCCTAGCCCAGCAGTCGCTGTTCGATGAGACCCGGGCTCCTGAAGGCAAGCACACCGCGTGGGGGTACTGTCATGTCCCCAACGGGTCGACCGTCGACATGACCGAGGCGATCGAGAACCAGATCGAGCGATTCGCCCCCGGGTTCCGTGATCTCGTCCTGAAGAGGTCCACGCGCAGCTCCATGGAATACCAGGCCTACAACCCGAACTACATCGGCGGTGACATCGGTGGCGGCCAATATGGGCTCCGCAAGCTTCTCCAGATCGGGAACAAGGCGCCCTATCACCTCGGTGGCGACGTATATCTCTGCTCCTCGGCCACTCCCCCTGGCGCCGGTGTCCACGGCATGTGTGGCTACCACGCGGTGCGCGCTGCCCTCGACTGACCTGTAAACCGTCACCCGGCGATGGCGGCAGTCTCATCGTCGTATATGGCGATGGCCTCGTCTAGACGGGTCAGGGAGAAGATCTCCCGGTAGTGGTCGCTCAGTCCGTACGCCCGGAGGGCATGCCCCGCCCGCTGCGCCCTGATGAGTGTCGTGACCAGCAAACCGATACCGCCACTGTTCATGTACTCGAGGCCCTCGAAGTTGAGGATCACGGCGGTTGCCCCGTCTCCGGCCTCCTCATGGGCATCGGTGATCTGCTGTTCGGAGAAAGCAGTGATCTCACCGACAACGTCGATGACGCGCATCCCGTCGGTTACCTTGCGGATGTTCATTGTCAGATTCGTTGTGGGCATCGTCCCTCCCTCAGTTGACGGAAGCCGTGTCTTCGTAGATGTGCATGAAGTCGGCGAGACGGGTGATCTCGAAGACTTCCTTGTAGTGATCGGTGAGACGGAGCGCTCCCACCGCCCGCTGCTCCGCCCGAGCCATCGCCAGGACACCGACGATCACCGCGATGCCGGTGGAATTGATGTAGTCGACCTTTTTGAAATCGAGGACGATCTCGCCAGGTGACCGTGCCGCCTGGACGTATGCCGACTCCATGCCTTCCTTCGCCATCCGGTTCACGGTTCCGACCAACTCGATCACCGAGCCCTTGTCGGTCACTCGGACCGTGGCGGAAAACTCTTCGTCTGCCATCAGGCTCCTCCTTCCCGGTTCATCACCAGTTCGACAATGTGATGCCCGTTCTCACGGGCTGTGCTGACCTCGTCCACCATCTGCTCGATCAGAAACAGCCCCCAGCCCCGGGGCGTCTGGTCGCCGGCAATCTTCGCTTCCAGGTCGGGAGTTACCGCGTGCGGGATGTCTTTGTCACCGCCGTTGTCCACGACGCGCACCGTGACGCGCTGGGGGGTGACAGCCACCCTTATCGAGACATCGAGGTCGGGGTTGTTCTCGTTGCCATGCTCGATGGCGTTCATCACTGTCTCGCCCACAGCCGTCTTCAACTTCTCCAATCGGGAGCCTTCGAACCCAAGCGAGCGAACGGCCTCTGCAACCTTGGCGATGGCCACCCTCTCGTTTCCCTCGACGCTGGGGACGGTGAACTCGATCAGCGCTTCCTCACCGGTGTGAAAAGCGTCGGCGGACACACTCGCCGATGCGGTACGCCGGATTACGACGAGGGTGATGTCATCCTCCTGTTCAGCGCCCGGCCCGGTCCAGGTCTCCAGGTCCCCGACCAGGGAGCTGCAGATGTCCTCGTCTCTGGTCTTCTTGGCGACCCGCCCCATCAACCGGGAGAAGCCGTACATCTCGCCTTCCGGACTGTGCGCCTCGGTGATCCCGTCGCTGGTCAGGACCATCACATCGCCGGCTCCGAGAGCGTGGGTTCGCTCGTCATAGGTCATGTCGGGCATGAGACCGAGTGGCATTCCCGTGGCACGAAGCTCGAGAACTCCGTCAGAAGTCCGGACATAAGGAAGGTTGTGCCCGGCATTTGCGAAGACGACCTGACCGTCCTCGATATCGATGATGGCGTAGAGACAGGTCACGAACATCGCAGGAGGTATCTCCGGCACCAGATGCTCGTTGACGTCTGCAAGGACGGCAGATGGTGAGTCGTGCTGCGCGGCGGCAGCTCGGAGCATCGACCGACAGGTCGCCATTACCAGGGCGGCGGGCACCCCTTTGTCTGTCACGTCCCCGATTACGACTCCAAGTCGACGATCGTCCAGCTGGATGAAGTCGTAGAAGTCGCCACCCACGGCACGAGCGGGCCGATAGAAGGCATCGACGTTCCATCCGTTGATCGAAGGCAGCTCCTTGGGCAGGAGGGTCTGCTGGATCAAGGCGGCCACCTTGAGCTCCTGTTCGATGCGCTCCCTCTCTTTAGCCTCCGCCTGCTGCTCGCGCACGAGTTGGGCGACCTTCATCGCCGGAGCCACCTGGGAGGCCAGGTTGCCGAGAAGTCGCCGATCGTCTGTCGAATAGGGTTGGTCGGAGAGACGGTGACCCAGGTAGAGGGCACCGAGCAGCTCACCCTGGCCGATCAGTGGCACCACAAGCTCAACGCCTTGACCACGCAATCTGTTGATTGCCTCGGATTCCACCTCGATGCCGGACAACTCCACCGGGACACCGGAAGACAAGAGGATCGTTTCCAGCGTGTCGCCGGGGGGAATCTCGATCGCTTCGATCTCTCGTGTCTGTGAATCGGGAACGGACGACGACGAATCGTCACGAACCGCCCCGGTCCTCTTCGAGCGCTTCCTCACCTGAACCATCTCCTCATCTTTCCCTCGAACCGTCCCGAAATCGTTACGAATCTTGGGACCTCAACCCCATCCATCAAAAATCTAACCCTGCGCCACCGGAATCGGGGTCGGGGAGTCGACGACCGTCGATCTCGCCATCACCAACCTCGCTCCGAGATGTTTTGCCATCCCCTCACACCCCCGGTACATCACTTGCTTGTGGGCATACGAGAAGACGGGTCGGGCGAACCTCGCAATCGTGTTCATCCAGCCTTTCGTGGTCGACACATACCAGTGGAACCGCACTCGCGTTCCGCTGGGATGAGCCTCGAGAAGATGAGTCCCGGTCCCCACCAGGTCACCTCGGACGATGTTGCGGACTAGATAGGGACGATCGATTTCGATCGCTCTCACCTGGAGTTGCAGGGTGAATTGCCCCGGGCCGCGCATCGCGTACGAGGCCACTTTGCCCACGCCAGCCGCATCGCCCTGCTCAACGAGCTCGGATCGTGTCACCGATGGCCACCACGACGTGTATTCCTCCGGACGGGAGAGAAGCTGGAAAACCCTCTCGGCTGGCGCGGTCAGCACCCACTCTGTCTCGAACATGTAGTGGACCATTTCGCTCCTTTCACCCCAGTCATGCCATACGATCGATACGGGAGCGCTACGAGGAGGTCGCGCCGTGACAGGCTCAGGCTCATCGGAGAATCAGCGCTCCCACCACCGGGAAAGAGGACGGTTTCATGGCCCCAGGCCACCACTCCGACCCAACTGATGATCAGCTCGTTGCTGTCGTCTCCACGACGCAGCGACTCGGCAAATTCGTCCATCACCCGCTCCACTCCATAGCGGGAGCGATTGAAGTGGCGATCCCTGGTGCCCAACAGGCGATCACGAATGCGAACATGACCCAGAGCAGGATGGAGACGAGCCGGCTCAACCCTTCAACCAAACACCGACGGCCGCCGGTTGCATCGTGGAGTCGACGAGACCAAGCCACCCTTCGACCACCTCGTCGGCGTCGACCCGGTCACGCAACGTCCCGGCGAATTCGGAGGCCACCTGCTCGGCGTCGTACTTCGATCTGTTGAAACGACGGTCGACGACACCCTGGACTCGCCCCCGCAAGGGATTGAACGCTGCTGCCATTGCAAGCGTGGTCGCTGCCACCACCCAGGGCTCCTGAAATTGAGAGCCTGCCAAGGCCGCCACCCCGCCAACCCCGGCCGCGAGCACCCCGACCACCAACGCATAGGAGACCGTCCTGGAGATGATCCGATCGATCTCATAGAGGCGGTAGCGGAGGATGGCGACCGTGGCCGCCAGGGGCATGGCCAGGATCGAGACGTCGAAGAGAACATCGAACCACAGCGGCACCGAATCCCCGGTGACCGATTCAAAAATGGTGTTTCCAATCAGAGTGGTAGCAAACGCCGAGCACGCGAGAAGAAACCACTTGAGCTGCAGGCGTTCCACCCCCCTGGCCCGGCGGAAGCGAACGATGACTGAGATCACCGAAGCCAGAACGAAAGCGGTGAGCAGAACCGACAAGGGACCGAATATCCAGCCGTATTCCGGATTGGGGACACCGGGAATACCAATCGGGTTGGCCACATAGCGGGAACACCCTTGTGCCTCCGAGAAACCGGAGCACAGTCTCTCCGCAAACAAGTACAGCCCGAACACCGATCCAATCAGGAGCATCCCCCAGCCGCTGTATCCAGATCCAACGTTGACCGGGCACATCGCCGGTGGGATACCACAAGACCAGAAGCCCAACCGTGGCGAACCATGAAAACCAGAACGCACCGCCAAGGGCATCGAATACCACGAGACCCCGGTCTGCCAGCCCACCGGATACGCCCGACAACAGGATGGAGAGACCGACCAGGGCGAACACCCACCCGACCCGGTTCGAGTCCGCCTTACCGATGATCAGCGCACCGAGGAAGACGAAAGTCAACGCCGTCGCGATGACAACAAGAGTCTCGGCGTCTGCCGGAGACTTCCACCATCCCAATGCCGCGCCAAGCACGAGCAGGAGCAGCGCCGCCAGAGTGGTGCTCAGAACGATTTTCACATGAACGGCCGCTCGTGAGCCGACTCGCGCAACGATCACGAGACTCACGATGCCATGGCTTCGTTACGTAAGCGCTACGGGAGATGTCCCCAAGATTCGTGACGGATCGTCCGTAAGCTGAATCTCGTAACGAGCACTAACCTCGCCGGTCGGAGGATTCTTGCTCGATATTCAGTTGTTGGGCCCGCCAGTGGTCACTGTCGACGGCGCCCCCATCCACGTGGACACCAGGAAGGCCATCGCCATGCTGGCCTATCTGGCCATCGAACGCACGGTGGATCGCGAGCTGCTGGCCGGGCTGTTTTGGGCAGATTCCTCGCCGGATCGGGCGAGGGCCACTTTGCGTCGCACGCTCTCGGCACTGCGCGCAGGAGTCGGCGCCCATGCGGTCAGCGCAGACCGCAGCCGGGTCGAGCTCACCCCCGGATATACCTGCGACGTCGACCTTTTCAACGCCGCATTAGCCGAGACCGGCGGCCACGATCACGAGTCGAATGAGGTTTGCCATCGGTGTGTCAAACCCTTGAGCTCGGCCGCCGCACTCTATCGAGGCGAATTCCTGGGATCCTTCTCGGTCAGAGATGCCCCGGACTTCGAGGACTGGGCGCGACCCGTCACTGAGGCCTACCGACTAAAGGTCGGCGATGTGTTCGAGAGGCTGGCCATGGCTTTGGCTTCTACCGGCGACTACACCCGGGCCATAGAGACGGCCACTCGCTGGATCGACCTGGACGAACTCCACGAGCCGGCCCACCGCATGTTGATGCTGTTGCACGCTTGGGCTGGAGACCGCGCCGGCGCGATCCAGGCCTATCGATCATGCGTGGCGGTCCTCGATCGGGAACTCGGTGTTCCTCCGCTGGAGGAGACCACCGAGTTGTACGAGGCCATCCTCGACGAGGACCTCCCGCCTGCCCCCGCAATGCGAAGGAGCGTGCGACCTGCGAAGGCGGCCTCTCCTCCGGTCGAGCAGATGCTGGACCGTACCGGGCAAGTTGGTGTGTTGGATCTGGCCCTCGACAGCGCACAGGAGAGCGGTCGTCTCTGTCTGATAACGGGCGACTCCTGGATGGGAAAGACACGACTCCTCGAGCACCTGGCTGAACGGGGACGCGAGCAGGGCTATTCCACCGTCGTCAGCAGGGCCTATCGGGCTGAGACGAAGCTGCCATATGGCGTCGCCACCCAACTGCTCCGCCCTCTGATCAAGGCCGCCGAACCCACCGATCTTCCGTCATGGGCGCTCGATGAGCTGGGCCGCCTCGATCCCAAACTCGCTACCGGTGAGCCGACTCCATATGCGGAGAGCCTGGGGCACCTGCGACTCCGCGAGGCCTTTCTCGCGCTCATCGCGGCTGCGTCCGCAACCAGACCCACTCTGATCATGGTCGACGATGCTCAGTGGATCGACCCGGCGTCAGCGGCGCTACTCGCCTACATACTGAGACAAGTCGAGGAAGTCCGCACGTTGACAGTGGTCTCCTCCCGGGACGAGGCAGGCCTCCACCCGGCTCTTCGGGAGATAGCCGGGACGGCACATGACCGGATTCACCTGACACCACTCGAAATCGAGGACATCAAAGACGATCTCCCGGAATCAGATCTCCAGCCAATCATCGACGAAACCGGAGGGATACCCCTACTGGTCAAAGAGTCGCTGGAGTCGGGGCGCGTGGCCCCCGACTCGGCCAGTGTTCTCGGTTACATGGAGTCGAGACAACAACGGCTATCCGACCTGGCGAGACAGGTAATGGCGGCTGCGTCAGTCCTCGATGGCATGTGTGACGCGTCTCTGCTGAGAGATACCAGCGGGAGGACCGACGACGAGATTGTCGACGCCGTAGAGGAGTTGGTGCAAGCTGGCCTGATCCACGAGGAGCCCGATGGCCATCTCGGATTCACCCTCGACGTCTTCGAAGGCGTCACCTATCAGTCGACTTCCCTCATCAGACGTCGTCTCCTGCATGGTCGTGCTGCCGAGGCACTCCAGGCATTGCCGAGATCGCAGACCGATGCGCGACTCTCCACCGCTATCGCCGGTCACCTACGAGCTTCGGGCAGCGAGGAGGCCGCCGAGTGGTTCAAACTGTCGGGCGACCTGACCCGGGCGATGTTCGCCAATGCCGAGGCCGTGACCTCGTACGAGACAGCGATCGCATTGGGCCATCCCGACGTCGGCAGACTGCGTCTGTCCCTCGGTGAGCTGGCTATGGCACGTGGTGACTACCCGACCGCGACGCGGGAGTTGGGCGCGGCCGCAGCACATTCGATCGGATCTCAGTTGGCCCTCGTCGAACAACGGCTTGGCGACCTAAACCGCATCCTCGGGCGGTTCGAGTTGGCGGAGGAAAATTTCACTCGGGCCGGGAGCAACCATCCCGAACCGGCCGACCTCTACGCCGATTGGGCGCTTCTCAAACACCGAACCGGACAGACCGACGCGGCAATCCCTTTTGCCGAGACCGCACTCGAAGCGGCAGAGGCCACCGGTGACACCATGCTCATCTCTCGTGCCTTCAACATCCTGGCGGTGGTGAGCCCAGATCCCAACCAGGCGATGGCATACGTGGAAAAGGCACTGGAGATGGCCGGGTCGGCAGAGCCGGCACGAATGGCAGCCCTCAACAACAAGGCACACCTCTTGGCCGGTGCCGGGAATCTCGATCACGCGATCGGTCTGGTGACCGAGGCGAAGACCATCGCCGAGCGGGCCGGCTACCGCCATCACCAGGCTTCTCTTCTCAACCATCTCGCCGACCTCAACCATCAGTCGGGACGGACAGGCGAAGCCGAGAGATCATTGACCGAAGCGGTGACTCTCTTCGCCGACATCGACTCGGGTGATTGGGAGCCGGAGGTCTGGCTCCTGCGTCAGTGGTGACATTCGCAACGCGTCAAACGAGTGCATCACGAAGGTGCCGGGTAGGGGACCCTGGTTCTGGTGGTGGCGTGGTCTTGGGAACACGTACTCCGAGATGGCCCGCTGATCCCGACTGATCTCAACTACTCACGCTTGATCAACTCCTGAACACGGTCGAGGGGGAGGGCGTGGGCCGTCCTCCCCTTTTGACCCGTCATGGTCTCGGCGGCACAGAGAGCGTTGAGAATCGACTCCTCGGTTGCGTCGGCCACCGCATGGAAGAGGCCGTCCATCTCCGCATGGGGAAACACTTCCACCGTCCAGGGATGGCCGTCGGAGGGAAGGTGATTTCCTGTCGAGAAGGCGAGGAAGATGTCCCCGCTCGAGTCGTGGCCGTACCCACCTACTCTGGCCAGACCGACAGTGACTCGTCTGGCAAGACGTTGGCATTGGATCGGCAGCAGTGGGGCATCGGTAGCGGCGATGACGATGATCGAGCCCCCTTTGGGCGGTTCGTCCCAAGCCGACGGGACCTCGTCGATGCCGATGTGTCGGCCGAGGGGAAAACCGTCGACTCGAAGGTCGGCCCGGCGCCCATAGTTCGCCTGGACCAAGACGCCCACGGTATGAGTTCCGGCCTTTGATTCGACGATCCGCGATGAGGTTCCGATCCCTCCCTTGAATTCATGACAGATCATCCCGGTGCCACCTCCAACTGCACCTTCTGCCACGACGCCCCCGGCGACCGACTGGTATGCGCGACGGACATCGGACTCGGTGAGAGGAAACGAATCGAGGTCACTCAGCCAGCCGTCCCAGGTCTCTCCGACCACCGGAAGATGGAAGGCATCGGTTAAACCGGTCTCAACCGCCGTCTTGACCAGGAAGTCGCGGACCAGACCCACTTGATGGGTACTGGTGATCCCGATCGGCGAGCCGAGGAGACCGGTCTCCTCGATCCAGGGCAGCCCGGTCATCTCTCCGTTGCCACTGAAGTTGAACCATCCGGCGTGCGCAAAGTCGCTCCCGATCTCACCGTTGCGGGGGACGATCATGGTCACCCCGGTGCGAGCCACCGTAGGCTCGTCCCGTACCAGGGTGGCGTGACCGACCAGCACGCCGGGGACATCTGTTATCGCGTTGTTGGGGCCGGTGGAGAGATCACCGACCTCAAGCCCGAGTTCTCTTAATCGTGGTCTCATCGGCGTCGGGGACGCTACAGAGAATGAGTACTGTCCCGCGCTCGATGAGCCCGACGTCGAGGTCCGGTATGAGCTCTCTATTCCAACGTGGCCAGGTGCTCCCCAGGGTGGAACGTGCCCATGGCTGCTGGATCACCGACACCAGCGGAAAGCAATACCTGGACGGGGCGTCGGGTGCGCTTGTCGTCAACATCGGCCACGATGACTCCCGGGTCACCGCGGCCATCTACCGACAGATGGCCTCGATTTCTTACGTACATCCCACGGCATTCACATCGGAGATCGGGGAACGATATGCCAAGGCTCTCGGTGACCTCCTGCCTATGGATGATGCCGCCATCTATCCGGTGTCTGGTGGCTCCGAGGCTGTCGAAACGGCCCTCAAGGCTGCTCGGGCATTCCATCTGGCCAACGGCGAGCCAGACCGGTGGATCGTCATCGGACGGGAGCTGTCCTATCACGGAAACACCCGGGGTGCCCTCGACGTCTCGGGGAGAGCCTCTCTCCGGGCTCCCTATCTGCCCTGGTTGGAAATGTCAGGCCGTGTCCCCCCGGTTCTGGAGTATCGCTGTCCGAATCCAGGACACCCAGCCGGCTGTGCTCAATGGCACGCCAAGGCCCTCCATGCCGAGATCGAGCGTCTCGGGCCGGATCGAGTGGCAGCGTTCATCGCCGAGCCTGTGGGTGGTGCTGCCAGTGGAGCGGCAGTCCCGCCCGACGGATATTGGAGTGCCGTCGCCGAGGTGTGCGCAGCATATGGTGTCTTGCTGATCGCCGACGAGGTTATGACTGGCTTCGGTCGCACCGGGCGCTGGTTCGCCTCACTGGACTTCGACCTGAGGCCCGACATCATGACCCTGGCGAAAGGTGCCTCGAGTGGCTACTGGCCTTTGGGAATCTGCGCCATGTCGGGTGAGGTGGCATCGGCGCTCGTCGAAAGCGGCTTTGTCCACGGGTTCACTTTCTCCCACCATCTCGTGGGGGCCGCAGCGGGCATGGCCGTGATTCAACGGATGGACGACCTTCACCTGGTTGCCGCAGCGGCGTCGAGAGGCAACAAACTCGTGACCGCCTTGCGCGACGCTCTCAGTTTCCACCCAGCAGTCGGAGATGTCCGCGGGATCGGGCTGATGCTTGCCGTCGAATTGGTCGCCGACCGGGATACCAAGAAGCCTTTTCCACGAGAGTTCAGAGCGGCAGAGAAGCTCACGAACCTCGCCAAGGAGGAAGGACTGCTCGTCTATCCGTCCACCGGCTCGGCCGGCCACGGGGAAGGAGACCTGATAATGATCGGACCACCGCTCATCATCAATGACCAGGAGATCGACATGCTGGTCTCGAAGGTGACCGCCGCCGTCGGGAGACTTTGATGCTCCTCAACGTCGTCTGGTCCCAAGGCAGTCTCGCCCACGACCCCGCCGGCGAAGTGTGGATCGGCATTCCCATCGAAGGGGACGAGACCCCGCCGCGCGGCACTGCGATGAAAGCCGCCGTCGACGCCGTGGGGTTGCATGTCATGCCACCCGAGCAGCACGCCGACGGCCCGATCCTTGCGGTTCACGATCCCGGGATGCTTGCCTACCTGAAGACCGCCTACGCCGACTGGTTGGCCGCGGGCTACGCCGACAACCACGGTCAGGATCATGTCGTCGCATACGCCTTCCGGCATCCACGGGCCTTCGACCATGCCGGCAAGATCGAGCCGCGCAGCCAGGCAGCACGGGCCGGCGTCTACTGCCTGGACACCTGCACGACGATCGGACCGGGCTCGTACCGCGGCATCAGATATGCAGTGGACGCCGTCTTGACTGCGGCCGATCTCGTCTTGGGCGGTTCGGGCAACGCCTACGCCGCGGTTCGTCCACCCGGCCACCATGCCGGCACCGACTTTTTCGGTGGCTCGTGCTACCTGAACAACGCTGCCATCACCGCTCAGCACCTGCTTCACAATGGCGCCGGGCGGGTCGGAATCATCGACATCGACGCCCATCACGGCAACGGAACACAGCAGATCTTCTACGACCGAGATGACGTCGTCTACACCTCGGTCCACATCGACCCCGGGGAGGGCTGGTATCCCCACTGGAGCGGATTCGCCGACGAGACCGGCTCCGGGAACGGAGCGGGATGCAACCACAACCATCCGCTGGCTCCGGGCTCAGGCGACGAGGAGTGGGTGTCCGCCGTGGAACAACTCGCCGGAATCTTGGACGAGAAAGACTGCGACAGCCTGGTTGTATCTCTTGGTGTCGACGCGGGCACGGACGACGAGAATTCGCCTCTAAATGTCACGGCGGATGGGTTTGGCCGGGTTGGAACCGTGCTGGCCGGACTATCGCTTCCAACGGTCCTCGTCCAGGAAGGGGGATACCACCTGCTCTCTCTCGAGCGGGACCTGGCGGCTATCTTGTCCCGATTCTCCAGCACAGGAACGGGCCGCTGAATGAACGCATGGTTGGGACGAGATGAGCACGGTGGGGTTCCCAGTCAGGTGCGCCCGGACCGATTGCCGCCACCGCATTGGAGACTGGATGCGATCTATGCCACCGAGCGTCCGCACCATCCCGCGGTTTCTCCCGACGGCTCCCAAATCGCCTTCGTCCTCTCCTCAGGATCGGAGAGCGACATCTATGTGGTCAGTACCAGCGGAGGACAGGCACGACGGCTGACCACCGACCGGTCGCTTGCCTCGTTCTGGGAGGACTCCGGTCCCGAGTGGTCCCCCGACGGATCACATATCGCGTACACCTCCGGCGATCACACCTACGTCGTCGCTGCCGACGGAGGTACCCCCCAGAGAATCCCGGAAACATCCCTCGGAACCTGGCTCGACGACGACCATCTCGTAGTCGTCGTGGAGCGGAAGCGCACCACACGGCTGGCGCTCGTCGACACCACCGACCCCTGGCCACAGCCCTTCGGGCCCAAGGGAGGAGACGTTTCCCAGGTGCGACGTACCAACGACGGACGGGTGGTCGCCACTTTCTGGCCAAAGGACGACAGAAACCGTTCGGACATCGTCGTCGCCCACCCGGATCACTGGGTCACCCTGGCCGGTCATCCAGACCGCCGAGCCCTCGACACGGTGAGCCGTGGGGAAGAGATTGCCTACGTCCTCGAAGAAGGTGATTGGCGAGCCGTCTACCTGACGAACATCGGAGGCAACGAGCACCGACTCCTCGCCAAAGACGATGCCGACTTCAGCGACCTGGACTGGGCGCCGGACGGGCAGCGACTCACTGCGATCAGATCTCGTCGAGGACAGGGAGATTTGGTCACCATCGATAGCGACGGCAGGGTGACTGTCCTGGCTGAGGGTGGCTTCTGGCAAACGCCGCTCTGGTCGAATAACGGCATTGTCGCCGTGCACGAAGACCACGAGAAAGCCCCCAGACTGGTGTTGGTCACCGAGGATCTGCACGTCTCCATTCTCTACGACGGTGCCCCGGCGGCCGTCGCCGCCGCGCCACATGCCCCCTTCGAAAGGGTCGTCTTCCCGTCGAGTGACGGAATGGAAATCGAAGGATTTCTCTTCAAGCCTGCCGATGTCTCCCAGCCGGTCCCTGCGGTCGTCTATCCGCATGGCGGACCGACCTCTGTCTATGGCGACGAGTGGGATGGGCACGCCCAATACTTCATCGACAAGGGGTATGCCTGGCTGGCGATCAACTTCCGTGGATCGACCACGTACGGCGTGGCCTTCGAGAGGGCTAACCACGACGATTGGGGTATCGGTGACGCCGCCGATTGCATCGCCGCCGGTCGATTCTTACAGAGTCTCGAATGGGTCGACGAGGAGCGCTTGGCCATCTTCGGGGCGAGCTACGGCAGCTACATGACACTCGCCTCTCTCGTGCACGAAGAGAACCCATTCGCTTGTGGCGTGGCCAAGTACGGGGACTGCAACATCCTTACATCTTGGGCACAGGGAGATCGACCGGGCGGCGATGACCTGGAGAGGATGATGGGACATCCGTCCTCGAATCGTGGGGCGTACCGCGCCGGTTCACCTATCCATGAGATCGACAACCTCGATCGGCCGATCCTCATCGGTCACGGCGAGAAGGACGCCCGGGTCCACCTCAACCAGGCCCAAGAGCTCGTCGCCGAGTTGGAGAGGCTGGGAAAGCGTTATGAGTACGTGACCTACCCCAAAGAAGGACACGGATTTCTCCGCCGCCCTTCACAGATCGACTTCTACGAGCGGGCAGAGCGATTCCTCGATTGGTACCTGATGTGAAGTGCCAGCTCGAGCGGTCGTAGCGACGCGAATAGGTCGGTCGGCCCCTCGATAGGTGCCGGCGCCGTGCCGATACTGGGCCGGTATGACCACCGCCAATCCTGCAATCGTCGCCTGGGCCGAGCACCCGGTAGGAAGAATCGCCCGCATCGCCATCGCCGTCGGTGGTCTGGTTACGTCGACACTCGTGCTCATGACAGCATCTGTAGTGGCCTCCGGGTCATGGGCGCTGGTTGTCCTCGGGGTGGGTCTCGCTGCTCTTGCGGTGAGAGCCGCCCGTGTCCCGACGACCGCCAGATTGCTTCTCACAGCAGCGGCCCTGGTTGGCATCCTCCTCGCCTATCAGGCCCTCTGAAGAGCTGCGAGGCTCATAAAATCGGGTCTCGCACATAACAACGGCCACCGGCTAACGGTGGCCGTTGTCCGTTGCACCCATCAGGTATATAGGGGACATCCCCTATATACAGGGACGACCCCGTTCGCCATGATGAGTTTGACAAGGGGGACTTCAGGGCAACTACTCCGTCCCTCGAAGCGACAATGGGGACCTCACCTGGGGAGCTGTACCAGCGGCTCCCCAGGCCCTTTTCGGGGCATGCGAAAGGCACTGTTGGCTAACTTCTCCCCAATGCTGAAGGGGAGTTTCAAGCACCGAGGAAGCCCCGAATTGGAGGCCACGCTCCGTCGCATGGTCGTGGTCTTCCGCTTTCTCGGTTGGATTTGGATGAGTCTCCTGGTGACGATCACCCTTCTCTCCGACGTTCCGCCGCGGCTGTGGGTCGTCTACGCCTCGGTGGGTCTCGCCACCGTCTGGACTCTCCTCACCTGGTACATGGCGCGCAGTCTTCCACACCGTTTCGCCAGCGGACTGTGGTTCGGGTTCGACACGGTGGTGATGCTCGCCATCGGTGCCGCCTCGGTTGCCTCGGGGGCCGGCGAACTATTCCACGGTGGAATGCCTCTCTCTTACGTCTTCGTCGGAGCGCTCTGGGGAGGGCTCCCGGGATCGCTCATCGCTGCCGTGCTGCTCGCCACCGAGCAGTTCGCCGTTCATGTCATCGCCGACCTCGGAGCAGTACGGGCCGCCGGCAGCATCATCTTCTTCATAATCGCCGCCATCGTCGGATGGACCTTCGACCGTCTCCGCGACTATGACCTCGCCCGCCAACGCGCCGAAGGCCAGCTCGCCGCCGAACGTGAGGCGGTGGCCGCCCATGAGGCGCGGGTCACCCTCGTCAACAAATTGCACGACTCGGTTCTTCAGACCTTTCACGCCATCCGCATGGGCGCCGATGACCCGGCACAGTCGAGATACCTGGCTCGACGCCAGGAACGAGAGTTGCGACGCAACATTGAGGACTGGCGATCGCAGCACCGCCGAAGCTTTCGAGCCGCCCTCCTCTCGGTTCGCGACGACGTCGAGGACATCCATCGCGTCGAGATACAGGCGGTGATCCGCGATGACGCCGAACTCACCCCGGACCTCGAGGCAGCCATTGAAGCGGCCCGAGAGGCCTTGACCAACGCAGTGAAACACTCGGGCGCCCAGAGCATTTCCCTCTTCTCCGAAGTAGCCGATGGCAAGGCATTCATCCACATTCGTGACAATGGGAGAGGAATAGACGATCCGGAGCAAAGCAGGCTCGTCGTACGTCTCAACCAGAGAGTCGAGGCGGTGGGCGGATTGGTTGCGATCGATTCCGGGGACACGACCGGCACCGAAGTGAAGATCACGGTGGGAGCATGAGGCGGCGCATCTTCCTGGTCGACGATCACGATGTAGTCCGCGCCGGGATGAAGGCGGTACTCCATGACAGATTCGACATCGTCGGTGAGGCCGGCGACGTGGAGCATGCCGTCACCGGGATCCTGGGAACCGATCCCGAGTTGGTCGTCCTCGACGTGAAGCTTCCGGGTGGTGGTGGGTCAGCAGTCATCCAACAAGTTCGGGGCCGACGCCCTGGCATCTGCTTCATGGCCCTGACCGTCTCGACCTCCCGAGAGGATGTCGTGCACATGATGCACGCCGGAGTCGACGGCTACATCACCAAGACCACGATGAGTGATGAGCTCCCCCGTCTCATCGACGAGACCGCCGAAGGCAAGCGACCCGTCTCCCCGGAGGTGGCGGCCTACCTACTCGACATCGACGAAGACATCGCGGCAGGCTCCACGATCGAGCGTCTCACTCCCCGGGAACGTGAGGTGGTCAACCTGATCGCTCGGGGCTACTCGTATCGAGAGACGGCCAACCGGTTGGGTATTTCTGTGAAGACTCTGGAGAGCCACATGGGCCACATCTTCGAAAAGCTCTCCGTCGCCAGCCGTCACGAGCTCGCCGCCCTCGCCTACGAGGAAGGCTATGTCAATGGCCCGGGAATCTAAAGGCCCAGGGTCCTGACCTGCTCACATTTCGGGTGGGACAAAGCGATACCCCATGCCCCGGACCGTGTCGATGGTGCCGACACCGAGCTTGCGTCTCAGATACCCGACATACACATCGACCACATTGCTGCCCGGATCGAAGTCGTAGCCCCAGACGATCGACAGGAGCTGCTCGCGGGACAGCACTTGACCGGGGTGTCGCATGAGAGTCTCGGCTAGGGAGAACTCGCGTGCCGATAGATCGATGTCCGCTCCATCGACGCTCACCTTGCGAGTCCGCAGATCGAGGCTGATGCCACCCGTCTCGAGGACGGTCGTGTCCGCGGTCGGTGTTTCACGGAGCCTGACTCTGACCCTGGCCAGAATCTCTTGAAAGGAGAATGGCTTGGTCACGTAGTCGTCGGCGCCGCCTTCGAGTCCGGCCACGGTGTCTTGAACAGTCTTGCGAGCCGTGAGGATGATGACCGGCATCCTCTCCCCGCGTCGACGAATCTCGGCGAGAACTTCGCTCCCGTCGATCCCGGGCAGGCCCAGATCGAGGATCATGAGGTCAAAGGCGTCGTCACGG
>Ga0299907_10000798_pt1 | contig 16501 bp, 16 predicted proteins | sample RVTome_16_FD_198680 | JGI IMG/M metagenome (GOLD analysis project Ga0299907, IMG submission 198680) | Soil microbial communities from uranium-contaminated site in the Upper Colorado River Basin, Wyoming, United States - RVT152D67 (version 2) ...
GGCTGGACGAGGAAGGCGAGCGCCTCCTCCGCGAGTCGGCTTCCCGCGCCGCCGAGCCGGCGGGCGAGCGTGTGCTGGACGAGCTCGAGCGGCTCTCGCCGGAGGGGTTCCGGCGGGCCGACGAGCTCGGTTTGCTCCGACCCCTCGGCGGCACCCTCGAACGACTGGACGGCGTGGACCTTGTCGATACGCGAGGCTTTCTCCTCGTCGTCGTCTTCGGTGAGGGCCTCGAGCGCTATCCCGTCTCGCGCGAGCTCGGCCGTTTCGCCAGGACCCTCCTGTCGGCGAGCCGTCCGAAAGACGATTCGCCGCGCGAGATCCACCGCTTCCGCCGTCGTACGGAGCCGTGGGCTCTCTCCGCGCTCGCCTTCCTCGGCGCTCCCGAGCTCTACGAGGCCGTACGTGCCGCCCGCGTGAGCGAGCCGTCCGCGCCGCTTCTTCGCGGGGACGAGCTGGGGATCGAGCCGGGCCCCGAGATCGGCCGGCTGCTCGAGCGCGTCGCCGAGGAGCGTGCGGCCGGGACGATCTCGACTCGGGAAGACGCTCTCGCGCTGGTCGCCCGCGAGCGGCGCGACCCTAGTCCCTCCACTTGATCGTGCAACCGACCGGGGGCGTCTCGGTCGCCTCGGGCCGGGAGCCGGCCAACGCCGCGTCGAGCGCGGGGCGGACGTAGGGCTCGGCGCCGTCCGGGTCCCGGTGATCCGAGTCAGGCGCGCCGTGGTACACGAGCCGGTGCTCGGCGTCGAAGACGAAGGCCTCGGGCGTCCGCGCGGCGCCGTACGCCCGAGCGACCTCCTGCGACTCGTCGTAGAGGAACGGAAAGACGAAGCCCTTCTCCCGCGCCCGCTCCTCCATGTCTTCGAACGAGTCTCCCAGGTAGCCGGCGTTGGAGTTGACGGCGACGAGGCCGGCGCGCCCCTCGTAGTCGCGGGCGGTGTCGTTGAGGCGGTCCTCCCACGCGACCACGTACGGGCAGTGGCAGCAGGAGAAGACGACCGCGACGGGCATGCCCTCGTAGTCGGAGAGGGCCCGGCTGTCACCGTTCACGCCGGGCAGGTCGAAGGCGGGCGCCGCGTCCCCGAGCTTCAGGCTGGCCATGGCGTCATGCTATAGCTGTGCCTGACCTCTTCGACGCGGTCGCCTGGGGCATGCGCGCCTACAGCCAGACCTTCCGGGTCGAGACGCTGGGGCCGAAGCTCGAGCTCGAGCCCGGCACCGTCATCCTCGTGACCCACCGGCGGGAGACGGACGTGCCGCTGATCTGCCCGCCGCTCTACTTCGGTGCGACCATGCGCACGAACCTTCGCGGCCGTATGAGCTTCGCCGCGCGCGACGACATGTTCCTGCCCGGGTTCTTCGCCGGCTTCCCGCCCGATTTGCCCCGCTGGGCGCGGCGGCTCCTCTACGGCGTGGCCGTGGCGCGCTGGCTTCCGGTCGTGAACGTGTATCCGATCCGGAGCGCCCGCGTCGCCCGCCTCGGCGAGGTGCTCCGCGCGCTGCCTGACGCGCCTCTCTCGGAGCTCGTGCCTCCGGAGACGGCGGCCGCCTTCGCGGCAAGGGCCGCGGAGTCGAGGCTGTCCGCCCCGGCGCGCGCAGCCGATGTGCTCCACGGTGAATACGCCGACCTCCTCTGGCGTGCAGTCTCGCCGGGCGACGGCGTCGTCGACGGGCTCGAAGACTTCTGGAGCAGGCGGGCGACGCAGGGTGCCGCAGACTTCCGGGCGCTGGTGGAGATCCTCCGCCGCCCGGGCACGCTCGTCGTCTTCCCCGAGGGCCGCCCCTCGCCGGACGGCGAGATCGGGCCGATCCGCCCCGGCATCGGCGCCCTCCTCCGGCGCGGCCGGCCGGTCGCCGTTCAGCCGCTCTCCATCGCGTACGACCCGCTCGTACGCGGTCGGACGAAAGTGCTCCTCTCGCTCCCGCAGCCCGTCTCGCCGCCCACGGAAGACGCCGAGGCGGCGTTGCTCGCGCTCATGCGCCGCTCGCTGCCGCTGACGTGCGGGCAGGTCGTCGCCCACCGGCTGGTCGCGGGCGCCGAGGCCGACCCCACCAGGCTCGCGCGCGAGCTCGAGGCCGCCGTCGACGCGGCCCGGGAGGAGGGCCGCCCGGTCGAGCCGGAGCTCCTCGGGGCCGATGGACGTGAGCGGAGGCTTGCGGAGGCTGTCAGCGTGGCGCCGGGCAAGCCGCGCGAGCTCTCCTTCCTCGCACGGGAGTACGAGAGCGCGCGCGAGGGCTAGTGCCCCTCGGCGGCGGCCTCGTCGCGCGTGCGCCCGCGCAGACGGGGGAAGGCCGGGCGCACCATCAGCGCCCCCAGGAGCGTCACGGGCAGCACGGTGACTGCGTGCATGGTGACGACGTACGCCGTCGCCGAGTCGAGCTCGACGTCGACCCCTTTCGCGGCGAGCAGCGTCAGGTAGTGGAACGTGCCGATGCCGGCGGCCGTCGCGGGCACCGCGAGAGCGAGGTTGCCGATTCCCTCGAGGAGGAAGTACGCGCCGACCGGAAGGTCGAGCCCGAAGGCGTGCTCGCCCACGATGTAGTAGATGGAGACGTCGGCAAGCCACATCGCGACCGACGTGACGAAGACCGCGATGATCCGCCGGCGCCCCCGAAAGGCGCCGAGCCCGTCGACGAAGTGCGCGGCCGCCCGTGTGGCGCGCGTGTGCCAGCGGGTCGGGAGCCGGCTGGTTCCTCGCCAGGCGAGCCGCTCCGCGCGGTCCGGGTCGCGGGCGGCGAGGGCGACGAGGACCACGCCGAGCGCCGTTCCCGCCGAAAGAGCGACGCCCGTGAGCAGCATCGGGCCGCCCTCCCCGATCATGAGCGCGCCGAGCAGGATCCAGGTGGCGAGCACGACCCCGTCGAGGAGCCGCTCCGCGAAGAGGGTTCCGGCGCTCACGAACGCGGGCACGTGGCGCTCCCTCAGCGACTCGATCCGGAGGAGGTCGCCTCCGCGCGCGGGAAGGATGTTGTTCGCGCCGCGCCCGACCGCGACGGTAGAGAAGAGCTTCCGCGTCCCGACCCTGTAACCCGCGCCGGCGAGCAGGAACCGCCAGCGCAGTGCCATGATCGACACGTTGGCGAGCACGAGCCCGAGCGAGACGATCATCGTCCAACCCGGGAGCGACGTGATCTCCCGCCAGCTGTCCCCGAGATCGACCTCTCGCAGGAAGAGCCATAGGAAGACCCCCGTGGCGGCGGAGCCGATCAGAAACCGGACCAGGTTGCGGCGCCAGGCGCGCATGCGAGGCGTAAGTATGCGCAAGCGATGCGACTGCTGAGAAGGAGGGCCCGGTTCTCAGGCCGCCGCGAGGCGGCGATCGGGCTCGGGGTCTACGCCGCCTATCTCCTCGCAAGCCGGTTGAAGCGGAGCGACGAAGGTCGCCTGCGTGCCGCGCGGAACGCGGAGCGCGTGGTCGCCCTGGAGCGGCGTCTCGGCATCTACGTCGAGCCGCGCCTCCAGGCGCTCCTCCTCCCCCGCCGCCGCCTCGTCGCGGTCCTGAACGTCGCCTACGTGACGCTTAACGTCGGCCTGACGGTCGGCTGGCTGATGCGGCTCTTCGGCCGCCGGCACCCGGAATTCCACCGCTTCCGCAGGGCGGCCGTGCTGACCACTCTCGGGGCGCAGCCGTGCTTCGTCCTCTTCCCCTGCGCGCCGCCGCGTACGCTCGAGGGCTTCGTCGACACGATCGTCGAGGTGAGCGGGATCGACCTCGACAGCGGGCTCATTGCGCAGCTCTACGATCCGCTCGCCGCCATGCCGAGCATCCACGTCGCCTATGCGGTCGTGACCGCCGCGGGCATCGCCGGAACGAGCGAGCATCCCCTAGCGCAGGCGCTCGCACCCGGCTATCCGCCGCTCGTGGCGCTCATCGTCTTCGCCACCGCGAACCACTACGTGCTCGACGCGGTCGCCGGCGCCGCGCTCGGCGGGCTAGCCCTCAGGATCTCCCGCGCAGTCGGCTAGCGAAACGGCCGACGGTGACCGGGAGGAGCGCCTGCGCGACGCCGGCGAGGCGGAGGTAGCGCGGGAGGACAACCTCGGCCCGGTCGTGCTCGACTGCAGCCAGGACGGCTTCCGCGACTTGCTGGGGCTGGAGGACCGTGCGCCCCGCGAGCGGACGCTCCAACAGGTTCCCCTGCGGGAAGGCGGCGGTCTCCACGGGGCCGGGGCAGACGGCGTGGACCCGGACGCCTCGCTGCCGGAGCTCCGGCCCGACGGCCCGGGAGAACGCGAGCTGTGCGTGCTTCGCCGCCGAGTAGGGGCCCGACGCCCCGTGCGCGACGAGGCCCGCAACGGAGACGACGTTGACGACGTCCGCAGGAGCCGCCGCCTCGAGCAGGGGGAGGAAGGCGCGCGTGCACCAGACCGAGCCGAGGTAGTTCGTGCGGATGACGGCCTCGATGCGCTCGGGCTCCACGTCGAGGAAGCTCCCGCGCCCCGGAATGCCTGCGTTGTTGATCAGCAGGTGCGCCGCCGGGTGACGCGCGGCCACTCGGCGGGCGGCCTCCTCCACCTGCGTGCGGTCGCCCACGTCGCACGGCTCGGCCTCTCCGTCGATCTCCGAGGCGACGGCCTCGAGCCGTTCGAGTCCGCGTGCCAGGAGCACGCAGCGCCAGCCGCGGCCGGCCAGAAGGCGCGCGACGGCGGCGCCGATGCCGCTCGACCCCCCGGTTACGACGGCGACGCGAATGTCTCCAACGTCCTCAGGTTGATGGCGACCGTGTCCGCGATCGGGCCGGCGTAGCCGCCTGCGAGGGTCAGGCACACGGGCACGCCCGCGCGCGCGAGTGCGTCTCGCACGTGCTCGTCGCGCGCCGCCAGGCCGTCCTGCGTGAGCGCGAGCCGCCCGAGCCGGTCGCCCTCGTAGGGGTCGGCGCCTGCGAGGTAGAAGCAGAGGTCGGGCCGGGCGCGCTGGCGAGTGCTTGCGGGAGGAGACCGGCGACGCCGTCGAGGTACCGCTCGTCGGCCGTGCCGTCCGGGAGGTCGAGCGCCAGGTCGCCGGGAACGCGCCGGAACGGATAGTTCTCATCCGGGAAGATGCTGCGCATCTTCCCGGAAGGATCGAGCACGATGCCGCCGCGGACTGTGGCGAAGTAGGTTCCGGAGCTGGAGAAGCCGTGGGCGCTCCCCGCGAAGGCGTGGTGGGTGCGCCGCCCAGATTCGCGCCGATCCCGTCTGCGAGCGCCGCGTCGGCCGCGAGCAGCGTCGCCCCCACGGACCGCCGCGCCCGCTCGACGAGCGCCGGCGACCAGGGAAGGCCGAGAGCACATTCCTCCCGGCGGGTGAGACCCGTCGCGGAAACGCGTTCGAGGAACCCCGGCTCATGGGCGAGAGCGAGCTCGTCCTCGGTCGCGGCGCTGGCGTCGGCAACCTGGATCGCAGGGCTTGCCTCGGCCCCCTGACGCACCAGCCGGTACTTGCCAAGCGGGAAGTGGTGACCGGGCGGAAGCGGGTAGGTGAAGACGTCGTGGGCGAAGGCCTTCATTCCGGGGCCACATTAGACTGCCGCGGCCGTGCCCGACTTCACCGGCAAGCGGGGTCTCGTCCTCGGCGTCGCCAACCGTCGCTCGATCGCGTGGGCGATCGCGCAGGGGCTCGCCGAGGGAGGCGCGACGCTCGCATTCACGTACCAGGGCGAGCGGATCGAGAAGGGCGTGCGCGAGCTAGCCGAGTCGGTCTCGAGCCCGCTCGTGACCGAGTGCGACGTCCGCTCGGACGAGGGCCTCGAGCGCGTCTTCTCCGAGGTCGCGGACGTCTTCGGAGGCGAGCTCGACCTGCTGGTCCACTCGGTCGCCTTCGCCGACGCGCGCGACCTCGAGGGCCGCTTCACGGACACGCCACGTGACCGCTTCTGGCTCGCTCTGGACGTGAGCGCCTACTCGCTCGTCGCGTGCGCCCGCGCGGCCGAGCCGCTGATGGAGGCCGCCGGCGGGGGCGCGATCATGACGATGACGTACCTCGGCGGCGAGCGCGCCGTGCCGCACTACAACGTCATGGGCGTGGCCAAGGCGGCCCTGGACGCCTCGGTGCGCTACCTCGCGTGGGACCTCGGCCAGAAGGACATCCGCGTGAACGCGATCTCGGCCGGCCCCGTGCGCACGCTGGCGGCCCGCTCGATCGCGGGCTTCCCGACGATGGAGGCCATCGTCGAGGAGCGTGCACCGCTCCACCGCCACATCGACTCGAGCGACGTTGGAGCCGCGGGCGCGTTCCTGCTCTCCGAAGAGGCGCGGAACATCACCGGCACGACGCTGTACGTGGACTCCGGATTCCACGCCATGGGCATGTAGGGCCTGAGCGCGGCCCGGGCCACCTCGCGCGCTGCTGCCCGCCACTGGACGCCCAGGGCCGCGGGCCGGGCGACGGAGCCGGATGGGCTCCGCCGCCCGGGCGACTCTGCCTCAGGGCCGGCCGGCTGCCTCGGCCGGGCGCTCGACCTCGATCGCGCGCGGAGCCTCGCCGTCGTGCGGCGACTCGACGGTGAGGTTCGGGAGGATGCGGTCGAGCCAGCGCGGGATGTACCACGCCTTCTCGCCCAGGAGCGTCAAGAACGCGGGGACGAGCGTCATCCGCACGATCAGCGCGTCCGCGAGGATCGCCACCGCGAGCAGGACCCCGAACTCCTTCGAGATGCGCTCGGGCGTGAGGATGAAGGCCGCGAACACGGTGCCCATGATGAGCGCCGCCGCGACGACCACCCGCCCGATGGCCGCGATCCCGTGCTCGACCGCCGCTCGGGTCCTGAGACCGTGGACGTGCTCCTCCCGGATGCGGCTCATGAGGAAGACCATGTAGTCCATCGAGAGCCCGAAGAGGATCGCGAAGGCGATCGGTGGCACGAAGGTCTCGATCGGCCCCGTTCGGTCGAGGCCGGTGAGCCCGAGCAGATGGCCCTCCTGCACCACCAGCGTGAGGACGCCGAAGCCGACGAACGCCGACAGGATGGTCGTGATCGCCGCCGTCAGGGAAATGACGATCGAGCGGAAGGCCATCGCGAGGACGAGGAAGGTCACCCCGACGACGTAGAGCAGGAAGAGGGGCAAGCGCTCCATGATGCGATCCGCGATGTCCGCGAACGCCGCCGTCAGGCCGGAGACGTAGGCGACAGCGCCGCCGCCCTCCGTCGCCGCCGGCACGACGTCGTTTCGCAAGCGGTCCACGAGCTCGGACGTCTCCTCATCCTGGGGTGCCGAGTCCGGCGTCACGAAGACGATCGCCACCGTCTCCTCGTCGTTCAGCTGCGGCTCCCGCGCGGAGGCTACGCCCGCGAGACCCTGGACGCCGTCGTAGATCCTCTGCGGCGCCTCGGGGTCGTCGTTCACGTCGACGACGATCGGGATCGGGCCGTTGAAGCCCGCCCCGAAGCCCTCGGCGAGCAGGTCGTACGCGCGGCGGGCGGTCTGCTCGGTGGGCTGCGTACCCTGGTCCGAAGCGCCGAGGCGGACGAGCAGGGAGGTCGAGGCAAGCGCCACGACGACGAGGAGCACGACCACGAACACCGGGCGCGCGTGCGCGGTCACGAACCGCCCCCAACGGGCGATGGGGGTTCTCTCGCGGGCGGCCTCGGCGTCGTCGAGCCGGGGCAGGAACGGCACCTTCAGCCGGTCGACCTTGTGCCCAAGGAGCCGCAGCACCGCGATGAGGAGCGAGTTCGCAATCAACACCGTGGTGAGCACGCCGAGCGCGGACCCGATGCCCAGCTTGGTGATGAAGTCCAGGCCGAAGAAGGCGAGGCCAGTCACCGAGATCGCGACTGTCACGCCGGCGAACAGCACCGCCCGGCCGGCGGAGGCGCCCGCCTCGGCGGCGGCGTCCGCGGGCGAGAGGCCCTCGTGCAGGAGCTGGCGGAAGCGCGTCACGATGAACAGCGAGTAGTCGATGCCGACACCGATACCGATCATCGACACGAGCAGCGGCGTGATCGTGTTGATGTCCGTGAGGCCGGCGAGGATGAACAGCAGGAAGAACGCGGTCGCGACCGCGGTAAGGGCGAGGGCGATCGGGATCGCCGCCGCCGAGAAGGTGCGGAAGACGACCAGCAGCACGATGAGCGCAGCGAGGAGGCCGAGCAGCTCCTGCGTCCCCTGCTCGATGGGCGGAAACTCGGCGTCGCCGTTGAACTCGACGGTCACGCCGGCCGGCTCGACCGTGTTGCGGACGGTGTCCTGCACGGCGACGACGGCCTCACGGTCCTCCTCGTAGATGATTCGGTCGAACTGGGCTTCCGCATACGCGATGCGCCCGTCGTCGGAGACGGTGTCCTCGCTGAACGGATCGCCGACGCTCTCGATGCCCGCCTCGTCCTCCGTCGGCTCGAACTCGGCCGTCTGCAGCTTCGAGACGGCCTCCTCGATCGCCGCGGTGCGCTCGGGTGTGTCGAGCGTTTCCCCCTCGGGGGCTGCGAACACGAGGTTGAGGACGCCGCCCTGCTCAGCCGCGAACTCGGACTCGATCAGGTCGGTCGCCTTCTGCGTGTCCGACCCCGGGATCTCGAACTCGTCCTTCAGATCGCCGCCGACCGCCCCGACCAGGACGACCAGCAGGACGACGATTCCGATCCAGCCGAAGACGACGCGCCACGGATGCGTGGCACAGAATCGCGTCCACCGCGAGAGCCCGCCCGTAGAGAGCCGTTCGTGCGCTGCGCGCCGTTCCAACCTCGGTTCCTCCGCCATCGTCTGCTTGCCTCCCTTGTCGCTGCGGCTTGGACTAAGGACCAGCTGAAGTCCCAGAACTCATCGGTCGCCGTGGACGGTTTTTGTTTGCAGGCTCGAGGCTCGCAGCCACGCCGCTGGCGCACAGTCGGGCGACCCGGCGTATCGGGGTGCGGTTGCCCGTACCCCCGTCCGCATTGCCGCGGCGACGACCGATACCGCAGGGACCCAGCCGGAACCACCGAAGCCTTGCTCGCTCTCGGCGAGACGCGCTCGAAGCATTCCGGCGTGGCTCGCGGCGTCCGAGAAGCTCTCGTTCGCGAGGGCGGGTACGCCCGAGTCGAGCGGCCGGGCCGTGTGCGCGTCGGCGACGCGTTCGAACCTAGTAGCTGAACACCGTGGCCGGCTCCGGGCCGATCCACTCCCACAGCGGCGTCGCGCCCGCGAGCCTGGCGTTTGCGACCAGCTTGCCCTCGTCGAGCTTGCGTGAGTTGAAGCAGATCGGGCAGACGAGCAACTCGCCGCCTCCGTCCGCATACTGCTGCCAGAGGAGCGAGAGCGGCGGACAGCCCTCGCACGCGACCGCCTCGGCGTATCCCTCGAGACCGAGACGGACCGCTTCCTTCGTCAGGAACATCGCCACCTGCCGTCCCTGCTCGAGCGCGGCTCCCCCGACGAGAAACGCGACGGTCACCCGCTCGCCGTCCTCGAGTCCCGTGGCCAGGTTGATGACGACCTTGCCGTCGTCTGCCATCGCCTACCTCCTCGTCTTGAACGCTTTGACGGTGGTGCCGCGGGCGCCGAACTTCTCGGCCTTGCGCCGCGTGTCCTCGAACACGGAGCGCGCGTAGGTCTCGACGAGGTCGCCGGTCTCGACCCGCTCAAACCCGTGGCGCTCCAGAAGACGGGCGTACTCTGCCTCCAGCAGAGCGCCGGCAATTCAACCGGTCCACAGGTCGATGTTGCGCCGGCCTTCCTCGGAGACCGGGTTCTGAATCGTCACGTCGGCGATCTGGACGCGCCCGCCGGGGACGAGCACCCGCTGGATCTCCGAGAAGACGGCGTCCTTGTCGGGAACGAGGTCGATGACGCCGTTCGAGATGACGACGTCGAAGCTCTCGTCCGCGAAGGGCAGCGACTCGGCCTCGCTCTCTACGAACGCGACGTTGGCGAGTCCGGCCTCGGCGGCCGCGGCGCGAGCCTTCGCCAGCATCTCGTGTGTCATGTCGACGCCGGTCACCCGGCCGCCTTCACCGACCATCTGGGCGGCGACGAGCGAGTCCGTCCCGGCTCCCGAGCCGAGGTCGAGCACCCGTTCGCCAGGCGCGAGCCTCCCGAGCGCGAAAGGGTTGGCGACGCCGGCGAAGGATTCGGCCGCCCCGTCGGGGACGTTCTCGAGCAGCTCGGGTGGGTAGCCGAGGTCGAGTGCCCAGGCGCGCCCGGTCGGGAAGATGAAAGCCTCGCCCGGCTCCTCGGAGACGCGGGCATAGGTCTTCTTGATCTCGCCCTTCAGGACCTCGACGTCAATCTCTACGTCAACTGCCACTTTGACTCCCTTCTCGTCGATTCCGCAGGCTCGGGCTCGCCCATGCCGGGCAGCACCTCCTGTGCACCCTCCGAAGCGGGGCGCACCGGCAGCCCGGCCCTTCTCCACCCGTTGAAGCCACCGACCATATCGGTCGCGTGTCGAAACCCGAGCTCGCGAACGGAGACCGCTGCCAGGCTCGAGGAGAAGCCGTCCGCGCACATGAGCACGAGTCGGCGGTCGACGTCGGAGGCTGCCGGATTGCGGTGCTCGCAGTCCGGGTCGACGCGCCACTCGAGAACGGACCTGGGGATGTGGATCGAGCCGGGAACGACGCCGCTTTGCCGCCGCTCGTCCCTCGAGCGCAGGTCGACGACGAGCGCGCCTGCGGCCTGAGCCTCGTACGCCTCTCCGGGCTCGAGCCGCGGCGCGATCTTCCTGCGCGCGTCGGCGAGCAGATCGTCGACGTTCCGCCGAGCTGCTCGGCGGTCGAGCGACCGGTCGCGCTCGCTCCAACGCGTGAGCGCCACCCAGAGGCCGCTTCCTCCGGTGAGGGCTGCGACGATCACGATCGCAGCGCCCGCTCCCGCGGCGTCGGCGACGAGCCCGGCCACCAGCGCTCCGACCACGAAGCCGAAGTCGCGCCAGAAGCGGTAGACGCCGACGGCCTGCGCGCGCTCGAACGGCTGGACGCCGTCCGAGACGGCAGCGATCAGGGTGGGGTAGACGAGCGCCGTCCCGACGCCCAGCCAGACCGCCGCCACGAGCGCCGGGGCGAAGTCGCCCCCACCTGCGACCAGGAGCGCGAGCGCTCCCGCCTGCACGAGCATGCCGACCGTGATGAGGGGCTTTCGCCCGGCGTGGTCGGAGAGCCAGCCGGTGAGTAGCTGGCCGGCGCCCCAGACCGCGGGGTAGACACCCGCGACGACCCCGATCTCGGCCGCGCTCGCCCCGTGTGCCGCCAGGTAGAGCGGTACGAGCCCCCAGGCGAGCGCGTCGTTCAGGTTGTTGACGAGGCCCGCCTGGGAACAGGCTCGGAGAGTAGGCTCGCGCGTCGCGCGCGCGAATGCGACGCGCAGCGTCTGACGGTCGGCATGCCCGTGGGCGCGCTGCTCCCGCTCGACGTGGGCGCCCGTGTCGCGGACGAAGAGGATCGAGACGGCGGTGCCGACGGCCGCGACTGCGGCGGCACCGACCCAGACTAGCGTGCGCGGCGCGAAGCTGGCCGCGAGCGCCCCGGTCGCGAACGCCGTGACCGCGACGCCCAGGTAGCCGGCCGACTCATTTAGGCCGAGGGCCAGCCCCCGCCGGACGGGCCCGACGAGATCGATCTTCATCACGACGGTCATCGACCAGGCGAGGCCCTGGTTCGCGCCCAGGAGCAGGTTGGCGGCGACGATCCAGCCCCAGCTGGGTGCGAGCGCGATCAGGAGGGGAACGGGCAGCGCGAGGGCCCAGCCGAGCACGAGCAGGCGCTTGCGTCCGGCGCGGTCTGCCAGTCCGCCCGCTGCGAGGTTCGCGAGCGCCTTGGCGATCCCGAAGGCGACGACGAAGGAGAGGATCGCACCCTTCGACTCGAGGCCGAAGTCGCGCTCGCCTACGAGCGGCAGGACGCTCCGCTCGAGACCGACCATCGCGCCGACGAAGGCGTTCAGGCCGACGAGCAGGGCGAACTGGGCGGCGTTCGCCCGCAGTCCGAGCCGAGTCGAGTCGGCGCTCACGCCGTCGCGGGCGCGGCCCCGCGACGGTTTGCGGCGACGATCGCCCGCTGACCGGCCGGTGCCGGCGGCAGATCCGTCAGCAGAGCGGCGGCGAAGCTCGCCTCGTCGTCGTGGCGGAGCGCCGCGTTGTGACGGCGCTCGAAGCCGATGCTCGAGAACGGATTCCCGGACAGGCCGCGGCCGCAGACCGAGCCCCCGTAGTGGCTCGGATACACGGCGACGTGGTCGGGCAGGGCGAGCAGGCGGTGGAGCGACCGGTAGAGCTCCCTGGCGGCCGGCTCGGGATCTCCGCCCACGTGCAGGTCCGGGCGGCCGACGTCTCCGACGAGGAGCGAGTCGCCTGTGAACACGAGCCACGGCTCGTCGGTGCCGCGGCGCCTGTCGGCGACGACGTAGGCGTTGTGCGCCGGGGCGTGGCCGGGTGTCGAGACGGCGCCCACCAGCGTGTTTCCGAGCTCCACGACCTCGCCGTCGCGGAGCTCGACGTGCGCGAAGCCGACCTCCGCTTCGGCTGGAAGGTACGCGGTCGCGCCGGTCTCCTCGACGAGCCCCGGCAGGCCGGACACGTGGTCCGCCTGGACATGGGTCTCGAAGACGGCTCCGATCGGCGCGCCCAGGCGCTCTGCCTCCTCCAGGTAGCGGCCGACGAGCTCGGCGTGCGGGTCGGCAACGGCCAGGCGGCCGTGCGTCAGGCACCCGAACAGGTAGCTCGCGCACGCCGTCGGCTCGTACAGGAAGGGGCGAAAAACCATGCTTGGTGGAATCTACGAGATGCCGTACTATCGGGCAAGGCGAATGTCCCGATATCAATCATCGCCGTGACCGATACGACGCTCGGTCTCCTCTGGGACTCCACGCGCCTGCGCCTACTCGTCGAGCTGGATCGTCACGGCAGCGTCTCGGCGGCGGCCAGGGCGGTGGGGATCGGCCAGCCGACCGCGAGCGAGCACCTGCGGCTGCTCGAGGGGGCCGCCGGGCAGCGGCTGGTCGAGCGAGACGGGCGTGGGAGCCGCCTCACCGAAGCAGGCCGGCTGCTGACCGCCCGCGCGCGCGAGGCCCTGGCCGCGCTGGCCGCGGGCGAGGAGGAGCTGAGCGCGCTCGCCGGGCTCGAGGCGGGGACGATCCACATCGGCGCCTCGACGACGCCGGGCGTCTACCTCCTGCCCGACACGCTCGGCTGCTTCCGGCGCGACCATCCGAACGTCCTCGTCGAGGTCGAGATCGCCTCGACGGGAGAGATGCTCGAACGCCTGCTGGCCGGACGCGTCCAGCTGGCGCTCGTCGGCGAGACGCAGGCCGACGAGCGAATCGAGCTGACGCCGTTTCTCTCCGACGAGATCGTCGGCGTCGCCAGGCCGGGTGCCCTCCCGATCCGAGGCGGGCGGCTCGAGCCAGGCGCGCTCGAAGGCGAGACGCTGCTCGTTCGCGAGGCCGGCTCGAGCACGCGCCAGACCGCGGATCGCGTGCTCGACGACCTCCGCGCTCGACCGGCGCGGGTGTGGGAGCTGGACTCGAGCGAGGCGATCAAGCGGGCCGCGCGCGAGGGCCTCGGAGTCGCCTTCCTCTCCAGGTACGCGGTCGCGGAGGAGATCGCGCGGGGCGAGCTCGCGAGCTTCCGTCTCGCCGGAAAGCCGAGCATCGAGCGCTACCTCTACGTCGCGCGCCTCGCCCGGCGGCCCCTCACCCCGAGCGAGCGAGGCTTCATCGCGACGCTGACGCGCTGCTGCGCCACAAACGCCGAGTTCGCCGCCGCCTGCGTCAGCATGCCGGTCCCGGCCTAGGAGCTGCGCGTGGCCGCTATTCGGCGCCGGTCCCACGGTTGTCGATCCCGACGGAGCCGAGCTCGAGGCGCTGGCCCCGCTCGTCGACTTCTCCGGCTGAGGGTGCTCGAGGTCGGCAGCGGCGACGGTCGCCTGACGTGGCGGTACGCAGGGCTCGCAGCGGAGGTGCTGGGAATCGACCCCGACCGGGAGGCGGTCGCCGTCGCCCGCGCGTCCACGCCGCCGGAGCTGCGCGAGCGCGATCGCTTCGAGGTCGCTTCGCCTGTCGAGCGCGACGAGCCGCGAGGCCACTTCGACCTCGCCTTCTTCAGCTGGTCGTTGTGATGCCTCCCGCCGGAGGGGGTCGTGCACGCCCTGCGCAACATCCACGGAATGCTCGTTCCCGGCGGCGCCTTGCTCGACCTCCAACCGATTCCGCCGGGCCCGAGCCTCCACGCCGGCGGCGAGCTCCTCGGAAGGCTCGCCAGAGCGAGGTCTGGGAGAAATTTCGGAAAGACCGAAGCCGGCGTCGGGGCGGCCGTGCGTGAGGGGCTGTTCGAGCTCGAGGCGGAGCTCGAGCTAGACGTGATCGAGCGCTTCGCTTCCAAGGCGACTCTGATCGCAACGATCGTCGAGCGGGACGACTGACATATGTCCGAGGAGCTCGCGGCTGGGCTCGCGAGCGCCGAGGCTCCGGTCGACGGCCGCGACCACGTGCGGCTGCGGATGTTCCGCGCGGCGGCTAGTCCCGGAGCGTGACGCCTTCGAGCCGAAGGCCACGCGGGGGGCTCGTCGGCAGAAGCTCGGGGATCTCGACGACCACCGCGTGCCATTCCTCGCCCCGGAGCTCGGCCCGGAGCGGTGCCTCCCCGGAGACGGTCGAGTCCGCCAGGCGCTCGCCGTCGACCCAGAGGCCGACCTGGAGCGCGGCCGGCGTACTGACGCGGAGCTCGAGCGTCCCCGCGCCGAAGATCCAGAGTGGGGCCTGGCGCTCCTCCATGGTCCGGCCGCGCCAACCCTGGCAGAGCAGCGGCCGCTTCCGCTCCGGCTCCGCCCCAGGGGGATCCGAACGCCCGCCGCCGCCTCGCGTGAAGAGCGTGACCGCGCCACCGGTCGTCCCGGGCGCGAAGCCGTGCGCGCCGAGCCCCCGCCACGCGAACCAGGCGCCCGGCACCTCGCCGGCCGCGTAGAGCCCCCGGTGGAAGGTCGCGTATTCGACATCCTTCGCCCGCAGCGCCTCCTCGTCGCCGGGGAGCCAGACGCCGCACGAGATCCGGTTGTGTAAGAAGTAGAACTCGAACGCCGGCGGGGGAACGAGGGTCGAATAACCGCTCAGGCGCTCGCGCGGCGCCTGAAGCGCGTAGTAGTCGTGGACGCTGCCGTAGTGGATGCCGGGCTCGATCAGCGGGAGCTCGAGCAGGCGGCCGTTCGGCTCCGCTCGGAGGGCGGCGTAGGCGTCGTTGTCCGGATCGGCGGCGGAGGCGCTCAGCGGCAGGACGACGAGGTCCGCGGCGACGAGGACGGCGAGCGCCGCCGCTGCGGCAGCCGCGCGGCGGCCGGCCAGCGCGACGGCCCGCGCTACCGCGACCGCCGCGAGCCCCGCGATCGCCAGGTCGGCGATCGGAAGCAGCCGGCCGGGGACGCGTGGGTAGCGGAGCGGCGGGAGCGCGTGCCAGAACCACGAGTAGAACGGGAGATTGGTGCCGAGGGCGAGGAGGGCCGGCGCAACTGCTGCGACCCCGAGCAGGGCGGCCAGGCTTCTGCGCCCGCTTCGCCAGAGAATCACTGCGCCCGCTCCGGCGAGAACAGGCGTCAGCCACCCGATGTAGACGAAGTCCTCGAGCCCGCCCAGCCGCCAGCGGCTGACGAGGTCGCTCCACTCGGCCGAGAACTCGCCCACCTCCTGGAGCGAGCGGCCTTCTTCCTCGGCCGAGCCCGCGATGAGCGTGTAGCGGATCGCCAGGCCTACGCCAACGGCCGCCAGGGCTCCTCCGGCCGACCAGGCGAGCGAGACGCGGCCGAAGCGCACGAGCGCGTAGGCGAGTACGAACGGGATCGCGCCCAGCGCGAGGTGTACCTGGCCCGAGAGCGGCACCGACACGAGCGCGAGCGCTGCCACCGCGCCCCAGCCGTGCGCGGCGCGCCGGGTCTCGGCCGCGCGGGCCCGTTCGATCGCCAGGAGCACGAGCGGCACCAGCACGGCGATCCAGCCGATCAGGTGGACGCCGCTCTGCGCGAGGCGATAAGGCGCGACGGCGAAGGCGAGCCCGCCCACGAAGGCGCCCGCCGGCGCGACGTCGAGCGCGCGCAGCCACCAGAACGTCGAGAGCCCGGCGACGACGATCGTTCCGAGCAGGAGGAGGTTCCAGGCGAGGACGGGACCGAGGACGGCCTCGAGCGGCCAGAAGGGGAGCCCGAAGGGCCACGCGCCGAGCACGGTCTGCGGCTCGACCAGCGGCTGGAAGCTGTACGGGTCGACCCAGGGCGGCTCGCCCCGCTTGAGCTGCTGCCCGACGAGCCAGAAGCGGTAGACGGCCTGGAGGTGGTCGCCGGCCGCGGCCTCGCCGTGCCCGTCGCCGCCGTCGGCGATGAACGAGTCGGCCAAAGAGAGGACCCCGGGCCACGTCGCAGCGACTGCGACCAGGACGTACAGGAACGCCGCGGCAGCCGCGCTCGTTAGAGCGCGCGTGCCGCGGATACCAACTCGTCGAAGTCCGGCAGCTCGGAGGACGCGTACCGCCATGCGCCGCGGATGATGCCTTCTCCGTCCACGAGGAAGGCGCTTCGCTCGGCGACGTTCGCGAAGCCGCGGTAGTCGCGCGCGACGCCGAGTGCCTGCA
>Ga0299907_10000800_pt1 | contig 16486 bp, 9 predicted proteins | sample RVTome_16_FD_198680 | JGI IMG/M metagenome (GOLD analysis project Ga0299907, IMG submission 198680) | Soil microbial communities from uranium-contaminated site in the Upper Colorado River Basin, Wyoming, United States - RVT152D67 (version 2) ...
GCGGCACGTGCACACGAGCGGCGGCGCCGTCGTGCTTGCAACGCACGACGTCGAGCTCGCGGCCCGCTGCGCGACGCGCGTCGTCGTCCTCGGCGACGGGGACGTCGTAGCCGACGGGCCCGCCCGCACCGTCCTCAGCGGCAGCCTGTTCGCGCCGCAGGTGCTGCGCGTCCTCCCGCCGTTCCTCACGGTCGAGGAGGTCGCAACCGCGTGCGTATCCCGTTGAGGCCCGCGCTCGTCTACGCGCTCGTGGTCGTGATCGGCGCGGGCGCGTTCCTCTACCCGTTCTGGCTGCCGCACGAGGCGCTGCCGATGGAGGCGCACGCGGGCGACGCGCCGATCGTGGCGTCGCTCGTAGGCGCGCTCGCGCTGGCCGCCGTGGCGCTCGAAGTACGAAGGGGAACGATGAACGGCGCGACCATCGCGCTGCTCGGCGTTCTGGGCGCGAGCGCCGGACTCCTCCGGCTGCTCGACCTGCCCGGCGGCGGCAGCGGCATCTTCTTCCTCGTCGTGCTGGCAGGCGCCGCGTTCGGGCCCCGCTTCGGATTGCTGCTCGGGCTCGTCGCCATGGCCACCTCCGCCGTCGTCACCGGCGGCATCGGGCCGTGGCTGCCGTTCCAGATGCTGGCGCTCTCGTGGATGGGCGCGCTCGCGGGCGTCCTCGGGCGCGCCACCAAGCGCCTCCGTCTCCGGCCTGGCGCGGAGCTTGCCGCCCTCGCCGCCTACGGCTGGGTGTGGGGGTTCGTGTACGGGGCGATCATGAACCTCTGGTTCTGGCCGTTCTCGGTCGGCGCCGGGCCGCTCAGCTGGTCGCCCGAGCTCGGTTTCGTCGAGACGCTCCAGCGCTACTGGTCGTTCTACGCGGTGACGTCGCTCGGGTGGGACGCCGCCGGCGCGCTCACGAACGTCTTGCTGATCGTCGTCACCGGGCGCGCGCTGCTGCCCAGCCTGCGGCGCTTCGGCGCCCGCCTCGAACCCGTCGTCGAGCTCGCCGCGTAGGCCAGCGCCCGTTTCAGCACCCGCCTCGCGGGGATGAACCCGGGGGTGAGAGGCAAGCGCCGTGTACGCCTCCGCGAGCGCATCAACACGAAGGTCCTCGTGCGCGTGCTCGCGGGAGTGCTGATCGCCTTGGTCGTCGTCGCGCTGGTGCCGCCACTGCGGCGCGCCGCCGCTGTCGCGACGAGCCGCGCCATCCTCTTCGCTGCTGCGCCGCTCGCGCCTGATGTCGCCGACCTCCGGCGCTTGCCGCAGACCACCAAGGTCGTCGCCGCCGACGGCGCGGTGATCGCCGAGCTCGACAAAGCACAGCGCCGCGTCCCGGTCAAGCTGGAGGACTTGCCGCCTCATGTGCGCCGCGCCGTGCTCGCGGCGGAGGACGAGGACTTCTACAGCCACTCAGGCATCAACCCCGCCGCGGTGTTCCGCGCCTTCCTGCGTACGGCGACCGGCGACACCCAGGGCGGGAGCACGATCACGCAGCAGCTGGCGAAGATCAACTACACCGCGGGCGAACGCACCGTGCTGCGCAAGTTCAAGGAAGTGCTCTACGCGAGCAAGCTCGAACGCAAGTACTCGAAGGACACGCTGTTGCAGCGCTACCTCAACCAGGTGTACTTCGGCGACGGAGCGTACGGCATCGAGGCCGCGGCCCAGGGGTACTTCGGGGTGCCGGCCAAGGACCTCACGCCCGCGCAGGCCGCGCTGCTCGCCGGCAAGATCCGCGCTCCCGAAGCCGTCGACCCGCGCAAGAAGCCCGAAGTGGTCAAGGACCGGCGCGACGACGTCCTCCGCAACATGCGCCAGCAGGGCTGGCTCAGCGAGCGCGCGTACGACGATTCCCTCGAGGAAGAGGTGTCGTTCGTCCCTCCCGCCCCGAGCGACCTCGCCCGGGCGCCGCACTTCGTCGAGCACGTCAAGCGCGAGGCGAAGCAACTCGACGCGCTGGGCAGCTCGCCCGAAACGCGTTCGAACCGCCTCTTCACCGGGGGCTACACGATCGAGACCACCCTCGACCTGAAGGTGTTCGACGCGACGGTCGCCGCGGTGCAGACCAAGCTCGGTGAGCCCGGCGATCCCGTCACTGCGGTAGCTACGCTCGCGCCGGGCGATGGCGCCATCCGCAGTCTCTTCGGTGGGCTCGACTTCGCCACGACGCAGTTCGACATGTCGAGCGTCGCCGGCCGCCAGACAGGGTCCGCGTTCAAGCCGTTCGTGTACATGACCGCACTGCGCGAGGGGATCGACCCGCGCTCGACGTTCGACGGCACGTCAGGCCGCGTCGTGCCCTGTTACCGCAAGGACCCGGTGAACAACTACGCGGGCGAGGACGGCGGCGGGCAGATCACGGTGGACGAGGCGATGGTGCATTCGGTCAACGTGGTGTTCGCCGAGCTCGGCTGCCAGGTAGGCGCGAAGGACGTGCTGCGCACCGCCATCGACGACGGCATCCCGGAGGACGCCGACACCGGCCACGGCGCCATCTTCCTCGGCGGTCTCGACGGCAAGGGCGTCAACGCGCTGGAGATGGCGGCCGCGTACGCGACGTTCGCGGCGAAGGGCCGCTACGCCGAGCCGTACGCGATCGCGCGCATCAAGGACGACCGCGGCAAGGTCGTCTACAGGCACGAGGTGGAGAGCCGCCAGGTGTTCACGCCCGAGCAGGTCGGCGTGATCAACAACCCGCTGCAGGCCGTCGTGCAGCGCGGTACCGGGCGGGCCGGCGCTATCGGCCGCCCGGTCGCGGGCAAGACCGGCACGACGCAGGACAACGTCGACGCGTGGTTCATCGGCTACACGCCGCAGCTCGCCACCGGCGTGTGGGTCGGCCATCCCGAAGACAACTTGCAGCCGATGAGCAACGTGCACGGCCGCAACGTGACGGGCGGCTCGTTCCCCGCCGCGATCTTCTCCGAGGTGATGCGCAAGGCCCTCGAGGGCGAGCCGCCGCTACCGATCCCGACGGTGTCGCCCGACCGGCTGCAGCTGCGCCAGCTCAACACCACGACGCCGCCGTCGTCCACGAGCTCGTCCACGTCGAGCTCGACGACCTCGACGAGCCTCGGCGATGACGCGACCACCACCACGTCGCCGCGAGGCGGTGGCGGCACGACTACGACCACGACGACGTCGCAGCAGGCCACCACCACCACGGCGAAGCGATCGTCGCCCTCGACGACGACCACCACATCGCCGCCGAGCACGACCACGACGACGACGACAACGACGAAGCACTAGCTCCGTCGCGCACTCGAACTTGCGCGTTTCGGGGTCGGTTCCCGACCCCGAGACGCGCAAGTTTGCGTCAGTAGAGGCGCGGGACCTTGCCGCTGCGGGGCCGGATGAAGCGGCCGATGCCGCGGGTCGTACCGGCCTCGTCCTGCGAGCCGTCCCCCGCGGCACCCCCGACCGGAGCCGTGCCGCCCCCGCTGAGCGTGCCGAGCAGCTGCGGCCGGCGCACCGGCCGGCCACCGCGCCACCAGAGCGCGAGGCCCATCGCCAAGAGGATGCCAACGGCCATCATCCGCTCGCCGCGGCTGGCGTCGGGCCCGAGCGGGTTCCGCGCCGTGCCCGCGGGCACGACGATCTCCGTCGGCGGGCGCACGACCGGCGCCGCCGGCGACGCCTGCTGCGACTCGTCGCTGGTGAACGCGATGTCACCGGCGAAGCTCGACGCGTAGGGGATCTCGGTGAGCGCCTCTTCGTAGGACGCGACCGGGTCCTCGACCGTGAAGTCCTCGGTGATCGCCCCTTCGTCGACGGTGACGAGGTCGGCCGCGTTGGTGATGACGAGCGACGTGTCGATCGGCTTGTCGAGCGCCATCTGGAACGGCCGTTCGCCTGCGCCGACGACGACGACGTCGATCATGCCGTTCTGCACCATGCCGGCTGGGAAGTCGAACACCAGCGCGTCGCCGGCCAGCTCGGCCTGGTCAGCGCTGCTGCAGTCGTACGCGGGTGCCTGGTCGTAGCGGCCGTTCTGCATGGCCGCCCAGCCGCCCGAGGACACCGAGCAGCCGAGCACCGTGCCGACCGACGGGTCCTGGCCGCCGGGGTTGCTGCTCTGCCTGCTGAGGATCTTGAGCGTGAGCTGCGTCTCGGCGCCCTCGGGCACGATGAAGCGCACGGCGCCGAACGCCGTGGGGCCGAGCACCTTCGGGGCGTCGGGGGCCTCCTCGGGAGCAGGCACCGTCGGCGCATTGGAGATCGGCCCGGTCACCACGCCGCTGTTGGGCGCCGCCTCGTAGTCGTACGCGAGGTAGATGCCGTCGGCGGGCGGGCCGATGACGCACTCGCTGCTCGACACCGACGTGTGCGCGTCCGAGCAGGTCGCCGCGGGCACGCCCTGGCCACCCTGCGGCGCTTGCTGCGTCTTGGTCCACCACCCGTAGCCGTCGAGGTACGACTGGGGCAGCACCACCTCATCGCCCGTACCTGCGTCCGGCGCGCCCTCCTCGGCGCCGGCTGCGCCCGGCACGGTCGTGGCGATCCCTACCGCCAAGAGCGTCGACAACACGGCGAGAGCGCGTGCGCTCCGCCGCCACCAGCGTTGCCAACCAGTCATGTCTCAGACCTCCTCCGTCGCGAACGGCGGCCTTCGGATGCGCCAGTACTGCCGTTGGGAGCGGCACCGGAGCGGTTGATGATGTCGATGTCGCCGCCAAGATACGACGACACGACCCGGGGATTGGTGAGCACCTCTTCGGGCTCGCCGCGGACGACGACCGCACCCAGCTCGAGGGCGAGGATCTCGTCGGACACCGCGGTGATGAGCGGCATGTCGTGCTCGATGACGAGCATGGCGCAGCCGGTCTCGCGCTGGATGCGCTTGAGCAGCGGGCCGAGCGCCTCGGTCTCCTTCTGCGCGATGCCGGACGACGGCTCGTCGAGCAGCAGCACCGCGGGGTCGTGCGCGATGGACATGGCCAGGTCGACGATGCGCCGCGACCCGGTCGACAGCTCGCTCACGAACTTGTCGCGGAACGCGCCGAGGTTCATCAGCTCGATCAGGTCGTCGACCGTCCAGGCCACGTCCTCCTCGGACTCCTGCATGGCCGGCAGGTTGAGGACGGCGGCAAGGTGGTCGCGCACCTCGATGTGGCGCTCGAGGCCGATGGCGATGTTCTCGGCGACGGTGAGCGACGGGAAGATGCGCGCGTCCTGGAACGAACGGCCCAACCCGGCCGCGGCGCGGCGGTCGGCGCCCCAACCGGTGACGTCGGCGCCCTTCAGCCAGATGCGGCCGCCGTCGAGGGGCAGCAGGCCGGAGATGAGGTCGAAGATCGTGGTCTTGCCCGCGCCGTTCGGGCCGATGAGGCCGAGGATCTCGCCGTGGGCGAGCGTGAGGCTCACGTCGTCCACCGCGGTGATGCCGCCGAAGCGCCTGGTGAGGCCCTGCACTTCGAGGATCGGTCCCTTGTCGCGGTCGGGTCCTTCGCCCTTCACGACGGCGGCGCCGGCGGGCGCGGCGGCGGTACCGCGCAGGAAGACCGATCGGAGGATGTCGCCGCGTTCGAGCAGCTCGGCGGTCGGGCCCGAGAAGCGCACCTCGCCCTTCTCCATGAAGTACGCGCGCGTCGCGATCGTGAGCGCGATGTTCACCGACTGCTCGACGAGGATGACCGTGCACCCGCCGTCGTGGATCTTGCGCACGATGTTGAGCAGCTGCTCGACGATCGTCGGCGCGAGTCCGAGCGAGAGCTCGTCAATGATCAGCAGGCGCGGCTTGGCGACGAACGCCATGCCCAGCGCGAGCTGCTGCTGCTCGCCGCCCGACATGTTGCCGGCGAGCTGGTCCCAGCGCTCACGCAGGCGCGGGAAGAGCTCGAGCACTTCGTCGATGCGGCGCTGGACCTCGGCCGGGTCCTCTTCGGTGTAGAGCCACGTGCCGGCCTTGAAGTGCTCGGCCACGGTGAGCGTCGGGAACACGGCCTTGCCGCCCGGCACCACGACGACGCCGGCCTTCGCCGCGGCGACCGCGTCCGCATGCGTGATGTCGCGCCCGTCGAAGAAGATGGCGCCGCCGATCGGGTCGACGAGCCCGGCAATGGCCTTGAGGAGCGTGGACTTCCCCGCGCCGTTCGTCCCGAGCAGGGCGATGATCTCGCCTTCGCGCACTTCGAGGTCGACGCCGAACAGGATCTGCACCGTGTCGTAGGCGACGTCGACGCCTTTGCACACGAGCAGCGGCCGGTCGGCGCCACTCGCCATCTCCTCGCGGATGCGCACCGCGGTCTCGAGCGTGGACTCGGCTTGGTCGACGTCGCGCCGCACGAACCGCGACGCCGTCGCGCCGACGAAGCCGGCGAGGGCCACGACCGCGGCGAGGATGCCGAGCAGCAGGCGGTAGCTCGTGTTCTCGCCGATGCCCGCGAGGAACAGGATGTAGAAGAGGCCGCCGGCGCCGTAGTAGAGGATCGCCCACGCGTACGATTGCGAGCGCACGCGGGGCGGCGCCACCATGCCGACGATCGAGTAGTAGGCGGGCTGGTACGCGCCGATGCCGAGCGACAGGAAGAACGCGGCGAACACGGCCATCGCCGGCCACGGCGAGATGGCGAGCAGCACGCAGCCGACGGCGAACTGCACGAACGACAACCCGGTGATGGTCGCGAGCCGCGGCAGCTGCCCCGACCGCGTGGAGCGGTTGGCGAGGATGCCGCCGATGGCCAGACCCGCGACGTTGCCGGCGCCGATCACGAGCTGGATGAAGCCGCGCCCGACGGGACCGAAGCCGAACACCTTCTCGAAGAACAGCGAGAGGACGTTCGCGATCTGGAACGCGCCGATGCCGAGCAGGAAGGCGCCGAACCAGAACCGCTTCAGCGTGCGCGACGCGCCGAGCTGGCGGCGGGCCTCGCCGAAGCTGATCGGGTCGTCCTCGGCGACCGCGGCAGCGAGCCCGGCGTTGATGCTGGCACCGCGGTTCGGGTGGGGCAGCCGCAGCGCGAGCACGAGGAAGATCGCGGTCGGGAGCGCGAGGAGCACGAACGACGCCTGCCAGAAGAGCGCCGCGGCGATGATGCCGGCGATCGGACCGGCCACCGCACCGAGCGAGTTCGCGGAACGGTGCAACCCGAACACGCGCGGGTGCGTCTCGCGTGGGTAGTAGTCGGCGAGCAGGCTCGGGTGCACGACCTCGTTGATGATGCGGCCGAGGCCGGCACCGAAGCGCACGAAGAACAGCAGCAGCGTGGCCGGCACGATGCCGGTCAGCACCGAGCACACGCCCCACAGCACGGCGGCGCCGATCGACAGCCGCACGCGGTTGATGCGGTCACCGATGATGCCCATGGGCAGAGACAGCAGCAACGTCGCGAGCCCGGCGAGGCCGGCCACCTGCTGGATGCCGGCGTCGGACAGGCCGAAGGCCGTGCGGATCTCCGAGATCACCGCGCCGAAGGCGACGCGGTCGAACTCGTCCACGAAGTTCAGGCCGAACAGCACCACCAGCGGCAGCGCCGGCGCGCCGGCGGTGATGCCGCGAAGGCCACCGGGGCGACGCCCGCTGCCGTCCCCGTCGCTTCCGTCGACTCCAGGGGCGGAGCGCAGCTCTTCTTCGGCTTCCCGCAACGTCTCGGAGCGCTCGATGGCCGACGTCATCGCCGGCCTCCCTTCGCCTTGGCGAGGCGGTTGCGGCTGCCGTTGCGACCGTTGCCGGCCGGCTCGAGCTCGTCGGTGAGGTCGAACGACTCGATCTCCTCGACGCGCTGCTCGGCTTGCTCGATGACGTGCTGCTCGTCCTCGCCCGTCTCGACGCGGCGGTCGGCTACGAGCGACGGCACGAGGATGTCATGGCGCTTGGCCACCCACAGCAGGAACGAGTCGCGCATCCGGTACAAGCCCTCGGCGAAGCCGCCGGGCAGGAACATGAGCACGAGCACGAGGCCGGGGCCGGTGACGAGGAGCGAGAGCCCTTCGAGGTACGTCTCGCCGTACGTCTGCACGCCGCCGATCACGAGCGTCCCGAACACCGCGCCCGTCAGCGACGTCAACCCGCCGATCACCGTGGCGGTGAAGATGAAGATCGAGTTGCCGTAGCCGTACGTGGGTGGGTCGACGGCGCCCAAGTAGTAGACGAGCAGCACGCCCGCGCCGGCGGCGATGCCACCCGACACGGCGAACGCGGCGAGGCGGTTGCGGGCGAGGTTGATCGCGTACGCGGGCGCGGCCCGCTGGTTGTCGCGCACCGCGATGAGGACGCGCCCGGCGCGGTTGCGGCGGTACGAGCGGGCGAGGAGCAGCGTCAGAGCGAGGAACCCGAGGCAGAGGTAATAGAACTTCGCGTCCGCTTCGAGCGTGAAGTCGGGGCCGAACCACTCGAACGTGGTGGCGGTGCCCATGTCGAAGCGTTGCCACAGCACGAAGCGCTCGATGCGCCTGCCGTTGTCCGGCATCAGCACCTTGCCGATCCAGTACGCGTCGTTGAGCACGAAGCCCGCGACGGTGCCCGCGAACGCGAGCGTCGTCACCGCGAGGTACAGCCCTTGTATCCGCAGCGCGGGGAGGCCGATGAGGACGGCGGCCAGCGCGCCGGCCGCGACACCGGCGGCGAGCGCGACGAAGAAGTCGACGTTGTTGTTTGCCGCCAACCCTCCCGCGACGGCCGCGCCGACGCCGACGAGGCCGAACTGCCCGAGGCTGATCTGGCCGGCCCAACCGGTGAGGATCACGAGTGACACCGCGACCATCGAGTAGATGAGCAGCGGCGTGGCCCGGCTGAGGCGCGAGCCGCCGAGGAAGAACGGCAGACCGAACAAGAAGAGCACCACGAGCGCGCTGACGACGGCCTTGGCGATCACCACCTCGCGCACGTGGCGCAGCTCGGTTGGGATGCCGCGGAACTCCTTCACCATCGAGAAGCTCGACACGCCGGTGTCGTAGGCCCGGCTGAGCTTGCCCCGCTGCAGCAGCAGCGCGGCGAGGATCAGCACGAACATGATCGCCCCGGCGAGGGAGTTGCGGCCGGTCTTCAGCACCGACGCCTGGTCGATCATGCCGATGAGGACGCCGGCGCCCATGCAGATCGGGATGCTCTCCATGCGCGCCAGCACCGCGGCCGCCAGCGCGTAGAGCAGCACGACGTAGCCGAGGGTGCCGTCGATGGGCACGCCGACGAGCGACGACCGGGTGAAGATCGTGGCGGTCGCGAACACGCCGGCGAGGATCCACGCCACCGTGCCGACGCGGCGCACGGGGATGCCGAGCAGCGAGGCGCGGTCGGCGTTCTCGGCGGACGCGCGCAAGGCGACGCCGATGCGCGTGTAGCGGAAGAAGAGGCTGAGCCCCACCACCAGCACGCCGACGAGCACGACGGCGAACAGGTAGTCGCCGCTGAAGCGCCGGTTGCCCACCTTCAGCACGTCGATCGACAGCCAGGGCGTCGGCACCTCGGAGATGAACCGGCCCTCCCCCTTGGGCGGCTTGATCCACTTCGGCAGCAGCAGCGCCATGAAGGCGAGGAACTGGCTGATGCCGATCGTGACGACGGTGAGGATGAGGCGCGGCGACTTGGCGAAGCGCCGGATCACGAGGACGTCGACCAGCGCGCCGAGCGCGGCGCCCGCAACGATCGAAAGCGGGAACGCGATCCACCAGCTCCAGTGCTTGTAGACGATGAGCAGCACGCCCGCGACCGCGGGGATGGCGCCGAGCCCGGCGGCCGCGAAGTTGAAGATGCGGTTGGTGCGGTAGATGAGGATGACGCCGACGCCGATGAGCCCGTACAGGGAGCCGAGGGCGATCCCGTCGAGCACGATCGACGTCGGCGTGCCGAAGTAGCGCTTGCAGACGAACAGCGTGACGAGGAACGCGATGACGCCCTTGACGAGCGGGCCGGCGACGCGGTGCCCGAGCACCCGGCGCGCCGGCGCCAGCGCGTTGTCGATCGTGGCGACCACCCGCTACCTCGGCTTCGTGTTCGGGAAGTTGGGCTCGCCCTCCGGTAGCTGGCCCTGCTCGAAGCGCCGGCCGTCGATCTGCACGTACGCGCCCTTGGCGTTGCCCATCGACTCGGACTTCGCGGTCTGGCTCCAGTAGATCTGGTCGACGTCGGTGAACCAGCCGTAGTTGCCGGGCTTGAAACCGCGCTGGTTGTAGTGGATGTCGTTGATGTCCGCGAAGCCGCCGCGGAAGCCCTGCGCGAAGGCGCCCTTCTCGACGTTGGCGGGCACGAGCTGCGGCCCCGCGCCCTGCAGGAGGTTGCCGAGCAACATGTAGTAGTTCATGTCGCCGATGGCCGTCTTGTAGGTGTCCCAATCCTTCTCGTTCGCCCCGTTGCCGAAGAGCTTGCCGCCCATCATCCGGTAGAGGCGGACGGCCGAGTTGTTCGTGAAGCGCTCGAGCTGCGGGATCGTCCGGATGCCGAACGCGTTCTCGTATTGGTGGCAGTCGGGACAGAGCGTCGAGCCGGCGTCGTAGCTCTGGCCGACGGCGTCGCTGTCGTTGGTGCCGGCGCCGACGACGATGTGCTCGGGGAAGTAGGCCTGCTCCTGCGCGGTGCGGTAGAGGAACAGCGGGGCCACCGCGTCGCAGAAGCACATGATCGTCGTCGACTCGGGGTTCTCGCGCATCTTCTGGATGCCGAGCCGGCGTTGCTCCTCAGCTCGCGCGATGTCCTGCGCGTAATAGAACTCGTGGGCGACCGTCGCGCCGCATTTGGCCAGCTCGGGCTTGAGCACCTGCTTGACCATGTTGAGGTTCTCGGGATCGTCGGTGGAGATGACGCCGAGCACGCGGTCCTTGCCGCGGATGTCGTTGGCGGGCGGGTTCTGCGAGCGGGCGTCCGTGCCGGTCATGCCGGCCCACTTCGCTTTCTTGCCGTAGAGGCGCTTGCAGTACCACTCGGCCACGTACCTGGCGAGGACGTCGCCGGGCATCGTGACGTCCCAGTGGTACGGGCGGCGCTGGATCGAAAACGGGTTGTTGCGGAAGTGCTGCCCGCCGATGTTGATGACCTTGAGCGCGCTCAGCTCGTCGAACGCGGGCGACGCGAGGATCGTGTTCCAGACGACCGCGAACGGCTTCTCGTCGCGCACGATGTCGCGCATCTCACCGCGCAGGCAGGTGTAGTTCGGCGGCACCGTGTCGCACGTGCCGCGGATCTCCTTCCACACCAGCTTGCGGCCGTAGAACTCGAACGCCTGGTTCATGTACTCGAAGGTCTTGTCCATGAAGTCGCGCTCCCAGGCGTCGGCCGGGTTCGCGCCGATGACGTCGAGGATGGCGTCGACCTGCGGGTTGGGCTTCCCGCGGTAGACGATGACCTTGATCTCCTTGTCGGTGACACCTTGGTAGGTGGCGCCGAGGTTGTTGCCGCCCGCCCACTTCCCGACGCACTTGGGTGCGTAATAGAAGATGGCGGGGTCGAACTGGCGGCCGTCCTTGCAGTGGCTGGTGTCGCCGGTGATGCCGCTCGCACCTGCAGCCGAGTCCCCGCCGCCACCGCCGCCACCGCCGCCGGTGCTCGCGCCGCCCGCGCCGGTGCCGCCGGTGCTCGTGCCGCCCGCACTGGTGCCGCCGGTGCCGGTCCCTCCGGTGCCGGTGCCCGTGCCCGTGCCGGTGCCCGTGGTGTCACCGCCCGAGCCGTCGGCGGTGAGGCCGGTGCCGTCGGTGAACCCGTCGTCGACGGTGCCGGTCGTGGTGCCGATCCCTGCCCCCGCGGCAACGTCCTGCGCGGTCGGTGCCTTGGACGGCACGGTCGCGATGATCAGGAGCTGCACGGCCGCAAGCGCGGCGAGCGGGGCGTAGCGACGGGCGAGCGTGGCTCGATTCACAGTTCGAGACCCCCCTACCTAGTTAGGCGTGACGACGGTCACAGTGGAACGTACTTCGCCGGTTGGGGGTGGGAGTCCTGCCGGTCGATGCCTTTTGTGCTATTCCACGCACCACCGGCTGCTCTTGTCGGTTGGAACGTGGCGTGACGTGCCACGTTCCAACCGACAGAACGGTCTCCGAGCTATAGCTGGAGCGACTTCACCTCGAGGAACTCCTCGAGGCCGTACTTGCCGAGCTCGCGGCCCGTGCCCGACTGCTTGAAGCCACCGAACGGGGCGAGCGGGTTGAAGCCGCCGCCGTTGATGTCGACCTGGCCGGTGCGGATGCGGCGGGCGACGGACTTCGCCTTCTCCGGGTCGCCGGCCCACACCGCGCCCGCCAGCCCGTAGATGGTGTCGTTGGCGATCTGGATGGCCTCTTCCTCGGTGTCGTACGGGAGGATCGACAGCACGGGGCCGAAGATCTCCTCCTGCGCGATCGCCATGTCGGAGCGCACCTCGGAGAACACGGTGGGCCGCACGAAGTAGCCCTTCCCGAGGCCCTCGGGTTGGGTGGCGCCGCCGGTGAGCAGCTTGGCGCCCTCGTCGATGCCCTTCTTGATGAACCCGCGCACGCGCTCTTGCTGCGCGCCCGACACGAGCGGGCCGAGGCGGGTGCCGTCGGCGAACGGGTCGCCGACCGTGAACGACTCGGCGGCCTTGACCGCGAGCTGCTCGACCTCGGCCAGCTTCGACCTCGGCACGATCATGCGCGTCAGCGCCGAGCACGTCTGGCCCGAGTTGAGGAACGCGCCGCCGACGCCCGAGGGCACGGCCTTCACGATGTCGGCGTCCTCGAGGATCACGTTGGGCGACTTGCCGCCGAGCTCGAGCGCGACGCGCTTCACCGTCCCAGCAGCGAGCTCGGACACGCGCTTGCCCGCACGCGTCGAGCCGGTGAACGACACCATGTCGACGTCGGGGTGCGACGCGATGGCTTCGCCCACCACGGGGCCGACGCCGGTGACGAGGTTGAACACGCCGGGCGGCAGGCCGGCGTCGTCGATGACCTCGGCGAGGATGAACGCGTTGAGCGGCGCGACCTCGCTCGGCTTCAGCACCACGGTGCAGCCGGCGGCGAGCGCGGGCGCGACCTTGGCGGCGATCTGGTGCAGCGGGTAGTTCCACGGGGTGATGGCGCCGACGACGCCGACGGGCTCGCGCACGACGAGGGAGTTGCCGATCTTCTCCTCGAACTCGAAGGTGTCGAGCAGCTGGCCCATCGACGAGAACGTCATGATCGGCAGGCCGGCCTGGATCATGTTCGACAGGTTGATCGGCATGCCGACTTCCTGCGCGATGAGCGTGGCGATCTCGCCCATGCGCGCTTGCAGGCCCTCGGTGATCTTCTGCAGGAACTTGCCGCGCTCCTCGCGGGACGTGAGCGACCACGTCTCGAAGGCCGCCTTGGCCGCCTTCACGGCGCGGTCGACGTCGCCGGCCGTGCCTTCGGGGATGCGACCCATCACCTCTTCGGTCGTCGAGTTGACGACGTCGATGGTGCCCTTGCCGGTGGACGGCACCCAGGCGCCGTCGATGTAGAGCTTGTCTCGCTCGATCATGGGTTCGCTCTCCTCGTTGATTGCCGCTTCCGACGACTACTTCGGTACTCTAATCATGTGACGGTCGAATCTACGCCGCAGTTGGCGATGGACGAGCTGACGCCGCGGTGTTGGCTATGGGCGAGCTGACGCCGCCGGTGCTGGCGGCTAGGGCTGCGGCGCGCTTTTCCAAGCTCCTGGAGCTTGCCCTAAGCGACGTCAGCTTGTCGCTCCCGCAGTACCGCCTCCTCCTCTTCCTCTCGCGTGCGCCGGAGCAGCGGGCGACGGTGCTGGCCGACTCGCTCGACGTCAGCCCACCGTCGCTGACCGCGCTGGTGGACGGCTGCGTGGCACGCGGCCTGGTCGAGCGGGTCACCTCTCCCGAGGACCGGCGGCGCGTGCTGCACCTCGTCACCGCGGCCGGCCACGATCTGCTGGCGCAGGCGGACACCGCGGTCGCCGACCTGCTGAGCGAGGTCGTCAGCCACGTGCCGGCGGCGAAAGCAAAGCGGATCGTCGAGGGGCTCGAGCTGCTGGCGGAAGCGATAGACCAAGGTGCCGCCGCCCGCCGCGCCGCGCATGAAGCGGCAACGGCGACCGCAGCGGCAACCGCGGCGGACTCGAAGGCAGGCGCGTGACCACGTTCGTCGACAGCGCGGTCGACTCGACGGAGACCGCGCCGCCGCTGTCCCCCGCGCCGCCGCAGGCGCGCTACGGCAAACCGCGCCACGGGGTCCATCCGGACCGGTCGCTGCCGTGGTGGCGCCGGATGCTGCCGATCGTGCTCGCCCACAAGGGGATCGTGTTCTCGGGGCTCGGCTGCGCGCTCGCAACGCTGCTGCTGCAGCTCGCCATCCCGCGGATCGTGCGGCTCACCTTCGACCAGGCCATCGTGCCCGAGCTCGCGCCGCAGCTCGCCAGCGGGCGCGAGCCGAAGCCGCTGTCGTACTTCTTCGTGCTGCTGCTGGTCATCGCCGCGGTGCGGTTCGTGATCGGCTTCGTATACCGCTACAACCTGCAACGCACCGCGTTCGTCATCGAGTACGACCTGCGCAACCTCCTCTACGAGAAGTTCCAGCGGCTGCCGTTCGCCTACTTCGACCGCATGCAGAGCGGCCAACTCATCTCGCGCGCCAACTCCGACATCCGCTCGGTGCAGATGTTCCTCGCGTTCGCGCCGACCGTCGCCATCTCGCTCGTGACGTTCGTGGTCGCCTTCGTGCTCATGGCCACCACGCACCTCGGGCTCGCGCTCGTCGCCGTGCTGCCGCTGCCGTTCGTGTACGTGACCGGCACGATGATGCGCAACAAGATGTTCCCGATCTCGTGGATCGTGTCGTCGCGGCAGGCGGATGTCGCCACGATCGTCGAGGAGAACGTCACCGGCACTCGCGTCGTGAAGTCGTTCGCGCAGGAAGAGGCGCAGCTGCGGCTCTTGGCGCGGGCGGCGCAGCGCCTGCGGTGGGCCGGCGTCCTACAGGTGGACGTGCGGGCCAACTACTCGCCGTTCCTGCAGAACATCCCCCGGCTCGGCCTCGCCGTGGTGTTGCTCTACGGCGGCAAGCTCGTGCTCGACGGCGCGGTCACGATCGGCACGATCATCGAGTTCAACGCCTACGTCGTGATGCTCCAGATGCCGTTCATGATGCTGGGCTTCCTCATGATGATGGGCCAGCGCGCCGCGGCGTCCGCCAGCCGCATCTTCGAGATCGTCGACGAGCCCGAGACCATCGTCGACCAGCCTGACGCGACACCTCTGCTCGCGGCGCGCGGCGAGGTGCTGTTCGATGGCGTGACGTTCGCGTACGGCGACGGGCCCAACGTGCTCGAGGACCTCACGCTGCACCTTGCGCCCGGCGAGACCGTCGCGCTCGTCGGCCGCACCGGCACGGGCAAGTCGACGATGGCGCGCTTGCTGCCGCGCTTCTACGACGTGACCGGCGACGGGCCCGGCGGCGTGCTGATCGACGGCCACGACGTTCGCGAGCTCACGCTCGAGTCGCTGCGGGCCAACGTCGGCCTCGTCCTCGACGAACCGTTCCTGTTCTCCGAGTCGATCCGCAACAACATCGCCTACGGCCGGCCGTCCGCCAGCGACGGCGAGATCGAGGCTGCGGCGCGCGCCGCCGGCGTCCTCGAGTTCGTCGAGCGGCTGCCCGACGGTTTCGACACGGTGGTCGGCGAGCGCGGCTACACCCTGTCCGGGGGCCAGCGCCAGCGCATCGCCATCGCCCGCACGCTGCTCGTGAACCCGCGCATCCTCGTGCTCGACGACGCCACGTCCGCCATCGACGTGCACGTCGAACACGAGATCCACGGCGCGCTGCGCACGCTCATGGAAGGGCGGACCACGCTGATCATCGCCCACCGCCTGTCGACGATCTCGCTCGCCGAGCGCGTCGTGTTGTTGAAGGACGGGCGCATCGTGGCCGACGGCACCCACGCCCAGCTCATGGCCACCGTGCCCGACTACGCCGAAGTGCTCGCCCACGCCGAGGAGGAGTGGCAGGCCGCCCACGCGCCCCACGACGAGGACGACAGTGAGGGCTCGTCGGCTTTTGGGCGCGCTCAGGCCCACATTCGGGCTTCAGCGCGCCCAGAACCGTTCGGGGAGGTGCCCTAAATGGCGTGGGGTGGAGGTGGCTTCGGCGGCGGCGGATGGGGCGGGGGGCCGCAGCACCGGCCGGGCGCGCAAGGCGCGCCCGGGTTGCCGTTCGCGGGCGTGCCGTCGGAGATGGTGCCGCTGGTCGAGAAGCTGCTCGCGAAGGAACCCGAGCACCCCGAACCCGGCGTCGAGTTCAGCCAGGTCGCGCCCTCCGACCAGAGAGGCTTCACGCTCTCTCGCCTGCTGCGCCCTCACTGGAGCGCGATGGCCGTCGGCATCGTGCTCGTTGCGGTCGAGACCGTAAGCCTGCAGGTCGGTCCCCTGCTCACGCAGCGGGCGGTCGACAGCGGCATGCTCGGCGGCAGCTTCGGCGTGATCGTCTGGATGGCGCTGCTCTACCTGCTGTCCATCGTCGTCAACGGCGTGTCCAGCTGGGCACGCGTCGCCTGGACGGGCCGCGTCGGCCAGCGGCTCATGTACGAGCTGCGCCTGCGCGTGTTCTCGCACATCCAGCGCCTGTCGCTCGACTT
>Ga0299907_10000801_pt1 | contig 16484 bp, 20 predicted proteins | sample RVTome_16_FD_198680 | JGI IMG/M metagenome (GOLD analysis project Ga0299907, IMG submission 198680) | Soil microbial communities from uranium-contaminated site in the Upper Colorado River Basin, Wyoming, United States - RVT152D67 (version 2) ...
GGCGGCGGGCGTCGGAGGAGCGATGCGCGGAGCGCCGAGCGACTCGAACGTTTCCCGGTGTGGGAAGTACGCACGGCCCTCGGGCGCTACCCCTTCGGGGAGAAGTCCCTTCTCCGCCCACCGCAGTCAAGCGCGCTCTCGGCGCTGCGACAGGCGTCCGTCGCGCTGTCGATGACGCGAAGCTGGCCGGATGCGTTGAAGCAGCCATGGATCACGCCGCTGGAGTCCGGAATGGTCGCCCAGGCGGCGGTGCCGATCGCCGCGGCCCCAAGAAGAGCCGCACCGGCGATCGCCGCTATTCGAGCCCTGCTGTTCATCGCTCCTCCTTCGCAAGTGTTGGCCGATATGGCCGCGTTGTTCCCCGCGCATCCACTATCGAGGTCCTCGAGGGAGCGGCGGACCGGGAAGATCTGCGTTGACGGCGATCACGCCCGGTGTTGGACTCGGCGTGAGCGTCGGCAGCGAGAGGTTCGTGATGTAGAGGGTGTGCCGTCCGCTTCCCCGGGTGCCGAATGCGAGGCTCACCGGGACGTTGAGCCCATCGGCCGTTCCGGCGATGGTCGTCGCCTCTCCCGAGCGCTCGATCCGGACGAGCTCGCTCGTACCTGCCACGAGGACGTAGGCGTTGCCGACGACGTCCACTGCGACGCCGTCCAGGAACTCGCTGACGCCGGAGAAGGAATAGACGATCGAAGGCGCTCCCGGTGCTCCTCCGTGGAGGATCGGGATCTCGACGATGTGTCGCTTCTCCGTGTTGGCTACGAGGAGCCGGCCGCGGAAGTAGGCGATCCCGTTGGCGCCAAGCGGGAAGGGATTCAGGACAGCGAGCCCTTCGAGCGCCTCCTGCTGGAGCCAGAGCTCGGCTGGTGCTCCGGGTGCGATCCGCCAAATCGCGCCGAGAATGCTGTCCGTGACGTAGAGGTTGCCGTGGTGGTCGAATGCGAGAGCGTTCGGGAATACGATCGCCTCGGAGCCGGCGAGTCGCGTAGCCTCGCCGTCGGGCGCGATCGCCCAGACGCCGTGTGCCGACGGTGCGTTGGAAGGTACGGCGGCGTAGATGGTGCCGCGGTGGTCCGAGGCGAGCCCCAGGACCGCGAGCCCGGAAGTCCCCGGTTCGAAGCTCGCGAACGGGGAAGGGGAGCCGTTCGGCTCGAACCTCAGAATCTGCCCCAAGGGTGCGAGACTCACGTACATCGCCCCCTGGTGGTCGAAGGCGATGCCTTCGGGAAACTGTCCCTGCTCTGGATCGAAGCTGATCACGCTGTTGGTCGCGAATGAAGGGTGCGCCCACGCGGTCAGGGCGATGATGAGCGGTGTGACTATGGCGAGCCAGCGCATCTCTGCCTCCTCTGTGGTCGTGCCGCAGAGGCTAGGCAGCGGGCGTATACAGGGGATATACGGCGGCGCGCGCTAGCTCCGGGAGGCCTCAGCGAGGTCGCGGAGCGCGCTCTCGGCCTGCGCCGCCTCCGACGCGTACTCCCAGCGATTCGAGAGCTCGAGCGCCTCCTCGAGCAGCGTGCGTCCCCGGTCATGCTCGCCGAGGGCCGCATGCACCCGCCCGAGCGCGACGAATCCGGCCGTAAGACCCCGTGGGTCGCCCCGCTGCCGGAAGTCAGCGACCGCGTCGGTCGCAGGCTCGATGGCTTCGCTCGGGCGACCTCGCGCGAGCATGGCGTCGGCGAGGTGGACGAGCGTCCAGCCGGCGTCGAGCGTGCCTCGGAGGCGGCGCAGGCGGTCGCGTACCTGGAGGAGGCGGGCGGCAGCGGCATCCGGCCGGCCGGTCTCGAGGAGCACGAGTCCCAGGAGCAGCTCCACCAGCGCGAGACCTTCCTCGTGCGCCGTCGCCGCGAACAGCGTCCGAGCCCTCCTGGCGGCGGTTCTTGTCTCGACCAGGGCCCCCGCGACCAGCTGAGCGTTCGCCAGCGCGGCTACAGCGAGACCGAGCAGGTCGCGGTCCGTCTGCGTCTCACAGGCGCTGACGGCCTCGCGGGCGAGCTGGACGGCCTCAGGGGCTCCGGCGGCGACGCTGAGCCACGCCTGGCCTACGAGACCGCGGGCGTGCCACGAGCTGCGGCTGCCGGCAAGCTCGAGCGCCCACGCGAGCAGATGGCGGCCCTCCGTGAGGAAGCCCGTACGGAACCAGTAGTAGGCCAGCGCCGAGGCGAGCTGGAGCGCCGCCTCTCCTTCGCCCTGGTCGAGCGACCAGCGGAGAGCAGACTGCAGGTTCTCGTGCTCGCGGCGTCCTCGCGCGAGCCACTGGCCGAGGTCGGCGCCGAGCATGTGCCGGGCGACGTCCTCGGCCAGAGCGAGATAGAAGTCGCGATGGCCGTGTGCCGCCTCCTCGATCTCGCCGGCTTCTCGGGCGCGCTCGAGCGCGAACGCGCGCACCGTCTCGAGCAGCCGGTACCGCGTCTGCGAGTCGCCGGGCTCCGCGACGAGCAGCGACGCGTCGACGAGCCGTGTGACGGCGGAGACGACGGCTGCCGGCGCGACAGCATCGTCTGCTGCCACCGCCTCGGCGGCTCGAGCGTCGAAGCTCTGCGGGAACACCGCCAGCTTTCTGAGCACACCTTGGTCCGCGGGGGACAGAAGGTCGTAGCTCCACCCGACGGCCGTCTCCAGCGTCTGCTGGCGGGGCGGCCATGTAGGGTCGCCGTCGCGGAGCAGGCGTAGGCGATCGTCCAGTTCTCGAGCGAGCTCCGCGGGCGAGAGTGACCGCAGCTTCCCAACCGCGAGCTCGATGGCGAGCGGCAGCCCGTCGAGGCGAGTGACGATTTCCGCAACGGCGGCGACGGTCGCCTCGTCGAGCGTGAATCGTCCGCCCACCGCGGCCCAGCGTTCGATGAACAGGCGGGCCGCCTCGTACTCCGTCAGCCGATCGGCGTCGATCGACGTGCTGGGCGGGACCGAGAGCGGTAGAACCGGGCGAACGAGCTCTCCTCCGAGGCGGAGTGGCTCCCGGCTCGTGCAAACGAGTCGGAGCTGAGGAGCTTGCTCGAGCAGCCGACCGGCGAGAGCGGAGACTTCGACTGCCACGTGCTCGCAGCCGTCGAGCACCAGGAGACCCGATGTCCCGCGAAGGCGTGAGACCACGAGGTCTGCGGGCGAGTGTCCGGGGACGTCTGGGGCTCGGAGAGCCCTTGCGAGCGCGGCCGCCGCCTGCCCGCGTCCCACCGAGCCCAGATCGGCCCACCAAAGGCGGTTCCCCAGTGACGGACGCAGCGCCGCGGCGACGACGGCCGCGAACCGCGTCTTCCCCACCCCCGCCGGGCCGACGAGGGTGATCAGGAGTGAGCGACGGAGCTCGGCGTGGAGCCACCGCACGTCCGCCTCACGCCCCACGAAGCTCGTGCGGTACGCCGGCGGGCCGCCTTCCCGTCCCCCGGGGTGGTCGAGCGCCTCGTCGTGGAGAAGAATCATGCGCTCGAGGGCGCGTAGGTTCCTCCCCGGCTCGAGCCCAAATCGCTCGGCCAGCAGGCGCCGAGCGTCGCGGTACGCCTCGAGCGCCTCCGCTTGCCGTCCCGAGCGATAGAGCGCGACCATCAGCTGGCCCCACCGACGCTCGTGGACGGGCTCCCGGGCGACGGCGGCCCGCAACTCGGCGACGAGCTCACGCTCACCGCCCGCCGCCAGGCGAGCTTCCATGAGATCTTCCTCCGCGACGAGGCGAAGCTCCTCGATGCGGTCCCGCTCGTAGCAGGCGAGGGAGTCGTCCGGCAGCTCGCTCAGCGGCGTCCCGCGAAACAGCTCGAGCGCCTCGCGCAGAAGCGATTCCGCGTAATACGGGTGGCTCTCGTCGAGTCTCGCGCGCGCGGCCGTCACAAGCGACTGCAAGCGATCCGCGTCCACCTCGCCGGCCGCGACCACGAGTTCGTAGCCCCGATGCCGGGTCAGAAGCAGGCGGGACCGCGGATCCGCTACCCGATGCGGCTCCAGAGTCGCACGCAACCGCGAGACGTAGGTGCGCACGACCTGGAGCGCGTTGGGCGGTGGCGCTCGCTCCGGCCAGAGGGCATCCACCATCCGGTCGACCGACACGACCTCGTTCCGGTGCAGCAACAGAACGGCCAGCAATGCCCGCTGCTGGAGAGGTCCCGCTTGCAGCTCACGACCATCCCGCCACACGGCGACGGGCCCGAGGACGCCGAAGAAGAGCCCGTGCGCGGAGACCGTCGTGACCAACTCCTGACGATCCGCCGCCGAAGCGTCGCCGAGGCTGCTCGAATCGGTTCGCATGAACTCATGATGCAGGCCCCAAGGACAGGCCCGGAATCCGGACGTACGCCGAGGTCGCGGACTACTGGGATCGTCAGCGCGCTGGACGAGGTCTTGTAGCGCCTGGTCAGCTCGGCTCTGCGTTACGCGGTGAAGGTCGAGACGCGGTGGTGTTGAGCTACAAGAGCCACGGTTTCACGCAGTTGCGTGACTCAAGGTGCTGCCCTTGGACGAATCTCCCGTCGAGGTCGAGCCCTGCGACTGAGCCAACGTTCTCCCAACTGAGGTTAAACGTGGCCCTTCGGGGACCTAGCGAGTCTGAGCCTTCGAGATGCAAGCAGAAGGTTCAGTACGGGGAGAAAACCCTCGTTACCAGTCCCCGGCAAAAGAGTAAAACCCCCGATTTACGGGGGTTTTAGAAGCGGATGAAGGGACTCGAACCCTCGACCTTCTGCATGGCAAGCAGACGCTCTAGCCAACTGAGCTACATCCGCGAGGTCGGCCGATTATAGCCGCGGCGTCGAGGGACTCTTCGCAACGAGAAGGCGGCCCGCCGGAGCGGGCCGCCTCAGGCGAAATCGCGGTGCCCGTCTGATACAGCACCGATGGTAGCGCGAAGCGAAGCGAACGAGACGCCGATACCAGCGGCTGCCATCCCGCGACGCCTCGCTCGCTCGCGATGGGCGGAGGGCGCCCGGAGTCGAACCGGATCCGGTGGCCAACCGGACGAACCGTGTATCAGACGGGCGTCGCACCTCGCGACTTCACCCTCCGACCGACGTCGATGGTGCAGGTACCGAGGCGAACCAGCAAGTTGTCCGTTTAGGACACGGCTCGGTCGAGCGCCTCGTTGACGAGGCTGTCCGCGAGCTCGTTCGACTCGCGGCGCACGGCCGTGTACGTCACCCGGTGGATGTCGCGCGCGAGGCGCGACGCGTGCAGGAAGAGCTCCTGCAGTGCGCGGTTCTTGACCTTGTACTCACCGCGCATCTGCTTCACGAGGAGCTCCGAGTCGGAGACGACCTCGAGCTCGCGCACGCCGGCCTCGACTGCGCGCTCGAGGCCCGCCACGAGCGCGCGGTACTCGGCCACGTTGTTCGTCGCGACCCCGATCGGCTCGCCGCGTGCGTCGAGGACCGTGCCGTCGTCCGCCTCCAGCACGAACCCGTAGGCGGCCGGCCCGGGGTTCCCACGAGAGCCGCCGTCGGTGTAGAGCTTCGCCTTCACGCGTCGGCGAGCGCGTACACGTCGTAGGCGGGCTCCTCATACGGGTGCGCAGCACACAGGGCGGCCACGGCCGCACCGACTCGATCCGACGGGACGACGGTCTCGACGCGCAGCTCCGAGACACGCTCCTCCCTCCCCCGCTCCCCGACCGCCGGATCGGTCTCGTCACCGCCCAGGAACGTGCCCGTTCCGGCCGTGTACCAGGAGCACCGCTCGTAGTCGCCGATCCGACCGCCACCGGCGGCGAAGACGGCGTCGCGGGTGGCGTCGAGCGCGTCCTCGGGGACGAACCAGACGAGCTTGACTCGGGTCAGATCGCTTCCTCGGGCGCGGGCGGGCGCTCGGTCGAGTCGCCGGTGTTCGGCGTCCCGAGCGGCTCGATGAGGAGCACCTGCGCCTCGTCATCGGCCCTCGGGCAATGCTCGACCCCGCGCGGTACGACGTAGAGCTCGCCGGGCCCGAGCTCGACGTCGCCGTCGCGAAGCTGGATCGTCAGGCGCCCGGAGACCACGAGGAAGAGGTCGTCCGTGTCCAGGTGCGAGTGCCAGACGAACTCGCCGCGGACCTTCGCGACCTGGATCTTGTTCTCGTTGTAGTGGCCGACGATCTTGGGCGAGAACGCCTCGCCGAACGTCGCGAGCTTGTCGACGAGGTTGACCTTCTCGTTCTGTGGACGAGGCAAGCCTCGCCCCCTACGTGTCGATCTGGGCGCGCTGGAGCGTCCCGGAGTAGTCGACGTAGATCGACTTCCACTCCGTGAACACGTCGAGCGCGGCCTGGCCGGCCTCGCGGTGCCCGTTGCCGGTCTCCTTCGTACCGCCGAAGGGGAGATGCACCTCGGCGCCGATCGTCCCCGCGTTGACGTACGTGATCCCGGCTTCGAGGTCGCGCATCGCGCGGAAGGCGCGGTTGACGTCGCGGGTGAAGATCGACGAGGAGAGCCCGTAGCGGATGCCGTTCGAGACTCGCACCGCCTCGGCCTCGTCGCGCACGGAGATGAGTGAGAGGGTCGGCCCGAAGATCTCCTCCTGTGCGATCCGCATGTCCCGATCCACACGGCCAAAGATCGTCGGTCGGTAGTAGAAGCCTTTCGCGAGGTCGCCGTCGTCGGCGATCTCGCCGCCGGTCAGAAGCTCGGCGCCCTCGTCGACACCGACTCGCGTGTACGAGTGGATCTTCTCGAGCGCGGCGCCGTTGATCACGGGCCCGATGTCCGTCTCGTCGTCCCAGCCGGGGCCGAGTCGAAGCGCCTCCGCGCGCTCGACGAGCCGTTTCGTGAGCTCGTCGTAGCGGCTCTCGTGGACGATGACGCGGCTCGCCGCCGTGCAGCGCTGTCCGGAGGTGCCGAACGCCGACCAGACGATGCCGTCGATAGCGAGGTCGAGGTCGGCGTCGTCCATGACGATGATCGCGTTCTTGCCGCCGAGCTCGAGGTGGACGTGCTTGAGCCCGTCAGCGGCGCTCTGCAGCACCTTCGTTCCCGTCTCCCGCGACCCCGTGAGCGAGATCACCGGCACGTCCGGGTGCTGCACGAGCCGCTCGCCGACCGCGCCACCGCCGCCGTGGACGATGTTCACGACACCCTTCGGCACGCCGGCCTCGTCGAGGAGCTCGACGAAGCGCTGGCCGAGCGCGGGCGTGTCGGTCGCGGGCTTGAAGACGACCGTGTTGCCCGCGACGAGCGCGGGCGTGATCTTCCACGAGGGAATCGCGATCGGGAAGTTCCACGGCGTGATCACGCCGATGACGCCGATCGGCATCCGTACCGACATGTTGAACTTGTCGCGGAGCTCGGAGGGAGTCGTCTGCCCATGGAGGCGCCGACCCTCGCCGCCCATGTAGTAGCTCATGTCGATCGCTTCCTGGACGTCTCCGCCGGCCTCGGCCCGAACCTTCCCCATCTCGTGCGTCATGAGCTCCGTCAGCTCGTCCTTCGCCTCGACGAGGAGCTGCGCGAAGCGGAAAAGGAGCTCGCCGCGCTTCGGCGCCGGAACGAGCCTCCACTCGGCGAAGGCCGCCTTCGCGGCGGCAACGGCGCGGTCGACGTCCTCGCCATCGGAGCGCGGGAAGACGCCGATCAGCTCACCGTCGGCGGGGCTGGTCGACTCGAAGGTCTCGCCCGAGGCGGCGTCCACCCACTCGCCGCCGATCAGGTTCTGGTATTCGCGTACGCCTGTGGTAGCCATGCGGCCAGTCTAGTGCGGGTGAAGCCTCTTCTCTTGCTCGACGTCGACGGCGTTCTCAATCCCTACCCGGAGACGCCCGTAGGCTACGACGAGCACGACTTCTTTCCGGAGGACGACGAGCCGGTACGGCTGGCACGCGTCCACGGCGAGTGGCTGCGGGAGCTCGCCACCTGCTTCGAGATCGTCTGGGCGACCGGGTGGGGCGAGGACGCGAACCGCCTGCTCTGCCCGCACTTCGGGCTCGACGCGTTCCCGCTGCTCCCCCTGCCGCCGATCCCCTTCGACGCGGCGGTCAAGGCCCGCGCGGTTCGAGACTTCGTCGGCGAGCGGCCGGCGGCGTGGGGCGACGATCTCATCACGGACGACGAGCTCGAGTGGGCGGCGGCGCGGCGGGCGCCCACACTGCTCGTGCAGGTCGACCACCGGAAGGGCCTCACCCGGGCGCAGGTCGAGCGCATGCTCGCCTGGGCTGCCGAGCTCGGCCGGCCGGACTAGCGTGCGACGTCGGGAACGACGCGGCCGTGGTCGTCGAGCTGCGCGTTCCAGTCGGTGAACGGCGCCTCGATCTCGGAGATGTCGGAGCCTCGGTCGGCGAGGCGGATCGGCTGCGGCGCGGCCGGGACGACGCGGTACTGGTACCAGGTGATCTCCCAGGCGAAGGTCAGGACGACCTCGCCCGTGACGCCCGAGAGCGGGACGACGGAGACGAGTGGCGAGCCGAGCGCGCGGGCGACTCCCTGGACGGTGCGGGTGAAGAGGCTCGCGTTGAAGAGGTCGGCCGCCTCGACGAGCGCCGCCTCGGACTCGCTCAGGCGGCGGAGCACCGGCTCGGGCACGAGCGGCTCGGCCTCGCCGTTCCGGAGCCCGAGGATGTGCGCCCAGCGCGCACGCTTGCGGCGTATGTGCGGCGAGATCGCCGGCGAGACCGGCCCGCCCTCGCGGATCCAGCCGTAGTCGAGCGCCGCTTCCTGGCAGAGCGGGCAGACGTCCACGAACTCCACACCGTCGGGCGAGTACCGAAACGCGTGCTCCCCCTGGAGCAGCGTCCGCTCGCAGACGGCGCACTCCCGGCGAACGGTCGCCTTTGTCACGCGCATTTCGCGGACCCTAGCAGGGAATTTCGGCTGCTCACACTCGGGGTCAGACCCGTGGGGTCTGACCACCGGCGCTCACCCGATTTCAGGCCTTCGCGGTCTCCCGCTCGCGCTTCGTCTCCTCGATCACCTTCTGCGCCACGTGCGCGGGGACTTCCTCATAGCGCAGGAAGTGCATCGAGTAGTCGCCGCGGCCGCCTGTCATCGACGTCAGCGACTGCGCGTAGGTGAGGAGCTCGGCCATCGGCACCTCGGCCTTGATCGTCGTCATGCCGCCCAGCGGCTCCATCCCGTGGAGGCGCCCGCGCCGTGAGTTGAGGTCGCCGTTCACGGAGCCGACGGCGTCGTCGGGAATCGTCACCTCGAGCTCCATGATCGGCTCGAGGAGCACTGGCTCGGCGTTCATGTACGCGTCCTTCCAGGCCATCGAGCCGGCGATCTTGAACGCCATCTCCGACGAGTCGACGGTGTGGTACGAGCCGTCGACGAGCTCGACTCGGACGCCCTGGACCGGCGCGCCCGCGAGCTCGCCGTGGGCCATCGCCTCCCGGATCCCCTTGTCGACGGCCGGCCGGAAGCTCTGCGGGATGACTCCGCCGACGATCTTGTCCACGAACTCGTAATCACCGTTCTCGAGGGGTGTGACGACGATGTGGCAGTCGCCGAACTGGCCGCGGCCACCGGTCTGCTTCTTGTACCGGGCGTGCGCACGGGCCTCGCGGCGGATCGTCTCCCGGTAGGGCACGCGCGGCTGGTGGAGCTCGACCTCCACTCCGAAACGCCGCTTCGCGCGCTCGAGTGCGACCTCGACGTGCATCTGGCTCATCCCGGACAGGATCTCCTCCCCGGTCTGCTGGTCGCGGTGGAGGCGGAGCGTGGGGTCCTCCTCCGCGAGACGCCGGATCGCCGTCACGACCTTCTCCTCGTCGCCCTTGGCCTTCGGCGTGATCGCGAAGCTCATGACCGGCTCCGGGAAGCCGAAGTCGGGCACCTCGATCTCGACCTCGCGATCCGCGAGCAGATCGCCGGTCTGCGCCTCCTTCAGCTTGGCGACCGCGCCGATGTCTCCCTCTCCGAAGTCGAACGCGGGCTTGTGCTCCTTCCCCTGCACCTCGAGCAGCGTCCCCATGCGCTCCTTCGAGCGGCCGCGTAGGTTGACGAGCGTCGTGTCCGCGGTGACGGTGCCCTTCAGCACGCGGAAGAGGTTGATGCGCCCGGCAAACGGGTCGGCGACGGTCTTGAAGACGAACACGGCTGTCGAGGCGCCGTCGGCGTCGATCGGCGAGCCCTTCTTCGCGGGCGAGGGGACGCCCTCGACGAGGAGGTCGAGCAGCGCGTGCGTCCCAAGGTTCTTCGTCGCGACCCCGCAGGCGACCGGGAAGACCTCGCCGTTCGTGACCGCGGCCTTGAGGGCAGCAGCGACCTCCTCTGCACCCAGCTCCTGACCGTCGAGGTAGCGCTCCATCAGCGCCTCGTCCGTCTCGACCACGGAGTCGAGCAGCTTCTCGCGGTACTCGGCCGCGAGGTCGGCGAGCTCGTCCGGGATCGGGCCGGGCTCGCCCTCCTTGTCGCCCTCGGGGCTCGTGTACGCGCACATGTGGAGCACGTCCACGATGCCTGTGAGCTGGTGCTCGGAGCCGATCGGGACGTGCACGGCGACGCACCGGGCGGAGAGCTGGGTGCGGAGCTGCTCGAGCGTCCGGAAGAAGTCGGCACGCTCGCGGTCGAGCATGTTCACGAAGACGAGGCGCGCGAGGCCGAGCTCGTCCGCAAGCCGCCACGCGCGGGAGGTGCCGACCTCGGCGCCCATGACGCCCGAGACGGTGACGAGCATCCCATCGACGACTCGCCCCGCGGTGCGCAGCTCGCCCTGGAAGCTCGGGTCGCCCGGCACGTCGACGAGGTTGACCTTCCGGTCCTGCCAGGTCGTGTGCTCGAGCGACATCGCGATCGAAAGCTGTCGCTTGTGCTCGTCCTCGTCCGAGTCGGAGATGGTCGTCCCCGCCTCGACCGTGCCGAGACGGTTGATCGCCCCGGTCTGAAAGAGGAGCGCCTCGACGAGCGACGTCTTTCCCGTCCCGCGGTGGCCGACGACGGCGACGTTGCGGATCTTTGCGGGCTCGGGCATGGGCTGGCTCTCCTTCTCGGCGCTGGCGTCTTCGGCCGAGAAGCTTAGTCAGCGAGCACTCGACGGAGCTTCAGGGAGCGTCAACCAGCGTGTGCTGGCGGATGTTCGAGCACAGGCTGACGACCTTCGACCAGATGGACTCGGAGACGACCGGGTTGAGGTTCGTGTCATCGACCCCGACTGCGTAGTTGTCGTTCAAGCCGAGGACCTCGTCCTTGCCCGCGCGGAAGTTGTCGCCCGCGAACTCTGCGAGGGCGACTTTGATCGCGTAGTCGTAGTCCTTGTAGAAGATCGCGAGGACGTGTGGGCCCGGGTCGACGCCGTCCTGGTACCCGCCGATCCCCCAGACGCCCCGTCTCGACGCGCTAGAAGAAAGAAACGACGAGGAGAAGGCCCGCTCGTGCGGGCCTTCTCTACGTCTCGGACGCGGACCGTTGGACGCCGGAGAGGTGGGCCTTCAGGCGGAGGATCGCTTTCGTGTGGAGCTGCGAGACTCGCGACTCGGTCACGCCCAGCACCTCGCCGATCTCGCGCAGCGTCAGCTCCTCGTAGTAGTAGAGCGTGACGACGAGCTTCTCTCGCTCCGGCAGCTCGGAGATCGACTCCGCGAGCGCCTCCTTGATCTCGTTCTGCTCGAGCGAGGACTCCGGAGAGGGGCCCGACTCGTCCTCGATCGTGTCGATCAGCGCGACCGTGTCGCCCGAGCCGGACGGCGACCACAGCTCGTCGAGCGCGGCGATGGACGAGCGTGAGATCTCGCGCAGGCTGTCGTCGAGCTCCTCCGACGTGATGCCAAGCTTCTTCGCGATCTCGTCGTCCGTCGGCGCGCGCATGAGCTCTCGCTCGAGCGCGACGATCGCGCGCTCGATCTGGCGCGCGCGCGTTCGGATCGAGCGCGGTACCCAGTCGAGGGAGCGAAGCTCGTCGATGATCGCGCCGCGGATGCGAGCCATCGCGAAGGTCTCGAACTTGATCTCGCGGTCGGGATCGAACCGCTCGATCGCGCCGATGAGGCCGAGGAGGCCGTACGAGACGAGGTCCTGCTCGTCGACGTGCGCCGGCAGGCTCGCGCCCACGCGTCCAGCCACGAACTTCACGAGCGGCGCGTAGGTCAGGATCAGGCGGTCGCGGATATGGGGGTCGCGCGACCTCCTGTAGTCGTGCCACAGCGCCTGCGTTTCGTCCACCGCAGCCACGGGGAGAGAATACGCCGCGGGCAGGCGGAGTCCTCAGCGTCGTGGAAGGAGCGCGCGTCGCGCCAGGTCGGCCATCCAGAGCGCGAGCGCCGCAGCGGCGAGCGCGATCGCCCATGCCCCTCCCCCCTCGAGCGCCGCGAAGACGGCGATCAGCGCGAGTCCCGACGCGAGCACGCAGAAGAGGAGGCCCACGGCGCGCCGGTGCACGAGGCGATCATGCCAAGCGGCGCCGTGGCCCACCGCGACGTCGGGGCGCTCGCCGGGGCGGGGGTACCATGTGCCCTCGCAGCCCAGGGGCGTAGCTCAACTGGTTGAGCGCCGGTCTCCAAAACCGGAGGTTGCAGGTTCGAGTCCTGTCGCCCCTGCTGCCCCGCAAGCGCCGCGCTCGACAGAATGGAGAGGTGGCCTCGTACTCGGTCAACGAGCGAGCGGTTGCCCGCGCTCGCAAGCTCATCAGGAGCCGCCAGTACGTGCTCGACAGCGACTGGGGCGACGTGCAGCCGCGCGCGGAGGAGCAGAACGCGTTCCTCGAGTCGCACTCGTGGGAGGAGTACGGCGAATGGCACCTCGGACTGACCGAGGGTGCTGCCGACGAGACGAAGGCGAGGTACGCGTTCGTGTACGGCGACTTCCGCCGCATCCATCGCTCGGCTGTGATCGCCTGCTACTACCGCGCCGCGGAGTGGCGGCACAAGGAGATCGAGCTGGCCGCACACGAATTGCTGCAGCTTCTCGACGAGACCGCCGCGCGGTAGCCGCTCTCACCTTCTCCGGCGCTCGTGCCGATATTCGGCTCATGACCAAGCGGAACGGAGAGCGCGGCACACCTCCGGCGGCCGACGACGGCCTGTCCACACGGATGCGGGAGCTGATCCTCCGGTTCGATGCGAAGGACCAGCGGGAGCACACGCAGCCTCGTGACGGAGCCCCCGCGAAGGGCCGTCGGCGAGGCAAAAAGGCCGACTCGCCGCGCGACGGCTAGGCATCTAACGCAGGCTCCTCCCAGCCGACGCGCTCAGAGATGGGCGCGGATGAGCTCCTCGATCTGGCGGCCGGTCGCGCGGCCCTCGAGCCTGCCGACCACGCGCCGGTTCTTCACGAGCAGGAGCGCCGGGATCTTCCGGATCCGAAGCCGCTCGGCGAGCGCGGCGCTGCGCTCGGCATCGAGGTCGACGACGCGGAGGCGCTTCTTCTGGGTCACCTTCACCCACGCGACCAGGCTCTCCATCTTCCTGGACGCACCGTCACGCCGGCTGTGGACGAATACGAGCGCCGGCAGCTGGTTCTGGGTCTCGAGCTCGGCGGTCGTCACGGTCCTGGAGTGCCCTGTCCGAGGGATCTCGAAACGAGGCCTCCCACAGGATCCGGAGCGCGACTCCGGACCGGGGAGGGCGATCAGGAAGCGGCCCCGGGAAGCTGCAAGCGGAGCCAGGCGTGGCCGTCGCGGCGTGTCTCCTCGGCGGCGGCGACGAGCCGGTCGAGCACGTTCGCGAGCGCACGGTCGTCTCCGATCCCCTCCGGGAGCGGCCCGATCGAGATCGCGACCGAGTCGCCGTCCGCCTCGACCTCGAGCGTGACCGACTCCCCGGTCGCCGACTCGAGGACGCTCAGAACCGCCAGCTGGAGGTCGTCCATCCGCTCGTACGGAAGCTCGTGCCGGCTGCCCACTCCTCCGAGCACGAGACTCGCCACCGCGCGATAGCCGTGTGCGGTCGGGATCGTGAGCACGACCGTGTCGGCCACGGCCCTAGTTCACACTCGACCGAAGGTGGGACACGCCGCAGGGGAGCCTACCGCTCCTCCGCCTACGTCTTCGAGCGCGGGCGCGGAGCCTAGGACGTCGCAGCGGCGAGCGCCTCCTCGCGGGTGTCGTCGAGCGGGAAGAGGCGGTCGAGGAGGGTGACCTCGAGGATCCGACGGATCGGGGCGCCCGTTACGACAAGCCGGAGCTCGCCGCCCATTGCTCGCAGTCGCTTGGCACACCCGACGAGGACTCCGAGCGTCATGGAGTCGACGAAGGTGACCTCGGTGAGATCGAGGACGACCGCGGTCGCACCTCCGTCGACGGCGATCGAGAGCCGGTCTCGGAGCTCGCCGGCCACGTGGAGGTCGGCCTCGCCGCGGAGCGCGAGCAGGACGACGCCGTCGAGGGGATGCTCCTCCTCGATCCGGAACTCGACTTCGGTCTGGGCCGCCGCGCGATCCCGCATCCGCATCTGGGAGCCCGTATACCCCTGCCTGCGCACGCCGAAACCGCGGCTCGCACACGCCCACCCGCTCCTCTATGCTGCGCGCCCGCCGGCCATGACGACGTTCGAATTGGAGACACGTGAGCGCCCCGAGTCGCACCTGCGTCTCGTCGAAGTGTCCGGCGAGGTCGATTTCACGAACACGCACGACCTCGAGGCGCGCCTCGACGAGATCCCCGAGGACGTCACCCTCGTGCTCGACCTGAACCGCGTCCTCTTCGCCGACAGCGCCGCGATCCACACCCTCTTCAGGATCGCGCGTGCCCGCGGGCGCGACCGCTTCGGGCTGGTGCTCGAGCCGACAGCCGCGATCACGCGCACGCTCGAGATCACCGGGCTTCCGCGCGTCGTCGCGGTCCGGACGAGCGCGGACGAGGTGCTGGCTGCCGTCACCGCCGCGTCACGCTGAGCTAGCTCGCGTTTGCGTCGCTGACGATCCGGGTACCTGGCCGGCGCCGGTATCGACGATGCCGGGATCGCGAAAGCGCGAAAGGAGCGACATGGGCATCAGTCTGAGCATCTTCTTCATCGCCATCGGTGCGATCCTCACCTGGGCCGTCTCGGCCGAGGTCTCTGGGCTCGACATCACGGCGGTCGGAGTGATCCTCCTGATCGTCGGCATCGTGGGCCTCTTCGCCTCGCTCATCTTCTGGTCGAGCTGGGGCGGGTTCGGCGGTCGCGATGCGGCGGCGGGAGGCCAGAACACGACCATCGTCGAGCGGGATCGCACCTAGCGCATCGGCGACGATTACCGTTCAGCATCTAGGCTGAGCATCTAAGGCGATGGGCATCATCGGCTGGATCGTCCTCGGGTTCCTCGCCGGCCTGATCGCACAGGCGATCATGCCCGGCGAGGGACGTGAGGGCTGCATCGTGACGACGCTCCTGGGCATCGCCGGAGCGCTCGTCGGAGGCTTCCTCGCCTCGCTCTTCGGGCTCGGCGACCCGATCGACGAGTTCTTCGACTTCAGCACGTGGGTCGCTGCCGTGGTCGGCGCCCTCGTGATCCTGCTCCTCTGGAACGCGATTCGCGGCCGTCGGGCCGTGTGACCGCCGTGCCGGCGCACCACCTGGCTGCGGCGCGACCGACGTACAACAGCCTGCTTTCCTTGTGACGTGCACGACGTCGACGTCCTGACGGCGGCCGGCGCCACCGTCGTGAGCGCGAGCGGCGAGCTGGACGCCTACGGCGCGCCGGATCTCACGGCCGCGCTCGAGCGCGCGACGCTCGACGACCGCAGCGTCGTCGTCGACCTCGAGGCCGTGGCCTTCATGGACTCGACGGCACTGGGAGTCGTCGTTCGCGCCGTTCGCGAGCTCGGCGAGGCAGGACGACGCGTGAAGGTGGTCCTCCCGCGCGGACCGGCCCGTCGCGTGTTCGAGATCACCACGGTCGACCGCGTGCTCCCGGTCGCGCACTCGCGAGACGACGCGCTCGAGGAGCTCGCCGGCGACTGAGTGGCGGCAACCTGGTGACAGTCACCACAGGTGACAGTCACCTGCATACAGAGGGACGGCAACCCTGGTGACTGTCACCGCAGGTGACTGTCACCTGCATTCATCGGTCCGCGACGGCCGCCGGGGCCAAGTACTTCGTCATGTGGACGACGGTGCCGCGGCCGCCGCTGCCGTCCCGCACGTCGAGCTCGTCCACGATCGCGCGGATGATCGCCATCCCCATGCCGCTCTCGAACGGCTCCGGCTCTGGCTCGAGCGCGGCGGGCGACGGGTCGTCGAGCGAGAGCGCGAGGCCCGACCCGTCGTCCTCGACGATCATCTCCAGACGGTCGGCTGCGACGACGAACGCCACGCCGACGCGTCCCTCGCCCTCGGCGTAGGCGTGCCGGACAGCGTTCCCGCAGGCCTCCGTCACGGCGAGCTTGAGATCCGCGAGAACCTCCTCGTCCATCGGCACCCGGCGCGCGAGCCCGGCGAGCGCGAGGCGTGCCAGGAGGAGGTAGTCGGCCTTCGCAGGGAACGAGAGGCGGACGACAGGGTCAGACATCACGAGCGGACACCTCCTCAATCCTCCCACGCATCGCCGTGAGGGCGTGCCGGAGGAGCCGCGAGACGTGCATCTGCGAGATGCCGATCTCGGCGGCGATCTGCGACTGGGTCATCTCCTCGAAGAAGCGCAGCTCCACGATGCGGCGCTCGCGTTCGTCGAGCGCGTCGAGCCCGGACGCGAC
>Ga0299907_10000802_pt1 | contig 16481 bp, 15 predicted proteins | sample RVTome_16_FD_198680 | JGI IMG/M metagenome (GOLD analysis project Ga0299907, IMG submission 198680) | Soil microbial communities from uranium-contaminated site in the Upper Colorado River Basin, Wyoming, United States - RVT152D67 (version 2) ...
ACCACCGCCGGGCCGGCCGCCGCCAGGGCTGCGCGGGCCCGGGCGGCCCGGGCGAGCCGCTCGTCCAGGGAGAGCGCCGCCACCGCCGGCTGGGCGCGGGCCGCGCGGCGGACCAGCTCGGATGCGCCGGGGGACCCCACGGCGGCTGAGGGTAACGGCTCGGGGCGGCTTCCCCCCGGCGCGCTCGTGGCGGCGCCGCGGGCGGCGCTCGCGCGCGCCTTCGGCGCGCTGGCGGCGCTCCAGCCGGTGGCCTGGGCCGCCGCGGGGCTGGTCTGCGCCCCGCGCGCGGCGCCCGAGCTGGCCGGGCCGGCGCTCGCGGCCTGCCCTTTCCCGGTCGAGCCGCTCGCCGAGCCGCCCGGTTGGCCGGCGCCGGCGGCGGCCTTCGTGGCCGGCTGGTACCGGCGCAGCCCGGCCCACGCCCCCGCCCCGGCCGGGATCCGCGAGCTGATCCAGGCGCCCGGCTCGGGCTTCGGCCCGGGCGACCACCCCACCACCGCGATGTGCCTGGCCGCCCTCCTCGCCCTCCCCCCCGGCCCCGCGGTCGACGTCGGCTGCGGCTCGGGGCTCTTGGCCCAGGCCTGGGCCCGGCTCGGCCGGGGCCCGGTCTGGGCCCTCGACGCCGACCCCGGCGCCGTCGCCCAGGCCGGGCGCTCGCTGCGCGCGGCGGGCCTGGCGGGGGCGGTGGAGCTCTGGCGGGGGCCGCTCGAGCGGCTGGGGCCGGGGGACCTGGCCGACCGGGTGCTCCTGGCCAACCTCCCGGTCGCTGCCCAGGGGGCGCTCCTGGGGCGCATCGGGTCACCCCCCCGGGCGGCCCTCTTGTCGGGGCTGCGCCCCGGTGAGGCGGCCCCGCTGGTGGCCCGCTACCGCGCGCTCGGCCTGCGCCCGCGGGCGGCCGCCCGGCGGGGGCGCTGGGAGTGCTGGACGCTGGTGGGCGCGTGAGCCGGGTCTGGCGCACCTGGTCGGCGCTGGTCCTGTTTGCCCTGGGCACCAGCCTGATCACCCCGCTGATCCCCATCTACCAGGACCGCCTGGGGTTCGGCGACACCGTGGTGACCCTCTTTCTCGGCTGCTACGTGCTGACCCTGGTGCCCTCGATGCTCTCGCTCGGCCAGCTCTCGGACCGGGTGGGGCGCAAGGGTGTGCTCCTCGGGGCCCTGCTGACCCTGGCCCTGGCCCAGGCCATCCTCTTGACCGAGCCCCCCCTGGGGGGGCTGCTCGCGGCGCGGGGCATCCAGGGCCTCGCCACCGGTGCGTTCTTTGGCACCTGCACCGCCTTTCTGATCGACGCCGCCCCGTCGGGGCGGCGTCGCTTCGTGTCCACGCTCGGGGCGGTCTCGATCCGGCTCGGGCTCGGGCTCGGGCCGGGGGTCGGCGGGGTGATCGCCCAGTACTCCGGGAACCCCTTGCGGCTGCCCTTCGCGCTCCATCTGGTGGCGCTCGGCGTCGCCGTGATCATGGTGGCCACGCTGCCCGAGACGGTCACCCTGCGGACCCGCCGGCCCCTCACCCTGCGCCTGGAGGTGCCGGCCGCCGAGCGGGCGGTCTTCTGGCGGGTGCTGGTGCCTTCGGGGATGCTCTTCTCCCTCTTCGACGGGGTGGCGCTCTCGCTGATCCCGGTCTTCCTGGTGCGCGACCTCGGGGTGACCAACTTCGCCTTGGTGGGCGCCTCGGGCTTTCTGGTCCTGGTGGCCGGGGCGCTCAGCCAGCTGGCCCTGCCCCACCTGCGCCCCGAGCGGGCGATCGGCGGCGGGCTGGCGGCCGCCGCGGTGGCCTCGGTGGGGGTCGTGGCGGCCGCCCCGGTCGGCTCGGTGGGGCTGGTGCTCGCGGCGGTGGCCGCCACCGGGGCCGCGGCGGGGCTGGTCTTCAAGGGCGGCAGCGACCTGTGCGCCCAGATCGCCCCGCTGGCGGACCGCGGCAAGCTGATCTCGGCCTACTACGTGGCCTGCTATCTCGGGGGTTTCTCGGTCCCGCTGGTGGTGGTGGGGGTGATCTCGGACCTGGTCGGGCTGACCCTGGCGCTCGCCTGCCTGTCGGCTGGCGCCGCCCTCGGGGCCGTGTGGACCACCCTCGTCGGGCTGCGCTCGCTGGAGGGGTTGCGCCCTCCACCCGGCGTGCTCGGGCGCGCCGCGCCCGAGTAGACTGGCGGCGCCGATGGCGAGCGAAGAGCCGGACCACGAGGCCCTCGTCGCCCTGCTAGCCGGCGCCGAGCGGGCGGTCGCCCTGACCGGGCTGGCCCTCGGCCAGCGCGAGGGCGCCGACCTGACCGGCTCGCGCAGCGAGTGGGCGCGCAACGCCAACCTGGAGGTGTTCCTCACCGAGCCGGGGCGCTTCTGGCGGTACCTCTACCCCACCGCCCGCGCGATGGCGGCGCGCAAGCCGGGCCCGGGCCACCGCGCGCTGGCGCGGCTGCAGGGGGCCGGGGTCCTGGCCGCCCTGATCACCCAGGGGGTCGATCGCCTGCACCAGCGCGCCGGCAGCACCGACGTGGTCGAGGTGCACGGCAGCCTGCTCACCGCCCGCTGCGAGCGCTGCGGCGAGCGCTATGGCCTTCCCGAGGTGGGCGATCTGATCGACGCCGGCCCCGACGGGGTCCCCCGCTGCACCAGCCCCGGCTGCGGCTATCCCCTGCGACCGGAGGGCACCCTCTGGGAGGAGCCCCTGCCCCCCGCGGCCGTCGAGCGGGCCTGGGAGCTGGCCGGCGAGAGCGACCTGTTCATCGTGATCGACTCGGAGCTGCGCACGGTCCCGATCTCGCTGCTTCCCTCGGTGCCGCTGACCCGGGAGGTCCCCCTGGTCCTCGTCGGCGAGGCCGCCACCCAGTACGACCGCTACGCCCGGCTGCTCGTGCGGGGCCCCAGCGAGCCGGTCCTCGCCGCCCTGGCCGCGCGGCTGGCCCCACAGGCGGGCTAGGCCCGCCGGTGGGCGAGCGCGGGCCCTTCTCGCTCGCCGGCCAGGCGGCCATCGTGACCGGCGCCTCGTCCGGGCTCGGCCAGGTGATCGCCCGCGGGCTGGCCGAGGCCGGTTGCGCGCTCGTGGTGGCCGCCCGCCGGGAGCCCGCGCTGCGCGCCCTGGCGGCGGAGATCGCCGGCGGCGGCGGGCGCGCGATCGCCGAGCGCGCCGACCTGCGCGATCCGGGCCACGCCGCGGCCCTGGTGGCCGCCGCCCAGGCGGCCTTCGGGCGCCTCGACGGGATCGTCCTGAACGCCGGCGTCTCGGCGCAGGGGCCGGCCGAGGAGGAGGACCTGGCCGCCTTTCGCGACGTGCTGGAGGTCAACGTGACCGCGCAGCTGGCGCTCGCCGGGGCGGCCGCACGGGCCATGATCGCCGCCGGCCGGGGAGGCTGGATGATCGCCATGAGCTCGATCCTCGGCCGGCGCGCCGGCACCGGCGCCGGGGTGGCCGCCTACGCCGCCAGCAAGGGCGCGGTCGAGCAGCTGGTGCGCGAGCTCGGGCGACAGTGGGCGGGCCACGGCATCCGGGTGAACGCGCTCGCCCCGGGTTACTTCCCGACCGCCATGAACGCCCCGATGGTCGCCACCCACGAGCGGCTCCAGGCGATCCTGGCGCGCACCCCGATGGGGCGCCCGGGCGCGCCCGCGGACCTGGCCGGCGCGGCGGTCTTCCTGGCCAGCCCGGCGGCCGGCTTCATCACCGGCCAGACCCTGGCCGTCGACGGCGGGATGAGCTGCTGGTAGGGCTAGCCCGCGGCGGCGGGCGCCTCGTCGACGACGAACTTCTGGGAGTAGTAGATGTCGCCCTCGTGGCCGAGCTTCATGCGCCGCAGGGTGGCCCGGACCCGCGTCCCCACCTTGACGTCCTCGGGCGCCACCTCGACCACCGGCGCCGGCAAGAGCACCCCCTCGTCCATCTGGATGTGGCCGACCACGTAGGGCTCCTGGCCGAGGAAGTCGCGCGGCGGGTAGTAGACCACCGTGTAGTTGACCAGCTCGCCGCCGCCCGCCAGCTCCTTCTCCACGAGCTCGCCGCCGCCGCAGGCGTAGCAGTGGTTGCGCTCCCACCAGGGGCTGAGCCTGTCGCAGGCCGTGCAGCGCATCGCGTACAGCCGCAGCTTGGGCGGCCCCAGGCGCGAGAACTCGATCGCCGAGACGGTCATCGCCTCAGCCCTCCAGGCGCTGGTAGAGGTGGACGGCGCCGACCGCGCCGGGGCCGCCGCGGCAGGCCGAGATGCCGATCTCGGGGTCCTTGCGCTGCATGCCCTCGGGCGCCGTCCCGCGCAGCTGCTCGACGATGTCGACGGCCTGGGTCGACCCGGTGGCCCCGAGCGGATGCCCCTTGCACAGGAGCCCGCCGGAGAGGTTGATCGCCACCTCGCCGTCGATCCAGGTGGAGCCGTCGGCGGCGCCCTTCCAGCCGTCGCCCCGCTCGGCGAAGCCGAGCGCCTCGACCCCGAGCGGCTCCTGGATGGCGAACGAGTTGTAGATCTCGGCGACGTCGACGTCCTTGGCGGTGATCCCGGCCATCTCATAAGCCCGCTGGGCCGGCCGGGCCAGGAGCGCGTGGGCGTCGTCCAGGGTGTCGGTGGCCGCGTACCAGGTGCCGGTCCCCATCTGGGTGGCCGTCACATAGACCTGGGGGCGGGAGGGCTGGTCGCGCAGGATCTCCTCGCGGCAGAGGACCAGCGCCGAGCCGGCGTCGGTCATCGGGCAGACCTCGTAGAGCTTGAGCGGGTCGGCCACCTTGGCCGAGCGCATCACCTCCTCCACCGTGCACTCGAAGCGCAGGTGGGCGAAGGGGTTGCGCGCCCCGTAGTGGTGGTTCTTGACCGCGGTGTGGGCCAGATCCTCCTCGCCGATGCCGTAGACCTGCATGTAGCGGCGGGCGGTCAGGGCCACCCCCGAGGGGAAGGTGAGCCCCGAGAAGTACTCCTCCTTGGAGTCGGCCGCCTGGGCGATGATCGAGGTGCCCTCGACGGTCGCCAGGTCGTTCATCTTCTCGGCGCCGAGCACCATCACCGTGTCGTAGAGGCCGGACAGGATCGCCACGCAGCCCAGGTGGAGCGCCCAGGCCCCGGTGCCGCAGGCCGCCTCGACCCGCACGGCCCCGGCCGGCACGACGCCCAGGTGGTGGGCCGCCATCAGACCGGTCGAGTTCTCGTAGTTGAAGCCCACCGAGCCGACGTTGCCGACATAGAGGGCCTGGATGTCGGACGGCTCGACGCCGGCGTCGGTCATGGCCCCGCGGCCGGCCTCCACGATCAGGTCGCGCAGGCTCTTCTGGTGCTGGATCTTGTGGGGGGTCTTGCCGATCCCGAGGACGCCGACGCGCATGTGCTCTTCTCCTTTAGTGCGGCTCCGGCTGGCGGCCGCGGGTCCAGCGGTAATAGGTGCCGAGCGCGATCTCCTCGCCGGGGATGCGCTCGGCCGCGCCGATCGCGGGGGGCGGCCCGGTCACCGCCAGGCTCTGGGCGATCCCCTCGCCGCCACCGTAGCCGAAGCAAAGCAGCTCCTGGCCGACCTCGGCCCCGTCCAGGCCGAGCGCCAGGGCCAGGCCCACCGAGGCCGCCCCGAGGTTGCCGATCTCGCCGACGAAGCTGGTGCCCTCGAGCTGCTCCGGGCGCACGCCCAGCCGCCCGAGGGCGCGCAGGGTCTGGGGGTGCGGCTGGCTGGCGCAGACCGCCGCGTACTCGCCGGCCGGCCGCTCGGTGAGCGCCTCGAGCGCCGCGAAGGCGGTCTTGGCCGTGCCCCCGTAGGCGTCGAAGAGGACCTCCAGCCGGTAGCGCGGCTCGCCCTCGGTGCCCAGCCGCCACAGGTCGTACACCTCCTGGTAGGCCCGCGCCGCGGGCCCCAGGCGGCAGAAGCCCCCGCCGGCGCCGACCAGGAAGGCGCAGGCCCCGCCGGCCGAGAGCGTGTCGGCGACGCGCTCCTCGTAGCTCACCAGGTGGTCGGTGGCCACCACCAGGGCCGGCCCGGCGCCGTCGGCGCGCACCAGGGCCTCGGCCAGGGCGAAGCCGTCCATCAGGCCGCCGGAGTGGCCGCCGAGGTCGTAGGGGACCACCTCGGCGCCGAGCCCGAGCGCGGCGCGCAGCGTGCCCGAGAGCTTGCGCAGCCCAAAGGGCGAGGACTGGCTGACCGCGATCAACGCGGCCGGCGCCGGGCCGCCGGCGAGCGCCTCGCCGGCGGCCTCATAGGCCATCGTGAGCGGGTCCTCGTCGAGCCCCGGCGTGGCCAGGGTGCGCGAGCGCGGCCGCCCCGGCCGCCCGAAGAAGCCGTGCAGCTCCGCCACCGGCATCCGGTGGCGCGGCAGGTACGCCCCGTAGCTGATCAGCTCGGCCACGGCGCCGCTAACGCTTGATCTTGATGCCGGCGGCCTCGCGGTCGAACGTGTCGGCGGTGATGCCCTCCTCGCGCAGCTTCACCTTCTGCACCCGCTCGGTGGGGGTCTTGGGCAGGCTGTCGACGAAGCGGATGTAGGTCGGGACCATGAAGTAGGGCATCCGCTCGGCCAGCCAGTGGATCAGCTCGGCCGGGTCCGGCGGCTCGTCCTTGGCGATGCAGACGATCATGATCTCGTCCTCGGAGGACGCCCCCTCGCCGGCCTTGACCCCGATCGCCGCGGCCTCCTTGATGGCCGGGTGGTCCATGGTGATCTTCTCGACCTCCATCGAGGAGACGTTCTCCCCGCGCCGGCGGATGTAGTCCTTCACCCGGTCCATGAAGTAGACGTAGCCCTCGCCGTCCATGCGCCCGAGGTCGCCGGTGTGGAGCTTCAGGTTGCGGAAGTCCTCGGCGGTCTTCTCCGGCATGCCGTAGTAGGCCCGCATGACGATGTTGGGGATCCTCATGTCGACCACGATCTCGCCCGGGGTGTCCGGCGGCAGCGGGCGGTCGGTGCCGGGCTCGACGATGGTCACCTCATAGCCCGGGTTGGCCTTGCCGCAGGAGCCGGGGATGGCCGGGCGGGTGGGGTCCATGTAGGTGGCCATGCCGGTCTCGGTGAGGCCGTAGCCCTCGATGAACCGGACCCCGAAGCGCTCCTCGAACTCGTGGTAGACGTCCTTGGGGGCCGGGGCGGCGAAGACCGTGTGCACCTTGTGGGCCCGGTCGAGGTCCGAGGGCGGGATGTTCCAGATGAAGTAGCTGACCGCGCCGATCGAGTTGAAGATGGTGGCCTCGGCGTCGATCACGTTCTGCCAGAAGCGCGAGCTCGAGAAGCGCTCCACGTAGGCGATCCGGGCGCCGGCCACGAGCGCGGGATAGCCCGAGAGCACCTGGGCGTTGGAGTGAAAGAGCGGCAGGCAGCTGAAGAAGGTGTCGTCCTTGAGCGACTCCCAGCCGGCGCCCTTCATCACCCCGAGCCCCTCCAGGAGGCCTCGCGCCGAGAAGTAGTCGGCCGCGTTCTGCTTGATGACCCCCTTGGAGCGCCCGGTCGTGCCCGAGGTGAACATGATCCGGGCGTCGTCGGTCCAGGCGTACTCGACCTCGGGCTCGGCGTCGGACTCCTCCCACAGGGCCGCCAGGGGCTCGAAGGGCAGCGACGGGTCGGGGCCCTCGCGGTTGGCGGTCTCCATCACGATCACGTGCTCGAGCTTGGGCAGGTCGTTCTTGATCAGCTCCAGCCGGTCCAGGTACTGGTCGCTGATGATCAGCTTCTTGGCCTCGACCAGGTTGACCGTCCACGACAGGAAGTCGCCCTTGTAGGCGGTGTTGATCGAGCTCATCACCGCCCCGGCCTTGAGGATCCCGTACCAGACCGGCACGAACTCCTCGCAGTTGGGGAGCATCACGCTGACCGACTCGCCCTTTTGCACCCCGCGGGCGAGCAGGGCGTTGGCGATCCGGTTCGCGCGGGCGTTGGTCTCGCCGTAGCTGACCCAGGGGTTGTCGGCGAACTTCAGGTAGTCGCGGTCCGGGTGCTCCTCGGCGCGCCTGCGCAGGATCTCGGCGAGCACCCAGGTCGTGGGGTCCTCGCGGGTGTACCAATCGCTCCACTCGGCCATGTTTTCGTCAGCGCCCCTTTTGTGGTTCCTGCCGCCGCCCGCTAGGCGGGCGTGAACTTCGGCAGCGTGATCTCGTCGGTGACGTCGTGGAAGACCACCCTCACCCGCATGCCGATCTGGACCGCGTCCGGCTCGAGCGAGGGAAAGCCCTCCTCGTCGCGCACCAGGTTGCTCATCATGCGCGGGCCCTCGTCGAGGTCGATCAGCGCCACGACGTGAGGGGGGTCGCCCTTGTAGGCCTTGCTCGGCCCGATGTAGTGCACGGAGTAGGTATAGACCGTGCCGGTGCCGGCTGCCTCGACCCAGGAGACCTCCTCCAGGGTGACCGGGGTCAGCGCCCGCGGGTACCAGAAGGGAACCCCGTCCGGGCCGGTCGGCAGGAGCAGCTTGTGCTCGCGGGTGCCGGCCCAGAAGCGCTCGCCCTCGGGGCGCAGGTCCGGCAGCGGCTTGGTGTAGGCCGGCTTGGTGGTGGTCTGTTCGGCCATCCGTCGCTCCTTTAGGCCGCGCTCGGCGGCTCGCTCGAGAGGACCAGGGCGCTCGTCGCGGCGAGGATGCCCCCCGAGCCGTTGGTGATCACGTTCTTGGCCCCCGGCACCTGGTGGTCGCCGCCCCCGCGCCCGGAGTCGTCGGCCTCGCCGCGCAGCTGCAGCGCCGCCTCCACGATGTGGTGCATGGCGCCGAGGTGGGCCTGGCGGATCAGCCCCCCGTGGGTGTTCATCGGGAGCGCCCCGCCCAGCTTGGCGTTGCCCTCGAGCACCCAGTCGCCGGCCTCGCCCGGCCCGCAGATGCCAAAGCCCTCCAGAGCGATCAGGGGGGTGAAGCTGAACGAGTCGTAGATCTCGGCGACGTCGAGGTCCGCCGGGGTGATGCCAGCCACCTCCATCGCCCGCCGCCCGGCCCGCCCGAGCCCCTGGCGCACGCCGTCCACGCCCTTGGCCTCGGTGATGTACTGGTGCGAGTAGCCCTCGCCCATGCCCGTGATGTAGACCGGCTTGGGGCGCATCGACTTGGCCCGGTCGGCCGTGGTGACGATGAAGGCCGCCGCCCCGTCGGAGACCAGCGAGCAGTCCATCACGTGGAACGGGGTGGCGATCATGCGGTCGCCCAGCACGTCCTCGATCGTGACCGGCTCGCGCAGCATGGCGTTCCACTTGAGGGCGGCGTGCTCGGACTGGGTGGCCACCACGGCCGCCAGCGCCTCCTGGGGCACCGAGTGCTCGTGCATGTAGCGCTGGGCGAGCAGGCCGTAGCCCCCGATCGTGGTCAGCCCGTACGGGGCCTCGAAGGCCCCGTGGCTCATCTCGCGCGCCATCGCGATCATGCCCGAGGAGCTGATGCCCGAGCGGGTGTTGTCGCCGCGCACGCACAGCACCACCTCGGCCAGGCCGGCGTCGATCGCCAGCGCCGCCTGCACCGCCATCAAGGGGGCGGTGGCGCCGCCGACGGCCACCGAGGCGAAGTAGCTCGGCTCCATGCCCAGGTAGTCCGCCAGGGTGGTCGAGTGCATCAGGGTGGCCTCGACGAAGGAAAAGGCGGTGACCAGGCCGTCGACCTCGGGGAGCTCGAGGCCGGCGTCGTCCAGGGTGATCTTGGTGACCTCGGCCAACAGCTGAAAGGAGCCGCGCCCCTCGAGCTTGCCCTGCTCGGTCTCCCCCACGCCGGCGATCACGATGCCCTTGCCAAGCAGGCGCCGCGCCTCGCGGACGTTGGGCGTGGCCTCGCGCATCCATCCCTCCTCATGGTCGGCACGTGCCCGCCAAGGCGGCCCGGGGCCCTCGGCCGCGTGGAACGGCCCGACGGCCGGGCGCGGCCGCGACCGGGGCGGGCGCCCGGACGGGCCGCAACGCTACCAGCGCCGCAAGCGGTCCGCGAGGGGCTTGCCGGCGCGCTGTTAGCATCGGCTCAAGCGACACACGTTTCGTCTGAAGGAGACCGCCCTGACCGCGTCCGATCCCAACTACGACCCGACGACCGACACCTATCGCCAGATCTACCGCGGCCACGACAACGCCTCGGCGGTGACCAGCACCGAGGGTGTGACCGTCTACTTCGACCCGGACTCCCACGAGGTGCTCGGCTTCTCGATCGCCAACTTCAGCGACTACTACCGGGCCCACGTCACGCCCGAGGGCGAGTTCGAGGTGAACCTGCCGGTCAAGGTGCCGGCCAACCTCGAGGAGGAGATGGACTTCGACCTCGAGGCCGCCACCTCCGGCGTGCGGATCGCCGAGTTCTACTAGCGGCCGCCCCGCGGCCGCGGCCTCACGGGGCCCCGACGATCATCGCGTCGGGGCCCTTGCCCTGGGGCACCATCGGGAACACCTTGGCGCTCGAGGAGACCCGCACGTCGATCAGCGCCGGCCCCTCGACGGCCAGGGCCTCGGCCAGCGCGTCGTCCAGCTCCTCGCGCCGGCTGACCGTGCTCCCGGGGATCCCGTAGGCCCCGGCCAGGTCGGCGAAGCTCGGCTGGAAGGGCGCGAAGCTGGTGCCGGCGTAGCGGCCCTGCCAGAACAGCTCCTGCCACTGGCGCACCATGCCCAGGTAGCCGTTGTTGATGATGATCACCTTGACCGGCAGCCCGTAGGTCTGGACCGTCGAGAGCTCCTGCAGGGTCATCTCGAACGAGCCGTCGCCGGCGATGTCGATCACCAGCTCGTCCGGGAAGGCCACCTGGGCCCCGATCGCCGCCGGCAGGCCGAAGCCCATCGTGCCGAGCCCGCCCGAGGTGATCCAGCGCCGGGGGCGCTCGAAGGGATAGTGCTGGGCGGCCCACATCTGGTGCTGGCCCACGTCGGTGCAGACGATCGCCGTGCCCCGGGTGAGCCGGTGCAGGGCCTTCACCACCTCCTGGGGCTGGATCTCCTCGCCGCCCTCGTCGATCCGGTAGGGGTGCTGGCGCTTCCAGACGTCGATCTGCTCCACCCAGGCGGCCCGCCGGGTGGAGTCGTGGCGCTCCTCGAGCGCCTCGTAGGCCTCCCGCAGCGCCTCGAGCGCGGGGGCCGCCTGGCCGGCGATGCCGATGTGGGCGGCCCGGTTCTTTGAGATCTCGGCCGGGTCGACGTCGATGTGGATGATCTTGGCGTTGGGCGCCCACTCGCTCATCACGGTCGACAGCACCCGCTCGTCGAAGCGCACCCCGACCGCCAGGATGGCGTCCGAGGCCTGGAACGCGTACGTGGACGCCGCGATGCCGTGCATGCCCGGCATGCCGATGAAGAGCGGATGGCTGCCGGGGAAGCCCCCCAGGCCCATCAGCGTGGTGGTGACCGGGATGCCGGTGGCCTCGGACAGGCGCGTGAGGGCGTCGGCCGCCTCGCCGGTGATGACCCCGCCGCCGGCGTAGATCACCGGCCGCTCGGCGCCCGCCAGCGCCCGGGCCGCGGCGGCCAGCTGGCGCGGGTGGCCGGCGCCGGTCGGCGGGTCGTAGCCGGGCATCGCCGGCGTGCCCTCCGGGCACTCGTCGACCTCCTTGGCCCACTGGTCCACGCAGACGTCGACCAGCACCGGTCCCGGGCGGCCGCTCAGGCACACGTGCAGGGCCTCGGCCAGCGCGTCGGGCAGCTCGGCGGCCTCCTTGATCAGGTAGGAGTGCTTCACGATCGGCAGCGTGATGCCGACGATGTCGGCCTCCTGGAAGGCGTCGGTGCCGACCCGGTTGGACCCCACCTGGCCGGTGATCGCCAGGAGCGGCACGGAGTCCATGTAGGCGTCGGCGATCGGGGTGACCAGGTTGGTGGCCCCGGGGCCGGAGGTGGCCGTGCACACCCCCACCCGGCCGGTGGCCTTGGCGTACCCTTCGGCCATGTGCCCGGCGCCCTGCTCGTGGCGGACCAGGTAGGTCCGGATGTCGGGGTCGTCCATCAGGGCGTCAAACAGGGGGATCACCGGCCCGCCCGGGATCCCGAAGATGGCGTTCACGCCCGCCCGCTTGAGGCAGGCCAGGGTGGCATCGACCGCGCGCATGCGCTCGTCCTCTCGCCGCTTGTCCGTCGGCTCTCGCGCGCACCCGAGTCTACGCCACCCATCCCGCCCCCGTCCCCGATCCGGAGGTACCGCGCCCCGATGAGCTCCACCCCGCCCCCGCCCCCCGGAGGCGACCCCCAGGGACCCTCGTTCGCCGAGGAGAACGCGATGCGGATCGCCGCCGAGTCGCTCTCCCACTACGACCAGGCGGCCGACACCTACCACGTCTCCTACGGCCCGCCGATCCCGGCGGTGACCGTGCGCGACCCCGAGCGGGAGCTGCTCGTGCGCGTCGACCCCCAGACCCGTCAGGTGGTCGGCTTCTCGATCCCCGGCTTTCGCGCCTGGCACGCCGCCCACGCCGAGCCCGACGGCAGCTTCCAGGTCGACCTGCCCCCGCTCTGGCCCGACCCCGGCGCCGGCGAGGGCTAGCGCCGCCTCCGCGCGGCGGGCCCCGAAGGGGCTCCGATACACTGCGTCGTCCGCTCGGGCCCACCACAAGGAGCTTTCACACGATGGCGGTCGAGAGCCAACGCGTCGAGGATTTCCGCCTCACCAAGGAGCCCTACTACCTGCCCCTGCGCAACGAGGTGGAGCTGTTCGAGGCCGCCTACCGCCAGCGTCTGCCGGTCATGCTGAAGGGCCCCACCGGCTGCGGTAAGACGCGCTTTGTCGAGCACATGAGCTGGCGGCTCGAGCGCACCCTGGTGACCGTGGCCTGCCACGAGGACCTGACCGCCTCGGACCTGGTCGGCAAGTACACGCTGCGCGGCGACGAGACGATCTGGCAGGACGGCCCGCTGACCATCGCCGTGAAGAGCGGCGGGATCGCCTACCTCGATGAGATCGTCGAGGCGCGCAAGGACACCACCGTGGTGATCCACCCGCTCACCGACGACCGGCGCATCCTGCCCTTGGAGAAAAAGGGTGAGATCGTCCGCGCCCCGGACGACTTCCTTTTGGTGATCAGCTACAACCCGGGCTATCAGTCGGTCCTGAAGGACCTCAAGCACTCCACCAAGCAGCGCTTCGTGGCGATCGAGTTCGACTACCCGCCGCCCGAGCTCGAGGAGACCATCCTCAAGGCCGAGACCGGCGTCAGCGACGACACCGCCGCCAAGCTGGTCAAGATCGCCGAGAAGGTGCGCAACCTGCGCACGCACGGCCTGGAGGAGGGCGTCTCGACCCGCCTCCTGGTCTACGCCGGCCAGCTGATCCAGGACGGCGTGGAGCCGATCGCCGCCTGCGAGGCCACCATCTGCCGGCCGATCACCGACGACCTGGAGATGCAGCGCTCGATCGTCGAGATCATCGCGACGCAGTTCTAGGGCGCGAGGGCTCCCCCCGATGACCTTCGGGCCCGCCGTCGGAAACGTGGGCATGTACGTGGCCCGCGAGATGCTGGTCTCGGTCCCCGAGGACCAGCGCCAGGCCTACCTGCGCATGGTCGAGGAGATCTCCGACCTCAAGTACCAGCTCGGGGTCGAGGTCGCGCGCCAGCTGCCGCGCCTCTTGGCCGAGCACGACCCGGACCTGGTGGCCCGCTACCTGCGCCAGGTGAAGGCGGTCGCCGCCGCCGGCTGGAAGAGCGGCGTCGAGGTGGCCAAGCAGCTGCCCGACCTCTACGACGCCCCCGACGCCACGCTGGCCGAGGCCTACGTCCAGATCATCTCCGACGCCACCGGCGGCCCGCCCGAGGACACCGAGACCGGCCAGCTGGCCGCCGAGCTCGACGCCCTGGAGCGCGAGCTGCGCGAGATGGAGCCCAAGGTCAAGCGCGCCCAGGAGCTGCGCACCCAGCTGGCCGCCCGCGACCGGCGCGATGAGAAGCGGCGCAAGCACGCGGTCGAGCTGGCCTCGGCGCTGCCGCCGATCCTGGCGCGCCTGCGCCCCCGCTATCGCCCCCCCTACCTGAGCCAGGTCCGCCAGGTGGCGGCGGCCGACCCCGAGGCCTCCCTCGAGGCCGCCGACACCCTCTTGGACCTCCTGAACGGCGAGCGGGTCTCCCCCGACGGGGCGGCCGAGTGGGTGGAGCGCGGCCTCGAGGTGCTGGAGCGCAACAAGGAGGTCGGCCGGGGCTACTTCCGGCTCGGCTCCAAGTACGCCATGGAGGTGCTCGAGGAGCTCAAGGAGGGCCTGGCGCTGAAGGCGGTGGCCCGCGTGCTGAAGCTCTACGCCACCGCCCTGTCGGGGCGCGAGGTGGCCATCCGCGGCACGAACGAGCTGGGCTCGCTGGACGCCTTCGGCGACGACCACATCGTGCTGCCGCCCGAGATGCGCTTTTTCGAGGAGGACGCCGGCAACTTCACCGCCTACAAGGTGGCCACCGCCCACGGCGCCGGGCGCATCGAGTTCGGCACCTACCGCTTCTCGCTGGCCGACATCCCCGACACCGTGGCCCGCCTGCAGGCCCGCTACGCGCGCCCATGAGCACCACCCGCCCCCTCGAGACCGACCTCACCCGCTTCTATGCGCTGTTCCCCCAGCCGGCCCTGGCGCGCGACCTGTTCAACATCGTCGAGGGCCATCGGATCGACACCCTGATCCGGCGCGCCTACCCGGGCATCGTCAAGGACATGCGCCTGATCCAGCTCGCCAGCGCCGAGCACCGGCCGGAGCTGGCCACCCTGAGCGACGCCCAGGCGGTGGTCGAGGCGCTCCTGCAGCGCACCCTGCACCTCGAGACCGACCTGACCGAGCTGGCCTCGGCCACCCGGGCCCTGATCGAGCGCGCCCTCCCCCTGCTCGCCGCCGTCGAGGAGGAGGGCGCGAGCGTCTCCTTGGCGGCCGAGCTGGCCACCCGCCTGTACGAGCTGATCGACGACGGCATCGCCGATCCGGGGCGGTCCTTGGCCGAGGGGTCCGAGGATCCGGCCGCCGGCCCCTCCGAGGGGGCGGCGCCGGGCGAGGACGCCACCCCCCCACCCCCCGGCGCCGGCGCGCAGGACTACCAGTCGCTCGAGATGCCGCCCTTCATGACCCCGGTCATGGAGGAGATGATCCGCCAGGCCGAGCCCTCGCCGACCGGCCCGCCCCCGGCCGAGGACGGCCCCCGCCCCGAGGGGGGCCAGGAGGACGCCGACGCCCTCGCCGACGAGCCCGAGCGGGCGATGGGCACGGCCGAGGCCCAGCTCGGCGGCGAGCAGCACGCCGAGGACGAGGTGGCCGCGGCGGCCGACACCCAGACCGAGGACGGCCCCCCGGGCACCAGCCCGGACGCCCGGGCCGACGACGCCGAGGGCGGCTCGGACTCGCCCACCCAGTCCGGCCTGGCCGAGGTGCCCCACGTCGAGCGCGAGCGGGAGGAGATCCAGGACCTCGGCGAGCGGGTCTTCCACTACGACGAGTGGGACCACAAGATCGAGGACTACCGCCCGGCCTGGTGCGTGCTGACCGAGCACCGCACCGACCGCACCCAGGAGGGCTTCGTCGCGGCGACCTTCCACGAGTTCGGCGGCATCGTCACCCAGATCCGGCGCAACTTCCAGCTGATGCGCCCCGAGCGGATGCGCAAGATGCGCTACCAGCCCGACGGAGACGACCTCGACACCGACGGGCTGGTCGAGTACGTGGTCGATCGCCGGGCCCGGATCACCCCGAGCGGGCGCGTCTACATCAAGCGCGACAAGACCGAGCGCGACGTCACCACCGCCTTTGTGGTGGACATGTCGAGCTCCACCGACCGCAAGATCGACGGGCGCAAGCGCATCATCGACATCGAGAAGGAGGCCCTTCTCCTGATGTGCGAGGCGCTCGAGGCGATCCGCGACGAGTACGCCATCTACGGCTTTTCGGGCTCCGGGCGCGAGGACTGCCAGTTCTACGTGGTCAAGGAGCTCGGCGAGCGCTACGACGACCGGGTCAAGGGCCGCATCGGCGGCATCTACGCCCGCCAGAAGACCCGCATGGGGCCGGCGCTGCGCCACGCCACCCGGCGCCTGGCGGCCGCCGACTCCCAGGTCAAGCTGATGATCCTGCTCACCGACGGCAAGCCGTATGACTCCGACACCTACCAGGACAACCTCTACGCCCAAGAGGACACCAAGATGGCCCTGCGCGAGGCGCGCCGCGAGAAGATCCACCTCTTTTGCGTCACCGTCGACCGCGAGGCCGCCGACTACCTGCCCCACATGTACTCGGACGCCAACTTCGTGATCATCGACGACGTCCGCACCCTGCCCCAGAAGCTCCCCCAGCTCTACCGGCGCCTGACCACCTAGGCCCGGGGTAGGCCGCTCGCACACCGGGGGGAACCGGCTCGCGCCGACCGGCGCCCGGGCGAGCCGCCGACCGGGGTAAGCGACTCGCGCCCGCCCCCGTCGCCCGCCCCGACCGGGGGATCTCGCTCGCGGCCCGGGGTAGCCGACTCGCGCGGTTTTCCACAGGCCCCCGGGCGCGAGCGCCGAACCCCGGGGCATCCGCCTCGCGCCGACCGGGGTAAGCGACTCGCGCCGGGGGGATGTCGCTCGCGCTCGAGGGGGGTAGCCGGCTCGCGCCGACCGGGGTAACGGGCTCGCGCGCCGGCACACGTTTTCCCCGCTCACACCCCGTTTTCCGCGCC
>Ga0299907_10000804_pt1 | contig 16459 bp, 20 predicted proteins | sample RVTome_16_FD_198680 | JGI IMG/M metagenome (GOLD analysis project Ga0299907, IMG submission 198680) | Soil microbial communities from uranium-contaminated site in the Upper Colorado River Basin, Wyoming, United States - RVT152D67 (version 2) ...
CCTCGTTGACACAGTCACGTGCCTGGTTGCCATCCTCGAAGAGCATCCCCATCCCGTCACCCTCGTCACCCTGGCGGGGGAGCACCCCGGCGATCGTCGCCTGGGGCATCTCGACCGCGGTGATGTAGAGCGCGGTGGGCAGACCGATCACCGTGGCGTCGATCTGGCCGGCATCGAGGGCGGCGAAGGTCGCCGCCTGGTCGTTGTACACGGCCACGTCGGCATCAGAGATCCCGATCACGTCGACGATGTAGTCGAGGTCCGTGGTGCCGATCGTCGCTCCGAAGCTCACGTCCTGGAGCTCGGAGAAGCTGGTCGCCGAGGCGGCCGGGCTGTCGGCCAGGGCTACCAGGGTCTTCTGGGACGTGTAGTAGGGGATGGAGAAGTCCACGATCTCATCCCGCTCTTCGGTGATCGAGTACTGCTGGATGTTGAAGTCGTATGGCTTCTCCCCGGGCGCGATCGCCTCGTCGAACGTGGTGCGCAGCCACTCGACGCCGTCCTCCGGGAAACCGAGCTCGCCGGCTACCGCGTAGACGACGGCGGCCTCGAAGCCCTGTCCGCTGGCGGGGTCGTCGTCGATCACGTAAGGCGGGAAGGCAGGCTCGCCGGTGGCCACTGTGAGTGTCCCCGGGGTGGTCCAGACATCGCTGTCCGGCCCACAGGCGTCGCCTGCCGTCGTGGTGGTCTCGGCCGCGGCCGTCGTGTCGGGAGCAGCTGTCGTATCGGGTGCTGCTGTGGTGTCGGGTGCGCCGGTAGTGTCTGCAGGCTCGTCGCTGCCACACGCTGCCAGCACCAGTGCGACCACCAGCACCAGGCTCATTCGCTTCATGTTTCCTCCAAGGGGTTTTGGCCCGGTCGGGCGCGGCCCGACGGGCGGGGCAGTGTACCGCTCGCGCGGTGCCCCCAGGACGTGATCAGGCGAAGGCGGGGACGGCGTAGAGAGCCACCGCCATGAAATGGAACACGCTTGCCAGGACCACGAAGACGTGGAACAGCTCGTGATAGGAGAACGTGCTGGGAAACAGCCTGGGACGCTTGGTCAGGAAGAACACCGAGCCAACGGTGTAGAACATGCCCCCGATGGCGATGAAGGCGATGGCCCCCGGGCCCAGATTGGTCCAGATCTGGGGCAGCCACAGGATCACGGTCCAGCCCATCACCAACTGCAAGGTGACCGACAGCCCGGTCGACACCTTCGACCGCACCAGCTTGAGGACGATGCCGACGGTGGCGATGCCCCATATCAGGCCGAGGCAGAGCCATAGCGACAACCCTCCGAGACCGGCCAGGGCGATGGGTGTGAAGGTGCCGGCGACCACGAGGTAGATCATGGAGTGGTCGACGCGTTGCAGCCGGCGTTTCCAGTCGGCGCTCCATGGGATCGAGTGGTAGAGCGTGGAGACGATGTACATCACCAGCAGGGCGAAGCCAAAGACGAGCGAGCCGACAAGGGCGACGGTGTTTCCCCAGGTCCGGGAGACGAGAAAGATGGTGCCCGCCAGGGCGGCGACGGCGGCACCTCCGTGGAGAAACCCTCGAATCGGGTTCTGCATCCTGCCCAGGGTCTTACGTTGCGTCACACGCTCCATGTCACGAACAGGATATGTCGGGTTCCGGCCAAGTTGAGTCCACCGGCTCACCCGTCATCGAACGAGTCGGGGGTACCATGGCGGCACCGGATATGGCTCTCGGTCTCCTCTATCGCATCTACGAGCGCAACCTCGTCAGTGGGCTCGACAGCGACCGTCTCCCCCAGCACATCGGCGTGGTCCTCGACGGACATCGTCGCTATGCCCGCGCCGAGGGGCTGCCCAGCTACACCGATTCCTATCGGGCCGGGATGTCCCGATTCGAAGACTTCCTCGGCTGGGCCGACGACCTCAAGGTCCCGGCCGTCACCGCATGGGTGCTCTCTCCGGAGAACCTGACCCGCCCCTCCGAGGAACTGGATCCCTACTTCGACGTCCTCATCGATCTCTTCGGGCGGTTGCCTGAGCAGTGCGCCCGATACGACATGGCCCTCAAGTTCATCGGCAGCCTCGATCTCCTGCCGCCCCACCTCGTCGAGGCCGCCAAGAGAGCCGAGGAACAGCATCCCGATGGATCGCGGCGGCTCAACATCGCCATGGGATACGGGGGACGCCAAGAGATAGTCGACGCCGCCAAGGACCTGGTGACCCGGCTCGCCGCCGAAGGTGTCCCTGCGGCCCAGATCGCAGATCGCATCGACGCCCAGGCCCTCGCCGGCCACATGTATTCGGCAGACCTGCCCGACGCCGATCTAATCATCCGCACCTCCGGGGAGTCCCGCCTCTCCGGGTTCCTCCTCTGGCAGTCCGCCTACTCCGAGTTCGTCTTCGTGGACGTCAACTGGCCCGGCTTCCGCCGTGTCGACTTCCTCCGCGCCCTCCGTGACTACGAGGGACGCACCCGCCGCTTCGGGCAGTGATATATGAGGGGGGGGCGACCCCCCTCCGGCCCTTTGGGCCTACCCCCTGCCCTGTTGGCGTCCGCCCACTCTGAGCTGGGGTGGGTACTCCAGGCCCGTCGCGTCCCGTATCGATCTGTTGTGCGAATTTGCTCCCTCAGGGGGGATTACCGTCCCACAGATGGGTCAGGCGGTGACCATGCCGGGGTGGAGGTGGGTGACGTCGCCCAGTTGACGGAGGGAGAATGCCCAACCCGTGCTCACCCGGAACGTGGTCAGCCGGGACACGCCGGTGTGGGGCTGGCGGAACCGGTCCCATTCCCAGGGCACCGGGTCGAGACCGAGGAGATGGCCGAGGATGAGGGCGTTGGTCCCGGCGTGGGCCACGATCACGACCCTCTTCTCAGGGTCGTCCACGTTCCAGAGATGGCGATCCCCGGGGCTGGCGGGATGGACGCCGTGCGAGTCGAGAGTGTCGATCAGGCCGGCGATCACGCGCTGATGGAAGTCGCGGAACGACTCGCCCTCGGGCAAGCCGTCCCACATCTCCTCCATGGCCCGCGCGTTCGCCTGCTCGAACGCTCGCTCGATCACCTCTGCGGGCTCGCCCTCCCAGGTCGGCGGGTTCTGGATCTCCTTCAGCCAGTCGTACACCTCGGTGTCGATACCGAGGCTGGCAGCGACGGGCACGGAGGTCTCCTGAGATCGAGCCATCGGCGACACCCACAGCTCGGCGACATCAGGGACGTTGCCGAAACGGTGCCCGACCCTCGACGCTTGCTCGTGACCCAACTCGGTGAGGTTGGGGTCGTTGCGGGCGATCCGACCCGGCGCCCAGTCGGGCTGTCCGTGTCTCACTAGATAGAGCTCCATGGCCTCCAATCTATGCGTTGCCGATTCCCACCTCGTCCCCAATACGATGGGGCCGTGGCTCGTCAATCCCTCGTCGATCATCTCACCGCCCATGCCTTGCGGACCGACGGCCCTTTCACACTTCGCAGCGGGGCATCGTCCGACTGGTATGTCGATGCCCGACAGACGACGTTCGATGGGGAGGGAGCGCGTCTCGTCGGAGAGGCGGTGCTCGAGGTCCTCGACGACAGCGTCGCCGCGGTCGGTGGCATGACGATGGGCGCCGACCCGATCGCCGTGGCCGTGGCCATGGTGGCCGCCGAGAAAGGCCGCCCTCTCAAGGCCTTCTCGATCCGCGAGCGGCCGAAGGACCACGGGACGGGGGGCCGCCTGGTCGGGCCAATCGACCCGTCGCTCCCCGTGGCGATCCTCGAAGACACCACCACCACAGGCAGCGCCGCCGTCGAGGCCGCCCGGTATCTCCTCGACGAAGGCTTCTCCATCGTCCAGGCAATCGCTCTCGTCGATCGTTCCGAGGGAAAGGCCGCAGCCAACTTCGCCGGATTGGGGATCGACCACGTCGCGCTGGTCACCCCGCATGATCTGGGGGTGGACACGTGAACGTCGTGGTGCAGCGCTCCTCCCTGAAGATGTGGCTCATGGCCCTCGGCGGCATCCCACTCCTCGTGATCTCGATCGACGTGCTCACCTCTCGCCGCATCACCCGCTGGCTGACAGACATCGTGTTTCGCCCGGAGGACGTCCAGATCTTCGAGCCGAGAGACGTGATATACGCCTGGGTGATGTTCCTCTTCGGCGTCCTCCTCGTGGTCTGGGGCTTGAAGGAGTTGTTCATGCCGACCAAGGTCGTGGAGTGCCTGGATGAAGGGCTCGCAGTCCGGCTCAACGGACCGCACCGCCCCCCATCGGTGATCCCCTGGGAGAGCATCCAGGACATCGGCGGGGCCGATATCGACGACGACGGGGACCTGATACCGCTCCTCGTGGTGACCGTCTTCGATCGAGAGGGCCTCCCCGAGAATCCCTGGGGCGCTCGCTGGGTGGCCGAGAAGGAGCTCGGCGTGATGGCGCAAGACTGGGACCAAGATCCTCAGCAAGCCGCCGAGCGAATCGCCGACTATGCGGTCGACGCCGCTCGCCCGGGAAGACGCGAGCGAAGCTCCGTCGAGGAGCCGTGATGCTGGTCGGCGCCCATACCCCGTCACAGGACCCGTTGGGGGAAGCCGAGGCTCGCAAGGCCGATCTGGTCCAGATATTCCTCTCCAACCCACAAGGGTGGAAGAAGCCGGCACCCCGCGAAGATGCCGAGGAGCTCAAGAAGTCACCGATCCCCATCTATGTTCACGCGCCGTACCTGATCAACGTCTGTGCCGACAACAACCGGGTGCGCATACCCAGCCGCAAGATCCTCCAGGAGACGTGTGATGCCGCCAGCGACATCGAGGCCGAGGCCGTGATCGTCCACGGCGGGCATGTGACTGGTGATGGCCCCCAGGACGAAGGCATCGAGCGGTGGCGCAAGGCGCTCGACGCCTTGGACACCGAGATGACCGTGCTCATCGAGAACACTGCAGGCGGTGACAAGGCCGTGGCTCGCCGGGTTGAGTGGATCAAGCGACTCTGGGAGGAGATCGGGTCGTACGGTGTCGGATTCGTGCTCGACACCTGCCATTCGTGGGCCGGTGGCGAGCCTTTCGACGGCCTGGTCGAGCGGGTCCGTGACGCCACCGGCGGCATCGACCTGGTGCACGCCAACGACTCGAAGGACCCGTTCGACTCACGCCGGGACCGGCACCAGAACCTGGGCCAGGGAAAGATCCCGAGTGAAGACCTGGCACGCACGATCGTCGAGGCGGGTGCTCCGGTCGTTGTGGAGACCCCGGGTGGCTCCGTCGAGCAGAGCGCCGACATCGAATGGGTCAGGGCGCTCCTCTAGTGGCCGTTGGGCGATCGCAGAGGAGAGCGGAACGGAGGACGAAGGTTGCTGTTCTCTTCGCCGACCGCACCGACCGCGCCCTCGACCTGCTGGAGCTATTGGAGATGGCCTGGCACGACGCCTATGGGGAGGTCACTCCCTCCGAAGAGGTGATCGACGACATCTTGCTCCTCAGCGAGGGCAACCTTCGTCTCCTCATCCGATGGGCTCGTCTCGCCGTCGCCGATTGGCGCGATGTCAAGGTCGCCGCCGACGCGGTCCGCGCCGAGGAGTGACGGCTCAGTCTTCCAGGTCGACCGTGCGGAGCAACTGGGCGTTGATGGCAACGACGATGGTGCTGATCGACATGACCAGGGCACCGACCGCCGGTGGCATCACGAACCCGATCGGGGCGAGGATGCCGGCGGCGAGAGGGATCATCACGATGTTGTACCCGGCGGCCCACCAGATGTTCTGACGCTGTTTCCGGTAGGCGGCGGCGCTGAGCCGAAGGATTCTCACGATGTCGAGTGGGTTGTTCTTGACGAGGACCAGGTCGGCCGTCTCCACGGCCACGTCGGTCCCGCTCCCCACCGCTATCCCGATGTCGGCGCGGGCGAGGGCTGGGGCGTCGTTGACCCCGTCGCCGACCATTGCCACCATGTCGCCCCCGGCTTGGATCGTCTCGATGTTCGCCGCCTTGTCTCCCGGCAAGACCTCGGCGAAGAAGCGGTCGATGTCCAACTCCGCCGCCACGGATCGGGCGACCTCGCGGCTGTCGCCGGTCAGCATCGCCACTCTCAGCCCCATCTCATGGAGTCTTTCGACGGCGAGCCTGCTCTCTTCCCGGATCACATCCGCTAGAGCGAAGGCGGCGATGGCTTCGCCATCCTCGACCAGGTAGACGACCGACTCGCCGCGAGCCCCGAACGTCTCGGCGAAGGACCGCAGGTCGGGAGTGACGTCCACTCCTAGATACTCCAGCATCCGGGGCCCTCCGACATGGATGCGGGCACCCTCCACCGTGGCAGCCACACCACGGCCCGCGATCGCCTCGAAGTCGCTGACCTCCAGCATGTCGGCTGCTTCGTCTTCCACTTCCCGGCGCAACGCCCTGCCGATGACGTGCTCGGAGTCCCGCTCGCCGGCAGCAGCGATGACCAGCGCGTCCCGCTTGCTCACCCCAGCCACCGTGGTCAGCCCGGTGACCCCGATCCGCCCTTCGGTCAGAGTCCCCGTCTTGTCGAAGACCACGACATCGAGATCCTTGGCGGTGTCGATCGCGTCCCGGTTTCTTATGAGGGTGCCGTTGGCAGCCGCGATGGACGTGGTGTTGGCCACGACGAGGGGAATGGCGAGGCCCAGGGCATGTGGGCAGGCGATGACGAGCACCGTCACCACACGGGCCACCATCTGCTCGGAGACACCTCCATCCACCACGGTCCACACCACCGCAGTGACGGCGGCAGCGACGAGGGCCGCGTAGAACAGGAACGCCGCGGCTCGATCAGCCAGGAGCTGGGTCTTTGACTTGCTGGCCTTGGCCTCGGCGACGAGCCGCATGATCCCGGCGAGGGCCGTGTCCTCGCCCAAGGCAGTCACTTTCACCCGGATCGTCGCTCTGCCATCGTTGATCGTGCCGGCGATCACGTCGTCACCTGGCTCCTTGAGCACCGGCCGCGACTCGCCCGTGATCATCGACTCGTCCATCTCTGTGCTGGCTTCGATCACGCTGCCGTCGGCAGGAACCCTCGATCCCGGCTTCACTGCGACGACGTCGCCCACGTTCAGCTCGTCGAGATAGACGTCTCGGACCCTCCCGTCGTCCCCTACCAACTCTGCGGTCTCCGGGAGCAGCTCGGCGAGTGCCTGCAATGCCCCGGAGGCGAGCCGGACGCTGCGCATCTCGATCCAGTGGCCGAGGAGCATCACGTCGATGAGCGTGACCAGCTCCCAGAAGAAGTCGGCGCCGAGGTCGTCCCATATGACCGTGGCCAGGCTGAAGATGAACGCCACCGTGATGGCCAGGGAGATCAGAGTCATCATCCCCGGGCGCCGGTTTCCCAACTCGACCGAGGCCATCTGGAGGAATGGGAGCCCGCCGTAGACGAAGATCGCGGTCGACAGGAGGGGGACGATCAGGTTGGAGCCGGTGAACGTGGGAGCGGAGTAGCCCAGCCAGCTCTGGATCGTGTCGCTCCAGAAGAGGACCGGGAAAGTGAGGGTCAGACAAACCCAGAAACGGAGACGGAACATGTCCTCGTGACCGGTGTGGTCGATGGCGTGCTCCGCGCCGTTGTGATCGTGATCGTGGCTCATGACTGTCCCGGGCCTGAGTATGCCGTGGCCAGGGCCTCGTCGCCTGTCCGGGCTCGGTTCGCCGATGCCCCGGGTAGCCTTGGCAGGGCCATGACCAAAGTAACCGCACCGGCGATCCTGGACCGCAAAGGCGGCCCCAAGATCTCCACAGTGACTGCCTACGACTACCCCGGCGCCATCATCGCCGACCGTGCCGGCATCGACATCATCCTGGTTGGCGACTCGGTGGCGAATGTCGTGCACGGCATGGAAACCACTCTGGAGATCGGGCTCGACGAGATCGTCCTTCACACGAGGGCCGTGCAGAGGGCCAAGCCACAGGCGCTGGTGGTCGCCGACATGCCGTGGCTGACCTTCCACCTCGGTGCCGAAGACGCGGTCCGCAACGCGGGGAGACTCGTCCGGGAGGGTGGTGCCGAGGCCGTGAAGCTGGAAGGCGGGCGAAAGCGCATCCCGATGGTGGAGGCGATCCTCGACGCGGAGATCCCGGTCATGGGCCACATCGGGCTGACGCCCCAGTCCGTCCACGCGATGGGCGGTTTCAAGGTCCAGGGCAAGGTGGTCGATGCCGCCCGGGAGATGATCGAAGACGCCAAGGCGCTGTCCGACGCGGGTTGCTTCGCCATCGTCATCGAAGGGGTTCCCGACATCCTCGGGGAGATCATCACCAAAGAGGTCGACGCGCCCACCATCGGTATCGGCGCCGGCCCCCACACCGATGGGCAGGTGTTGGTGTTCCACGACGTGCTCGGGCTCGGCTCCGGGCGCTATCCAAAGTTCGTCCGGCCATATGCCAGCCTGGCCGACGAAGCAGTGGCAGCGCTCGAGCGCTACAAGGCCGACGTCGAGTCCGGGTCGTTCCCCGGCGAGGAGGAGAGCTACCACGCTCCCGACGAGGTCGTAAGCGAACTGCTCAAGGGCATCTGAGAACTCTCGCCCTCGCCGCTGTCGTCCTGGTGGGCGCCTGCGCCTCCCAGCCGACGCTGGAGGGCTTCGAAGTCGACGAGATCACGATTGCTGACACCACGCTGACCGTGGCCGTCGCCGAGACCTCCGATCAGAGATCGCAGGGCTTGCGGGAGGTGGAGTCACTGCCCGCCGGTCTCGACGGGATGCTGTTCGTGTTCGGCGAAGAGCGGTTGGCCACGTTCGGGATGGAGGACACATTCATTCCTCTCGACATCTGGTGGTTCGACGAAGACGGCCTGCTGATCGGGTCGACGACCATGGAGCCATGCCCCGACAGCTCGTGCCCCTCCTATCCCTCTCCAGGTGAGGTGTCCTGGGCAATGGAGACCCCGGCAGGGGAGTGGCGATTCGCCTCAGGCGCGGTGCTCACGCCCCCGGCCTGACCCGGCCAGCGGCGAGTCGCCGCTTTCGGAATGGGTAATAACCGCACGTGCGTCTACCATTCACAGCTCATTCCGGCGACACGCGCCGCCGGCCCCTGCTCCACCGAGTTGGTGGGGCCTTCCGCAGAGGATGTCCACAGGAGGTGTGATGCGCGACTACGAACTGATGACTATTCATCGGCCCGATCTGGCCGAGGATGATGTCGAGTCCAAGATCGGCGAGCTCGAGACCTATCTCTCCAATAGCGAGGCGGAGGTCACCAAGCGAGACATGTGGGGGAAGCGTCGCTTCGCCTACGAGATCGAGCATCTCAGCGAGGGTTACTACACGGTGGTGACCTTCCGTTCCGGCGCCGAGGCGGTGGCCGGGGTCGATCGCATGCTCTCGCTCCAAGACGAGATCGTCCGTCACAAGATCGTCCGTCTGGGCGACTGACTGGAATCTGTCCCGTCATCCCGGCATAGTCGGAGGCGGGACTTGAGAGGAGTACTCGATGTCAAGCAATGTCACATTGATCGGAAACCTGGTCGACGACCCGGAGCTGCGCTTCACGCCTTCCGGGGTGGCCATGGCCAAGATCCGCATGGCCGTGAACCGTCGCTGGCGTGATCAGGGCGGTGAATGGCAGGAGAGCACCAGCTTCTTCACAGGCACCGTCTGGCGTGAGCAGGCCGAGCAGGCTGCCGAGTCGCTGCAGAAGGGGGCTCGAGTGATCGTCACCGGCCGTCTCGAGCAGCGCAGCTGGGAGACCGAGCAGGGGGACAAGCGCTCCGTCGTGGAGATCCAGGTCGACGAGATCGGCCCTTCGCTGCGCTGGGCCACAGCCACGGTCAACAAGACCCAACGTCAGGACAACTGGTCCGACAATAACAAGGGCTCGGGTGCGACCAGCGCCCCGGCGCCGAGAGATGATTACGGGCCCGACGAGGCGCCCTTCTAGGAGAATGTCGTATGGCTCGTAAGAACAGGAGAGAGCCGCGGGGCACCACCCGCAGCCGTCGTCAAGATTTTCGACGTGGCAAGCCCAAGCCGTGTTCCATATGCCCTCAGGGTGAGGTCGACTGGAAGGACTCAAGCTTCCTCCGCAAGTACGTATCCGACCGGGGCAAGATCCGTGGGCGCCGTGTCACCGGGCTCTGCCCTCAGTGCCAGCGCAAGGTCGCGGTCGCGGTGAAGAACGCCCGTGAGATGGCACTGCTGCCCTACGTGGGTGGACGATGAAGCTGATCCTCACCGACGACGTCGTGCCCCTCGGAAAGCGGGGGGACGTGGTCGACGTGGCCGACGGCTACGCCCGCAACTACCTCCTGCCCAAGCAGAAGGCCATGAAGGCCAACGACGGCGCCCTCGCCCAGGCGGAGGCGATTCGCGAGGCGCGCATCGAAGCGGAGCGCCGGGCCAAGGAGACCGCCGAGAACATCGCCACCCAGCTCGTCGGGAGCAGGGTCGTGCTCGCCGCCCAGGCAGGCGACGAGGGTCAGCTCTACGGTTCGGTCGGAGTTGGCGACATCGTGGAAGGCATCAAGCGCTTCACCGGCATCGAGCTGGACCGAAACCAGGTCCACATCGAGAAGCCGATCCGGGCCATCGGTCTCCATGAGGTGGTCGTCAAGGCACACCCCGAGGTCGAGTTCCCCCTCACAGTGGACATAATCCCCGCTTCCTGACACACGGCGGCCGGTACACCGAGCCGCAGCGACACAGATGCGAATGACGGCCGCAACTAGCGGCCGTTTTCGCGATCTAGTCTCGTTGTTCGCGATCTCCTGTCAGAATCATCCAGCGCGAAAAAGAATCGAGAGGGTGGGAAAATCAAGACGGTCTGGTGTTGGCGGACCCTGTCGCCATCACCTAGGTTCCCTACCCACTTCCCCCGCTGCTGGCGGCACGGCTTCCCCGCCCCCAGCGGGGTCTTGCACGTCATGACCCCGAATCTGTCGGTGCCGCGCGCTTGATTGCTAGGACGAGGACATAGATGACCACAGTTGGCGAATCGACCCAGATGCGACCCGGCTTCCGCCAGCCGCCCCATTCCAGGGAGGCGGAGGAGTCGGTCATAGGGGCTCTGCTCCTCTCCGAAGACGCGGTCAACGAGGTCATGGACCGGGTTCACCCCGAAGACTTCTACATCCCGGCCCATCAAGCGATCTTCGAGTCGATGCGCGAGTTGTTCGACACCAGCCAGGCCATCGACGCGGTCACAGTGTCCGAAGGGCTGCGACGACGGGGTGAGCTGGAGAAGATCGGCGGTGTCCAATACCTCACCCGGCTGGTGGATATCGTCCCCTCCACCTCGAACGTGGCGTATTACGCCGGGATCGTCGAAGAGCACGCCAAGCGACGTGAGCTGATCAGGGCAGGAGCCGCCGTCACCGATTTCGCCTTCAGCATCGACGACGAGATCTCCGGTGTCCTCGACCGCGCCGAGCAGGCTGTGCTCGGAGTCGCCGAGAAGCGGGCATCCCAGACCCTGCTCGAAGTGGGCCCGATGTTCCAAGACGTCCTCGAGCACATCGAGATGCTGGAGCAGTTGGGGAGCGAGATCACCGGTCTCGCCACCGGCTTCGTCGACCTCGACAAGAAGCTGGCCGGCCTGCAGGCGGCGAACCTGGTGGTCATTGCCGGAAGACCGGCGATGGGAAAGTCCTCCCTCGCCCTCAACATCGCCACCAACGCAGCCTCGTCCGGTGAGCCGGTCGCCATCTTCTCTCTGGAGATGTCCAAAGAAGAGATCGTCCAACGCATCCTCTCCTCGGTGGGCAAGGTCGACTCCATGAAGCTGCGCTCCGGCCAGCTCGGCCCGCTCTGGCAGCGAGTCGTCGATGCCGCCGGGCGCATGTACAAGGCCCCCATCTACATCGACGACTCCCCGGTGGTCACGGTGACCGACATCCGGGCGAAGTGCCGGCGCCTCAAGCGCAAGAAGGGCCTATCGCTGATCGTTGTCGACTATCTCCAACTGATGGAGGCCCACGGCAGCGAGAATCGCCAACAGGAGATCGCACAGATCTCCCGGAACCTGAAGAATCTGGCTCGCGAGCTCGAGGTGCCGATCATCGCCGTGTCCCAGCTCAATCGGTCATTGGAGTCCAGGGAGGACAAGCGACCCCGTCTGTCCGACCTCAGGGAGTCCGGCTCGATCGAGCAAGACTCCGACGTGGTGATGTTCGTCTACCGACACGAGTACTACCACCCCGAGGAGCAGGAGAAGAAGGGGATCGCCGAGGTCATCGTGGCCAAGCATCGTGCCGGCTCCACCGGCCCGGTCGAGATGACATTCCAGCCCGAGTTCACCCGGTTCGCCAACCTCGGCCGAGACGTCAGCTGAGTAATGCGACCCGTGCGGCAGCCTGGTGGCTGCCGCGGAGGGGTTCGTCGCTTGCCCTTGAAGCCTGTGGAGCTTCAGAGTGGGGACTCTTCTCTGGGGCAGGACTAACTGATGTCAGTCAAGCGGTTCGCGACCACTCAGGGTGGTCAAAGTGCGTCCATTGCCGAAAGGACGCGATCGCGCTAGTCAGTGGGGAAATCACGGTGTGAGCGGCTCGCCGTCGGTCCCGATTGCCCTTGATACTTCGAGCCCAGCTGAGGCGAGCCATAGGGAAACTCGGCAGGAGTCGTCATCTGATAGAAGCTGATCTGGCCGATCCTCATCCCGGGGTAGATGGCGATCGGCAAGGTGGCGACGTTGGAGAGCTCGAGGGTGATGTGCCCCTCGAACCCGGGATCGATGAATCCCGCCGTCGAGTGGATGAGCAGGCCGAGACGGCCGAGGGAGGACTTCCCTTCCAGCCGGGCAACCACGTCTTCGCCGAGCTTGACCCTTTCCAGGGTCGAGCCGAGCACGAACTCTCCCGGGTGCAGCATGAACGCCTCCTTGCCAACCTCGACGAGTTGGGTGAGGTCCTCTTGAGGGGAGCGGGGGTCGATCTCGGAGTACTTGTGGTTGACGAAGACCCTGAACCCGTCCCCGACCCGGAGGTCGACCGAAGACGGCTGGACGTAGGACGGCTCGAACGGGTCGATCTGGATCGAGCCCGATTCGATGGCCTCGCGGATGGAGCGGTCGGAGAAGATCACTTGGAGCGGGTGAAGGGAATCGAACCCTCGCCCCGAGCTTGGGAAGCTCGTGTTCTACCATTGAACTACACCCGCGAGAGCGCCAAGAGTAGCGGCCGTCGGCGGGTTGGCCTACCTGCAAAACCCGTTGTGCCCGGCGCTATTCGCTCAGGCATCGCTACCTTGAGACCGTGGCAATCAGCGAAGAGCCGAGAAGCGAGAAGGTCCCCGGATGGCTGGCTCGCTGGGGCGCCATCTCCTGGCGACTCATCGCCATCGGCCTGGTGGTCTTCTTCGGCTTTCGCGCCCTGCGCACGATCAGTGTGGTGATTCTCGCGGTGGTCGTGGCGATGTTCCTCGCTGCCGTGCTCTGGAAGCCGTCCAACTGGCTGCGAGGACGTGGGCTCCCCCCTGCTCTGGCCAGCATCCTCACCGTCGCCGGCGCCGTAGCGGTCCTCGTCGGCATCTTTCTGGTCATCGTCCCCCAGGTCGCCGACAGCTTCGAGACACTGAGCGCCGACGTGGGCGAGCTGGTGGAGTCAGGTCGTCAGTGGCTGATCGACGGGCCACTCGGTCTCACAGAAGCGGACATCGAGGCATACACCCAGAGCATCACCGACTGGGCGCAGAGCGTCGGCGGCGATTCCCTCCTCTGGGGAGCGACCGCAGTGCTCGAGTTCGTCACCGGGACGTTTCTCGCTGTGATCGTGACCTTCTTCCTGCTCAAGGATGGCCGCAAGCTCCTCGATGGCTTCAAGGCGAGGGTCTCCGCCGATATAGCGCACAAGGCGGAGACCGGATTCAGGGTGGGTCGCTATTCGCTGGCCCACTACATGGGAGGCATCGCCCTCGTCGGTTTGTTCGACGCCACCCTCATCGCCATCGCCTTGTGGATCGTCGGCGCCCCGCTGATTCTTCCCCTCGCCGTGATCGTGTTCTTCGGAGCGTTCATCCCACTCATCGGCGCCTTCGTCTCGGGTTTGCTTGCCGTTGCCGTTGCCACCGTCAATGGCGGGATGACCGACGGGCTGATCATCCTGGCAGTGATCGTCGGGGTCCAGCAGTTCGAAGGGGATGTCATCATGCCACTGGTGTTCGGACAGACTCTCCGGCTCCACCCACTCGTGATACTGCTCGGAGTGACGGCAGGGGGGATCGCCTTCGGCCTCTTCGGCGCCTTCCTCGCAGTGCCTCTCATCGCGGTGGCAGTTGCCATCGACGAAGCGATATCGGATGAGCCCGAGTCCAACCTGATCAGCCTGGCCCGCGGCTAGTCCCCTCAGGTGAACAGAGTCACCGCTCCCCAGGTGGTGAGTAGCAGGCCCACGATCGAGAGGAACCTCACTCGACCTGGCCGGTATTGGGCATCGTCGACGCCTTCGGGTGCCTCACCTCTGCGGTGTTTCCACCAGGCGAGCCCGTTGCCGATCAGCAAGGCGAGCCCGAGGGCGAGGATGAGCTCTGGCAACAGATTGTCGAAATCGAAGATGTCGCCCACAGGTGGCACGGTAACCCCCGATAATGTCGCAACGTGAACGACTGGTTTTCCGCTTCTGCACCCGCGACCACGGCCAATCTCGGGCCCGGGTTCGACTGCATCGCCCTCGCCCTTATACCGCGCTGTGGGGTGCGGGCCCGAACATCCGAGCAATGGGTGGTACGCCATGTCGGTCCTGAGCGTCCCCACGACAAGGAGCACGACGGTGTGGTGGCCGCCGCCCGCCAAGCCGTCGGTGACCGGCCCCTCGAGCTCGAGGTGGACAACGCAGTGCCTCTCGCCCGTGGCATCGGGTCGTCCGCGGCGGCTTTCGTGGCCGGGGCCGCGGCCGCTCTACGGGCCACCGGGCAGCCGGCCCACCCCGAGAGGGTGTTTCGCATCGCCGCCGACATGGAAGGGCACGCCGACCAGGCCGCCGCCGCCGTCTTCGGTGGCCTGGTGCTGGCGCCGGCCGAGGGCATGCCGTTCCGGCTTCCCATCCACCCCTCGCTGCGCCCGGTCGTCGCCGTCCCGGACACCCGTCTCGCCACGGCTGAAGCGAGGTCGGTGCTGCCCGACCGCTATCCCCGTGACGTGGTTATCCGAAGTGTTGCCAGGACTGCTGCCCTCACCGCCGGGCTGCTCACCGGTGACCCCGAGATGTTCGCCGCAGCCCACGGCGACGAGATCCACGAGGCCCCCCGTGATGCGCTCAGTCCCGATGTTGGAAAGCTCATCGATGTGGCAAAGCGGGCCGGCGCTCTCCACGCTGCCCGTTCCGGTGCAGGCCCTTCCGTCGTCGCCATCGCCACTGCCGGGTCGGCCGATCAGGTCGCGGCCGCCTTCCGCGAGTGGGGAGTCGATGTCATCGAAGGTCCGGTGGAGGCAAGGGGCCTCATCTGACCCGAGGTGGTCATGGTGGTCAGCGGATCGGGGGTAGAACCACACCCGCTTCGATACCACACGCCTTGGTTTCGAAACTCAACAGTCGTTTGCTTCGCGTTGTGCGGCCGACAGCTCACCTGCGGTACAGACCGCTTCGATGAGAGCCCCATTCTCAGCTCCTTGTGGAAATGCCATCGACCATTCGGATAGAACCCGATCGCCTTCCGCGCAGACACCACCCGGCAGGCTGACGGCGACCATCACGGTTCGAGGGATCTCCCGGAGCGTGTGGACAGTGACCATCCGGCCCTCGAAGTCGCCCTCGCCGATGACCTCGTCGGACACAGCCGAGTTCCGAACAGCGCTACAGCTCAGGCTGTAGAAGAGCCCGTCGTCGAGGACGAACCCCGCAACGCATGAACCGAACTCGACATCGTTGCATTCGGGCACGACGAGTCCGCCGGTCGGAGTTGATGGCATCGAGGTCGTAGTTGTGGCATCCGCCGACGAGGGAGCATCGGTGGCGGCGGGACTGGAAGCGACTGATGCATCGGAGTTCGAATCGGAGTCGGAGCATGCCGAAACGATCACGGCAAGCGAAAGGAGAGAAATCAACCCCCTGCTCATCTCGACTGGACGCTATCGACGCCGACCAGATATACGATCGCATTGGACGAGTGATCTGTCCGACCCCTCAGCATCCAGGGTCGCAGTTTCGGGAACTCGAGACCTTCAAGGAGCGTCTTCTCCAAATGACTACCGGCCGATGGCGGTGGATCCTGTCCATCACACTCCTCGTTGCCACGGCAGCCTGTTCTTCCGCGTCAGAGTTGCCACCGCCAACCATCTCGGTGATCAATCAAAGCAACGCCGCTTCAACCGAGGTTCAACCGGGTGAATGGTGTGTTGAAGGGCTGTTCACCGATGGCTGTGCCGCGGTGGATGCCCCGGTGCCCCAGGTCGTGGCCGGATGCGACGACCACCTCGTTGCGGCTCTCCCCGACGGTTTCAGCCCACTGCCCGACGGCCCACTGAGAGATGCCCCTGCCGAAGGTGGCGGAGCATGGCTGGTCGAGGTCGAGGAGGGCGGCGTTTTGGTAAGGGCGGACGGTTCCGGCAGTTGGAGCAGCGCCTCGTGGGCGTTCGATCT
>Ga0299907_10000806_pt1 | contig 16436 bp, 17 predicted proteins | sample RVTome_16_FD_198680 | JGI IMG/M metagenome (GOLD analysis project Ga0299907, IMG submission 198680) | Soil microbial communities from uranium-contaminated site in the Upper Colorado River Basin, Wyoming, United States - RVT152D67 (version 2) ...
ACGGAAGTCATCCGGCGAGTTCGATCGCCTCAGCGATCGCCTCACGGATCGCCTCACCCTAAATGCTTGGTCTCGCGCTCGCGATTCCCGGCGGATTCATTGCGTGGCTATCGTTCGCAACCAAACTGTCGTTGGCGTCGTCCGAAGGTCCTGTATCTGAGCAAGCCGCTCCTCGACGTCGAATCGAGCGACCTCGTGCTCGGACATACCAAGATGTACCTCGGGGGCGATGGAATCATCGCCGCTGTCATCCGCAGATTCAGCTCGTCGACGCGCGGATCTCCTACCGCTTGCGGGCTTGTCGATTTCATTGGCGAAGTCGTGCCCCTCTGTATGACTCGACGCTGGTGATCGCGCTCGCCCATCGAGCGTCGGCGCAAGTTCCGGGTTGGCCCGTTCGTCGTCTCAGTCGGCTAAGCGAGTCCCCTTGCGACGATGCCCTTCACCATGTGGGTTCGCGAGGAGTACCGCGGACGAGTGGCAAGACCGGCTTGGTGCGCTGAAGGTTGGCAGCGGGCGGTGAAGGCGGTCACTTGTGATGGGAGGAGCGGGCCGTAGTCGGACGCCCCGGGGCTCAGGCCCTCGAACGGTCCGCCGGGGTTCCGCCTCAGGCCCGCGAAGATGTCTGCCAGTTCCCAGTCCTTACGTCCGAGGACGTGGAGCACGAACCGCTTGGTGCTCGAGATGACCTCGAAGAGGTCGGTGGTGGGTGCCATGAGATCGAGTATCAGCGGCGGCTCGCCGTCGGCCACCAGGACGGATGACATCGTGAGCCCGACATCGCCGTCCGGTCCCCGGGCGGTCCAGATGGTGACTGGGTGGGTCAGCCGGCCCCGGAGCGATCGGCCCGCGGTTTTGGCGGCCGCGGGAGTGGCGAATGGGTTCTCGTAGTGGATACCGCCGTCGTCGGACATCACTCAGAGTCCGGGGCCGGCGAGGTACGAGTAGAGGCCATCGATCAGCGTTTGGTCGCCGAACACCTCGACGTCCTTCGGTGACACCCGGCGCCACACGAGCAGGAGCAGGTCGGAGGCCGTGCCCCTGAGCGCGGCGTCACCCTTCTCGTGTCCGCTCCGCGTTACCGGCACCCTGCCGGCCTCAAGGGTCACCAGCCATTCCCCGTCGCCGTCGGTGCGGTGGAAGTGGATGGTGCCGGGTGGTCCTTCGTAGAGGATCTCGTCCGCAGGGACTATGACGTTCAGCATCTCGTCGACCCCATCGGTGGCCAGCTCGGCATCCATGGGCTGTGGATCACCAGCCGCCGCCTGTGCGTCCCAGCGATGCACGGCTGCCTCCTGAGCCATGCGCCGATGCCAGAACCCCAGACGCTTGGGACCGAAGAAGGTCCAGCATTCGTCTTCCGGATCGCGCACCTCGAGGGTGGCGATCAGTTCGTTCAGTGCGTTCTCGTACCACCCGATGAGCTCGCCGTCATCTTCGGGGTCGTCCTTGAACTCGACCTCGGGCTTCTCCGTTCCCCCCGCCGCCATCACTGCGACCTTGTGGAGATAGACATGCCCGGTATGCCAGACGAGGTCGCCGACCGACCATTCCGGACACGACGGCACGATGGCGTCGAGGTTGCCGCGGGCGGCATCCGCCAGAGCGGCCCCGTCACGACGGAGGTGGGCGATATACGTCGTCGGCTCCATCTCGTCAGTCTGTCACGACCGGAATAGTGCCTCCAGGTGAACGGCATCTGCGAGTATGGAAGAGGTGCTCAATGAGCGGACGGGCGGAAGGGACGTCGATGACCGATGGGGGATCGTCGATCCCAGAGGTTCAGGCGCTCTTGCGCGTTCTGGCCTCGGGCCGTACGGCGGCGGAAGCGGGCACCGCCTTCGGCAAAGGCGCTCAGGCGATCGCAGGAACCGCCTCGTCGTTAGTAACCGTTGAGCTCGATGCCGAACGTGCCGCAATCGCTAGGACCGCACTGGTCGACCACGCCAATGTCGAGGTGATCGTCGGTGACTGGCGAGAGGAACTCTCGCCCCGAGGTCCCTTCGCACAGGTTCCACTCTTGAGCTTGGTCGCGGTGAGGTTTTCCAGGGAGAACGAATAACCTCGAAACTCCCCTGCAATCACGAGTTCCCCCCGCGAAACCGGGCTCTTCACGAAAGACGGTGGTAATCCGCTGAACTGAAGGGGAGCCTCCCTAACTTCTTCGGTGACCAAACCATCGAAGAAAGGAGGCCCCTCGGTGGATGCTATCCGCGTCCCCCTCGACCTCGACGGCTTCGAGGTCATTGACTCGGAGGTCGTCAACGGGAGTGTCGAGGTCCACGTCCGATCGGCTCGCCGCCCGGCGTGCCACCACTGTGGATCTTTCGACGTCTCGGGTCACCAACGCAACATCCGACGCATCCGTGACCGCGCCCACGGCTATCCGACCGTGTTGCTGTGGCACCAGCGCAGGTTCCGATGCAGGGACTGCCGCCGTACCTGCAGGGAGCGTCACCCCCAAATCGCCGGGCGGAGATCGATCACCAATCGGTTCAGAAGGCATCTGTTCGAACGAGCCGTGGGGGAACCCTTCGCCTGGGTCGCTGCAGCCGAGAAAGTGTCCGGCTATCGAGTAGTCGAGGCCTTCGACGCCCACGCCTCCGAGGAGCTCGGGAGATCACCTGAGTGGTTCCCTCGGGTCGTCAACCTCGACGAGAGCGCCTTCAGACGCATGTTTCGCTACCACACCGTGTTCTCAGACCCGGAACGCGGAGTCGTGTTCGAGCTCGTTGAGGATCGCAGTCAGGGCGCCGCCGAACTCGGCTTTTCCCTTATGAGCGCTGGGATGCGGGCGGCCATCGAGACCGTCGTCGTGGACTGTTTCCCTCCCTACCGCCAGGCGGCCGAGCGGTGGGTGCCGTGGGCGCGGATCGTCCTCGACAAGTTTCACGCCATGAGGATGGTCGACGAATGCGCACACCGCGTGCGGACGAGGGCGAGTCGAAAACGAGCTACCAATCTCCCCAACAACAGGAGCGGGCATCAGTTCGATCGAAGAGTGCGCCGGCTGCGGTGGGCATTTTCCAAGCGAGCAAGCACCCTCTCCGACGACGAACGTTCGAAGCTCTTGGCGATGTTCGAGCTTTACCCGGAGATCGGCGTGGCTTGGCTGCTCAAAGAGGAGTTCGCATCCATCTACGACGCGCGTGATCGCGACGAAGCGGACCGCAGACTGCAAGTGTGGAAGCACCACGTCACGGTCTCCGGCATCGGAGAGTTCCTGCGGACATGGCAGAGGACGCTTGGGGCCTGGGAGGAGCAGATCCTCAACTACTTCGACCACCGGGTCACGAACGCGTTCGCCGAGGGAATCACAAACAAGATCAAGGTCATCAAGCGGTGCGCCTACGGTTTCCGCAACCCGGTGCGCTACCGTTCAAAGGTTCTATTGGCTTGTGGTCATCGACGGAAGTCGGGGGCTGACCACCGTTCTTCGCGTTGAGCCCGAAACCGCAGGTCGGGCAAGTTCGAATAGTGACCTGTTAGGAGCACGAAGCGCCATCCAAAGCGCCGAGCGAAACGCCGAGAATCATCGACGCCTAATCCTTCCCCGTAGCAAGGCCTCTGGAAAGCATCGTTACCACATGGTAATATCCCTTTCCTATCGGAAAGGATTGATACCGTGCGCTTCAAGACGCCTCTCGATGACGTCTTCCTCAACGGTAGCCATGTTCGGGTCCTGCGGGCCCTCTATCGCTTACCCGAAGGTCTTCCGGCGAGTGGACGGGAGATCGCCAGGCGCGCTCGGGTCACGCATCCCACCTCGCTTAAGGCATTGGAGCGCTTGGTGGATACCGGCCTAGTCAACGCCAGCAGGGGGCGGGTCGGCGACGCTTACGAGCTGAACTACGACCACTTGCTCGCCGGCCGGATCGGTGAGCTCTTCGGAGCCGAGGCAAACATCGAACAGGAGGTGACATCCTTTGTGCGCGATCACTTGCTTGGCCTCACCGACAAGGTGGAGTCAGCGACGCTCTTCGGGAGCATCATCTGGGGGGAGTCCACCCCCACTAGCGACATTGACCTCGCCGTCTCCTGTGCAGCCGCCGACGTTGAGGAGGTCGAGAAGGCGCTTGACGATCTCTCCGATGCGGTTTGGAAGCGTTTTGGCAATCATCTCAGCCCTCTCATCAATGCCACGAAGCAGAAACCCAAGACCGGCATCTGGAAGCGGATCGAGAAGGAGGGCGTTTCTCTGATCCGATCCGGCAAGTCGGTGACTCTATGACTCCGCGAAGGAAGACGGTGGAGACTTCGCGTTCCGAAGCTCATCTCTACCTGGCGAAGGCACAGCAGTTCTCGGCCGAGGCGGTCGCTGCGATCAACAATTCGCGCAATGATGCAGCAGTGCTCAATGCCGTTCACGCGGCGATCAGCGCGACCGATGCTGTATGCGTCGCACTCGCCGGGCGCCGGTCGGCAGATCCCGACCACCAACGCGCTGCGGATTTGCTCCAAGAGATCGGCGGAAAATCAAGGGGCATCGCCTCGCACGTGAGGCAGTTAAGGATGCTTCTCGCTAAGAAGAACGTCGTCGAATACGAATCAAGGCAGGCGAGTGCCAAGGAAGCGAGCGAGGCGGTGCGGAGGGCGGAGCGACTCGTAAGCTGGGCGAGCCAGACAGTCGAGGCAGCCCAGCTGTAGGCGCCAATGGAAGAGCGTCCCCTTAGTCCACTGTGTAAGTTTGCATCAGCGTGATCAGCGTGCGCCCCTTTCGTTCAAAACGCGCCGGGGGCACGAACAAAAGTGGAGCGCGCGGCCCATCAGGATGCGTCAGCTCGGGAATCAACGTCACCCTGATGGTCAGCTCGCGTTTCATCGAACCGTGTCGGTGACAGGCTCCTCGAGGGTAGAGCAAGGAAAGCCACAGACGAGCGCGCTGTCGCCTGCGGCATCCCTGAATCAATCCCAGCTTGATGCAATAGCCAGCGCAGTCGGACGCGACACCACGTTCATTTGGGACCTCCTGGCACAGGAAAGACACCAACGATTGGCGAAAATAGGAAACCAGCTGGCCCGCCTAGGTCGATCCGTCCTGATGGTTTCCCACACCAACAGTGCTGTGGATCAGGCAATCATTCATATAGCCGACGCTCTCGGCTCCAACCTTAAGGACGGTTCGATCTTACGTCTGGGTGTTCCACACGATCTCCGCTTGCTGCAGCGCCCGCGCCTGCTTGCTCAAACACATATAGACGAGCGTTCTGAGCAACTTGCCGCAGAGTGCGACGAATTGAGGAATCTTCGAGAACAGCATGAGGCCCGTGGAGTCGCTGCTTCAAACGGTCGCCGCAGGCTGCTCCCGGGCCAACGGTCTCCCCGGAGACGGCAGGAGATCGAGGTGTTGCTCAACCGACCGGAGGTCGGTGTCGGTCGGTCACTGCCGTACGATGAGCCCGAAGTCGTGTGCCTGACCGGCGGAAACGTGGGACCCCGCACACGGAGGGCATCGGATGGACGAGCACGGCGACGCATTGGCGCAGGCGCGGCGGGCCTCTGAGGCACGAGATTGGCCCACCGCCGCCGCGCAATTCGACATGCTCGATTCCGAGCAGTTGACCGCCGACGACCTCGCAGCCCACGCCGAAGCCGTGTGGTGGCTCGGCCGCACCGAAGATGCGCTGCGACTCGGTGCTGCCGCGTACGACGCCTTCCTTGCCGACTCCCGCTCGATCGAGGCCGCGATGAGGGCAATGAGACTCGGGATCCTTCACTTGGCGCGCGGCGACGAGCAGCTCGGTGCCGGCTGGCTCGGGCATGCCGGGCGACTTGCTGAGGGGGTTCCGGAGTGCGCGCTGCACGGTTACGTGGCCGGTTTCACCGAGGTGGAGTTGAACCTCATCGCAGGCGAACCTGCCGCGGCGGCCGACGCGGCCCGTCGGGTGCAGGGCATCGGCCGCCGGTTCGACGCCCCCGAACTGGTGACCGCGGGCCTTCACGGCGAGGGTCGCGCCCTGATCATGTCGGGTCAGGTCGTCGACGGGCTGGCGTTGCTCGACGAGGCAATGGTCACCGTCCTCCACGGCCAGTTCGATCCCTTTCTCACGACCGCCCTCTCCTGCAACGCGGTCGCGGCCTGCCACGAGGTGGGCGACGTGCGCCGGATGGCGCGGTGGACCGAGCTGACCGAGCAGTGGTTGGCATCGCTGACAGCGGCGGTGGTGTTCAACGCGATGTGCCGGGTCCACCGAGCGCATGTGCAGATGCTGCACGGCGAGTGGGACGAGGCAGAGCGGGGCGCGCTGCGGGTGGTGGCGAACCTCGACGCCAACCAGGTCTTCTACGCCGCGGAGGCGTGGTACGTCGTCGCCGAGGTGCGCCGCTTGCGCGGGGACCCGAGCGCCGCCGACGCCTACGACGAAGCGCGCGCTCGCGGACGCGACCCGCAACCGGGGCAGGCACTGCTGCGGCTCCAGCAGGGCGACTCGGCGGGCGCCGCGACGTCGGTGCGGGCGGCCCTCGCTGCGGTTGGGGCAGATCCGCTGCGCCGGGCGCCGATCTGCGCGGCGGCGGTCGAGATCGCGCTCGCCGCAGGACGGCTGGAGGACGCGGCGGCTGCCGAGTCCGAGCTCGCGGCGACGGCAACGAGGCACGCCACCTCGGGCCTGGAGGCCACGGCGGCCACCGCGCGAGGTGCGGTGCTGCTGGCCGAGGGCCGGGCAGAGGAGGCTCTGCCGGTGCTGCGCGACGCCTGCCGGCGCTGGCACGAGCTGGGCGCCGTGCACGAGGCCGCCTGCACCGGTTTCCGGCTCGTCGAGGCATACCGCGCCCTCGGCGACAAGGTGACGGCCACAGCGGAGCAAGAACGGGCGCAGGCGACGTTCGAGCGGCTTGGCGCGTACCGGCTCGCGCCGGAACCGCCCGGCGGACTCACTCGACGTGAGTGCGAGGTGCTTGCGCTGGTGGCCGGAGGAGACTCGAACCGACAGATCGGCGAGCACCTGTACATCAGCGAGCGCACCGTCGCCCGCCACCTGACGAACATCTTCCACAAGATCGGTGTCACCTCCCGTACGCAGGCCGCTCGCTACGCCCACGACCGCGGAATATCGACGTCACGGTGAAGGCGGTGCGCCTACGCAAAACCGCGTAGGCCCGTCACCGAGATTGGTCAATCGCGCCGATGCCCGCCTTTTGCCGCGCGGCATAGCGTCCCGCTAGACGCGCCGCACGGGCGCCTGGACTCAAGGAGGATGACGATGGGCAACATCACCCAGACCCGAGGGCAGCAGGTCATGCCAGAACCGACGACCAAGGTCAGAGTATCCGCCAAGGATGAGCTCGATGTGTGGGTCATGGGCGAGGGCGATCCGGTGGTCTTCATCCACGGCGCGATGGCCCGCGACTTGCTCAAGCCGCTCGCGGACGAGCTCGTCAGGACAGGGGGTTACCAGGCGATCCACTACGGTCGCCGCGGCCACGGCGGTGTCGGACTGCCTGGCGAGACCGCCGACATTGCTGGGCAGGCGACCGACGTCGTCATGATCCTCGACGCGCTGGGGATCGACAAGGCACACGTCGTCGGACATTCCTTCGGCGCCGACATCGCCGTGGAGTTGGCGACACGGATACCCGATCGTCTTCTGTCGGCCACCCTGCTCGAGGCCCCGTTTGCGCAGCCCGATGCCCTGCAGCAGGGCCTGAAGGACCTCGGGGCGGCGATGTCGCTCATCGCGGACAAGTACACGAACGGAGACGCCGACGGCGCAGTCACGACGTTCTGGGAGTTCACCTCGGAGGTCGAGGGCCTGGCCGAGCTCATCGAGCCGGTCCTGCCGGAGGGTGCTCGAGAGCTCGCTGCCGTGGATCTGGGCACCTGGCTCCAGGTCGACCTGCCGGCCATGGGCAAGTGGATGGCTGACGCGGCGGCGGTAAAGGAGATCACCACGCCGATCGCATGGATCGGCGGCACCGACAGCGCGCCCGTATTCACCGAGAGCCGTGCGCTACTTCAGGAGTGGCTGCCCACGACAAGGGCCGCCGACATCGTCGGGGTCGGGCACTACTTCTCTGTTCTGAAGCCTGCGGAAACGGCTGCCACCCTTGACGAGCTGTTGAGGAGCGCGGCCCCGGCCCAGTAGGCGTCAGCGGCGTCCGCTCGCAGACGGGCTGCTGCGCCACGGCCTTGCGGACTTCCGGGCGCGGCTCAATCCGCGGTCCCGGTCACGCCGGCGGCGTCGTCGTGTTCGGCGGGTCGGCGCGGGCGGCCCGCGCCGCGCTTAAGGGCGCTGGGCCGAGCTGACCGCGGCTGCGGAAGTGCTCGCCGAGTTGCCCGGAGTATCGCGCCTGGCCAAAGGCCGCTGGGGCCGCTGCCGGCCGACCTACGATGTGACCAGCGGGAGGACACGCAGGCGTGGGGTTTGAACACCCTTCTATAAAGTCACTCCGCTAGTCCGGTCCCGGCCGGAGGGACAGGTCAGGTCAGAGGTCAATGGCACTGCTGGCCATGACGTGCGCAAACAGAGTCACCTCCGGCCGATTACCGGAAACTCTCCTAGAGAGGGAGAGCCACGGCCGGATTGTCACGCCTGCGCAAATGGCCAACATCCGACCTGAGTCCCCGCCGCCCAAAGCGCCACCGAGGGCGCGTAGGCGAGTCAGGTCGCCCCACCGATCGCGCTACCTATCGCGCCGGGGCGAGTTCAACAGGTCCCTCTAAGTGAGGAGATACGTGGCCGCCAGTGTGAGTACCGAAACGCGCCCATTTCGTTCGGTTCCTGCCGGGGGCACTGCCTACAGGGCACTGCCTATATCTGTGCGCGGCCTCCGTCAGTCCGCCCGGCCACGAGTCCATCTCGTTGAGGGCCATGAATTCAGGACCGGTCTCTGTTGTTGCGCGTTCACATCCGCGATGCCGAGCGCACTCGGAAGATGCCTATCGGCTGGGAAGCGATCGCGGCAGCCCGAACCATGGGAGCACGCTGTTTTCGAAGCGAGTGAAGGTGCGGATCCGGTCGCCGGTGAGGGTGAGGACGAAGAGGCCGGTCCCATGGCGGATGCCGGTTGGGGCGCGAAGGTAGGCCCCGAACGCCGGCTGACCATTGGCGCGCGTTGGGACGAGGACCACCCTCCGGCCCGAGCCGAAGATGCTGGCGAAGAGGTGGGCCACGACGTCGCGGCCCTGGTATTCGAGAGGAATCGGTGGCATGGAGATGGAGATATCGTCGGTGAACAAGGCGACCAGCGCGTCGATATCGCCGGACTCGTAGGCACGGACGAACTTCGCCACGAGCGCTTGTTCGGCCGGGGAGTCGGGGACGGGCGCCGCGGCACTCTCGTCGGTCGGCGGCTGCCGGAGCTGGAGGTTGGCGCGGGCCCGTTTGAGGGCGCTGTTGACCGATTCGACGGTCGAGTCGAGGATGTCGGCGACCTCGCTCGCGTGGAAACCGAGTACGTCGCGCAAGATGAGCACGGCGAGCTGCCGAGGTGGCAGAACCTGAAGAGCAGTCACAAAGGCCAGGGAGATGGATTCGGTCTGTTCATACCGGGCCTCTGGTCCGAGCGGCACGTCGATCGCACCCTCGAGGAGGGCGTCGGGAAATGGCTCGAGCCACACGACTTCGCCCAGCCGGGTCGGCTCGGGCGGTTCAACCTGGTGCAAGTCCCACTCCTTGGCGGGGCGGCGATTGGCCGAGCGAAGCGCGTTGAGGCACCTGTTGGTGGCGATCCGGTAAAGCCATGAGCGGATCGAGGCGCGTCCCTCGAACCCACCGAGGCCTTGCCAGGCGGCGAGCAGCGCGTCCTGGAGGGCGTCCTCGGCGTCCTGGAAAGACCCGAGCATCCGGTAGCAGTGCACTTGTAACTCTCGGCGGTACGGTTCCGTCAGCTCTCGGAACGCCTCGCCGTCCCCGGCCCGCGCCCTGGTAATCAGGTCGGTTGTCACGTTTCCACCCTAGCGGCACGTCTCTTGCTCTCCTCGTCCCATCTCCAGTATCGACACCGGCCGCGCCGCGAACTGGGCGGAAGGTGCGCGCCCATTTTCTCGACGTCGTGGTGTCTGCATCCTCGACGGATAGCGGAAAAGCCAGCCACGCGCGCATGAGTTTCAGCCGCCGGCCTTACCTCATGAGATGGGCGTGTGCGACCACGCCGGCACAGAAAGGAACCAGAGATGATGCTGAAGGACAAGGTTGCGGTGATCTACGGAGCCGGAGGCGCGATCGGCAGCGCCGTCGCACGCGCCTTTGCGTCTGAGGGGGCCAACCTTTTTCTCACCGGGCGCTCCCTGGCAGCCGTCGTAGTTGTCGCCAAGGAAGTCGTTTCCGCCGGCGGATCCGCCGACGCGGCGGAGGTCGACGCTCTCGAAGAGCAGGCTGTGGACAGCCATCTACAGTCCGTGATCGACAAGGCGGGCCGCGTCGATATCTCGTTCAACGCCGTCGGGATCCCGGGTACAAAGATTCTGGGTGTGCCTCTTGTCGAACTGGATGTCGAGCAGTTCTCCCTGCCCATCACGACCTACGCTACGTCGTACTTCCTGACCGCACGCATGGCGGCCAGGCGGATGGTCGCGAATAAATCGGGGGTGATCATGACCGTCACCACACAGCACTCGCGAATGGGTCTCCCATTGTCGGGAGGCTACGGTCCGGCGATGGCCGCCGAGGAAGCACTCACTCGAGTGCTATCCGCCGAGCTCGCACCTCAGGGCGTTCGCGTGGTGGGTCTGCGACCACAGGCCATACCGGAGACACGCACGCTAAAGGAAGCCTTCGAGGCTCGCGCCAACGTATCGGGAACGACCTGGGAACAGTTCCAAGAGTTTCTCGCAAGCAAGACCCACACTCGACGGCTCATGACGCTCGAGGAGATGGCAAGCATGGCCGTCTTCATGGCTTCCGATAAGGCGAGCGGTATGACTGGAACAATCGTCAACTTGACCATGGGAAGCCTAGATGACTAGCGGCTAAGCGACCAAGGCTGTTACCTCATCGAATTCTGCCTTTCGATCACATAGCCGGTTCGTGTCCGCGCCCACGACCACGCAAGCGAAGCTCTTGATCCATTCACATCCTCATCAGATGCCCTTCTGGATCCGCCCCGCGTCGTGCCCGATGATTCAAACACTGACGAATCGAGGCCGGCAAAGGTTTTAGTGTCCGACTACATGGATGCTGATGAGCGAAGTGCGGTCTCAATGTCACATCTGAGTTCGCTCCCGGTCGGTGTTCTCGATGAGCTGTTGACAGACGCCGTGCGGATGAAGATTCCTGCCGGCTCGGTCACCCATCGCGAGGGCGAGGGTCGGCCACACTTAGAGCTCGTCGTCAGGGGCGTCGTCCGGGCATTCGTCACCGCTCCAGACGGTCGCACGATGACGATCCGCTATTGCCGACCCGGGGCGCTGATCGGAGCGTGGTCGCTCTTCGCGACCGACCTCGCGATGCCGGCCACGACGCAGGCGCTGGTGGACGCGGAGTTATTGCATATATCTCCGACCGTCGCTCGTCACCTAGGGGAGAAAGATGTGCGGGTCGCTGTTGCGCTGCTTCGAGAATTGAGCGAACGGGCGTGGAACTTCGTCTACGAGATCCCCGGCAACGCTTTCGCCACCGTGGGGCAACGAGTGGCGCGGCATCTGCTCGATCTCGCCTCCGAGCGGGAACAGCGCGCGTCGCGTCGTCCCGGTGGGGAGCTCATAGCACCGGTCACCCAGCAGGAACTTGCGGACGCTGTGGGGACGGTGCGGGAGGTCGTCGTCCGGGTGTTGCGCGACCTGCGGGAAAAGGACGTGGTGCGGACGACCCGGGACGGGATCGTCATCGTCGAGCCGGCCCGTCTCATCGAGGAGCAGAAATGGAACCAAAGTTCCTGACAAGACTCCTCCCGTATCCCAGAATGGTCTGATGTCGTCCTTAAAGAGACCCACGGCCGAGCCGGTCCGCCTCGACCCTCACGCCGTAGAGGAGTTCGAGACCGCGCTGCGCGGCGTGTTGGTTCGCCCCGAAGACGGCAGCTACGACGAGCAACGACGGGTGTGGAACGGATCGATCGACCGCTATCCGGCGCTGATCGCCCGCTGTGCCGGAGTAGCGGACGTAATCGCTGCCTTACGGTTCGCGAGGACGCAGGAGCTCCTCGTGGCAGTGCGTGGAGGAGGTCACAGCTTTCCCGGCCACTCCGTGTGCGACGGCGGCCTGGTCATCGATCTGTCCGCGATGAAAGGGATCCGAGTCGATCCCGTGGCGCGTACCGCCCGAGCGCAGGCCGGGGTACTCCTCGGCGAACTCGACCGCGAAACCCAACAGTTCGGACTGGCCGTTCCCGCCGGGATCGTCACGCACACAGGACTGGCCGGGCTGACACTGGGAGGCGGGATCGGTTTCATCATGCGCAAGTACGGGCTCACGATCGACAACCTCCTCTCGGTCGATCTCATCACAGCCGAGGGCGAATTCGTCAAGGCGAGCAAGGATGAGAATGCGGAACTCTTCTGGGGCGTCCGGGGAGGCGGCGGCAACTTCGGCATCGTGACCGAGTTCGAGTTTCGTCTCAATCCGCTGGGTCCCCAAGTAGTCGCCGGTCCCGTCTTCTGGCGGATGGAGGACGCACCACAGGTTCTCCGTTTCTATCGCGAGTGGATCGCCGATTGCCCAGACGAAGTCATGACGATGGTCGTCCAGCGCAAGGCTCCGGCTCTTCCGGTCGTACCGCCCGATCTGGTCGGGAAGCGCGTGATCAGCGTCGTCTGCTGCTACGCCGGCACCGTCGAGGAGGGTGAGAAGGTCGTGCGGCCGCTCAAGGAGTTCGGATCCCCGGTCCTCGATCTCTTGGTTCCCAAACCGTTCCTCACGCATCAGAGCATGTTCGACCCGGCCTTCCCGCCGGGGTGGTGGTACTACTTCCGCTCCTGCGATGTCGCAGGACTCAACGACGACATCATCGATGTCATGGTGGAACACGGCCACCGGATCCAGTCTCCGATCACGAGCATCGGGCTCTGGCAGATGGGGGGAGCGGTCGCGCGGGTGGACGAGAACGAAACGGCGTTCAACGGACGGAGCGCGGGCCATACCTTCAACATCAACGGAAACACTGAGTCCGCGGTCGGGTTTGAGGAAGAGCGGGAATGGGCCCGCTCGTACTGGGAAGCGCTTGCGCCCTATCACACCAGCGTCTATGTCAACTTCCTTATGGAGGAGGGTGAGGAGCGCGTACGAAAGGCTTATGGACCTGAGAAATACGACAGGCTAAAGGCCCTTAAGAGAAAATACGATCCGGACAATCTCTTACGCCTCAACCAAAACATTCCGCCCGCCTAGGCGAGCGTGTGTACACGTCACTAAGCTCGAGGGTCGGCGTATCTGTGGCGCGGCCCTATAGTTCGAATCCTGCCGAGGCACCAGAGCGTGTCATGAAGGGGCACCGCGCTATCGCGCATGAAAGATCACTTGACCTTTCGCGCGAAGATGCGCGCGGGCAGGCGATTTGCGAGAATGCGCGAGCGTGATGCAAGGAGCGGTCCTGCGATCGCGAGCACCAGGACGTACAGAGCTACGAACGGTCCCAAGCGTCTGTCGAGGCCGGCCGCAGCCGCGAGTGTGACGAGGATTAGCGAGAATTCTCCTCGCCCCAACAGTGTCAGCCCGGCGTTGGCGGCGGCACGCTGCCCGAATCCGTGCATCCGTGCGCCGATGATGCCGGCAACGATGTTGAGCACAAGGGAAAGAACGATGGCGACCGTAACGGGGAGGGCCACCTCACCGACATCACCTGGGTCGATCGTAAGGCCGAAGGCGAAGAAGAACACCGCGGCAAACGCGTCCCGAAGCGGCAGAACCAGATGCTGGATACGCTCAGCAGCTTTCGTCTCCGCGACGATCAACCCCACCATCAGCGCGCCGATCGCGTCGGACACTCCAAGCTCCTCGGCGATGCCGGCGATCAAGATCGCCAGACCGACGAAGAGCACAGTCAGGAGTTCGTCATCATCGGTGGACAAGAAGCTCCCCACGAACCGCGCTCCATAGCGGGCGATGAGGAAGAGGGCGGCGAGGAAAGCAAAGGCCCGGGCGAACAGTAACGCTCCTTCCACGAAACCCTCAGCCTCCCCGAGAATCGGCTGCAACATCGCAAGATAAAGCGCCAGAAAGACATCCTCCACGACGATGATTCCGAGGATCATCCGAGTTTCGCGATTGGCGAGGCGGTCGAGCTCTACGAGCAGCTTTGTGACGATCGCGGAAGACGAGATACCGACCGCGCCGGCGATCACCAGCGCCTCTCGGGCTCCCCACCCAAGGGCGAAGCCCAAGGCAAGGCCACCGCCCAGGTTGAGCAGGAGATAAGCCCCCCCGGCCGCGAGTAGGCGGGGACCTCCATCGATCAGATCATCAAATGAGAACTCAAGGCCGAGGTGAAAAAGCAACATGATGAGGCCCACCGCAGCAAAGACGCCGAGATCGGAAGGCTCCTCCACCAGGACCAACCCCGGCGTATGAGGTCCGGTCAGGATTCCGGCAACCATGAAAAACGGGATCGTAGGTAGCCCGGCATGCCTTCCCAAACGCGCGAGCAGCCCTGCCACCAGGAACGCTCCCCCAAGTGCTACGAGCGCGTTGGGCACTGCTATCCCGTGAGGAACGTCGTCAGGTCGCCGAACCTGTCACGTGGACCGACGACAACGACTCGGTCTCCCTCCCGAAGCACCTCAGAGGGGTCGGGGGCATTGATCGATTTCCTTCCCCGGATGATCGCGATGACGGTCATCCCTGTCTCTCTTCGGATCTTGAGTTCCTGGATCGAACGTCCCGTGGCCGGTGCGTCATCGGTCAGCGTGACCCAGTCGACCACGAAGTCTCCGATGATGTGGGCGATCTCTTCCACGATCGCCGGCTTGAAGTAGCCACCGCCCAGCAGGACGCCGACGCGCCGGGCCTGGTCATCGCTCAACTCGACCGTGCACTCAGGCTCGTCGCTGCCGTGCGCTAGAACATAAAGGTCGCGCCGCCCCGAATGGTGGATGACCAGGATCAGACGCTGACCCCTTCCCACGGCAATCTCATATCGCCGTCCGATGCCCGGAAGCTCCTGCTCGCTGATGCTCATCGCATCACCCCCTCGTTGTCCATGAACAAGTGGGGCCCGCGTTGGGCCAGTGGACGGAGTGCCCTTTGAACGAGAGCGCGGTGCTGGTATCGAGCACGGAGATGAGTGCACCACCAGCGAAGACCGCTGCCACCTTGGCCGAGACATGAGGCAAGGAGCAACAGGTGGGACGAGAATCTCTTGATCATCGAAACTCCACGCTTTCTGGTATCCGTCGAGGGGTTGTGGGGGGCGCGATCGGCTTAAGCGAACCGGAGGAGCGGTGGACCTCGGCTAACTCGCGTCGCGCGATAGAAGCTGTGCACAAGACGGATTTGCTCCACCCTGAGCAACCAGAGAGCGAATACTGCGATACCGACCGGAATGGTCTCCGCGGACAGCACCAGCGAAGGCCCGCCGTTGAACCTGGTGACGTCTCGGCTTGTTAGCTGATGATTGAAGGCCTTAGCTGCGCCTCGTATCGCTCCCTCATCGAAGGTTGGCGCAAGTACCCGCGCTGCGAGGTCGGCCCCTCTGGAGGGCTCGGGCGGCTCTCCCCCTGTCTCGTATGGGGCGAATATCAAAGCGGCTGCGACCAGCAGCGCTAGGCGTGGCAGCATGAGCCCCTTTCCGATTCCCACAACGTACTGCATTTCCAGAACTCCCCGCTGCGAGGGCGTGCTAACCGGCGCGCGGCCTGACCTTCGCCACCAGCCGGTGCAGCCGGCAGTCCGTCCACACCCCTAATGCGAAAGTCACAACCGCGTTCAGTGGGTGCAGAGCCGCCACGCCGGCTAAGTCGGTGGCCATCATCGCCAGCGACGGCTGCTTAGAGGCAAGCGAGAACACAGCGGCTATCGCGATGTGCAGCCGCAATCCCAGCGGAGCGAAGAAGCTCAATTGGAGAAACCCGCGCAGCAGGCTCAAATCTCAGGCGCGGCGCGCCCCTCGCTTTCGGAGCCGCGCCAGAACCACCACTGAGGTAGCGATCCATACAAGCGCCACCACCACGAGAAGACCGACTGCATAGTTGTTGGGAAGCGCGCTTGGATCTGCCGGACGACGTCCGAACCCGCGCACGAGCGGATAGACGGCGAGTACCAGCATGCCGGTGACGATGAGGGCTCCCTGGACGGGCCCTCGCAGCCATCCGGGCACGTAGCGAGCGACCGCCATCCCGACGACAATTACGATTGGGGCGACGACGAAGTCGTGGGCGGCGGCGGCTCCGATGAACCATTTCAGCCACTGACTCGGTCGCGTCCGGTCAGCCTGATCCAGCAAACCGTAGACGCCGTAAACCATGACACCGAACCCGATCACCGCCAGCGGCCAGAAAAGATGCGGATTCTTCTCATCGTCGTTCACGTCACGACCAGCCTGTCGACCCACTTCGTCTGCATCAC
>Ga0299907_10000807_pt1 | contig 16435 bp, 11 predicted proteins | sample RVTome_16_FD_198680 | JGI IMG/M metagenome (GOLD analysis project Ga0299907, IMG submission 198680) | Soil microbial communities from uranium-contaminated site in the Upper Colorado River Basin, Wyoming, United States - RVT152D67 (version 2) ...
GTCGGATCGCCGATCATCCTCGTGGCGGGGGGTCCCGGCCAGGCGGACGCCCTGCACGACGACCTCCTCGAGCTCGAGGAAGCCGGCGCGAAGTGCTTTCCGCAGCGCGAGACCCTGCCCTACGAGGACGCCGAGCCGCACGTGGAGATCGCCGCCGAGCGCGTCGATGCGCTGGCCGCCCTGCTCGCCGGCCGCACGGAGATCCTCGTGACGACCGGGCGCGCGCTCGCGGAGCGCTCGCCCATGCCCGCCCGCGCGCACGGCGAGTTCGCGCTCTCGCTCGCGGTGGGCGGTGCGCCCGGTCTGTCCGCCATCGTCGAGCGGCTGGCGGGGATGGGCTTCGAGCGCGTCGATGCCGTCCGCGAGGTCGGCGAGTACGCGGTGCGGGGCGGGCTCGTGGACGTGTTCGCGTTCGGCCACGCGGCGCCGGCCCGGGTCGAGCTGTGGGGCGACGACATCGAGTCCATCCGGCGCTTCGACGCCCTCACGCAGCGCTCGACCGGAACCGCGGAGTCGATCGAGATCCTGCCCATCGACCTGTCCGCCGGCGAAGGCGCGACCGGCGAGCCACGCGCGCTCATCGAGCTGCTCCCGGACACGACCCTCCTTCTCCGGCTCGCCCCGCGGGGCGAGGCGGCGGCCCGTTCGCGGCTGTGGGAGGAGGTGGGAGACGCGCGACGGCGCGCGGGGGGCGGCGCGGCCCCCGTCGAGTCGCTGGTGGCGCCGCCGGATCTCGTGGAGGCACGGGTCGCGGCGCTCGGCCGGATCGATGTGGAGACGGACGCCGGGCCCGACGCGGCTCCCGGGCCCGACGCGGCTCCCCACCCGGACGCCGGCCACGGTCTCTTCCCGATTCGCGAGCCCCCGGACATCGATCGCGACATGGCCCGGCTCGCGAGCACGCTGGCCCGCGCCATCGAGCGCGGCGTGACGCCCCTCATCCTGTGCGACAACCAGGGACAGATCGAGCGTCTCGAGGAGATCCTGCGCGAGCGCGGCGGCGCCTCGCTCCCCCGGGGCGTGACACTCGCCATCGGGTCGCTGAGCGGCGGCTTCGAGATCGAGGGGGCGAGCCCGCTCCTCGTGCTCACCGATCACGAGATCTTCCGCCGCACGTACCGCCGCGCCCGCGCCCGCTTCCGTGGCGCCGCGACGCTCGAGTCCGTCGCCTCGATCCAGCCGGGCGACTACGTGGTCCACATGGACCACGGGATCGGCCGCTACCGCGGGATCCAGCGGGTCGAGGTGGGGGGCCAGACGATCGAGACGCTGGAGATCGAGTACGCCGATGGCGAGGTCCTGCGGCTGCCGCACTACCGCCTGGACCTCATCGAGCGCTGGAGCGCCACGGGGAGCGCCCCGGAGTCGCCGCCCGCCGTCCACAAGCTGGGCGGCAAGCGTTGGAAGCGCCTGCGCAAGCGCACCGAGGCCGCCATCGAGACCACCGCGGTCGAGCTCCTCCAGCTCTACGCCCGCCGTCGGATCGCCGAAGGCCGTGAGTTCCGGGCCGACTCGGTCTGGCAGCGCGAGATGGAGGCGGCCTTCCTGTACGACGAGACGCCGGACCAGCTCGCCGCCTGGGGCGCCGTGCGCTCCGACCTCGAGGCGCCCACCCCGATGGACCGCCTCGTGTGCGGCGACGTCGGCTTCGGAAAGACGGAGATCGCGATGCGGGCGGCGTTCATGGCCGTCCAGGACGGGGCGCAGGTCGCCATGCTCGCTCCGACCACCATCCTGGCTGACCAGCACCTGCACACGTTCCGCGAGCGGCTGGCCGGGTTCCCCCTGCGCATCGAGGGCCTGTCGCGCTTCCAGACCGCGGCCGAGCAGAAGCGGATCGTCGAGGGGCTGGCCACGGGGGACGTGGACATCGTGATCGGCACGCACCGCATCCTGTCCTCCGACGTGTCGTTCCGGGACCTCGGCCTCCTGATCGTGGACGAGGAGCAGCGCTTCGGCGTGCGGCAGAAGGAGCGGCTCACGGCGCTCAAGGAATCGCTCGACGTGCTCACCCTCACGGCGACTCCGATCCCCCGCACGCTGCACCTCGCGTTGGGCGGCATCCGCGACCTGTCGCTCATCCGCACACCGCCCCGCAACCGCATGCCGATCATCACGCACGTGCTGCCCTGGGACGACACGCTCCTCGAGGACGCGCTCCGCCGCGAGCACGACCGGGGCGGCCAGGCGTTCTTCGTCCACGACCGCGTGGAGACGATCGGCCCCATCGCGGAACGGGTGCGCGCGCTCGTGCCGGAGGCCCGGGTGGCCGTGGCGCATGGACAGATGGCCGAGCGCGAGCTCGAGGACGTGATGCACGGGCTGATCGAGGGCGCCGTCGACGTCCTCGTGTGCACGTCGATCATCGAGAACGGGCTCGACGTCCCGAACGCCAACACGATGATCGTGCACCGGTCCGACCGCTTCGGTCTCGCCCAGCTCTATCAGCTGCGCGGGCGCGTGGGGCGCTCGCACCGGCGGGCCTACTGCTACCTGATCCTGCCCCCCGACATCCCGCTCGAGGTCGAGCAGCGCCTCCGGGTGCTCGAGCACCACACGGAGCTCGGGTCCGGCTACGAGGTCGCGCTCAAGGACCTCGAGCTGCGCGGCGGCGGGAACCTGCTCGGTGCCGAGCAGAGCGGCTTCGCGAGCGCGGTCGGGCTCGAGACGTACCACCGCCTCGTGACCAGCACGGTGCGGCGCCTGAAGGGCGAGCCCTCCGAGGAGCGGTCCGACGCGACCCAGGTCTCCGTCGACGGCGCGTCGTACCTGCCGGACGACTACGTGCCCGCGTCGCAGCACAAGATGCATCTCTATCGGCGCCTCTCGCGTCTCAAGGAGTGGAGCGACGTGGCGGATCTGCGCGCGGAGATCCGCGACCGGTTCGGGCCGCTTCCCGCTCCCGCGGAGCGCCTCATGCTCGCCGGCGAGCTCCGCATCCTCGGATCGAGCATAGGGGCGGCGTGGATCCGCGCGTCCGACGACGACGCCCGGATCACGTTCGACGCGGCGGCGAGCCCGCAGCTCGGGCTCCTCCGAAACGCGTTCGCCGATCGGCAGTTGGACGTTGAAGTGCGGCGGCTGGAGCCGTTATCGTTGGTGTTGCGACGGGCGGGCACGGAACCCCTGTTGCCGACCCTGGTGGAGGTCCTGCGGCTTCTGGCCCGGGCCGGTGGGGAGCGCGTTCCGTTGACCGCGGGAGGAGTGTTGGGAGCATGAGACCGTTTGGTGCGAGGCCCGGAGCGGGGCGGACGGCGATCGCCATCGCCGTCGCCCTCCTGTCGAGCGCGATCGGGGCGGCGGCCCAGGAAGAGACGCCGCCGCCGCCCGCGTCCCCCTTTCCACCGGGCGTCCAGGAGGTCGACCGCCTCGTCGCGATCGTCGGCGACACGGCGCTCCTCCTCTCGGAGCTGCGGCAGGAGATGTTCCGTCTCCAGGCCGGCGGCGCGCAGATCCCCGCCGAGGGGACCGACGCGTGGGACCGGTTCGCGCGGCAGGTGATCGACGCGGCCGCCGATCAGCTCATCATCCTCCAGGAGGCGAAGCGCGCCGGGCTCTCCCCCCAGGCCCAGCAGATCGACGAGCTGGCCGAGAGCTACTACCAGCAGGCCCGACAGGGCTTCGCCAGCGACGAGGAGCTCCAGGAGGCCGTGGAGGGCGCGGGCATGAACATGCTCCAGTACCGGCAGATGCTCCGCGCCCGCGCCGAGGCGGAGTCGCTCATCCAGTCCTACCAGATCTCGCTCCAGCAGCGCACCGACCTCCCGACGGTGGTGGTCGACGAAGCGGAGGTCGAGGCCTACTTCGAGCAGAACTTCGCGAGCCAGAGCCGGCCCTCGCTCGTCTCCTTCAACCAGCTCATCGTGGGGCCGGCGCCCTCCGGGGCCGCGCGCGACACCGCGATCGCCCGTGCGCTGCGCGCCCGACAGGAGATCATCGACGGCGAGGAGTTCGCCGTCGTCGCCCGGCGACACTCGGACGAGGAGAGCACCCGCGAGGACGGAGGCGAGCTCGGATGGCTCCGGCGCGACGACGTCGTGAAGCCGTTCGGCGACGCGGCGTGGAACGCCCCACCGGGGTCCGTGGTCGGACCGGTCGAAACGCGGTTCGGGCTCCACCTGATCAGGATCGAGAACGCCCGTGGCGGCGAGCGCTTTCTCCGGCACGTGCTCATCCGGGCGGAGATCAAGGACTCCGACATCGAGGCGGCGCGCGAGCTCGCGGCGGCGATCAGGGACAGCCTCGAGGCCGGAGTCGATCCCGAGCGCCTGCAGCGCATCCCCGGGGTGCTCGACGAGCAGCTCCGGTTCGACAATATCCAGGTGACCCAGCTCGCCGGACGGTTCGGCGAGACGTCGCGCGAGGCGCTCGCGTCCCCCGAGGAGGGCCGCGTGTACGGCCCGTTCGAGGTGCAGGGGGGCGTGCGGCCGGAGTTCGCGCTGATCCAGGTGGTGCGCTTCCGACCGGCCGGGCCCGTGCAGCTCGACGAGGTCCGGGACGGGATCCGGCGCGAGCTCCGCATGAGCAAGCAGATCGACCTGCTCCTGTCCGGGGTCCGCGCCAACACCTTCATCGACGTGAAGCTCTGACACGCCGTCCGATTCGGGGGAGGCCGGGAGGATGACGAACAGACCGCGGATCGGGATCACCCTGGGGGATCCACGCGGGATCGGACCCGAAGTCACGGCGGCGGCCCTCGGCGGGCGGGCGCCGGACGAGGCGGAGTTCCGGCTCATCGGGCCGACGGGGCTCGCGGAAGCGGGTGACCTCGAGGGCCTCGGCGAATGGGAGCCGGTGGGCGAATGGCGTCCCGGCGGCGGGACGCGGCTCGCCGGCGAGCTGTCGGCGCGCGCGGTCGAGCGCGCGGTCGAGCTGGCCACCCGGGGACGCCTGGACGGCATCGTCACGGCGCCGCTCTCGAAGGCGGCCCTGAGCGCGGCGGGGTACCCCTACCCCGGCCACACCGAGTTTCTCCAGGCCCTGACCGGCGCCTCCGATGTGACGATGATGATGTCCGCGGAGCACACGCCGCTCGGGGGGCCGATCCGGCTCGCGCTCCTCACCACGCACCTCCCGCTCCGCGAGGTGTGCGAGGCCCTCGATGAGGGACGCATCGTGCGGCGGACCCGGATCGCGCTCAAGGCCCTCAGGGAGTGGTGGGGGATCCCGCGGCCGCGCGTGGCGTTCGCGGGCCTCAACCCGCACGCGGGCGAGGGAGGGCTCTTCGGGCGCGAGGAGGCCGAGGTGTTCGCCCCGGCGCTCGAGACGCTGGCGGGCGACCCGAGCGTCGACATCCTGGGCATCTTCCCGGCCGACACGGTCTTCCGTCAGACGATCGAGGGCGCGGCGGACCTGGTCGTGACCCCCTACCACGACGTGGGTCTCGCCGTGCTCAAGACCGTCGCCCGCGACGAGGGGGTGAACGTCACCGCCGGGCTGCCCTTCCCGCGCACCTCGCCCGACCACGGGACCGCTCTCGACATCGCCGGGACCGGGACCGCGAATCCGGGGGCCATGCGGGCGGCCGTCGACCTCTGCATCCGCTTCTCGAACGCGGGCGTGACGATCCCATGATCCGCTTCCGCAACGTGACCAGGCGGTATCCGCGCACGGGCGCAGCGCTCGAGGACGTCACCTTCCACGTCCGAAAGGGGGAGTTCGCCTTCCTCACGGGGCATTCGGGCGCGGGGAAGACGACCGTCCTCCACCTCACGCACTTCCAGACCCTCCCCACCGAGGGCCAGGTCCAGGTGTCGCGCTACAACTCGGCCCGCATCAAGCGACGCCAGATCCCCGATCTGAGGCGGCGGGTGGGGTACGTGTTCCAGGACTTCAAGCTCCTCGACCGCCTCACGGCGTGGGAGAACGTGGCGTTCGCCCTCCAGGTGACGGGCACGCCGCACAAGGCCATCGAGAAGAAGGTCCAGCGGCTCCTGAGCCAGGTGGGGCTCGCGGCGAAGGCCCGCTCCCTGCCCGAGGAGCTTTCGGGGGGCGAGCGCCAGCGCGTCGTCACCGCCCGCGCGCTCGCGACCGATCCGCTCATCCTGCTCGCCGACGAGCCTACCGGGAACCTCGATCCACGCGCCGCGGACGGCGTGTTCCAGCTCTTCCGGACCATCAACCGGCTGGGGATGACGGTCCTCCTGGCGACCCACGACGCGGACCTCATCCGGCGCAACCCGGAGGTCCGCGTGCTCGAGCTGGAGCACGGCCGGCTCGTGCTGGACTCGGCGCCCGGCGCCACGGACGGCGATGCGGACGACGGCCCGTCCCGCTCCGGCGCGGACGGCGGACCGGCCGGCGCCGGCCGGCGGGAGGAGATCGCGTGAGACCCGTCCGCGAGGCCCTCGCCAGCTTCCGTCGCGCCCCGCTCCTCGGGGGCCTGTCGATCACCGCGATCGGCCTGAGCCTCCTCATCCTCGGGCTGTTCGGGGTGAGCGCGCACAACATCGGCTCGGCGATCAGCGACGTCGAGCGACGCGTGGAGGTGGTCGGCTACCTGCTCGACGACGCGAGCGAGGAGCAGGTGCGCATCGCGCGGACCGAGATGGAGGCCTTCCCCGAGATCGAGGAGGTGCGCTACGTCTCGAAGACGGAGGCGCTCGTGAACGCGCGCCGCGACCTGGTCGAGTTCTCCGACGTGTACCAGGATCTCGAGGTGAATCCCCTGCCCGCCTCGATCCACCTGCGCCTGAGGCCGGGCTACCGGGATACGGAGTCGGTCGAGGCGGTGGCCCAGCGGCTGGCCGGATACCCGTTCGTCGAGGACGTGCGCTTCGGGGAGGGCTGGGTCGAGGAGCTCTTCGCGCTCCGCCGTCTCGCGGCGGGGGCCGCCGCGGTGCTGGGCGGCACGTTCGCGGTCGTGGCGGTCCTCCTGATCGGGACATCGGTGCGCATGGCGATCCTCTCGCGCTCCGAGGAGATCGAGATCATGCAGACCGTGGGGGCCAGCGAGGGCTACATCCAGCGGCCCTTCCTGGTGGAGGGCGCGCTGACCGGCCTGCTCGGCGGGCTCATCGCCCTCGGGCTGACGCGGCTCGGCTACGATTTCTTCCAGGGCCGGCTGAGCGGGTTCGAGAACATCCTGTGGCTTCCGGAGACGTGGATCGTCGCCGGGGTGCTGGGCGCCACCGCGCTCGGCGTGGTCGCGGCGTGGTTCGCCGTGTGGCGCGAGCTGGGCAAGGCGTATGCGGTCTGACGATCCCGTCGCCGGCCCGACGCCGGCGCGGCGCCCGCGCGGCGGCGGACGCGCCGCGGCCGCGGCGCTCGCGGTCCTCTCCCTCCTGCTCGCCCCCCCGGCGGGCTCGGGGCAGGATCCCGACGAGCTGCGCCGGCAGGTCGAGCAGAGCCAGGCGCGCCTCCAGCAGATCCTCGCCGAGCGCCGACAGCTCCAGAACGAGCTCCAGGGGCTGACCGGACAGGTGCACGACGTGTCCGCGGAGATCACGAACATCGAGCAGCAGATCGCGGCCTCGGCGAGCCTCATGGCCGAGCTCGACCTCCAGCTCGGCACCGTCCTCGACCAGGTCACGATCATGACACGCGACATGCTCCTGTCGCGGGACCAGCTCACGGCGCGCGAGGTCGTCCTCCACGAGCGCCTGCGCGAGATCTACAAGCGCGGACCGCTCGCCACCGTCCAGGTGCTGCTGTCGTCGAGCTCGTTCTCCGACCTCATCAACCGGTACAAGTACCTGCACGACGTCGCCCTCTTCGACCGCCTGCTCGTGGAAGAGGTCGAGGACCTCGAGACCGAGCTCGAGCGGCAGCGCGTGGACCTCGCCGACGAGACCGCACAGATCCGCCGGCTGCGCGACCAGAAGGTGGACGAGCTGGACGAGCTGGAGCGGCTCGAGCAGCAGCGCCAGCGGCGTCTCCAGTCCTACACGAGCCGGCAGACCGAGACCCGCACCCGCCTCGGCCGGCTGGAGGAAGAGGAGGAGGAGCTGCGCTCGCTGATGTCGCAGCTCGAAGCGCGGCGCCGCGAAGCGGAGCGCAGCCTCGGCGTGGCCAGCGTGCCCACTCTGACCACCGCCGATCTGGGCCGGCTCGACTGGCCGGTGGAGGGGCGCATCCTGTACGAGTACGGCCCCCAGCGGGACGGGAACACGACCATCTTCCGCGACGGCATCGGGATCGCCGCCGAGCGTGGCGCCCCGGTGGGGACGATCGGCCGGGGGAGCGTCGTGTTCGCGGGCGCGCGGACGTCGGGGCAGACGGTGATCATCGATCACGGAGGGGGCTACTATTCCGTGTACACGCGTCTCCAGAGCCTCACCGTGCTCGAGGGCCAGGACGTCGAGAAGGGGCAGATGATCGGGCGGGTCGGGGGCGAGGCGGACGAGCCGCACATCGAGCTCCAGATCTACGAGCCCGGGAGCGGCGGGCCGCGGGCCGTGGACCCCGTGCGCTGGTTGAGGGAGCACGGCGGGCCGTGACGCCCTCCCCGACACACGGCCCGGGCCTCCCCCGGGTGCACGGGCACGGCGAGCTGCTCGCGCGCGTGCGCGCCGCCGCGCGCGGCGGCCGGATGCCCCAGTCCCTTCTCCTGCACGGTCCGGAGGGCGTCGGCAAGCGGACGGTCGCGCTGTGGATCGCGGCGCTTCTCCAGTGCGAATCGGAGGACGCCCCCTGCGGGACCTGTCGCTCGTGCCGGATGGCGGGCCGGCTGGAGCATCCGGACATCCACTACCACTTCCCCCTGCCGCGCCCCAGGAAGAGCGGCTCGCGGCGCAAGCTCCGCGAGGCGCTCGAGACCCGGCGGCAGGAGCGGCTCGCGGCGCTCCGGGAGGACCCCGACGCCCCGGCCGAGGAAGAGGGCGTCACGGGCATCTACCTGGGCGCCGTCGAGAACATGCGCGCGCAGGCGGCCCGCCGGCCGGCCATGGGACGAATCGCCGTGTTCGTCGTCGCGGAGGCCGACCGCATGGTGTCGCAGAGCGCGAGCCCCGAGGCGGCGAACGCGCTCCTCAAGCTCCTCGAGGAGCCGCCGGACTTCGCCTACCTGATCCTCACCACGAGCCGGCCGGCCGCGCTCCTCCCCACGATCCGCTCGCGCACGGCGCACCTGAGGCTCGCCCCGCTGGCCGAGGCCGACGTCGCGGCGTTCCTCGCGGAGCGGCGCGACCTGGCCCCCGAGCGCGCGCGCCCGATCGCGCGGCGCGCCGACGGCTCCATCGGCCGCGCGCTCGCGCTCGCCGCGACGGACGACGACCCCGCGGCGCGCGCCGCCGACCGGCTGCTCGCCGCGGCGTTCTCCGGCGATCCGGCCACCCGCTACCGCGTGGCCGGCGATTTCTCCGCCACGGGCGCCCGCTCCGTCCTCGCCCCCGCGCTCGAGCGCCTCGAGGAGCGGCTCCGCGACCTCCTCTGCCTCGCCACCGGCACGCCGGGGCTGGCCCGCGATCCGGAGACCGTGGCCGGAATCGTGAAAGGCCGTGTGCCGCAAGAAGATCGGGTTCTCGCGGCCTTCGACGCGGTGCACGAGGCCCTTGACGGGGCGAGCCGAAACCTCAATCCACAGGCGACCGTATCCGTCCTCATGGCCGATCTCGACCGGGCCCTCGTGGCCCGGTAGGGAGCCGGGAGCCCGGAACCGGGTCGGGTTTCGGGGTTATCAGCGCCCTTGATCCTCCCGCGGAGGGATTCCGGTCCTCCGCGACGGGCCCCGGGCGCGCGCTCCGGGCTTCGGGAAGACGGAGCGGGTCGTAACCACGCGTTTCGGAAGGCGGGTGCGGGGTGCCGGACCTGACCCACATCGATGCGTCCGGACGGGTGCGGATGGTGGATGTCGGCGAGAAGCCGCCCACCCGCCGCACGGCCGTCGCCGAGGGCTCGATCCGCATGAAGCCCGAGACCCTCGACGCCGTCGAGCGTGGCCGCGTCGAAAAGGGGGAGGCGCTGGCCGTGGCGCGCATCGCGGCCATCCAGGGGGCGAAGCACACGGCCTGGCTGATCCCGCTGTGCCACCCGGTGCCGATCGACGCGGTGGACGTGGACATCGTCCCGGTCGCGGACCCGCCGGGATACCGCGTGACCGTGCGGGTGTCGGCGGAATGGCGGACGGGGGTGGAGATGGAGGCGATGACCGGGGCCGGCACGGCCCTGTTGGCTCTGTACGACATGTGCAAGGCCATGGACCGCGGGATGGAGATCGGTCCCGTTAGGCTCCTCGAGAAGCGCGGTGGGCGGTCCGGCACGTGGCAAGCCGCCGATCCCGAGGGAGTTGCGGGCTCGGCCGGCGCCGGCCCGGGTCCGGAGACGGCCGGCGGGCCGGCGGCGGGGCCCGGTGCTTGAAGCCCGTTTTCGGCTTCGCGGCGTCGCGGCCGTGTCGGGAGCGGGGCGCGAAGCGCGCGTTGTCGTGTGGGCGCGGCGATCGGGCCGCCGCGAGGACGAATGGAGACGCCACGGCGTCTCATCGAATAGATGGTGCCGATGAGCATCAAGACCCTGGTGGACGGTCTCGGAAGACACGCCGGACGGGCGTGGCGCAGCCGCTCGCTCCGGGCGGGGCGCGCAAGCGTCGCGGCGCACGCGCTGCCGATCCTGGCCGCCCTGGCATCGCTCGGCTTCGAGCATGCCGAGGCCGGGATCTTGCGTAATCCCCCCGTCGTCAACGGGTTGGCGCGCGCCACCCGGGCAGAGCTCGGGCTCCGCACGGCGGGGCTCGATCGGACGGAGTCGATCCGGCGCCACGCGGACCGGTTCCGGATCGACTGGCAGCTGTCGGAGAGGATCTACGACGCGGCGGTGCGGAACGGGCTCGACGTCGAGCTGGCGTACCGCCTGGTGCGCGTGGAGTCGTCGTTCAGACAGCGCGCGATCGGACCCGCCGGATCGATCGGGTTCACCCAGGTCCAGCCCGGCACGGCGCGTTGGCTCGATCCTGGCATCACGGCGGAAGACCTGTTCGAGGTCGAGACGAACCTCGGGCTGGGATTCCGCTATCTGCGGATGCTGATCGACCGCTACGGAGACACGCGGCTGGCCCTCCTGGCCTACAATCGCGGTCCCGGGACGGTCGAGGCGCTGCTGGCGATCGGTGAGGATCCGGCGAACGGATACGCCGAACGGGTGTTGGGAGGCGGGGCGAGGTAGCCGCTCGGTGTCATGGCGCCCGAGGTTCGACTCCGTCTCCTCACGGGTGTTCAAGCGAGAGGCTGCTACGTGGATCAGAAACAGGCGCTCAAGTCGAGGATCGAGACCCGGGAGGCCCGTGTGGGGGTCCTGGGTCTCGGCTATGTCGGGCTTCCCGTCGTCGTCGCCTTCGCCGAAGCGGGCTTCCCCACCCTGGGGTTCGACGTCTCCCGTCCGGTCGTGGACCTGATCACGCGTGGCGAGTCGCACATCGGGGATGTGCCCGCCGACGCCGTGAAGGCCGTGATCGATGCCGGGACGCTGGAGACGACGACGGAGTTCGGGCGCCTCGGGGACATGGACGCGATCATCATCTGCGTCCCGACCCCGCTTTCGAAGACCGGCGATCCAGACGTCTCCTTCATCGTCCGGGCGCTCGAGGAGATCACGTCGCACCTGCGCCCCGGCCAGCTGATCATCCTCGAGTCGACCACGTATCCGGGGACCACCCGTGACCTGCTGAAGCCGGAGCTGGAAGCCACCGGCCTGGTCGCGGGGCGCGATTTCTTCCTCGCCTTCAGCCCCGAGCGCGTCGATCCCGGGAACCCCGTCTACCACCTGAAGAACACCCCGAAGGTCGTGGGCGGCCTGACCCCGGCGTGCCACGAGCTCGCCACGGCGCTGTACGGCGAGGTCATCGACACGGTGGTCGAAGTCTCCTCGCCCGAGGCGGCGGAGCTCACCAAGATCCTCGAGAACACGTTCCGCGCGGTGAACATCGGTCTCGTCAACGAGATGGCGGTGATCGCGGATCGGCTCGGCATCGACATCTGGGAGGTCGTCGACGCCGCCTCGAGCAAGCCGTACGGCTTCATGCGCTTCACTCCCGGGCCGGGGCTCGGCGGGCACTGCATCCCGATCGACCCGCACTACCTCGCCTGGAAGATGCGCACGCTCGAGTATCGCACCCGGTTCATCGAGCTGGCCGCAGAGGTGAACGCGGAGATGCCCAGGTACGTCGTGTCCCGGGTGGCCGAGGCGCTCAACCGCGCCCGCAAGCCGGTGAACGGCAGCCGCATCCTGCTCCTCGGCGTGTCGTACAAGCCCGACGTGGGGGACACGCGCGAGAGCCCGGCCCTCGACATCCTCGCCCTGCTCAGGGCGCAGGGCGCCGACGTGATGTACCACGATCCGTTCGTCGACGAGCTGTCGCTCGAGTCGGGCGATCTCGCGAGCCGCGACCTGACGGCCGACCAGCTAGGCTCGTGCGACGCGGTGGTGATCACGTCGGACCACTCGAGCCTCGACTACGGGCTCGTGCTCGCCCACGCGCCGATCGTGATCGACCCGCGCAACGGGCTCCGGGGGAAGACGGGGAAGGCGGTCGTGTATCCGATCGCGGGGCCGCCCAGGCCCTCCGCGGGCGCGAGCGACGCCGAGCCCGCGCCCATCGAGGTCGCGGTCGGCTGATCGAGGTCGCGGTCGGCTGATCGAGATCCGGCGGCCGGACGGCCGCCCGCGTCAGTCGGCGGTGACCGGGCGCGCCGAGGTGAGCCTGCCGCCCTCGGAGGTCCACTCGAGGGCCACACGGCCGCACTTGAGCCCCAGCGAGGCCACGTGCAGGAACGGGCTCGTCGCCCGGGTCCGCATCGGCCGGGCCGCCGGCAGGGCCCTGCGGAACTCCTCCGCCGTGCGGAAGGCCGGCATGTGGGCGAAGGCGCGCCCGATCTCGAACGGGAAGTGCGCGTCCGAGCCCGCCGCCGCCGGGAGTCCGCGCCGCCGTGCCGCCTGCATGGCGGCCTGGTTCCACAACGGAAGGAAGGCGCGGGCGTTCACGGCCTCCACGACATCGGCCACCCCGAGGGCCCGGTGGGCCCGGCGGAGCGCCTGGCGCGCGTAGGCGTACGGGTGCGGCGCGTACACCAGCCCGCCCTGGTCGCGGATCCGCTCCACGGTCTCCTCGAGCGACAGCCGCTGCGGCACGCGCTCGCGGAGGAAGAGACCGATCAGCTCGGTCCGACACCGGCAGCGGATCTCCTCACCCACGATCACGAGCTCCGGCGCGGCGTCGCGCGCCACCAGGGCGCCCTCGATCGTCCCGTGGTCGGTGACCGCGATGCGGTCGAGACCGGCCTCACGGGCCCGCTCCACGAGGTCGCGAGGCTCGGTGCGAGCGTCGGCCGAGTAGCGTGTGTGCGAATGCAGGTCTACGTGGAGCATGTCTCGCGCGGTGTCTTCTTCCTCGTTCGAGCCGGCGCGTCAGCCGGCGCTCTGGCGTGTCCGTGAACGTGATGCAAACACCGGTCCCCGGATCCGAAGCCGCGCTATCGGGCGCATATCCGTCGTCTGAATAACGACTTGGGCAGACACGCGTGACTCGCGTGCGCGACATGCCCGCGCGGGCTGCGGGTGACTTGCGACGGAGCGCCGCGGTCCTGCCGGCGCCCGCAGGGGCGACGGCCGATCGGCCGTCGCGTGTGGAGCTTCCCGGGGGGAGCCTAGCGGCGGATCTGGATCCGCTCTCCCGGCTTGATCACCGTCGAGGAGAGATTGTTCCACTGCATGAGATCCCGCGTGGACACCGAGTGGCGCCGGGCGATCGACCACAGCGAGTCGCCTCGCCGCACCACCACGGTCACCGGACCCGTGCTCTCGAGCCGGCTCTGCGCGCTGACGCGCGGGCCGCCGCTCGCGGTCGAGCCGCCGGCCTCGGCCACCCGCGTGGGCCGCGGGATGACCAGACGGCGGCCGATCGACAGCCGGCGCGGATCCACGTTGCCGTTGGCCGCCCGCAACCCGCTCACGGTCACCCCGTACCGGGACGCGATGTGACCCAGCGTCTGGCCGCGCTGGACCACGTGATACGTGAAGCTCACGCGCTTGTCCGCAGGCACCTCGGCGTACCGGGCCGCGAAGGACGCGCGGGCCCCGACGGGGACCTTGAGCTCGACCTCCCGCCCCGGCGGCGTCACGCGCTGCGGAAACTGCGGGTTCAGCGAGCGCAGCGTCTCCTCATCGGTCCCCGCCACCTCGGCGAGGACGTCGAAGCTCATGGCGTCGGGCACGGTCACGGTCTCGAACACGAGCACGTCGTGCGCCTCGATGTCGGAGAATCCATACCGCTCGGGATCGTTCCCGATGATGGCCGCCGCGATGAGCTTGGGGACGTAGTTCCGCGTCTCGGAGCGCAGCAGACGCGCATCCGCCAGGTCCCAGAAGGTCCCGCCGTCCACACGGGCCAGCCCGCGCGACACGCGCCCCGGCCCACCGTTGTAGGCCGCGGCCGCCAGGTACCACGAGCCGAACCGGTCGTACAGGTCCTGGAGGTACCTGAGCGCGGCATCCGTCGCCTTCTCCGGATCCCGGCGCTCGTCCACCCAGTGCGACACCTCGAGATCGTACCACCGCCCGGTCGAGCCGATGAACTGCCACATCCCCACGGCCGCCGCGCGGCTGTAGGCGTTCGGGTTCATGCCGCTCTCGATGAGGGCGAGATAGATGAGATCCTGCGGCATGCCGCGCTCGCGCAGCTTCCGCCGGATCATGCGCTCGTACGCGCCCTTGCGGGCGAGATACAGCCCGAACCGCTCCGGGATGACGTTCTGGAAGTAGTTGATCCACGCCTCGACACGGTCGTTGATCTCGAGCGGGAGGCGGGCCTCGGCGACTTCGGGGTTCCGGACGAGACCGATCGGGTCCGGACCGAGCGCGCTGTGGATGGCGCGGTCGATCTCCTCGGGCGTGGGGCCGTCGAACTCCTCGGACACGGGCGCGGGGGCCACGGGATCCTCGGTCACGGGGTCGACGCCCGCGAGCGGGCCGGGCGCGGAATCGACGGCGGCCGTCGCGGCCTCGGGCACCTCCGACGACTCGTCGGTCGCGTCCGCGGGAGAGGGACCGGTCGCCGGCCCCACCTGCCCCACGCAACCGACCCACCAGAGCACCGAGCCCGTGGCGAGGGTCATCTTCGCACCTCGCCCTGCGGCGGCCAGAGGCATCCCGAGCATTACGACACTCTCCTGCATCAACGAGCAACCGGTGGCACGATCGACGTGCCGGCGTCGGCCAGCCGCGATTCGACCCTGTAAAGAGACGGATGTTCCGGGCTCGGCGTTGCATCCGTCAAACACGCCCGCCGCGCCGCCGCCCACGCTCTCACACGTGGTAGTTCGGCGCCTCGCGCGTGATCACGACGTCGTGCGGGTGCGATTCGCGGAGCCCGCCGCTCGTGATCCGCAGGAAACGGGCCTCTGTCCGAAGCTCCTCGATGTCGGCCACGCCGCAGTAACCCATGCCGCTCCTCAGGCCCCCGACGAGCTGGAACACCGTGTCGGCGACCGGCCCCTTGTAGGGCACGCGTCCCTCGATGCCTTCGGGGACCATCTTGTGCGCACCGGTCGTCTGCTGGAAGTAGCGGTCGGCGGAGCCGGACTCCATCGCAGAAAGCGAACCCATCCCGCGGATCACCTTGAAGCGGCGGCCTTCGAGGAGAAACGTCTCCCCGGGGCTCTCGTCCGTGCCGGCGAACATCGATCCGAGCATGCACGTGTGCGCGCCGGCCGCGATCGCCTTCACGATATCGCCCGAGTACTTGATGCCGCCGTCGGCGATGACGGGCACGCGGCCGTCGACCCCGTCCACGGCATCCGCCACCGCGGTGATCTGCGGGACGCCGACCCCGGTCACCACCCGGGTGGTGCAGATCGACCCCGGCCCGACGCCGACCTTCACGGCGTCCACCCCACGCTCGACGAGCGCGGCCGCCCCCTCGCGGGTGGCGACGTTTCCCGCCACGAGCGGCGTGTCCGGCAGGGCTTCGCGCACGCGCGTCACCGCCTGGAGGACGGTCTCGGCGTGGCCGTGCGCCGTGTCCACGACGAGGACGTCGACACCCGCGCCCGCCAGGGCCCGGGCGCGCTCCAGATCGCCGGCGCCCGCCCCGACCGCCGCGCCCACGCGCAGGCGACCGTGATCGTCCTTGGTCGCGTTCGGGAACTGCCGCCGCTTGAAGATGTCCTTCACGGTGATGAGGCCCCTCAACCGGCCCTCATCGTCGACCACCGGCAGCTTCTCGATCTTGTGGCGACGCAGGATCTCCTCCGCGTCGTCCAGCGACGTGCCCAGCGGGGCCGTGACGAGCGCTTCCGACGTCATGACCTCGCGCACCCGGCGGCCGAGGTCGGTCTCGAACACGAGGTCCCGGTTCGTGAGGATCCCGATGAGCCGCTCCTCGGCGTCGACGATCGGCACGCCCGAGATCGAGTACTCGTCCATGCGCCTGAGCGCTTCGCGCAGGGTGGCGTCCGGACCGAGCGTGATCGGGGTCAGGATCATGCCGCTTTCGGATCGCTTCACCCGG
>Ga0299907_10000808_pt1 | contig 16426 bp, 19 predicted proteins | sample RVTome_16_FD_198680 | JGI IMG/M metagenome (GOLD analysis project Ga0299907, IMG submission 198680) | Soil microbial communities from uranium-contaminated site in the Upper Colorado River Basin, Wyoming, United States - RVT152D67 (version 2) ...
CGCTCAGAGCCAGGCCACCCGTCCCCTCTGAACCGGGTTCGCGATGCCAGCCGGGGATTGACTGCTATCCCCAGGGTTATCCACAGATTTCATTGACATGGGTCCCCCAAGAGGGTTAGCTTGCTCACAACGGCGGAGTTACACGCTTGTAACCCGGAGGATTCATATGACCCAAGAGCGGGAATTGGGCTATCGCGCCCCTCAAGTCTGCAATCTGGTAGGCATCACCTACCGGCAGCTCGACTACTGGGCGCGGACCAACCTCATCTCGCCGTCGCTGCAGCAGGCGACCGGCTCAGGGTCACAGAGGCGGTACTCTTTCTCCGACGTGGTGCAGTTGAAGGTGATCAAGAGGCTCCTCGATGCCGGTATGAGTCTCAAGAAGATCCGTTCTGCGGTCGAGATCCTGCGCGAGCAGATGGACTCCGATCGCCCTCTCGCCGACGTCACGCTGCTCAGTGACGGCCAGACCATCTACGCCGCCCATTCCGAGCAGGAAGTCGTCGACGTCTTCCGAAGGGGCCAGGGTGTGTTCGGGATCGCCATCGGCCCGGTTCAGGACGAGGTCGAGGGTGACATCCATCAGCTTTTTCCGGGCGATGAGTTGGCCGGGGTAGTCGAAGCAGGAGCCACCTGATTACCGCACGCCGCCCATCGGCCCACGAGACCGAGTTCGCCCACAACAGTGAGCGTCAGTTCGCACTCCTTCTCGACTTCTACGACGTGCCGTGGGACTACGAGCCGACCTCATTCCCCATCGCCTGGAACGAGGACGGGAACCCGACCCGTTACTTCACACCGGACTTCTACCTGCCCGATGACGATCTCTACATCGAGATCACCACGATGAGCCAGAAACTGGTCACCAAGAAGAACCGGAAGCTGAGAGAGCTGAAGGAGCTCCACCCGGAGATCAACTGCAAGCTCTTCTATCAGCGTGACTACCTGAATCTGGTCGTCAAATACGGTCTCGAGGGGCCGGACCACCTCGAAGAGGCCCCGGCTCCCACCCGGATGCCGGGCCGTCCTGCCATCGTTCGACTCGAGGAGCGCGGCGAACGTCTCACCGGATGAACCGGTCGCCTCTCCATGAACTCAATGAGCGCCTGGGCGCCCGATTCGTCGACTTCGGGGGCTGGGAGATGCCGGTCCAGTACCAGTCGGTTCTGGCCGAGCATCGGGCGGTGCGCACCGGGGCAGGTTGGTTCGACGTCACCCATCTCGGCCGATTCGAGCTGACCGGCGACGGGGCGGAGAAGGCCCTCCTCAGCCTTCTGTCCAACGACATCACCAAGGTCGGGCCCGGGCAAACCCAATACACGCTTCTGCTGAACGACGACGGTGGGATCGTCGACGATCTGGTGGTGTGGTGGTGGGAGCCGGAGCGTTATTGGGTCTTCCCGAACGCAGCGAATCACGAGCGGGTGATGGGTGTCTTCGTCTCGGAGCCGGGTTGTGAGGTGCGCGATCTGCGGGCGGACACTGTGCTCCTCGCCGTCCAAGGCCCGGAAGCACCGGCTCTGCTCGAGGAGATGTTCGGCGCGGCGCCGAAGCGGTTCCACACCGCGAGTCATCGATGGGATTCGGGGGAGGTCTGGCTGGCCGGGACCGGGTACACCGGCGAGCGGGGAGGGGAGATCTGCGCCGACCCCGACATCGGGCGCCGGCTGGCCGGGGCATTGGTCGAGATGGGGGTCACCCCGTGCGGCCTCGGGGCACGGGACACATTGCGTCTCGAGGCCGGTCTTCCCCTGTGGGGCTCGGACATCGATGAGACCACTACGCCCGTTGAGGCGGGACTCGCCTTAGCGGTTGCGATGGACCACGACTTCACGGGGAAGAGGTCCCTCGAGAGTCAGACTCAGGACGGCCCGGCTCGTCGTCTCATAGGCTTCATACTCGACGAGCGGGGCATCCCGCGTCATGGTTACCCGGTGCGCACCGCCGAGGGTGGGGGAGAGGTGACTTCGGGGAATCTGAGCCCCATCCTCGATCGGGGCATCGGGTTGGCTTATGTTGCGCCCGAGCCCGGTGAAGGTGAGGTCATCGAAGTCGAGATCCGCAACCGCTGGGTTCCGGGTCGTGTCGCCAAACCTCCATACCACAAGGTTTAGCGATGGGAGTCCGCATCATCGATCGACCGCAGGTCCCGGACGGGTACGGAGTCCAGGATCAGGGCCCGTACCTGGAGTGGGCCAGCGTCGAGGACTGGCTGGTCGAGTCCACCGAGTATTGGCTGGCCACCACCCGCCCCGATGGGCGGCCCCATGTGGTACCCCGTTGGGGAGTCTGGCTCGATGAGCGCTTCTGGTATGACGGGTCGCCGATGACCCGCCATGCCCGCAACCTCACCTCGAACTCCGCTTGTGCCCTCCACCTGGAGAGTGGCACCACGGTGACCATCGTCGAGGGAGTCTCCATCGAGCCGGAGCCGATCATCGGGGAGCTCGGGGAGCGTCTCGCCTCCGAATACTCGCGGAAATACTCCAAGCTCGGATACGAGCCTTCGCCGGACGCCTGGTCGGATGAGCACGCTGGTGGAATGCACGTGCTGACGCCGGAGAAGGCAATCGCCTGGAGCCAGTTCCCCACCGACATGACACGCTACGTCTTTGACCAGCCCTCGTAGGATCTCGTCACCCGTCGTTCGGTAGCTTCGGTAGATGGAGCTGGGCCTGTTCGCAATGAATTATGGAACCTGCGCGGACCCGGCGGCCGCCGTGCGGGTTGCCCGGGCGGCCGAGGCCGCAGGCTTTGAATCGTTGTGGACCGGCGAACACGTTGTACTGCCGCATCCGAAGCCGGAAGGGTTCTCAATCCCGCCCGATCTGCCGTTCCTCGACACGATCGCGGCGCTCACGTTGTTGGCGGCTGCCACCGAGCGGATACGGATCGCTAGCGGGATCATCGAACTGCCCCTGCACAACCCGGTACTCCTCGCCAAACAACTCGCCAGCGTCGACGTAATCTCAAACGGGCGTCTCATCGCAGGCTTCGGCGCCGGTTACCTCGAACCCGAATTCGACGCTGTGGGAGTCAGTCTGTCCGAACGCGGCGTTCGGATGGATGAGCACCTCGACGCCTTGATCGAGTTGTGGTCCGGCGTTCCACCCCAATACTCGGGCCGGACAGTCTCGTTTTCCGGGGTTGACGCCCATCCCCGGCCGATGCAACCTGGCGGACCACCGATCGTCCTGGGCGGTGTCAAGGCCCCCGCGCGGCGCCGCGCTATCACCCGAGCCCACGGCTGGTATCTGTTCAATACCGACCTCGATATTGCCGCTGAGGCGATGCAAGTGATCAGCAAAGAACACGAGCGCTGGGAGCGCCCCGCCGAACTCGGCCCCCTCGAGGTGACCATGACACCCGTCGAGTCATTCGACGCGTCGACTCTCCACCAGTACGAGGAGCTCGGTGTGCACCGTCTCGTCCTACTTCCCCGACCGGACGCACCTCGTAGCGAACGACATCTCCCTGTTCCCGAACCAGAGATCCTGCGAAACATCGAACGAGCAGCAGCCCTTCTATAGCGGCTCCAAGATCCGAGACCATCGAGAGCACGCGTGCAAGCCTGACCCGAGCGAGAGGTGCCGATCGGGTGCGGTCGCAGATATGAGCGATACCGCTCGGGATTTGTTGATCGGTGCGGGCGGCGCCGGCGACGTATTAGGGTCGCCAGCAGCTCTCTTTGGCGATGGTGACTTTCGCCCGCCTATGGCAATTAGATGGCTGTCTGGTTGGCAGCGGCCTATTCCGTTCCAGCGACGCCGATGAGATTCCCCTCGGGGTCGGTGAACTGTCCGACCACGAGGGTTCCGGGAGTGCCCTCGGGCCCCATCTGTCGCTGTCCGCCAAGGCTCTCCGCCTTCTTCAGCGCTGCCTCCACGTTGGGAACGCCCACATAGAACAGGACACGAGGCTCATAACCTTCGCCGCCGCCGACACCACCGTCGATCTCCCCAGCGGCATTCCTGTTAACGAACCCGTAGTTGCCCGGTTCGGAGACGGCCTCCGTGGTCGCGTCGCCCGTGTCGAACGTCCACCCGAACAGATCCCCGTAGTAGCTGCGTAGGTTCGCCGGGTTGGTTCCGATGATCTCGAAGTGCACAACTGGTTGTCCCAAGGTCAGTCCTTTCCAACCGTCTGCCGGCCGTCGGTTCGTTCAGTCGCGGCCTTCGCTATGAAGACTCCGTTGACTGCCGACACTCATCGGTGTGACGGTCAGAAAGACATGCACGTCCGGTGTCCATGCAAGTCGACGCTTGGCCGAGCACGAGGTGCCGTTCCTGAGCACTTTCCAGAGGGTGCGTTACGCGCCGAGATCGGGCGTTCTGGATCATGTTGGGTACTTTGAAATGAAGTGCTCAACGATCGAAGCGTCGAGTTGAAGGAACTACTGACTGACTTGAAGCCTGCTGGTCGGAGATCGATTCCAGTTCGCCCCGCCATCTCCGCCGATGAATCACGGTGGTTCCTGGCCACAGTCAACGAAGAGCTAATCCAATTCCAGGAATGCCAGCCAGGTTGCTCGCGTCTGCGCCGTTGGGGAACCCCGGGACCCGATGAGTTCTTGACCCGTTCCGGCGGGCGGCGCCATCTTTACTCGGCACCCGGATCAGAGAACCTCCGCCTCAACCGGGAGTACCTCCCCCACATTGCCGCCTACGGATACGCCATCCTCCAAGGCGGGTACCAGCTTGAGCGATCATCCTTCTCGCGCTACCGGTCGTTCTCGAGGGATCTCATCTCCAAGCGGAGAGGCGACAGCTACGAGACGGACGCCGAGTTCCATGACCACGACGGCCGACTCGCCCTCCACATCGAAGTGAAGACCTGGCCCGAAGAGATCGATCGAATCGCCACACAACTCGATGAGGTGACAGAGTTGAAACGCCTGCCCAGATCGGTAGTCAAGGAACTTGAGTACGTGCTCGACCTCGCCCCGCGCTATCTATGGATCGTTGGGCCGGGCACCGTTGATCCTCCGACTCATGTGTTCCGGGTGTCTGTCGATGACACGAACGCTCGGTTTGAGCGTTTGGAGGGCCTTCCTGCGCCCGACCGGTGAGTGGGAGATGCCGACCTCAGACAGGCCGAGCGCATGAGTGCCGTTCTGCTCGGGTTCGGGATGCGGGCCTTATCGCCCGGGATCAGTTGATCTGGGCTAGCGGAGCTCGAACGTTCCGAGAGCGAGGCCTATACCGACTACTCCTGGAGACGATCCCAAGGACTACATAGTCGAGGGCTGTCACCGCCACGACTCCAAACAAGGTCAACGCAGTGCCGTTGAAATTAGCGGCGCCACGACGGCACGTGTGTAAATACGGTGTCGATTCAAGTGCCGAGGGCGGGGGCCTGGTGGGCGTGTGTGGTGCCGGTGGAGAGCAGCGGGTAGTGGCTCTCGTGCAGGATTCGTCCTCGATCCCGAAACCAGATACATAGACGTGAAATAAGCGAAGTAGCTACAGTTCGCCCATGGCGAAGGCATCGCCAACGTTGGATGGTCTGCGCATCGAACCGCTTGGTCCCGAGACCTGGGACGCTTACGCCGCGCTGATCGAGCGACACAACGGCATCTTCGGCGGCTGCTGGTGCACGTACTTCCACGACCTCCGCAGCGACAAGCAGCTGCGGGTCGAGGTCGGGGAGGACAACCGCGCATTCAAGCAACGCCTGGTGCACGAGGGCAAGGCGCACGCGGCCGTCGTCCTCGACGGCGACCGCGCCGTCGCCTGGTGCCAGTACGGGCAGCCCGAGGAACTGCCCAACATCCATCACCGCAAGGAATACGACGAGACGTCGACGCGCCAGCCCGACTACCGGCTGACGTGCATCTTCGTCGACCGCGACTACCGGCGCCACGGCGTGGCAGAGTTCGCCCTGCGCGGCGCGCTCGATCTCATCGCCCTCGCCGGCGGGGGAGCCGTCGAGGGCTACCCCCACGACACGCAGGGCAAGAAGGTCTCGGCATCGTTCCTCTACAACACCACGCGCACGACGTACGAGCGATGCGGCTTCGCGTTCGACCGCCCCAAGGGCCAGAAGAACACCGTGATGGTTACTACGGTGGCGCCGGCGTGAGGCTGGCGTGTTGCCGACCTCAGCCGCGCAGCGTCGGCGGCGGTACGATATCGGTGACGTGCCCTTCTCGGCGTGTGACCACCCGAGCGGGGTCGATCCAGCAATCGACCGCCTCGGAGTCGCCGGGATCTGAGGGGCAGACGCCTGACAGCACCTACTTCATTAGGTCGAAAGTAGACAGCGCATAAACGCGCGCCGCCAGACGCCGAAATCGACCGGATCACCCACGCATAACCGGCATTCTGCAGTGGTCTCACAACCCAGATATCGACCCAGTCCCTTTGCGGCAGGTCTCTATCGTCGACAGTCACTCTTTCGACGGGCTTTCGGTCTGGATGTCGGCGGGCCAGGGCAGTAGCACTGACACACCCAGGGGTCCACGTAGCCAGGCACCGCATCCGCGCAGTGCTCTGGCCGGGGCACCAACGGTCTCGTAGGATTCCGCCGACAAAGCGAGGGAGTGTCAATTTGCCCAGCATCGCGCGGCCGGTGCCAACCGAGGGAATCGGCATCGAGCTGGTCAGGGACTGGACGCCGCAAACGGATCCGAAGGGTCACATCGTGCTGGTTCACGGCATCGCCGAGCACTCAGGCCGTTATGAGCGGACCGGATCACTCCTCGCCGACGGGGGGTTCTTCGTCCGCTCCTTCGACCTGATCGGGTTTGGCGGATCAGGCGGCCGACGCGGCGACATCGAGGATTGGACCCGCTATCACGATCAGGTCCAGGGTCATGTGGAGTGGGCCCGGGAACAGGGCGGGCCGGTGGTCCTGATGGGACATTCCATGGGGGGGAACCTGGCCGTTGGTTATGCGCTCTCCAGTCACCCGTCGCCCGACCTGCTGGTGCTGTCGGCGCCGGCTATGGGAGGCGGCGCCGGATGGCAACGAGCCATGGCCGGGATTGGGTCGAAGCTCGCCCCCACGGTTGCCGTCCCCAATTCGCTGAACGGAGATCAGCTGTCCCGGGACCCGGCAGTGGGCGAGGCCTACTTCGCCGATCCTCTGGTGTACCAGAAATCGACGATGCGTCTCGGGGCCGCATTGATCGAGGCCATGGACGAGCTGAACGAGAGCTTCCGTGATCTCGACGTCCCCACCCTGGTGTTACATGGGGGTGCCGACACGATCGTCCCTCCGCAGTCGACCGCGGTGCTCGCCGAGCTGCCCAACGTGGAGCGGAGGCTTTTGCCGGGACTGCGTCATGAGATCCTGAACGAGCCGGAAGGACCGGCGCTGGTCCAGGACATCATCGACTGGGTCAACGCCCGGATCTGACCCATGCCCCTCCCCAAAGGGCTGGCCCGGCTCAACCGTGTCTTCACCAATCGCATCAGCCGCCCTCTGGCCTCCAGGCTGCCCTGGTTTGCCGTGATCGTCCACAGGGGACGGGTGTCGGGAACGGTGTACCGGACGCCGGTCAACTTTTGGCTCGACGACACGACCGCGATCGTGGCCCTGACCTATGGGCCCGAGACCGACTGGCTGAAGAACCTGGCCGTGGCTGGTGGCGGGTCGTTGCTGGCGAAGGGTCAGAGCTACGAGGTGGGGCCACCGGTCGTGATCGGGTCAGAAGGGATGACTCGAATGCCTGCCATCGTGCGACCCGTACTGCGGGTCCTCGATGTCGACCGGTTCGCGGTGATGCCGCTCCTCAGGCCGGGTCGGCCCACCTGATCAGGACTTTGCCCGACTCGTTCGAGGCGGTGGCTTCGAAGGCGGCCTCGAAGTCGTCGACCTCGAAGCGATGGGTTATCACCGGTGAGATGTCGACTCCGGACTGGATCAGGACGTTCATCTTGTACCAGGTCTCGAACATCTCCCTCCCGTAGATCCCCTTCAGGTTGAGCATGTTGAAGATCACGATGCTCCAGTCGATGGGGAACGGATCGGTGGGTATTCCCAGGATGGCGACGTTGGCCCCGTGAATCGTGTTCTGGAGGATGTCCTCCATCGCCGACGGGCTGCCCGACATCTCGAGGGCGACGTCGAAGCCCTCGGTCATGCCCAGCTCGAGCTGGACCTCCTGGAGGTCTTCCGCCCGGATGTCGACCGCCCGGGTCGCCCCCATTCGCTTGGCGAGGTCGAGCCGGAACGGGTTCACGTCGGTGATTACGACGTTACGGGCGCCGGCATGGGCGACAACAGCGCAGGCCATCAGGCCGATCGGGCCCGCCCCGGTGATGAGAACGTCTTCGCCGAGCACCTCGAACTCGAGTGCGGTGTGGACCGCGTTGCCGAAGGGGTCGAAGATGGCCGCGATGTCAGGGTCGAGCCCTTCCTGATGACGCCAGACATTCGACTTCGGGATGAGGACAAAGTCGGCGAAGGCCCCGGGCAAGTTGACCCCGATCCCACGAGCGTCGTAGCAGAGGTGACGGCGACCGGCGAGACAGTTGCGGCACCGGTTGCACACGACGTGCCCCTCGGCGCCGACCAGTTCGCCAACCTCGAAGCCTGACACGTTGGGGCCGAGGCCGACGATCTCGCCGGAGAATTCGTGGCCAACGGTCATCGGACTCGGGATCGTCGCCCGGGCCCAGTCGTCCCAGTTGAAAATGTGGAGGTCGGTGCCGCAGATGCCGGTGGTGAGGACCCGGATCAGGACGTCGTCGGCCCCGGGCTCGGGGACCGGGACATCTTCTAGACGCAGCCCCACCTCGTCGGCATGTTTGACCAGGGCTCTCATTTCCGTCTGCTGATGCTCATCGTCCATCAGCACGTTAAATCAGGCTCGATCGATGTTCGCAGGAATCGTCATCGTGGTCTCGTGGCTGTGGCACGATTGCGACGTGCAAGAGAGTTTCGGCGGTCGCCTCCTGGTGGCAACGCCACTGCTGATCGATCCCAACTTCTGGCGTACGGTGGTGCTCCTGCTCCAGCACGATCAGGACGGGAGCATCGGCGTGGTGCTCAACCGGCCCACCGTAGAGCAGGTCGAGACCCACATCCCGGTGTGGGGGCCGGTGGCGGCCAGGCCCGGGACAGTGCACTTCGGCGGCCCCGTGGACCCGCGGATCGCCATCGGGCTCGCCACCGGGCAGAGTGGTGAGCCGACCGGCGTTCCCGGGCTCAGCATCGTCGACCTCGAGGCGTCTCCCGGTCCCGAGCTGGCCGCAGTCCGCATCTACTCCGGGTACTCCGGCTGGGGTCAAGGGCAGCTCGAGGCCGAGATCGCCGAAGGTTCCTGGTACGTGGTCCCGGCCTCACCCGACGATCCCTTCGATCGGCCCGAGGGCCAATGGTCCAGGATCCTCCGCCGCCAGAAGGGCCATCTCGCCCTGGTCTCCACCTTCCCCGACGATGTCGACCTCAACTGAGCACCGCGTACCTGAGGTACGTGGCGCCAATAGTGGCGCTAGATCGACAAAGAAAGAAGGTCAGCGGCGAGGGCCTCGCTTCTTTGTCCGTCTGACGCCAGGAAGTTCGGACCCGCGCAGCCGGGGAGGGGACCGGAACTGCGCTTCATAGGTGACGCCCCCTCCGGCCCTGCGGGCCACCTCCCCCTCCGGGGGAGGAAACGGCGCTACGTACCTCAGGTAAGGATTAGCCCCCGGGCCGGTGCCGGCCGGTCCTACCCTGATCGCCGATGACCACGACCGCTCCCAAGCTGAGGCCGAGTCTGAAGCGCAAGGCGCCCGGGCTGCTGGTGGAAAGGGGGCTGCGTGACACCGGGTTGGACATCATCGTGGGGATGGACGAGGTGGGGAGAGGATCGTGGGCGGGGCCGCTGACGGTTGGCGCCGCCATCGTTCCCTTGGACCGGCGGGTTTACAAGATCCGAGACTCGAAGCTGTTGACCGAAGACGAGCGCGAGGCCCTGTTCGACCGCATCGCCGGCTGGTGCGAGTCCTGGGCGGTGGGGCATGCCACCCCCGAGGAATGCGACGTGCTCGGCATGTCCGATGCCCAGAGATTGGCGGCGCAGCGTGCGCTCGACACCCTCGGCATCGTGCCCGACCACGTCCTTCTCGACGGCAAATGGGACTTCGTCGGCGGCTCCACCACCCGCATCGTCAGAGGTGATCGCACCTCCCTGTCGATTGCCGCCGCCTCGATTTTGGCCAAGGTGAGCCGGGACCGCCTGATGCGGGAGTGGGCGGAGCATCACCCGGGCTACAACTTCGAGGCGAACAAGGGATATCCATGCCCGGTGCACAAGGCGGCGCTGCAGGCATGGGGCCCGTCCGCCATCCACCGGCGTTCGTGGGTGTTCATGGACCATTTGGTGTGGAACGGTCTGGAGCGATACCACCGTCCAGTGCCCCAGATGGCCCTTCCCTTCGAGGACTAGCCCGGGCGGCCGGCGGACAATCCTGTGCTTCTCACGGATACCGATCAGGCGCTCCTTCACGGTGAGGCGGGAGAGGGGACCCGGATGGCCATGGAACTGCTCGTCGCCAGCGCCGAGGCCGAGGGTGCGACCCAACTATTGGACATCTCCGCCGCTCACATCGACGGCGGCCTCTACCACGGTCAGGCCGGTCTCGACTTCGCCCGCTCCCTGGTCGACGGCGGAGGTCAGGTCGCCGTCCCGACCACGCTCAACGTCTCGTCACTCGACCTCATCCACCCGGAGCTCTACCAGGGAGATGCCGACGTAGCGAAGGCGGCGAGGGAGCTGATGGATGCCTATGTGGCCATGGGATGCGCCCCGAGTTGGACCTGTGCCCCCTATCAGTTGCCCGACCGCCCCGGTATCGGCGACCAGGTCGCCTGGGGCGAGTCGAATGCAATCGTGTTCGCCAATTCGGTGCTCGGGGCGAGGACCGCCCGTTATGGAGACTTCCTCGACATCTGCTGCGCGCTGACCGGGCGGGCCCCGGAGGTCGGTCTCCATACCGAAGAGGGGAGAAGGGCGACCCTCCGGGTCGACCTTCTCCTCCCCGATTCGCTCCTCGACGACGACCTCATGTATCCCGTCCTCGGGCACGTCCTCGGTCAGGCGGCCGGCACCGATATCCCGGTGATCGTCGGTCTCGACGAGCGGGCCACCGAGGATCGGCTCAAGGCACTGGGCGCGGCCGCGGCTTCTACAGGAGCGGTCGGCATGTTCCACGCAGTCGGGGTGACACCCGAGGCGACGACCCTGGAGGATTCGACCGGAGGCCTCACGCCGACGCGAAGGATCGTCGTCGGAGTCGAGGATCTGACCTCGGCCCGCGCCTCGTTGAGCCAAGAGCCCGGCCCGTTGGGGGCGGTGAGTGTCGGCACTCCGCATTTCTCTATCACCGAGATGAACGCTCTGGCCCGGCTGGTCGAGGGTCGATCGACGGTCGTGCCGTTCTATGTCAACACCTCGCGTCACGACCTCGGGGAAGCGAAAAAGTCGGGAGCTCTTCCCATCATCGAAGGTTTCGGAGCGACGGTCGTCACCGATACCTGCACCTACATCACGCCCATCATGGGCGACGTCCGCGGCGTGGTGATGACGAACTCCGGCAAGTGGGCCTACTACGCGCCGGCCAACCTGGGAGTCAGAGTGGTGTTCGCCGGCCTCGCCGACTGTGTCGCCTCGGCCGTCACCGGTGACGTGACGGTGAGTGAGGAGTGGTGAGCGGGAGCTATCGGGTCTTGGTGGAGGGCACCGCCACCGGTGAGTTGCTCCGCCTCACCGAGCCAGTGTCCCTGTGGGGAGGCTTCGAGCCCGAGACGGGGCTCATCGTCGACCTCCGCCACCCTCAGCTCGGTCAGAGCATGACCGGTGCCATCGTGGCCATGCCCCACGGCCGGGGCTCCAGCTCATCGTCCTCGGTGTTGGCGGAAGCCTTGCGGGTCGGCACCGGGCCAGCCGGATTCATCCTCGAGTCTCCAGACTCGATCCTGGTCATCGGATCATTGGTCGCTAATCGTCTCTATGGCACCGTGTGCCCGATCGTGTGCGGCCAGCTGCCCGACGGGTCGACAGAGACCTGGGCGATCGACCACAATCTCGTCTCACGCGTGGCAGGGCATGGAACCCGGCCGGACCTCCCGTGAGCAGGAGTCGTGGGGCTATGCAGAAATTGGGCCGATTTGCCGATGGAATACCGAATGAGTGGCATTGACGAGCTGAAAGCCTTCTTCACGCGCATGCCTGTGGCCTTCTATCGCACGTCGACGACGGGCGAGTTGGTCGCCGCCAACCCCGCCCTCGCCAACATTCTCGGCTTCGAAACTGTTGAGGAGATGATGGACCAGTTGCGCACGGTGGAGACCATCTACATGGATCCCGGGCAACGCGCCGACTGGCTGGAACGGATCGCAACCGAGGGTGTGATCCACGATTTCGACGTCCACCTGTCCCGTCCCGACGGGCGAAGCATCTGGGTTCGTGACTCGGCCCGGGCCATCAAGGACGAGAACGGTGAGATCCAGTACTACGAAGGCTCGCTCATCGACGTGACCGACAAGTTCGAGGCGGAGAAGGACAAGGACGACTTCATCGCAACGGTGTCCCACGAGCTGCGCAATCCCCTGGCGGCCATGCTCGGCCTCGGCCAGGAGCTCGCCGACCATTACGACACGTTCACCGACGAGGAGCGGCGGGAGATGGCACAGATGATTGCCCGTCAGGCGGACGACGCCTCATGGCTCATCGAAGACCTGCTCGTCGCCTATCGGGACAACCTGAGCCAGGTGTCGGTTTCGGTCCAGGAATTCGATGTGACGAAGGAAATCGAACGTGTCCTCGAGGTCGTCGACTACCCGATCGACATCAAGATCCTGCAAGGCTCGTCCCGGATCAAGGCGGACCCGCGACGGACCCGGCAGATCTTGCGCAACCTGGTCTCGAATGCGATGCGGTACGGCGGTGAAGTGATCCAGGTCAGCATCGACAAGGCCGGGGATCGGCGCGAGGTGAAGGTCCAGGATTCGGGTAAGCCCATCCCTGACTACGACGTCGAGCGCATCTTCCGCGCCTACGAGCGGGGGAGGGGAGTGCCTCACTCTGCATCCGTCGGCCTCGGCCTCAATGTCGCCCGGCGGCTCGCCCGGCTCATGGACGGAGATCTGACCTATCGTCACGAAAGCGACTGGTCGGAGTTCGTGTTGTCCCTGCCATCGGCTTGACACCGCGGCCCTCCTACGATCATCCGATGCGCGTACTGGTAACCGGGGGAATCGGGTTCATCGGCAGCCACACCGTGGTCTCTTTGATCGAGGCCGGGCACGAGCCCGTCATCGTGGACAACCTCTCGAATGCGAAGCGTTCGGTGATCTCCCGCATCGGCCGGATCGTCGGCCGCGAGCCGGAACTCGTGGAAGCCGACGTGCGGGATCTGGATGCCATGGGGAAGGTCCTCCAAGCGGGTTTCGACGCCTGCATCCACTTCGCGGCGTTGAAAGCCGTGGGGGAGTCGGTCGAGAAGCCACTGCTCTACTACGACAACAACGTCGGTGGCACTTTCACCCTCCTCGAGGCGCTGATCGGCGCCGGGGTCAAGAAATTCGTGTTCAGCTCATCGGCGACGGTCTACGGAGACCCCGATCCCGAGGACCTCCCGCTGCTCGAGTCGACACCGGTGGGCTCGGCCACCAACCCCTACGGCTGGACCAAGATCATGATGGAGCAGATCCTTCGGGACGCCCATGTCTCCGATCCCGAGTGGTCGATCTCACTTCTCCGATACTTCAACCCGGTCGGAGCCCATTCCTCGGGACTCATCGGTGAGGACCCGTCGGGTGTCCCCAACAATCTGATGCCCTACGTGGCCAAGGTGGCTGCCGGCGATCTGGACAAAGTGAGAGTCTTTGGAAACGACTACCCGACACCGGACGGCACGGGGGTCAGGGATTTCATTCATGTCGTCGATGTCGCCGAAGGGCATGTTCGAGCCCTGGAGCGACACGCCGATGAGGTGGGCGTCTTCACCTACAACCTGGGTACCGGCCGCGGGCATAGTGTCCTGGAGGTGATAACTGCCTACGAGCAGCAGTCGAGACAGCCGGTTCCGTACGAGATCGCCGACCGACGAGCGGGCGACGTGGCCGCCAATTGGGCGGATGTGTCCAAGGCACATGCGGAGCTCGGCTGGAAGGCCACCAGGAGTCTCGAAGACATGTGTGCCGACTCCTGGCGATGGCAACAGACCGCTCACTAGCCTCGCCGAGGTGAACGACCTCCGCGACTTGACCCGACGATGGATCGCGGGCGATCCTGACCCCGACACACGAAAGTCGCTCCAGGCTCTGGTCGAGGCCAACGACGAGGAAGAGTTGGCGAAGGCGATGGGGGAGCCTCTCACCTTCGGCACAGCCGGGATTCGGGGAGAGGTAGGCCCGGGATCCGGGCGTATGAACCGGGCAACGGTCATCCGGACTACGAGAGGGTTGGCCGAACATCTGCTGAGCCGGCACGACGGTTCGCCGTCGAACCCGGTGGCCCTCGGCTTCGACGCCCGACCCGACAGCCGCACCTTCGCCGAGGACGCAGCCGGTGTCCTGGCAGCGGCCGGGATCGCAGTCAGGTACTACCCCGAGGTCATCCCCACCCCGCTGGTGGCCTTCGCGGCCAAACATCTCGACGCGCCTGCCGCCGTTGTCATCACCGCGAGTCACAATCCGCCGGCCGACAACGGGTACAAGGTCTACGACTCCAACGCAGCACAGATCATCCCGCCCACCGATGCCGACATCGCCGCGGCCATCGCCCAAGTCGGAGCGGCGGCCGATGTGCCCCGGATCGAATCGGTCTTTTCCGGTGGTTCGGACCTGGTGACTCCCATGCCGCCGGAAATGTTCGAGACCTACCGGATGGAGGTGGATGCCGCTCGCCCCAACCCCCAAGCCTCCGACCTGAAGATCGTCTACACCCCGCTCCACGGTGTCGGCGGCGAGGTCCTGCTCAGGGTGGCCGCCGCGGCCCATCACACGGGTCTGATCCCGGTCCCGGAGCAGGCCGAGCCCGATGGCGCATTTCCGACGGTGGCCTTCCCCAACCCGGAGGAACCCGGCGCTCTCGACCTGGCCCTCGAGTTGGCCGGCCAATTGGATGCGGATCTCCTCCTGGCCAACGATCCCGACGCCGACCGTCTGGCGGCAGCCGTGCCTGTGACGGGGCAGTGGCGCTTGCTGACCGGGAACGAGTTGGGTGCGCTGCTCGGCGACTACGTCCTGCGCTACTGGCGAGGTCCGGAGCCACCGATCGTCGTCAACTCGGTGGTGTCGAGCCCGATGCTGGGCCGGATCGCGGCGAAACGAGGTGCCGTCCATGAGACGACCCTCACCGGTTTCAAGTGGATCATCAATGCCGGACTGGCGCTGGAGGAGCGTGGCGAAGGGGAATTCGCTTTCGGATACGAAGAGGCCCTTGGTTATTCGGTGGGCCGGACCGTCCGGGACAAGGACGGGATTGCGGCCGCGATCGTTCTGGCCGACCTCGCCGCCGAGGAGGCCGGGGCGGGTCGCGATGTGCTCGATCGTCTCCACGACCTGTGGGACGAGGTGGGATTGTGGGTCAGCGCCCAACATTCGATCGTCAGGACCGGTCCTGAGGGTCAGCAGGCTCTGCTGGCAGCCGTAGACAGGGTGGGGGAGAGCCCGCCGTCGGGCCTGCTCGGGATGGAAGTGACCAAGGTCACCGACTACCGGGTGGGGGAGGAGATTCGGCCGATGTGGCTCGGAGCGCAGGACCTGGTGGAGCTGACACTGGGAGAGGTGGGCAGGATCCTGGTCAGGCCCAGCGGCACCGAGCCGAAGCTCAAGATATACGTCGATCTCTCCGGCAACACCGAGCCCGACCACGCGACAGCACACGACCGTTTGCTGGCCCGGGCCCAGGAAACGGCGGCAGCGATGGGGGAGTGGCTCGAGTAGGTGTCAGCGGGCCGGTCCCCGGTCACGCTGGCGATACAGGTACAGCCACCCCAAGCCGTGGATGGCGACGCCGAGAAGGAGTACGACAGTCACCACCGGGTACCCGGCGATGAGCCCGGCGATCGCTGCCACCACCGCAAAACAGACCAGGGCTACCCGAACGCCATTGAGGGGGCCAAACATGACTTCGAGCCTATCGCAGCGGCGTCGCTGCGTCCCCGGGTTGACCCGGACCGGGGTTTAACCTGGCGGCGAATGCGGCGTCTTCTTCTGGCTCTTGTCGTCCTGAGCGGGGCCTGTTCCTTCAGCACGGACGCTGCGGACACGACTCTCCTCCCGGCCGATAGTCCCGCCACCACGATGCCGAGCGCCACGACGACAGTGGCGCCCACCACCACGACCACGACGCAGCCGGAATCGGAGCCCACCTTCGCCGAGCTTGCCGCCGATGCGTTGGTCACCCCCACCGGCGTGGTCGTGGCCATCCTCGAGCAGACCACGAACGGTTATCTGGTGCGGACACCTTGTGGCGAGGAGACCGTTGTCG
>Ga0299907_10000809_pt1 | contig 16418 bp, 14 predicted proteins | sample RVTome_16_FD_198680 | JGI IMG/M metagenome (GOLD analysis project Ga0299907, IMG submission 198680) | Soil microbial communities from uranium-contaminated site in the Upper Colorado River Basin, Wyoming, United States - RVT152D67 (version 2) ...
GGGCTGGGCGACGAGGCAGGGATAGAGTCAGGGAGCCGCTCGTGGCCTTCGACGTCTTCAAGCTCCGGGACCGGATGGTCGGCGAGTACAGGGACTACGTCGAGAGCTTCGTCCACATCTACGACGAGCGGATCGAGGGCTTCGTCCGCGAGAAGCTGGACGAGGGCGAGCTCTGGCCCGACGCGGTCCTGCAGCTGAACCCGGCCTACGAGCCGGGGCCGATGCTCGGCGACCTGGCGGCGAAGGGGGAGCTGCACTGGGGCACGGCGCGCTTCTTTGGCGAGGACCTCCGGTTGTACCGTCACCAGGAGGAGGCGATCCGGGCGGCGTCGCGCGGCGGGCCGGTGATCACCTCGACCGGCACCGGCTCGGGCAAGAGCCTCACCTACCTCGTGCCGATCGTCGACCACGTGCTGAAGAACCAGCCGGAGCGGCACTCGGTACGCGCGCTGGTCGTCTATCCTATGAACGCGCTGATCAACAGCCAGCTCGAGGCGCTCGAGAGTTTCAGGAAGGAGAACTGGCCGGGGTGCCCGGTCCGCTTCGCCCGCTACACCGGCCAGGATCGGGACGAGGCGCGCAACGCGATCGTCAACGATCCGCCGCACATCCTGCTCACCAACTACGTAATGCTCGAGTACATGCTGATCCGCCCGGCGGAGCGGACGCTGGTCGGACTGACCACGCGCGAGCTCGCCTTCCTGGTCATGGACGAGCTGCACGTCTATCGGGGGCGCCAGGGGGCGGACGTTTCGATGCTGCTGCGCCGGGTGCGCCAGCGCGCCGGGCGGCGCGATCCGGTCTCCATTGGCACCTCGGCGACCATCGTCACCGACGGCGACCGGGCCGAGCGCCGGGGGCGGATCGCCGAGGCCGGGCGGAAGCTGTTCGGGATCGAGGTCCCGCCGGACCACGTGGTCGAGGAGACCTTGCAGCGGGTCGCGACCGTGCCGGTGCCGGAGGGGCGCGCGGCGCTCGCCGCGGCGGTCCAGGCCGAGCCGCCTCCGCCCGAGCCCGAAGCGGTGAAAGGGCACCCGCTCGCTGCCTGGGTGGAGGCGACTTTCGGCCTCGCGGCGGAGGACGGCCGCTTGGTGCGCCGCACGCCGCTCGCGTTCGAGGACGGTCTGCAGCGCCTGGTGGAGGCGACCGGGCTCGGTCCCGAACTGTGCCGCTCGCAGCTCAGGGCCGTGCTGGAGGCCGGGAACGCCGCGACGCTGCCCAGCGGCGAGCCGGTGTTCGCCTTCCGGCTGCACCAGTTCCTGGCGTCCGGGGGCAGCGTCTACGCGACCCTCGAGGGGCCAGGGGTGCGCGCGCTCTCGACCGAGGGCCGGGTGTATGCGTCCAACGCCGGCGAGGGCGAGCCCAAGGTTCTCTACCCGCTCGCGTTCTGCCGCGAGTGCGGGCAGGAGACGTATCTGGTCGCACGGGTCCGCGAGCACGACGAGGAGCGGCTGGTGCCCCGCTCGCCGCTGCTCAACGCGCCCGAGGACGAGATCGCGGGGGAGGCGCTGTTCTTCACGGTCGAGCACGATTCGCTCTGGGGTGAGGACGAGGACCTGCCCGACGGCTGGTACGAGCCGCGCGCCCGGGAGCCGCGCATCAAAGAGCGCTACCGCGCGCACCTGCCCGAACACGTGTGGCTGCGCCCGAACGGGCTGGTCAGCCGCATGCTGGTCGGGGGTGCGCTCGAGGGCTGGCTGCAGCCCAAGCCCTTGATGCTCTGCCCACGCTGTCGCGCGTCCTACGATCTGCGAGAGACCAGCGACTTCAGAAAGCTGGTGACGCTTAGTCAGACCGGGCGCTCGACCGCGACCACGATCGTGGCCACGGCGGCGATCGCCGCCTGCGTTCGGACGCTGGTGTCGAGCCCGAGGCACGAAAGCTGCTCAGCTTCACCGACAACCGCCAGGACGCCGCGCTCCAGGCTGGGCACATGAACGACTTCGTTCAGGTAGTGCTGCTGCGCGGCGCGCTCGTGCGGGCTCTCGAGAAACGGGGCGAGCTGCGGTTCGACGAGCTCGGCAGCGCCGTGTTCGGTGCGCTCGGCCTCGCGCCCGAGCTGTTCATGAAGGAGGCGGTCGGGCGCGGGCCGGGCTACGAGGACGCGCGGCGCACCATGATCGACCTCCTCGAGTACCGGACGCTCGAGGATCTAGCCCGGGCCTGGCGGGTCGCCCAGCCGAACCTCGAGCAGCGCGGTCTGTTGCGTATCGACTACCACGGTCTCGTCGAGCTCGCGGCCGACGAGACGCTGTGGGCAGGCGCGCCGGTCATAGCCGGGGCGCCGCCGGAACGGCGCGAGACTGTGCTGCGGGCGGTCGCCGATCATCTGCGCGGCGTGCTCGTGCTCGATGCCCCGGCCCTGAGCGAGGAGCGTACGCGTTCGCTGGCCCACCGGGTCGCCCAAGGGCTCTGCGACCCCTGGACCTTCGACGAGGACGAGCGGCTTCGCCAAGGCAAGGTCGCGCTCCTGCCCGGCGCTAGCGCGGACGCCCGTGACCGCTCGGTCGGGCTGCGCCTCGGGGTTCGCTCGAGCATCGCACGTTACCTGCGCTCCAGGCGAACCTGGGCGATCGACGAGGATCTCCGTGCCGAGGAGACCGAGGCGCTCGTGCTCGCCGTCGTCGGGGCGCTGCGGGGGCACCTGTTGACCGTAGTCGAGCGGCGCGGCGAGCCCTGGGGCGTGCAGCTGATGGTGAACGCCTTGCGCTGGCGGCGCGGTGACGGATCGGCACCTCCGCCCGATCCGGTACGCACCAAGTCCTTGCATCTACGCCGTCACGAGCTCATCGGGGCGACGCCGAATGCCTATTTCGCGCGGCTCTATGCCGACCGGGCACCGGCGCTCGCCGGGCTGCTCTCGGCGGAGCATACCGGGCAGGTCGCAGCCGAGGGTCGGGTCAAGCGCGAGCAGGCGTTCCGCGCTGGCCAGCTCGCCACGCTGTTCTGCTCGCCGACCATGGAGCTCGGGGTCGACATCAAGGATCTGGCCGCGGTCCACCTGCGGAACGTCCCGCCGACCCCGGCCAACTACGCCCAGCGCAGCGGTCGCGCGGGGCGCGGTGGTCGCCCGGCCCTGGTGGTGGCCTTCTGCAGCTACGGCAACGCCCATGACCACCACTTCTTCCGCAGCCGCGAGCGGATGATCGCCGGGGCGGTCGCGCCACCGCGGATCGATCTGGCCAACCAGGAGCTGGTCGAGGCACATCTGCACTCGGTCTGGCTGGCGCTCCTCGGCCTGAAGCTCGGCAGGCAGATGGTCGACGTGCTGGATCTCGAGGACGGCACGTATCCCCTGCTGCCCGAAGTTCAGGCACAGCTCGAGCTTTCGTCCGGCCGGAGCGAGGAGATCCTCGAGGCCTTCCGCGAGATTGCGGAGCTGAGCGGGGCCGAGATCAAGCACGCCGGCTGGTTCTCATCCGAATGGCTGGCGCAGCAGGCCCGCAGCTCGACGGCGGGCTTCAATCGGGCATTCGACCGCTGGCGGGAGCTCTACCGCGCGGCGATCGAGCAGCGGGACGCAGCGCGGCGGCGCATCGACATGCCCCGGCTGACCCGGGCGGAACGGGAGGAGGCGAAGCAGCGCGAGCGCGAGGCCCTTCGCGAGATCGAGCTCTTGCTGAACCAGGGGGCCAACACCGAGGCCGAGTTCTATCCGTACCGCTATCTCGCGGGCGAGGGATTCATCCCGGGCTACAACTTCCCCCGCCTGCCGCTACGGGCGCTGATCGCCTCGGGCGATCGGGCGCACGCCATCGAGCGACCGAGGTTCCTCGGCCTCGCCGAGTTCGGCCCGCGCAACATCCTGTATCACGAGGGCCGAAAATATCGGATCGGGCGCTGCGTGGTGCCGGCGAGCGGCATTGAGGGTCGGATGACCCGCGCGAAGCTCTGTCGCAGCTGCGGCCACGTGCATCCGGGCGAGCAGGCGGGCGTTGACTTCTGCCTGCACTGCGGAGCTCGCCTGGACGCATCGAGCACCGACTTCCCGCAGAGGCTGCTCGACCAGCCGCCTGTGCGGGCCCTGCGGGCGATGCGCATCTCGTCCGAAGAGGAGGAGCGGACCCGGGAGGGTTACGACCTCTCGATCCACTTCCGAAGCGACGCGGGCCTGACGCGGCGGTTCGAGGCGAGGCCGGCCGACGACGACCGGCCCTGGCTCGAGATGACCCACATAGCGTCAGCCGAGCTCTGGCGTATCAACCGGGGTTGGCGCCGCTCGGCCGAGCGCCAGGGCTTTACAATTGATCCGGCGACCGGGGCCTGGCGTTCGCGCCCCGAGGATTTCGCGGACGATGTCGCACCGGGTGAGATGCCCCTGCTCTCGGGCATCACCCCGTACGTCAAGGACCGCCGAAACCTCCTGCTGCTGCGCTCGCTAGTCGAGGACCGACGCGACGCGCCGTTCCTCAGAACCCTCGCCTATGCTCTCCAGCGCGCGATTCAGATCACCTTCCAGGTCGAGGAGCAGGAGATCGCGGTCGAGCTGGTGGGGCAGGGGGAGCACCAGCGGATCTTGTTCTGGGAGGCGGCCGAGGGCGGCATCGGCGTGTTCGAGCGTCTCGTCGAAGATTCGGCCGGTCTGGCGGAAGTCGCCCGCCAGGCGCTCGATCTCTGCCACGTCGGCCCCGCCAGCGGCCAGGACCGCGAGGGCTGGTCGGAGCGATGCAGCGCGGCCTGTTACGACTGCCTGCTCAGCTACACGAACCAGCTCGATCATCGTCACCTGAACCGCAACCTGATCCGGGACTTCCTGTTCGCACTGACCGCCTGCAAGACAATGGCCTGCGACGGTGCCCGGAACCGAGAGGAGCACATTGCGTGGCTGCGCGAACGCATCGATCCGGCTTCGGAATGCGAGCGGCGCGCGCTCGAGTTCCTCGCCGCGGAGGGGCTCCGCCTGCCCGACTACGCCCAGCACTGCCCCGAGTCAGACCTCCCGGTCCAGGTCGACTTCTACTTCGTGCGCGACGGCTTGCCCGGCGTATGCGTGTTCGTCGATGGCTCCGCGCACGATGCCCCGCCACAAGCCGATCACGACCGCCAGCTCCGCGGGGCACTACGTGACCGCGGCTACCGAGTGGTCGAGCTGAGCTGCGCCCGGGACCTGAAATCGCAGCTCGCCGAGCATCCCGATGTCTTTCAGCGAGTCTGAGGGCATCGGTCCCTCCGACCCGATGCTATGACAGGCGCACAGCTCAAACGGGCGTCGAGATCTGAAACTCTCGATGGTTGCGGGCCCCCGATTCGAACCTACGCCTTGCGGGTGAGACGCCGCCGGCCCACCGTTGATCCAGATTAAAGATCGACCCCTTGCGCGGGCACCTCGTTCCCTGGTCAAGCGATCATGCACCCGCTCGGCGCCACCGGTTGCCGACCCTGGTCAACCCCTCGGCCCGCAGAAGGCGGTTGACCGTGCTGTCGCTCACCTCGAGCCCGAACTCGCGCCGCAGACCGGCCGCCAGATCGGCGACGCTCGCGCCCGACGAGTCGAAGGCGTGACGCGGCGGCCCGTGCACAGCTGAGCGAATCAGCCATTCGAGTTGCTCGGCGGTCAGCTGGATCTTTCGCATGGCGGTCTCCTGCCATTGACTGACAAATTAAATACGCGCGCAGTCGGGGGGCGCTGTTCGCAGCCTCAAACAGGGGTGGCCTTGGGGGAAATCATCGGCCGCCATCCTTGAGCTCAGGGTTGGCCGCCCTCGCCTCAACCAGGATGAAACCCGCCCGGCGCGCGGCCTTGCGCAGCCCCGAGAGCAGGCGGTCGGCATCGGCATCGCCATCGGATTTCAGGGTGACCACGAACGAACTCGGCGCCGCAAGCGCGAGCCCGTGTCGCGACAGAGCGTTTTCGATTTCCCAGACTGAACCGGGACCGAGGTTCGGAGCCCGGAGCAGATCGCCCCTCGACAGCCGTGCGTTGTCGGCGACGGTGACCACGCCCAGCGACCGCAGCGCATTCGCCGAGCGCGTCGAGAGCCTCAGAATAGAGATGGGCAGCGAGAGCACGTCGGGAGCAGCCGGCTTGGTCATCGCCCGACGGCCTCGAGCTTGGCGGTCGGGCAGCGTTCACCGTTCACTTTCCAGAACGAACGCCACAGCGAACGCCGCGAACGGCAGGCGAGGGAGTGGAGGCGTTCGCCCGTTCGCTCCCCCCTTATAGGGAGCGACGGTGAACGCTCCGACGCTGCCGTAGGGCGATCAGACTGAAAGGCTGAGCAGTCCATCGACCTCATCGATCCTGTCCTGTAGCTTGGATAGCGTCTGTCGGAAGGCGCAGCTGGCAGTGCGGGCAGCCCTTTCCGCTCCCGCTCGGTGTTCAGCTCGAGGATGAAGTGAGAGCGGAGCATGGTACGCTCGACGCCGGCGGGGTGCTTGGCGTTCAGCTTCTCGAGCAAGCGGAGGAGGAGCTTCTGGCGTGAGCCGAGCTTGGCGTCGGGATCGGCTGGCGCCTGGCCGAACCGCCTCCGGGCTGGGCTGGCAAGCGCCGCCTCAAGGTCGACCCGCTGCAGCTCACAGAGTTGGATCGGCTTGTTGCGCCGATCTCGGCCGGCCTCGAAAGGCAAGAGCTTGAACGCGAACAGTGGTACATGCGAGGGTCCGCGGTTGGCCTTGGCGACGTGCACGACCCGGGAGCCGTCCTCGCGCTCCTCGACGTGCCACCAGACCATGCAGCCATCCGCGAGCGTGAGATGACCGCGCGGCCCCATGTGGTCGCCCTTGCCTTCATGATGGATCCAGACCACGAGCGCGCCGGTCTCGGCGTGGATGCGCTCGCCGATCATCCGAAGCCGGCCGAGTCCGTCGTCGTCCTCTTTCAATCCGCCGAGCGCGGCAGAAACGGTGTCGATCTCGATCACCCGGACGGGCATTGACGTGCGGTCGGCAAGCTCTTTCGCCCGGGTGACGATCAGATCCGCAGCCTGATCGTCGAGTCGTTTGCCGCCGAGCTTCAGGAGCGCAACGGGCAGGTCGCGAAGGGCGAGCCGGTCCCGTAGCGCAGCTATGCGATCCTCGGTGTCCTCTGGCCGCTCGAATGCGCAGATCAGGACGGCGCCGCGCTCGGCCTCGTGATCGAACCATCGGCCGGCGCCGATCCCGAGAGCGATCGAGCTGCCGAGATAGGTCTTGCCAGACCCGCCGCGCGCGTAGACCATCATCATGTTGCAGCGCGGAAGAATGTCCTCGATCGCCCAGAACACTTCAGTGTCGAGCTGGCAGTCCTCGAGCATGGTGATCGGCGGCAGTTCCGATGGCGCCCTGATCGTGCCGGCCTCGCCCAGCTCGCGCCGCAGCTCGGCGACGTACTGGTGCGCGATCGCACCAGGGCGCCATCTTGGCTATCGGCGCATCGGCAAGCACGGCGGAACCTGGATAGCCAAGCTCCGGCTCGGCGACACCGGCCGGTGGACGCATGCGCTCGGCGCTGCTGACGACGCGATCGACCAGGGCAACGTCCTGACTTTCGCCGAGGCTCAGGAGCGTGCCCGGGCATGGTTCACTGAGCAGGAACGGCAGGCGACCGGCGAGCCCGCCGAGGCGCATTTGCCCGCACTCACGGTCGAGGACGTCGTGAACGACTACCTCGATTGGACGGCCAAGCACCGGCGCCCGACCACGGCGCGCGAGTGGCGCTACATGGCCAGGGCGCACGTCCTGCCCGCGCTCGGCAAGTTCGAGATCGCCAAGCTGACGACCACGCGCCTGCGGACGTGGCATGAGGGCCTCGCCGATCAGCCGCGGCGCCTGCGGACCCGTCCCGGCGCCGAGCAGCGCTTCCTCGAGCTGGTCGACGATCCCGACGCGATCCGCGCGCGCCGGGCGACCGCGAACCGCAACCTGACCGTCCTGAAGGCCGCGCTCAACCATGCCTGGCAGAGCGGCAAGATCCGCGGCAGCGACGAAGCATGGCGGCGCGTCAAGCCGTTCCGAGGCGCCGATGCTGCCCGGGTGCGCTATCTGCAGATCGACGAATGCACCCGCCTATTGAACTGGATTCCGCTCGATGACGAGGCGGTCGACTTCTTCGATGCGATCACGGCCGGACGCGCACCAAACGAACCGCTGTTCGTCCGCGCTGATGGCGGGCGCTGGGGCAAGTCGCACCAGCGGCGACCGTTGCTCGAGGCGTGCAAGGCCGCCCGGATCGAGCCTGCGATCGGCTTCCACGTTCTGAGGCACACATGGGCAAGCTTGCGGATCATGGCCGGTCTGCCGCTCATGGTCGCCGCGCAGGTCCTGGGGCACAGCGATACACGCATGGTCGAGAAGCACTACGGCCACCTGGCGCAGAGCTACATCCGCGACGCGGTGCGTTCGACGGCGCTGCGCCTGGGGCCGATCGACTCCAACGTCGCGCATCTCCGGCCGGCGGCGGGGTGATCGCCATGGCGCGCCATGCCGTCGCGATGGAGCCGACGGGGGACCTCAAGGCAGTCGAGATCGTCGATCTCGACCAAGCGCGGGAGTTGGCGGCCGAGCTGGGCGCCGACCCGGCCCGGTTGCAGGCCGCCATCAACGACCGCGCAACCGTCTACTGCTGGTCTCTGGACAGCGAGGACACGAAGAGGCCGAAGCGCATCCGTGCCGAGCTAGACCGCCTGAGCGATGCTCTCGGCGCCGCCATGGCCACAATCGACCAGCTCGACGAGCGGGCGAGGAGCGCGGTTGACGGCGCTCTAATCGAGATGCTCGGCGGTGACGAACGCGTTTCCACCCGCGCCTACGAAGAGGCTCAGAAGAAGGCCTGGACAGAGGGCATCTCTTACACACAGAGCCTCATGGCGCGCATCCACGAGGCCGCGGGGCGCGCGAAGGAAAGCCTGCCGCGAGGCGACGGACGTGAGGGGCTCGGCACACTGCGCTGGCTGTGCGACCAGTTGGACGGGATCTACCGGCGACACAGCACGGCCAAGCGTAAGCCGCTCAAGGTCGTGCTCCCCTGGGTCGGGCGGGTCGTCAAGATGATCGATCCTGAAGTGACGGACTCCAACCTGCGCACCGCACTGCGCGATATACGGAAACCGCCCCAGAAATAAAGAGCGGTTTCCGTGTAATTCTCTTGATGCGCACGGGCGTGCGTGCGCTGTATATGGGAGTTCCTCGCGAGTAGATCTGAGGAACGACCATGACTTCGAACAGTCAAGAGGGGCCGGCCAAAAAGGCGCCGCATCTGACGCGCCGGGCTTACTCGGTGCCGGAGTTCTGCGAGTGCTACCGCATCAGCATTCGCGGGGCCTATGAAGAAATCGCCGCTGGCCGGCTGAAGATCAGGAAGCTTGGCCGCCGCACGCTGATTGCGACCGAAGACGCCGAGGCGTGGTTCGCCTCGCTTGCCAGCCCTCAGGCCGCATGATCCGATGGCCGGAAATGCCAACGGCCGGGCTGGCGACCCGGCCGAGGCGGCGATCCTTTGCAAGACGGATGCCGCACCTGATAGCACGCGCTATCGTCCGCCGCAACTGATCTTCCTGAAGCGACGCGGGGCGCTCGCGATCGCGAAGCAAGACGCCGAAACCTAACGGCGGCTCCGGGGGATGGTCGAGGCCCTCTTGAACCCGAGGCGGGCATGACCGCGCCGGCCCTCGCCGAGCCTCGGGCGTTCGCCAGTCCGCTCTATGACGAAGATGCCGAGCCCGAGGTCATCGGCGTCCTGCTCAACCAGCCCAGCGAGGTGCTGCCGCGCATCAGCTTCCTCGAGCCCGCAGACTTCCGGCATAAATTCTTCGAGTGCGTTCTGATACATGCACGCCACATCTTTGAACGCGGCGAGCTTCCGACCAGCAAGGCGCTCTATCACCGGCTTCGTTCCGACGATCTGCAGCTAGGCCTGTCGCCTGAGCAGATCGGTCAGGATCTCGACCGGCTCTCGTATGCATACAGTGCGAGCCTGCCAGAAGATGCCGAGCGCGCTGCCCGGAGCGTGGCCAACCTGGGCCGGCGGCGGCGCTTCGTCGAGCAGGCTCGAGAAGCGATCTACCGGGCCGAGCTCGAGCCGGATACGGCCCCCAGGGGACGCCAGCTTTTCAGCGCATCCGGCACCGAAGTTCGGTCAATTCTCGGGAGTACGACGCCAGGTGCCCGCGCTCGATTTTGATGGTCCCGAAACGGTACTATCCGCGCGAGCGCTGGTCAGCGGGTCCGAGGCGCTGGCGGAACGATAGAGAATGATGATCGACAGAAGACGCGCGCCACCGCCCGAGCAGGACGCCGAGCGCGCCGCCCAGCGTATTGGCGATCACGTCGTCGATCGAGGGCGATCGGACCGGAATGAATAACTGCAGCGTCTCGAAGCTGACGCTGATGGCGGCGAGGAGAACGATGGCGCGCCAAGCTCTGCGCCCGGCCCGTCGACCGAGCCAGGTTCCGAACAACACACCGAGCGGTATGAACAAAAAGACGTTTGCGATCATATCCCTAGGGTTGATCTGCTGAAAGGGGATCAGCCGCGGCGTCGACCGGAGTAGCCAGAAATTCTCCGGCGTCTCCAGCTCGGGCGACCTCGCGTATTCGACTTTGGTATCGCCGGCACGCACCACCGCACGGCGAATCTCTCCGAGCCAGGGGCGATCGTACGTCAACTCGTTACCGAGGGCGAAGGAATAGGACGGCTCCCAGTTCTCGAACGGATCCGCCGGCAGACGCTGGCGCGCGGCGACTCGGCCATCCACGGAAAGCTCGAGCTGGCCCGGCTCCACACGTAGTCCGACGGTGAGCCATCGCGTCGATCGAAAGACGTTGGGGATCCTGGCGACCGGAGCATCGTCGACGGTCCCGTTGAGATCACTCGCCGGCGTTCGCAGGCGAAGAATCAGGTCGGCTCCTTGCTGTCCGATGGTTAGGTCGCGGTGGCTGGTGTCGAGCGACAGCGTCATTATGCGTGCCGGCCCGGTCTGCTCCAGGGCCAAAGGGCGCAACTCGAGGTGCACCTGCAGCTCCTTTGTGCGCATGGCCGCAGCGACCCATTCCGGTGGTGCATACGTGCGCATGATCCCGGGTTCGGCAAATCGGATGCCGCCCTCGGGCAGGGGCTCGACTTTGTTCTCGACGTATTCCGGCGGCTTCCAGTCGAAAGGCCAGAGCAGTACCGCGGCGTAGGCCAGCAAGGCCGTCGCGGTCGCCAAGGCCAGCCACGCCCGACGGCTCGGCCTGGTGAATCGGGCAAAACCGGGAATCACGCCTTGAGCCAAATCTGCCAGCCGACGCTCGGTTGCATGGGGTTCAATGCGAAGTCTCACATGCCCGCATGGGCTGGTCGCAGATCGCGCGGGTGAGCATAGGGAGAACACGGCCGGACCCCGGGAGATGTTCCATGATCGCCCAAACGCCCCGGGGCTCACCACCCGATGGAGCGCCGGACGGCGCTTCTCGGTTCGGGATTGTCAGGCGACTGGCGTCCTCGATAATCGTCCGCCACGGCAGCGGTCCGGATGCCGACGGGATCGAAACGATGTCACTGCGCCGACTCTTAAGCCGACGATGACGCTCGAGGCTTGCCTTGCCCTGCTGATTGCCCCCTTCGTCGGCAGCTTTCTCGGCGTGCTGATCGAGCGGCTGCCGGCCGGCCGGCCGGTCCTGCTCGGCCGCTCCGCCTGCGACCATTGCGGCCGGACGCTGGCGGTGCGCGATCTCGTCCCGCTCGTGAGCTATCTGGCGCGGCGCGGCCGCTGCGCCTGCGGCGAGGCCAGGCTCAGCGCGTTCTATCCCGCGATCGAGCTGGCGGCGCTCGGCGTCGCCATGTCCGCAGTCGCCGTGCTGAGCGGCTGGCTGCTCTGGGCGAGTCTCGGGCTCGGCTGGGCCCTGCTCGCGCTGGCGGCGATCGATCTGCGCCATCTCGTGCTGCCCGACATTCTCTGCCTGCCGCTGATCCCGGCCGGGCTCGCGATCGCCTGGGCGCTGGATCCCGCGCTCCTGCCCGACCACGCGCTCGGCGCCATCCTCGGCTTCGCCGCCTTCGTCGCCATCGCCTTCGTCTATCGCCGGCTCCGCGGCCGGGAGGGCCTCGGCATGGGCGATGCCAAGCTCCTGGCGGCAGCCGGCGCCTGGCTCGGCTGGCGGGCGCTGCCGAGCGTCGTCCTGATCGCCGCCGTGGTCGGGCTCGCCCTTGCCTTGGCGGGCGCTCTTGCCGGGGGTAAGCTCGCCTGGACCAGCAGGATCGCCTTCGGGCCCCCTCTGGCGCTCGGGTTCTGGCTGGTCTGGCTGTTCGGGCCTCTCATCCTGGGTTGAGCTGACGCGGATCGATGGAGACGAGAGAGCTTCCTGTCCTGAACGACGACGCGGCCGCGGTTGATGACGAGCTCGGGCGGCTCCTGGTCGAGCGCGGCCGGCTGGACAATGCCGGGCTCGGCCGCGCCCAGAGGGTGCGCGAGGCGAGCCACGATCGGCTGCATGCGCTCCTGCCCAAGCTCGGCCTGGTGTCCGAGCGAGACGTCGCGGAGGCGCTCGCTCAGCTGCTCGATCTGCCGCTCGCCAGCGAGGCCGATTATCCGGACCTGCCGCTGCACGGCGACCGGGTCAGCGTAAATTTCCTCAAGGAGGCGCGCATCCTGCCGCTGGCCGATACCGCCGACGGTCTGACCGTGGCAATGGCCGATCCGCTCGACCGCTACACCATCGGCGCCATGCAGCTGTTCGCGGGCAAGCCGGTGCTGCCCTGGGTCGGCGTGCCGGCCGACATCGAGGCGGCGCTCGAGCGCATGTTCGGGCGCAGCGGCACGATCGGCGAGATCGTCCACTCGGCCGGTGACCAGGGCGAGATCGGCGCCGAGGACGACGTCCAGCGGCTGCGGGATCTGGCGAGCGAGGCGCCGGTCGTGCGGATCGTCAACCGCCTGATATCCAAGGCGGTGGAGTCCCGGGCCTCGGACATCCACATCGAGCCGCTCGAGCAGAACCTGCGCGTGCGCTACCGCGTGGATGGCGTCCTACGCGAGGTCGAGACGCCGCCGGTGCAGCTGCGCGCCGCGATGATCTCGCGCATCAAGATCATGGCGCGGCTCAACATCGCCGAGCGCCGGCTGCCCCAGGACGGCCGCATCAAGCTCGCCGTGCGCGGCAAGGACATCGACCTGCGCGTCGCCACCATACCGACCATGTACGGCGAGGCGGTCGTGCTGCGCATCCTGGACCGCGGCAGCGTGGCGCTCGACTTCACCCCGCTCGGCTTCGAGGGCAGGGCGCTGTCGAACTACCGCGAGGCGCTCGTGCGGCCCAACGGCATCATCCTGGTCACCGGGCCGACCGGCAGCGGCAAGACCACGACCCTCTACACCTCCCTGATCGAGCTCAACACGCCCGACCGCAAGGTCCTCGCGGTCGAGGACCCGATCGAGTACCAGCTCGACGGCGTCAACCAGGTCCAGATCAAGCCGCAGATCGGCCTGTCCTTCGCCCATGTGCTGCGCTCGATGCTGCGCCACGATCCGGACGTGATCATGGTCGGCGAGATCCGCGACCTGGAGACCGCCCAGATCGCGATTCAGGCGGCGCTCACCGGGCATCTCGTGCTGTCCACCCTGCACACCAACAATGCCGCGAGCACGCTGACCCGGCTGCTCGACATGGGCGTCGAGGACTATCTGATGACCTCGACGCTGAACGCCATCGTCGCCCAGCGGCTGGTGCGCCGGCTCTGCCGGGACTGCTTCGAGCCATACAGGCCGCTGCCCGAGATGCTCGAGCAGCTCGGCCTCGAAGGTCGCGAGGACATCACGTTCTGGCGCCCGGTCGGCTGCCCCCGCTGCAACGACACCGGCTATTACGGCCGCATCAGCATCAACGAGGTGCTGGTCATGTCGGACCCGATCCGCAAGCAGATCCTGCATCATGCCGAGGCGACCGAGCTGCAGCGGGTCGCGCTCGGCGCCGGCATGCGCCCGATGTTCCAGGACGGCATTGAGAAAGCGGCCGCCGGCGTCACCACCATCGAGGAGGTCTTGCGGGTCACCCGCGAGGTCGAATGATGCCCCGCTTTCGCTTCCGCGCGGTGAGCGGCACGGGCGAGCTCGTCCATGGCGAGGTGGAGGCGCAGAGCCAGACCGCCGCGGTCGAGCAGCTGCGCGGCCAGGGCCACCTGCCGCTCGCCGCCGAGCCGATCGGAGTCGGCGGCGGCGCGGGCGCCCGCTCGAGCCTTCAGGAATGGCTGCGCCAGCCCCTGTTCGGCGGCCGCGTGCGACGGCGCGAGGTCGCGATCATCACCCGGGAGCTGGCGACCCTGCTCGACGCCGGCCTGACCGTCGACCAGTCGCTGCGCCTCCTGGTCGACCTCGCCGAGAGCGAGCCGATGCGCCGCCTGCTCGGCGATCTTCTGCAGCGGGTCCAGGGCGGCAGCACGCTCGCCGATGCGCTCGGCCAGCACGAGGAGGTGTTCTCGCGCGCCTATGTCAGCATGGTCCGCGCGGGCGAGGCGGGCGGCGCCCTGAACGACGTCTTCGGCCGCCTCGCTCAGTATCTCGACCAGGCCGAGGTGCTCGCCGAGCAGGTGCGCTCGGCCCTGGTCTACCCGATCGTGCTGCTCGTCATGGCGGGGTTGTCGATCGTGGTCCTTCTGACCGTCGTGGTGCCGCAGTTCACGCCCCTGTTCGAGAGCGCCGGAGCGGAGCTGCCCCTTCTGACCCGGGTGGTGATCGGGACGGGGGAGGCGGCCCAGCGTTACTGGTGGCTGATGCTGATCGGGCTCGCGGCGCTGATCTGGCTGATCCGCCGGCAGTTCCAGCAGCCCGAGAGCCGCGCCCGGATCGACCGCTGGCTGCTCCGGCTGCCGTTGGTCGGCCCACTTCTGGCCAAGATCGACACCGCACGCCTGGCACGCACGCTCGGCACCCTGCTCGCCAACGGCGTGCCGCTTCTGAATGCGCTCTCGATCGCCCGCGAGACGCTCGCCAACGCGGTTCTGCGCGAGGCGCTGAGCGAGACCGCGACCGCGGTCAAGGAAGGCAGGGGCCTGGCCGAGCCGCTGGCCCGGTCCGGCCCGTTCCCGCAGCTCGCGATCCATCTGCTCTCGGTCGGGGAGAAGTCCGGCCATCTCGAGCAGATGCTCCTCAAGATCGCCGAGATCTTCGATCGCGAGGTGCGCAGCACCATCGAGCGGCTGATGACCCTGATGGTGCCGGCGCTGACAATCACGCTCGGCCTGATCATCGCCGCGATCATCGGCGCGGTGCTCGCGGCCATCCTTTCGGCCTACCAGCTGCCATTCTGAGCTGGCCCGGACGGGCCGCGATGGCCGCATGGAGCGTGGCCAAAGCCCGCGCCGCGGCTATAATATTGAGGCTCGATGTCCCCGCGAGGAGATACTCATGGGGGTGGCTTTGGCGATCCCGTCGCTATCGGGGCGAGCGATGTCCTGGGGCGCGGCTCTGGCTCTGGCGCTGCTGCTGCCCGGCCACGCCGGCGCGCAGGAGGCGGGCTGCCTGGTGATCCTGCACAACAACGACGGCGAGTCGCAGCTCCTGGACGCCGGCCGCGGGCTCGAGGACTTCGGCGGCGCCGCGCGCTTCGTCACCCTGGTGCGGCAGGAGCGATCACGGGCCGAGGCCGACGGCTGCGCGGTGCTCACGCTCAGCTCCGGAGACAACTTCCTGCCGGGCCCGGAGTTCACCGCGAGCCTCGAGAAGGGCGTGCCGTTCCACGACAGCCTGGTCATATCCGCGATCGATTATGACGCGCTGGCGATCGGCAATCACGAGTTCGATTTCGGCCCCGATGTGCTCGCCGACCTGATCGAAGGCACCGACGACGACGTCTTCCTGTCGGCCAATCTGGACGTCAGTGGCGAGCCGGAGCTGCAGGCGCTCGCGGACCAGGGCCGGATCGCCAGTCATCGGGTGATCGACACGTCAATCGGAAGGATCGGCGTCATCGGCGCCACGACCGACCGGCTCTCGTTCATCTCGAGCCCTCGCAACGTCGAGGTCAAAGAAGTGCGCGCCGCGGTCCAGGCCGAGGTCGACGCCCTGGTGACCGACGGCATCGATAAGTTCGTGCTGATTAGCCACCTGCAGAGCGCCGGGGAGGACATCGAGCTCCTTAAATCGCTGCGCGGCATCGACGTCGCGATCGCCGGCGGCGGCGACGAGCTGCTCGCCAACCCGGGCGACCGGCTGGTCCCGGAGGATCAGGAGATCTTCGGCTCCTACCCCCTGGCCGCCGAGGACGCCGAGGGCAGGGACGTCCCGGTGGTCACGACGGCCGGCAGCTACAAATATCTCGGCAGGCTGATCGTCCGGTTCGACGGCGAGGGTAAGCTGGTCGAGGCCGAGGGCGCCCCGATCCGGGTCGCGGGCGGCGATCAACCGGACGCGGTCGAGCCGGATCCTGAGGTCGAGCGGCTGGTCTCCGAGCCCGTGCGGGCATTCGTCGGCGAGCTCGCCAAGGACGTGCTGGGCACCTCCGAGGTCGCGCTCGAGGGCCGGCGCAGC
>Ga0299907_10000810_pt1 | contig 16409 bp, 15 predicted proteins | sample RVTome_16_FD_198680 | JGI IMG/M metagenome (GOLD analysis project Ga0299907, IMG submission 198680) | Soil microbial communities from uranium-contaminated site in the Upper Colorado River Basin, Wyoming, United States - RVT152D67 (version 2) ...
CCGCGGTGACCGCTACCAGACCGGCAAGCAGAGTGCGTCCCTTGAACGACATCCAGAGCACAGGTATCGCCATCAGAAGAACCGTCGGCGCCCATTGAGGCACGAGCAGGGCGACCACGAACACGACAGCGGCCGCGACCACCCAGGGACGCGACACCCGGGGTGGCAACGCCGGATGCTCGAGGGTCAAGGGATGGCGACTAGATCCCGGATCGATGACAGCTTGGCCTCACCGATGCCGGGTACCTCGAGCAGGTCTTCTACTTCTTGAAATGGCCCGTTTGCCTCACGATGGGCCACGATGCGCCCAGCCAGGACCGGGCCTACGCCGGGCAGCGATTCAAGGGCTGTCGCATCGGCACGGTTGACGGGGATGAGGCCGGTGTCGGGTTGCCCCCCGGCGAAGGAGATGACCTCACCCGGGCCCGGGACCTGGACGTGGTCTCCGCCGGCGATGGGCGCAGCCAGATTGATCGCGTCTAGGACGGCTCCGTCTAAGGCGCCACCGGCGGCCGCCACGGCATCGGCGACGATCGCGCCTTCGAGGACCTCGACCACTCCGGGTGTGGTCACCCAGCCGGACACGTAGACGACCAGTGTGACTGGTGCAGCCGGCTGGTCCGGGACGACGGTCGCATCGACCGGGGGCGACGGGGACGGTCCTGCCGACCTGCCGAGACCCGCCCCGATCAACACGGCGACCAGGGCAAGACCGATAGCCATTGCCTGTGACCGAGCCATCCCACCCCCAACTGAAACCCCGCAACCCGATACCTACCGGGGGGCGCCGCTGTCGGGAAGAGGGTCGTTAGTGTCCGAACATGCTCGAGCTAGCGCCCTATCTGGTGGTTCCCGGAGAGGACGCCGGGCTCGAAACGCGTGACCCTCGATCAAAGAGTGGCTACAAGGGTGGCAAGGTCGAAGGGAAAGCAGCACTCCCACGCCTCAACACCACCCTCGCCGAGCTGCAGATGCGTCTGTGGGCGGAGTCGAAGCAAAAGCTGCTGGTCGTGCTCCAGGCCATGGACACCGGCGGCAAGGACAGCACGATCCGCCACGTGTTCTCGGGCGTGAACCCTCAGGGGGTTCGGGTCTGGAGCTTCGGTGTTCCCAGCCAGGCCGAGCTGAGTCACGATTACCTTTGGAGAGTTCACAGGCGCATGCCGGCGAACGGGTTGATCACGATCTTCAACCGGTCTCACTACGAGGACGTTCTGGTGGTCCGGGTCAACAACCTGGTGCCGGAGGATGTCTGGCAGCGACGGTACGACCACATCACTCAATTCGAGCGAATGCTCACCGACGAGGGCACCACCATCGTCAAGCTGTTCCTCCACATCTCCGAGGGCGAGCAACGCCAGCGGCTTCAGTCCCGGCTCGACGAACCTGAGAAAAGATGGAAGTTCTCAGTCGAGGACCTGGAGGCGCGCAAGCTCTGGGATCGGTACATGCAGGCCTACGAAGATGCCCTGACCCGAACCTCAACCGCATACGCACCCTGGTATGTCGTGCCGGCCGACCGCAAGTGGTATCGCAACCTGGTGGTCTCCAGCATCCTGATCGACACGTTGCAGAAGATGGATCCCCGATTCCCGCCGCCTTCGAGCGAACTGAGCGGAGTCACTGTCGTCTGATCACGCCATGTCGGCGAGTCTTCGCGCTTCGACCTCCAGCTCGATGCCGAGATACGCCTCACGATGGCTCAGACCACTCCACCGCCCTCTCAGGTACCCACCCAGGTACCTCCACAGGAAACCGAGCACGCCCAGCTCGCCCCACTGTTGCACGTGAACCAGCTCGTGGACGAGCAGGGACCTCGAACCAACCATCGTCCCCCCGAGGACCGGAGGATCCACGAAGATTGTCTTGCGCACGGTCATTGCCCGGATGCCCTCACCCCAGATTCGCCTCAATACACGGGGGGCGGGCACAACCCGCACCGACTCCGGCTGGACCGGGTGGACGAGCAACCGGAGACGAAGCGAATCCCACTCTCGGTCCGCCAGAAGATCGGCCGCGTTCACCCCACTACGAAGTTGATCACGTTCGGAGGGCGCGCGATCACCTTGCTCACCGAAGCACCGTTGATCCACCCTTGGACCTTCTCCAGGCTCAGAGCCAACTCCTCGGCGTCCTCCGGTGAGATGTCGGATGGGACTTCGACCCGGTCGCGCACCTTACCGTTGACCTGAACCACCATGGTGACCGTGGCCTCGGTGACCAAATCCTCGTCCCAGGTTGGCCACGGCTCGCGGGCGAGCATTCCTTGGTAATCGCGGAGCTCCCAGAGCTCGTGGCTGATGTGGGGAGCAGCCGGAGCGAGCATCAGAATCATCGTCTTGTAAGCCTCGTCGAACGCCTCCTCGCGGGGCTCGCCGGATAGGTATGTCTGGAACTCGTTGGCCAGGGCCATGAGCGACGACACGATCGTGTTGAAATGGAAACGGTCGATGTCCTCGGTCACCTTCTTCACCGTACGGTGCGTCTCGGCGATCAACTCCGCATCGGCTTGGTTTGGTGGCCTCTCGGCGAATCCGTGGCTCTCGGTTCCCATCTTCCAGACTCGATCCAGGAATCTCTTGGTCCCCGGCACCCCGGAGTCATTCCATACCGCGTCGTCGGTCGGAGGGCCGACAAACAATTCGAACAGACGTAGGGCATCGGCGCCATACCCTTCGTAATACCGGTCGGGAGGGACGACATTGCCTTTCGACTTGGACATCTTGGCCCCGTCTTTGACCAGCATCCCTTGGGTGAACATCCGCATGAAAGGCTCGGTGACCGGGCTGAGACCGATGTCGTGGAGAAACTTGGTAATGAACCGGGCATAGAGCAGATGGAGGATGGCATGCTCGACTCCCCCGATGTACTGGTCGAGCGGCATCCAGTAGTCCGCCTTGTCGGGGTCGAAGATCGCCTCGCTGTTGTCGGGGTCGGTGTACCTGAAGAAGTACCAGGACGAATCGACGAAGGTGTCCATGGTGTCGGTCTCCCGACGCGCCGCTCCGCCACAGCGGGGGCAGACCGTGTTGACGAAGTCGTCGACCGCGGCCAGGGGCGATTGGCCACGCGGTGAGTAGTCCTCCACTTCCGGCAACTCCACCGGTAGCTGATCACGAGGCACCGGGACCAAGCCACACTCGGGGCAATCGATCATCGGGATGGGACACCCCCAGTAACGCTGTCGGGATATCAGCCAATCGCGGAGTCGGTACTGGATTGCCCGATCCCCGATGTTCTGCTCCTCGAACCAGGCGATGATTCGCTCCTTGGCTGCCAGTTGATCGAGACCGTCGAGGAAGCCCGAGTTGATGGTGACCCCATCACCGAGGTACGCCTGCCCGTCCCAGTCGGCTGGGGGTTGCACGGTGCGGACGATGTCGAGCCCGTATTTGGTGGCGAAATCCCAGTCTCTCTGGTCCTGTCCGGGGACGGCCATGATGGCTCCGGTCCCGTACCCCATGAGCACATAGTCGGCGATGTAGATCGGGACCGGTTTCCCGTTGACCGGGTTGACCGCGAACCTGCCGGTGAACACACCGGTCTTGTCACCCTCGGCCATCCGCTCGATCTCGGTCTCCCGGGAGGCGCGTGCGATGTACTCGTTTGCCGCCTGCTCGTGCTCGGTCCCGGCGATCAGCTTCTTCACCAAGGGGTGTTCAGGGGCAAGGACGCAGAAGGTCATGCCGAAAATCGTGTCGGGTCGAGTACTGAACACCGCGAAGGACTCATCCATCCCCTCGACCTCGATACCGAACCGGGCCCCTTCGGAGCGTCCGATCCAGTTCCGCTGCATGGTGCGAACGCGGTCCGGCCAATCGTCCAGCCCGTCCAGGTCATCGAGCAGCCGATCGGCGTATTCGGTGATCCTGAAGAACCATTGGGCCAGGTTTCGCTTCTCCACCAACGTGCCGCACCGCTCACATGCCCCGTCAACTACCTGCTCGTTGGCCAGCACAGTCTGATCTTTGGGGCACCAGTTGACCGGCGACGTCGCCTTGTAAGCCAGACCCCGGTCGAACAGCTCGAGAAATAGCCACTGATCCCAGCGGTAGAAGGCGGGGTCGTGACTGGCCAGTTCCCGACTCCAGTCGAACGCCGCACCCAGTTTCCGGAAGTGCTGTTTCATCCTGGCGATCTGGTTCTCAACACTGATCTTGGGGTGGATCCCGGTTTCGATCGCCAGATTCTCGGCGGGGAGCCCGAAACTGTCCCAGCCCATCGGGCTCAGGACGTTGAAGCCCTGCATCATCTTGTAGCGAGTGATCAGGTCGATGTAGGTGTAGTTGCGCACGTGACCGATGTGCAGCTCTCCCGACGGGTAGGGATACATCGCCACGTTGTAGAACTTGGGTCGGGAGGGGTCGACATGGGTGTGAAAGACCCCTTCGGCCTCCCAACGATCCTGCCACTTGGCCTCTATCGCCTTGTGATCGTATGCCATTGGCCTTCAGGGTATAACGACCGAAGGTGGTGCGCGTCGCTGCTGATCGGCCGATCTTCGAGTCCCGCGATCGAGGCGGGGACGCGCCAAATCACTCGAGCGACGGTGACATGTAGTGGTCGCTTCGAACCATTCACTTAGGCGAAGCGCATCTGATCCAAAACCGGTAGCGTGGAGCACTCGCCGGCGGTTTGCGTCGGCGACAACCCAACAAGGGAGGACAATGAATATGAAAAGAGTGCGCTGGTTGGCGCTCGCCGCGGTATTCGCACTTGTCATCGCAGCCTGTGGAGAAGGTGAAGGTGGCGAGACGACGACTACCGCCGGCGGTGGTGAGACCACGACAGCGGGTGGGGCCACGACCACAACGGTCGAGCCCGGATCGTCGTTCGAAGGTCTCGCCCTCGACTCGGGAGGCTGCGACTACGACGGCAAGATCGCCTCGATCGAGGCCACAGCCGAGACCGAGGTCGTGTTCACCCTTTGCTCGGAGGATCCGGCGTTCCTGGCGAAACTGGCGTTCATCCCGTTCGCCGTCCAGCCCGCCGAGCACTTCGAAGCAACGGAAGGGTCGCCATTGGAGAACCCGATCGGGACCGGCCCGTTCGTGCTCGAGGAGTGGAGCCGTGGCTCCGAGATCGTGTACAGCACCAACCAGGATTACTGGGGTGAGGTACCGGCCTTCGACACCCTCGTGTTCCGCTGGAGAGACTCCAGCACGGCACGGATCACCGAGCTCACCTCGGGCAACGCCGACTTCATAACCAACCTGGCAGCGAGCGACTACGCCACTATCGAAGGTGATGCAAACCTGCAGTTGCTCGTCGACGAGAACCCCAATGTGTTCTACGTCGGGTTCAACAACCTGTTCCCACCGTTCGACGACGTCCGGGTGAGACAGGCCATAGCCATGGGTGTGGACCGGCAGCGAATCATCGACACCTTCTACCCCGACGGGTCGGCGGTGGCTGACTTCTTCACGCCTTGCATCATCGAGAACGCCTGTGAAGGCGAGCCCTTCTACGAGTTCGACCCCGAGGGAGCGCGAGCGCTTCTAGCCGAGGCCGGGTTCCCAGACGGGTTCGAGACCACGATCAAACTCCGTGATGTATTCCGTGTGTATCTCCCCGAGCCGGTCGCGGTTGCCGAGGACATTCGCGCCCAGCTGTCCGAGAACCTCGGAATCGAAGCTGAGGTCATCGTGATGGAATCAGGTGCTTTCATCGAGGAGAACGCCTCGGGACAGCAGGAAGGAATCCACCTTCTGGGTTGGGGTGCGGACTACCCGCACGTGACCAACTTCCTCGACTTCCACTTCGGCGGCGGCAATCCCCAGTACGGAGAGATGAGCCCCGACATAATTGACACTCTGGCCGAGGGAGCGCGCACGGTCGATCCGGCTGCGGCGCAGCCCATTTACGAGCAGGCGAACAACCTGATTCGTGAGTTCGTGCCGATGTTCCCGGTTGCGTGGGGTGCGGCGGCAGACGCTGCTCTCACCACGGTCGAGAACGCCGCGGTGGCACCCGTAGGTGCGCCGCAGTTCGCCACCATGAACCCCGGTGACGCCGACTTCGTGTTCGTCCAGAACGCGGAGCCCATCTCGCTGTTCTGCGCAGATGAGACCGACGGTGAGTCGCTCTCGGCGTGTGAGCAGGTGCTGGAAGGGCTCTACGGCTATGGGCCCAACGGCGAAGTCATACCCAAGCTGGCGACAGAGTGTGCGCCGGACGATACGGGCCTGGTTTGGACCTGTGCCCTGCGTGAGGGTGTCACCTTCCACGACGGCTCGACCTTCGACGCCAACGACGTGGTGACCTCATGGTCGGTCGGGCTCGACGCCTCCCACCCACTCCATGTGGGCAACACGGGAGCTTTCGAGTACTTCTCGTACCTGTGGGGCGCCCTGATCAACGCCGAATGACCCTCTGAGCATTCAGAGACGAACCAGGGGGAGGCGCTTCGGCGCCTCCCCCTGTTCTACGCTCACAAATCGAACATGATCGGATACATCCTCCGCCGCCTCCTCGTCGCGATCCCGGTGCTGATCGGCGTCGTGGTGGTGGTGTTCCTTCTCCTCAGGCTGGTGCCGGGCGAACCGTGTACCGCCATCCTGGGAGAGAGGGCATCTCCTGAGGCGTGTGAGCGGTTCAACGAAGCGAACGGGCTCAACGAGCCGATACACGTCCAGCTAGCGATCTACGCCGGCGACGCTCTGACCGGGGACTTTGGCGAGTCAATCCGTTTCTCCCGGCCGGTGAGTCGAATAATCGTCGAACGCCTCCCGGTGACACTCGAGCTCACCGTCGCCGCCCTTTCAGCAGCGATCCTGGTGGGGATCCCCCTGGGTATCGCCGCCGCCCGGAGGCACAACACCGGTGTCGACGTAGCAGCGATGGCATTCGCCAATATCGGAGTGTCAATGCCCATCTTCTGGCTTGGGCTCTTGTTGGCATACCTCTTCGCCGTGATCCTCTTGGGGACACCCTTGGCCCTGCCACCGAGCGGAACACTCGGCCCGGGAAGCCGGCCGATGGCCTTCTACGACGTATGGGGCATAGAGCTGTCCGAAGGGTTGTTGGCAACTGGGGCAGAGTTCGTCTCCAACATGACGATCATCAATGCCTTGATCAGCGCACAATGGGCGATTCTCTGGGATGGGGCGAAGCACCTGATCCTCCCCGCTATCACCCTGGCCACCATCCCCATAGCAATCATCGCCCGGATGACTAGATCGTCGCTTCTCGATGTACTGGGACGCGACTACATCAGGACCGCCAGGGCCAAGGGAGCAATGGAACGCCGGGTCATCAGACGTCACGCCTTGCGCAACGCGATGCTCCCAGTGGTGACGATCGTCGGACTTCAGTTGGGTGGTCTTCTCGGTGGTGCCGTTCTCACCGAGACCGTCTTCGGTCTGGCCGGAGTGGGCACCGCACTGTTCGAAGCCATCACGGCCCGGGACTTCCCCATCATCCAGGGTTTCACCGTGGTCATCGCGACCACCTATGTGCTCGTGAATCTCCTGGTCGACATCTCATATGGTTATCTCGATCCGAGAGTGAGGTTGGATTGACACTGCGACCCGATATCAGCGTGCCTGATCCCGAGGCACTGCTCGAGCAGCCCGGCTCGATGTGGAGGATCACGCTGCGCCGATTCCTGCACAGAAAAGTGGGGATCGCCGGGCTGATCCTGGTGACTTTCATGATCCTGGTCGCCGCCTTCGCTCCTCTGATCGCGCCATACGACTTCCAGGAGAACTTCATCGGCCAACCTGGTGCAGAGAGATGGTTGCCGCCCTGCGTCAACTTCCTCGGATGCGAGGACACCCAGCACCTGATGGGTCTCGATGGAAATGTCCGGGATTTCTTCAGCCGTGTCGTCTTCGCGGCTCGGGTCAGTCTTCCGCTTGGATTCACCACGGTTCTCGTCGCGATCGTCATCGGCACAGTCGTCGGGGCGATCGCTGGATACTTCGGAGGATGGACCGACAACATCCTCATGCGGATCATGGACGTGGTCCTCGGGTTCCCATCGTTGATCCTTGCCATCGCGATCGTCTTCGTTCTCGGGCCCGGCATCAGAAACACCCTGCTGGCCATCGCCATCGTCACCATCCCCCAATACGCAAGGGTGATGCGGGCGTCGGTACTCTCTATCAAGGAGGTGGACTATGTCTCCGCTTCTCGCGCTCTCGGCGCGTCCTCGTGGCGTGTCCTGACTACCAGAGTCGTCCCCAATGCCCTCACTCCTCTCGTGGTGTTGGGAACGCTCGGGGTAGCCACCGTGATCCTCGAGGCGGCCGCACTCGGGTTTCTCGGCCTAGGCGCTCAGCCGCCGACGCCGGAGTGGGGTGCGATGCTGGCTGCGGAGCGTGCCCGGATCTTCACCGCCCCGCATCTCATGGTCTTCCCCGGTCTGGCGATAATGATCACGGTGCTCGGATTCAACCTGATGGGTGACGGTCTCCGCGACGCCCTCGATCCCACCCTGAACCGATGAGCGCAGCCCGACCTCTACCCGAGAGCCCGATCGACTTCGACGCGCCGTTGCCGGTTCCGGCCGGGGAGCGTCTGCTCGAAGTGAATGACCTCAGGACCCACTTCGACACCCGGGATGGGCTGGTGAAGGCTGTGGACGGGACCGACTTCTACGTGAACCGGGGAGAAGTCCTTGGTCTCGTTGGCGAATCCGGGTGTGGCAAGTCGGTGACGGCGCTTTCGATCATGGGTCTCGTCCCCCACCCCGGAGAAGTCGTTGCCGGGGAGATTCTCTTCGGTGGAAGAGACATCGCCAAGATGAAGCTCAACGAGTTGCGACGGCTTCGCGGCGAGCACATCTCGATGATCTTCCAGCAGCCGAGCTCCGCCCTCAATCCGGTGTACCGGGCAGGGGTCCAAATCCAGGAAGTGTTCGAGCTTCATCGGGATTGGACCAGCGAGGTCGAGGAAGAAAAGGTTGTCGAGATGCTGGCCAAAGTGGGCATACCCGACCCGAGGCGGCGGGCCGAGGCATATCCCCACGAGCTCTCGGGGGGCATGGCCCAACGAATCATGATCGCCATGGCCTTGGCTTGCGCGCCGGAGCTCCTGATCGCCGACGAGCCGACCACCGCCCTCGACGTCACCATCCAGGCACAGATCCTGGACCTGATACGTGACCTCCAGCAGACCTCGAACACCGCGGTCATCCTCATCACTCACGACCTCGGCATAGTGGCCGAGATGGCCGATCGAGTGGCGGTGATGTACGCCGGCGAGATAGTGGAGGAGACAGACGTCCGCACCCTGTTCAAGAACCCGCTCCATCCTTACACCAGGGGTTTGATCGGTTCGATCCCGGTGCTTGGCTCACGGCGGGACCGTCTCGAGGTGATACCGGGCGTGGTGCCTTCGATGATCGACCTCCCCCAGGGTTGTCGCTTCGCGTCGCGATGCGTTCCCCGGGTGGAGAATCAACTCCAGATCTGCACCGAGCAGGACCCGGATCTACGTGAGGTCGACCAGGACCATCACGTCCGATGTTGGCTCTACTTCGGGCCGGAGAAGGTTGTGGACGTCGATGGCTGAGACTCTCGTCCAGCTCCGAGACCTGGTCAAAGAGTTCCCGGTCCGCGGTGGCGTGTTGCAACGGCAATTGGCGACGGTCCGAGCCGTTTCCGGGGTTGACCTGGACATCTACAAGGGAGAGACGGTGGGTCTCGTCGGCGAGTCCGGATGTGGGAAGACGACTTTGGGGAGACTGCTGACCCGGCTTCTCGAGCCGACCAGCGGAACGATCAGCTTCGACGGCGTCGACATCACCCACCTCTCCGGCAAGGACCTCAAGCCGTTCCGTAGGCGTGTCCAGATCATCTTCCAGGATCCTTACGGATCCCTGGACCCCCGGTCCCAGGTAGGCCCGGTGATCTCCGAAGGGCTACGTCTTCACGGCATTGGCGACAAGGACGAGCGGCAGGAGAGGGTCAAAGAGATGCTGGAGCTCGTCGGGCTCCGCGCGGCACATGCCAACCGGTATCCACACGAGTTCTCTGGCGGTCAGCGACAGAGGATCGGCATCGCACGTGCCCTGATACTGGGACCAGACTTCGTGGTCGCCGACGAGCCGGTGTCGGCCCTCGACGTGTCGGTGCAGGCACAGGTCCTCAACCTGCTCAAAGAGCTTCAGTCGGAGTTGAAATTGACCCTCTTGTTCGTGGCGCACAACCTCGCTGTGGTCGAGCACATCTCCGACCGGGTAGCGGTCATGTACCTGGGCCGGATCGTCGAAGCCACCGACCGAGACACCCTCTACCGCCAGCCACTCCATCCCTACACCGAGGCCCTCCTCTCGGCGATCCCGATCGCAGACCCCGACCGTCCCCGCAATCGACGCTTGCTCCAAGGTGAGATCCCTTCGCCGCTCAATCCACCGACCGGCTGCCACTTTCATCCCAGGTGCCCGATCGCTGAGCCGGGGCTATGCGATGTCGAGGATCCACCGCTGATGGATTCACCACAAGGTGCCCACCACCGGGCTGCGTGCTGGCTCCGAGCCGGGGAACGTGCCAAGGCTGCGGTACCGGTCTTCGAGGGCGGCATCGACACTCCATGACCATCGAACGCGTCGGAGTGATCGGAGGCGGGTTGATGGGCTCTGGGATCGCCGAGGTATGTGCCCGCGCCGGGAGCGACGTGATCGTCCACGAGATCGACCCTGCAGCCGCCGATTCCGCCCGGGCGCGGATCGAGACTTCGCTGGAACGCGCCGTCGAGCGATCGAAGCTCGATAGCACCGAGCGAGCCACCATCCTGGGTCGGATCTCGGTTTCGACCGACTTGGCCGAACTGGCCGACAGACATCTGGTGATCGAGGCGGCAACCGAAAACGAGGACCTGAAGAAGAGACTCTTCGCCGATATCGACGCAGTTGTCTCGCCCGACACCATCCTCGCCTCCAACACGTCCTCGATTCCGATCACCCGGATCGCTTCTGCGACGACCAGGCCCGATCATGTCATCGGGTTGCACTTCTTCAACCCGGTGCCGGTGATGGGCCTGGTCGAGCTGGTGACCACGGTGATGTTGGCACCGGAGACCGAGGCCCGAGCCGAGAGTTACGCCGTATCGCTGGGGAAGACCGTGATCAGGTCCAAGGATCGGGCGGGATTCATCGTCAACATGCTGCTCGTCCCCTACATGCTCGGTGCGATTCGCATGTACGAGGCGGGATTTGCCACCAGGGAGGACATCGATGCGGGGATGCGGCTGGGAGCCAATCATCCCATGGGCCCGCTCGAGCTTTCGGACTTCGTGGGGCTCGACACCATGAAACATGTTGCCGACGTCCTCTTTGACGAGTTCAAGGAGCCCATGTACGCATCTCCTCCCCTTCTGACCAGGATGGTCGAAGCAGGTCTCCACGGGCGAAAGTCAGGCAGAGGTTTCTACGACTACCGATGAGAAGTGTTGGTCAGGAGGGTCAACGGGGTAATTAACGTGCCGCTCACGCCGAGCCCGGCATGCCGCCGGGACGGGGGAACCAACTTGGGGCGCATCCCGGACCTGTCCTGGGAAGAGCACCTTCCAGCTCGAGCCCGTCAGCTAACCCCGTAGGCCAATGAGGAAGGTTGGTTCGAATGGAGCCGTTGGCCGGCATATCTCATGAAGATCTGCTGAAGCTGGTCCTGTCCGTCGCCGTCCTCCTCGGTACGGCACGTCTGCTGGGAGAGCTTTGCAATCGGATAGGCATCCCGGCGGTGGTGGGTGAGATCTTCGCCGGCGTCCTGCTCGGCCCGTCGCTCCTCTCCCGGGCGTTCCCCGCCTTTGGAAGGCTGATCGTCCCGGAGACAACCAGCCAGGCTCAGCTACTCGATGTCGTAGGCCTGCTCGGGATCATGTTCCTCTTGATCGTGATCGGTATGGAAACCGACCTCGCGTTGATTCGGACCCGATTGCGCACGGCGGTAGGCGTTGGCCTCGGCGGACTGATCGTTCCTTTCGCCTCCGGTTTGCTGGTGGGGGCCTTGATCCCCGTCGACCTTCTCGCCGACGCTGGGCAGCGACCGGTCTTCAGCCTCTTCCTGGCAGTGGCCCTTTCCCTTTCAGCGATTCCGGTCCTCGCCAAGATCCTGGCCGACCTCGGTTTGATGCGCCGCGAGTTCGGTCAGACAGCTCTCGCGGCCGGAATGATCGACGACATCCTGGGTTGGACCCTGCTGGGCATCGTCACCTCGCTCGCCGGTGCGGGCAGGATCGACGCGGTTTCGGTGGCGACCACCCTGGGAGCGGTCGTTGTCTTCTTCGCAGCCACGGTCATTGTGGGAAGACCGCTGACCCGGTGGGGCCTGAGCATCGTCCAAGACCGAATGAAGTCGCAGGACCGCATCCTGACACTCATCATCGTTCTTGCCTTTGGGTGGGGTGCGTTCACCCACGCTCTCCACCTCGAGCCAATTCTGGGAGCGTTCGCCATCGGGATCCTGTTCGGGCAAACCCGTCGCTTGCCGCTCGAGGTGAGCAGACAGTTGGAAAGCGTCACATACGGTGTCCTGGCGCCGATATTCCTCGCCACTGCCGGGCTGCGGCTAGACGTAGGAGGTCTGCTGGAGCCCCGCCTTCTCCAGCTGACCGGAATCCTGCTGGCCGTAGCAGCCGCCGGCAAGATCATCGGGGCCTACTTCGGCGCACGATGGTCGGCAGGGAGCGATCGGCGTGAGTCTCTCGCCTACGGCCTCGCCCTCAACGCCAGGGGGGTCCTCGGAATCATCGTTGCCGCAATCGGGCTATCGATGGGCATCTTCTCGGTCGAGATCTATTCGATGATGGTCGTGGTCTCGGTGGTCACATCGCTGGTCGCACCGATCGGTGTTCGTATCGCCCTGGGCGGGCGCTATGCCTCTGCCGACCACGAGAAACCCGCTGCCTTGGGAGGCGTGCGCAGAGTGCTGATGCCCGTGCGCCTCCGAGAAGCAATCGGGACCGATGTTCAAGAACTCGAAGCGGCGGTACTGGCCCGCCTTGGCGCCGACGGTCTGGCGGTGACCCTGCTGACCTCAGTGGAAAGAAAACAGCGCAAGGAGGCCGCTCGTTTCATGGACGGCCTGGCCAGTCTGTTTCCGCCCAACACCGAGATCACCAGACGGATGGTGGGCGGAGCGGAGCCGAGCCAGGCGATCGTGAACGAGGCGGCCAAGGGGTACGACCTCCTCGTCCTGGGTGCCCCGGAGAGGATCGGTTCGCCCGAGCACGTCTTCTCGTCGGTCGTCGATGAGGTCGTCCGACTCGCGCCGTGCCCGAGTCTGGTCTTCAGGGCGGGTCAGGGTCAGTGGCCACCCCGTCAGATCATGGTGCCCACCGGCGGGACCGCGACGGCAAGGCGGGCAGCAGAGCTGGCGTTCGCGTTGGCTCACGACGACGGTGAGGTCCTCGCCTTCCATGTGGTCGACACCGCTTCGACCACAGGTATGGCCACCGGTCGATCGTCTTCCCCGGCGGTCAGGCTCGCCATCGGTCAGGAAGTGGTCGAGGACATTCGTCAGATGGGCGACACCTTCGGGGTGAGTGTCGCCACCGAGGTGATGATCTGGAACGAGACGACATCTGGAATCATCTCTCGGGCCGGCAGCGACATCGATCTGATAGTCGTGGGTACTTCGGTAAGGGCAGGATCACGACAGTTGTATCTGGGCCCCAAGGTGGACCGACTGCTGGCCGAGGCCCCCTGCCCGGTCATCATCCTCAACATCTGACATCGATGGACTAGTTCGGATGAGTGCCGGGAGAATAGGCCATGCGGCCCATGCACAATTCCCGATTTCTTGTGAATTATCCATGTAGCGGTTATCCACAGGACCGATCACGGGCGATTACAGAAAGGGCAGGGAGACGGCGATGTTGTCATCAGACCATGTTGAAGCGGGCCAGCAACGGTCTACCCAGGTCGACGATCTGGGGACGATTGCCGATCTGCTCGAGATCGAGCGCTTCCGCGTCGGAGAATGGGACGAAACCTACGCCCGTCTCTACGCCATCGACTGCGCCTCGATCGTCTATCGCTACCACACTCCCGATCTGAACGAGACGGCACGCGATCTCGTGCAACGACTGCTGCACGAGGCTTTGCAATTGGTGACCGCAGGTCGGGACAACGAGCTCGCCTCCATCGAACGTGCCCTGATGACCGGGTTGCAGTCGGCATCCCAGGTCACCCGGACGGTATGGCTGGCCGCTCTGAACGCGGTCCTCCCAGACCCTTTCCGGGCCGCGGTCATGAGCACCGAAGCCGCTCTCTTCGCCTTTGGGCGCGGACCGAACCCCCGCCGGGATGCAGTCGCCGAATCAATGCGCCGTCGGCTCATATCCCGAACCGAAGAGGCGTCGCTGCTCGGCCCGGCTGCGCCAACGCATCGCCTGCCCTACGCCGTAGCCTGACCTACAGTCCGGGTGGTGACCCGGCTCGAGGCGATCCTGGCCGACATCACCACGGTCGACGTCGACGTCATCGTCAACGCCGCCAATTCGTCTTTAGCGGGAGGTGGCGGTGTTGATGGCGCCATCCATCGGGCCGGGGGACCCGAAATCCTCGACGAGTGCCGGGCAATTGTCGCTGCTCGTGGCCGGCTGGCGACGGGGGACGCCGTCCTCACCACCGCCGGGCGTCTCCCGGCCCACCATCTCATCCACACGGTAGGACCGATCTGGGGGACGTTTCCCGAGGACGAAGCAGTAGCACTCCTTGCATCCGCCTACCAGAACAGCCTGCAGCTGGCCACCCAGACGACGGCGAGGACGATCGCCTTTCCCAACATCTCAACGGGGGTCTATCGCTTTCCCAGACAGCTGGCCGCAGAGACGGCCGTCGGAGCGGTGCGAAGCTGGGTGAATGACCACAGCGGAGCATTTGAGAAGGTGATCTTCGTCTCTTTCGACGACGAGAATCTCGCCTTCTACCGACACCTTCTCCCCTGATCGCGTCACATCCGGTGAAATCGGGAAGGTCGAGATGGTTGTGGATGTTGTTGTCCCGTGTAAGCAGAGCCGGAGAAACGTTGGATTTGCCACTCATCCAGATAGAAGAGCAAGCCGTCGACAACGCCCAGCCTTGGGCTCGTGACAATGTCGAGCAATACCTGCGTTCGGACGGAGCCGAGGTCGAGCATCCCCGTGCAGATCGGATGATCCTGCTCTACACCAAGGGCCGAAAGAGCGGGTCGATCCGGCGTGTTCCTGTGGTTCATCTCCCCGACGGTGACGACCTGATCGTGATCGCATCCAAGGGCGGAGCGCCAGATCACCCCCATTGGTTCTTGAATCTTCGCGATGATCCCCAGGTCTGGGTCCGCAACAAGTCGGATCTCTTCGAGGCAAGAGCAAGCGTGCTCGAAGATGAGGAGCATCACCAGATGTGGGAGCGGGTCACCGAGTGGGCTCCGGGCTTTCAGGACTATCAGGACAAGACCGAGCGCCTGATCCCCTTGATCAGGCTCCGCCGGGTCTAGTGGTCAGGGCCGTCTCGCATCACCCGAGGTCCCGAAGGTATTCCTTGGCGAGAAGCTTGGGTGCCTGATCGAGCCAGGCCTCGATCACCAACTCCTCGAGCTCGGGCACATCGATCAATTCCAAACGAACCAGGATCGCCCGGTACCCGTCGAAGTGTGGCGTGGTGAAATAGACATCTGGCTCGGATTCGAGCAGGGCTTGTTTGACCCCGAGGTCGGGAACGTGAGCAGCCAGGATCGGGCTATCGGGAGCCGCATCCTCCAGGGCCTCGAAGTCAGCCCGCCGCAGCGGTCTCTCCCAGACGAAAGCCTTGCCGTTCACCCGCCACTGGCGGATCCCTCCCTGCGACTCACTCTCGGCGCTCTTCGGTAATGCCAGGGCGATCCGGCGCACGTCGTCCCAGGTCGCCACTCCGGACCTACCGGATTGGGGTGCCGACGCTGAGATGCGCCGCCAGGTGCTCGGTCAGCTCCCTGGCATCGTCCTCCGCACCGTGGATGAAGCTCGACTTGCGACGTCGCAACAGGTTCAACCCGATGCGGTAGAGGCCGGGGGCGTCGGTGACGACGCCCCCATCGTGTCGCAGCCTGCCCCGGTGGTCGAGGACGCGGGCGTGCAACCATGAGTAATCCGGGCGGAAGCCGGTGGCCCAAACGATGCCGGCGATCTCACCGTTGTTGAGATCGATGCTGAGCGGTGGCGATTCGTCAACGCGGGTCGCCGGGAGGCGATGGGGAGGATCGAGCTCGTCGTCGATACCCGAGCCGAGGGCCCACTCGTCGAAGGTGTCGAGCAATCTCCCCAACTTGAGGTCGGCCAGATTGCACTTGTTCCGCAGCGAGCCCGAGAATTGTGACCTCCCACCCGAGATGCCGGCGAGACGGCCCACCAGCCGCACTCCTTGCCCGGTCAACGCGTTCAGGTCGAGGGTCCGCCGCTCGGGTGTCCCCACCAATTGCGGTGAGGATAGGTTGCGCGCTCGC
>Ga0299907_10000811_pt1 | contig 16402 bp, 14 predicted proteins | sample RVTome_16_FD_198680 | JGI IMG/M metagenome (GOLD analysis project Ga0299907, IMG submission 198680) | Soil microbial communities from uranium-contaminated site in the Upper Colorado River Basin, Wyoming, United States - RVT152D67 (version 2) ...
AGGCGACCGAGCCGTCGAGCGCCTTGTGTGGGTCGCGCCAGCGCTCGGTGATCGCGCGCAGCTTGCCGCGGGCGCTCAAGAGCGGGGTTCGCAGCAGCGATCTCGGGCCCATCGGCACGTCGACCAGCCGGCCGGCGTGGACCATCCAGCGCTTGCGCGCGTCGCTCGGGACTTCTTGGGTCGTGAGACCGAGCTCCTGGAACAGCGCCTCGACCTCCGCATTGCCCGACTGCAGCGCTTCCGGGCCCTCTTCCCAGCGCAGGTTTCCCTCCGTCTCGGTGCGCACGAGCCCGCCCGGGCGATCGCTGCCCTCCAGGACGAAGAGCTCGGCGTCCGGACCGCGCGCGTGGGCGTAGGCCAGGCCCGAGATGCCGGCGCCGATGACGAGCGTGTCGCTCTCGCGCCTCATACCGTCTGGCTGAAGCGCGGGCCCTCGGGCCGCTTGCGCCGGAGGTATTCGTCGAAGGCCATCGCAAAGTGGCGCAGGAAGAGCCGCCCGGCGGGCGGGACCGTGATCCGGCGCGGCTCGAGCGTGCACAGGCCCTCGGCGGCCAGCGGCTCGAGCGCCTTCCACTCGCGCGCGAAGTGCCGCTCGAGGTCGCGGCGCCCGGAGCGCTCCTCGAGCTCGTCCAGGTCGAGCCGCATCCGGCACATCAGCGACTGGATCGCTTCGCGGCGCAGCTCGTCCTCCTCGCTGCGCTCGAGCCCGCGCACCACGGCCAAGCCGCCGCCGCGGATCCGTTGCTCGTACTCGCGCGTGTCGCGCGCGTTCTGCAAGAACGCCCCGCCGGCGTCGCCGATCGCGCTCATGCCGAAAGCGACCATGTCGTCCGCGGCGTGGGTCGTGTAGCCCATGAAGTTGCGCTGCAGGCTCCCCTCGTCGAGCGCGAGCGAGAGGCTGTCGCTCGGCAGTGCGAAGTGGTCGATCCCGATCACGCGGTATCCCGCCGACGACAACCGCTCGATCGCGAGCGCGAAGAGGTGCGCGCGCTCGACCGGGTCCGGCAGGTGGTGGCGCTCGAGCGCCGTCTGCGCCTTCTTGAGCCAAGGGACGTGCGCGTAGCCGTAGACCGCCAGCCGGTCCGGCCGGATGCGCGCGATCGTCTCCAGCGTCGCGGCGAACGTCGCCTCGGTCTGCTCCGGCAGTCCGTACATCAGATCGAGGTTGACGCCCTCGAAGCCGCGCTCGCGGCAGCGCTCGACCAAGGCCTCGGTCTCCTCGGTGGTCTGGTCGCGGCAGATCACCTCCTGCACGTGCGCGTCGAGGTCCTGCACGCCCATGCTGACGCGGTTGAAGCCGAGCTCGGCCAGGGTGTCGATCTGCTCGAAGCTGGTGACGTGCGGGTGGACCTCGAGCGACACCTCCGCGCCGGGCAGGAGCTCGAAGTGCCGCGTGATCGCCGCGTGCAGGCGCCGCAGCTCGGCGCTCGAGAGGTGCGTCGGCGTTCCGCCTCCGAGGTGGAGCTGCTTCACGCCGCGCCTGCGGCCCAAGTGAGCGGCGACGCGCTCGATCTCCGCCTCCAGCGCGTCGAGGTAGCTCGCCACCTTGTCCGAGCGGCGCGTGATCTCGACCGTGCAGCCGCAGAAGAGGCAGCGCCGCTCGCAGAAGGGCAGGTGCACGTAGAGCGAGAGCGGATCGTCTTCGATCTTTGCCGCGCGGCCGAGCGCGGCGCGCGCCTCGGCCTCGCCGAAGTCCTCGGACCACTCCGGCGCCGTCGGATACGAGGTGTAGCGCGGTCCGGCGCCGGACAGGCGCAAGAGGAGCTCTTCGGCGACTTGGAGCGTCTCCGCGCTCACCGCTCGCGCTCCTTCGCCGCGGCGACGAAGGCTGCGACGCACTCGGGGTCGGTCTCCTTGAGCACGCCGTGGCCCAGGTTCAGCACGTGACCCGGCCGGCCCTCCACGTCATCCAGCAACGCGTGCGTGCGCCGCGCAACCTCCTCGGGTCCGGCGAGCAGCGCCGCCGGATCCAGGTTGCCCTGCAGCGCGACCTTCCCGCCCGTGCGCTCGAACGCGGCCGCCAAGTCGGTGCGGTGATCCAGGGCGAGTCCCTCGGCGCCCATCCCGGCCATGTCCTCGAGCAGGTGGTCGGATTGGCCGGCGAAGAGCACGCGCGGAGCGATTCCGGCGGTCTCCGCGAGCACGCGGCGGGTCCACGGAGCCGCGTAGCAGAGCCAGTCCTCGCGCCCAAGCGAACCGGCCCAGGTGTCGAACACGACCAGCGCGTCGCAGCCGCGCTCGGCCTGGTAGTGCAGGTGGGCCGCCGCCGCATCGGCCAGCCGGTCCATCAGGAGCTCGAAGGTCGAGGTGTCGCGGTACATCAGACCGCGCAACCGTGCGAAGGAGCCAGTCGTGCCGCCTTCGACGGCGTAAGCGGCGAGCGTGAACGGCGCGCCGCAGAACCCGATCAGCGCCGTCTCGTCGGCCAGCTCCCGGCGCACGAGCCTCAGGGCCTCGCCGACGTAGGCGAGCGACTCGGCCGGCACCAAGGGCTTCAACGCCTCGACGTGCTCGCGCTCGCACAACGGCGCCGGCAGCACGGGCCCGCGCTCGTCGAAGACCAGCGCCATGCCCATGGCCTGCAGCGGCATCAGGATGTCGCTGAACACGATCGCGGCGTCCACCTCGAAGCGCCGCACCGGCTGCAGCGTCACCTCCGCCGCCAGCTCGGGGTTGCGCACCATCTGCAGGAAGCCGCCGGCGCGCTCGCGCACGGCGCGGTACTCGGGCAGGTAGCGTCCGGCCTGGCGCATCAACCACACCGGAGTGCGCGGCAGGGGCTCGCGCCGCAGCGCGCGCACGATCAGGCGTTCGTCGGTGCCGAGGGTGGTCATCAGGTGCTCGTCGAGTCAGGGTGTCAGGCGATAACCGGTGCCGCGCACCGTGTGGATGTAGCGCGGGTTCTGGGGATCGGGCTCGAGCGCCCGCCGCAAGCGAACGATGAAGTTGTCGATCGTGCGCGTGGTCGGGAAGGCGTCGTAGCCCCACACGCGGTCCAGGATCTCGGCGCGCGTGACCACCTCGCCGGGGCGCTCGGCGAGGCAGCGCAGGATCAGGGTCTCCTTGGGCGAGAGCTCGATCCGGCGCCCGGCGACGTCCGCCGAGCAGGCCTTGAAGTCCACGGTCGCGGATCCGAGCGCCAGCTGCTCGCCGGCCGGCGAGGGCGAGCGCATCCACTGCCGGCGGCGCAGGATCGCGCGCACGCGCAGGATCAGCTCGCGCAGCTCGAAGGGCTTGCCGAGGTAGTCGTCGCCGCCCAGCTCGAGCCCGCGCACGCGGTCGTCGCTCGAGCTGCGCGCGGTGAGGAACAGGATCGGGACGTCGCTGCCACCGGCGCGCAGCGCCTCGCAGACCGCGAATCCGTCCATGCCGGGCAGCATCACGTCGAGCAGCACCAGGGACGGAGGATCGCTGCGGATGCGCTCGAGCGCCTGCGCCCCGTCGCCGGCGACCTCTACGCGCCAGCCCTCCAGCTCGAGGTTGTCGGCGATCACCTCGGCCAGGTGCTCCTCGTCCTCGACCACCAGCAGGCGATCGCCGCTCACTTCAGGCCTCCCTCGGCGAGACCGGCAGCGAGACCTCGACCGCCAAGCCGGGATCGGCATCGCGCGCCCGCGCGTCACCGCCGAGCGCCCGCGCCAGCTCGGCGACCAGGAACAGCCCCAGGCCGACTCCCGGCCGCGTGCGGACGCTCTCGTCTCCACCGCGCACGAAGGCCTCGAAGATGCGATCCGAGTCGAGCCCTTGCAAGCCGGGGCCGAAATCGCGCACCCGGAGCAGTGCGTGGGAGCCATTGCGCGAGACGCTGACCTCCACGCGAGCGGGACTGCCCCCGTACTTCACGGCGTTCGAGAGCAGGTTGCGCAGGATCGTGCCGAGCGCGGACGCGTCGCCGGCGACGTGCACCGGCTCGGGAGCGATCAGCGTGACCTCGGCGGCGGCCGTCGAAGGGTCGCGCGCCAGCTCCTCCAGCGAGGCCGCCGCGAATGCGGCGAGCTCGACCCGCTCGGTGCGCAGCGCCGGGCCGGCGTTCGCCATGCGCGCGCTCTCGAGCAGCTGGTCGACCACCAGCCTCAGGCGGTCGAGATCCTCCTGCGCGTGGCGCAGGTAGCGCTCGCGCTTCGCGCCCTCGACCCGGCCCAGCTGCAGCGACTCCAGATAGAGCCGCGCCGAAGCGATCGGGCTGCGCAGCTCGTGGGTGACCGCGGAGAGGAAGTTGCGCTGCTGGCGGTGCACGGCGAGCTCACGCTGCATGGAGCGCATCACGAGGTAGACGCCGGCCAAGAGCATCAGGCCGAGGAACAGGCCCTCGAAGAGGAACATGCGCATGCTGTGCCGCGCGGCGTCGCGCAGCGCGTCGGCCTGCTCCGGGCTGAGCGCGACGCCCGCGGACTCGATGCGCCGCGCCAGGAACTCGCCCTGGCGCGTGAAGAAGTACATCCACCATCCCAGGACCAGGAGGTAGAGCCCGACCACGGTCCAATAGAGGTAGAGCGTGCGCCGCGGATGGCTCATGGCGTGCGCGATCCACCCAGGCGCTCGAGCGCCGAGCGGAGCCCGCGCGCCGCGCGCTCGACGTGCTCCTCGCCGTGGGCGGTCGAGAGGAACGCGACCTCGTAGGCGGAGGGCGCCATCCACACCCCTTGCGCGAGCAGCTCGGGATGCAGCTCGCCGTACAGCTCGGCCGCCGAGGGCTCGATCTGGTGCCACGCGCGCGGCGTCGCGCCGCTCTGCAGGCTGAGCCAGAGGATCGAGCCCAGGCGCGCCACGCTGCCGGCGACGCCGGCGCGCTCGAGCTCGGCCCGCCAGCCCGCCTCGAGGCGCGCTCCGAGCGCCTCGAGCCGCTCGTAGGTTTCGGGGCGCTCCAGCTCGCCCAGGGTGGCGAGCCCGGCCGCCATCGCGACCGGGTGTCCCGAGAGCGTGCCCGCCTGGTAGACCGCTCCGAGCGGCGCCACGTGATCCATCAGCTCCGCGCGCGCAGCGTACGCGCCCACGGGCATCCCGCCGCCGAGGACCTTGCCCAGCGTGACGACGTCGGGCTCGATCCCGTACAGCTGGCTCGCGCCGCCCGGCGCGACGCGGAAGCCGCTGATCACCTCGTCGAAGACGAGCAACGCCCCGTGGCGCGTGCACAGCTCGCGCAGGAGCGCCAGGAACCCCTGCGACTGCAAGAGCAGCCCCGCGTTGGCCGGAACGGGCTCGATCAAGACGGCGGCGATCTCGCGGCCTCGGCGCTCGAACAGCTCGCGCGCCGCCGCTTCGTCGGCCAGCGGCAGCACCTCGGTCAGCGCGGTCAGCTCCGCCGGCACACCCGCCGAGGAGGGCGCGCCGAAGGTGGCCAGCCCCGAGCCGCCCTTCACCAAGAGCGCGTCCGAGTGGCCGTGGTAGCAGCCCTCGAATTTGACGATGCGCTGCCGGCCCGTGGCGCCGCGCGCGAGCCGGACCGCGCTCATCACCGCCTCGGTGCCGCTCGAGACGAAGCGCAGCTTGTCGGCGAACGGGAAGCGCGCTAGCACGCGCTCGGCGAGCTCGACCTCCGCCGCGCAGGTCGCGCCGAAGGAGAGCCCGTCGCGCGCGGCGCGGCACACCGCCTCGACCACCGCCGGGTGGGCGTGGCCGAGGATCAAGGGGCCCCAGGAGCCCACCAGGTCCACGTACGTGCGTCCGTCGACGTCGATGATCTCGGCTCCGCGGCCGCGGGCTATGAGCGGCGGATCGCCGCGGACGGCGCCGAAGGCGCGCACCGGGCTCGAGACCCCGCCGGGCATCGCCGCGCGCGCGCGCTCGAGCAGCGAGCTCAAGCGATCCAGCCCTTCTCCAGCGCCTCGCGCGCGTGGTAGCTGATCACGAGATCCGCGCCGGCGCGCACCATCGAGCGCAGGATCTCGCCCACCACCAGCCGCTCGTCGACCCAGCCGCGCGCCGCCGCCGCCTTGACCATGCTGTACTCGCCCGAGACGTTGTAGGCGGCGAGCGGCAGCAGCGAAGCGCGCGACACCGCCGAGATCACGTCCAGGTAGGCGAGCGCGGGCTTGACCATGAGCATGTCCGCGCCCTCCGCCTCGTCGAGCAGGCTCTCGCGCAAGGCTTCGCGCGCGTTGCGCGGGTCGAGCTGGTAGGAGCGCCGGTCGCCGCTCTTCGGCGCCGAGTCGGCCGCCTCGCGGAAGGGGCCGTAGAAGGCCGAGGCGAACTTGCTCGAATAGGAGAGGATCGCCGTCTCGGCGCAGCCGGCTGCGTCCAGGGCGTCGCGGATCGCCGCGACGCGGCCGTCCATCATGTCGCTCGGGGCGACGATGTCCGCGCCGGCGAGCGCGTGGGCGACGGCCATCTCGGCGAGCAGCGGCAGGCTCTCGTCGTTGAGCACGCGCCCCTCGCGCAGCACGCCGCAGTGGCCGTGGTCCATCGAGCCGCACAGGCACACGTCGGTGGCGATCGTCAGCCGCTCGCCGTACTCCTCGCGCAAGCGCCGCACGGCGCGCGGCACCACGCCGTCGCGATCGGTGGCGGCGGAGGCGCGCTCGTCCTTGCGCTCGGTCAGGCCGAAGAGCAGGACGCTGTGGATCCCGAACTCGAGGTCGAGGCCGACGCGCTCGACCAAGGGCTCCAGCCCCAGGCGCTCGACTCCGGGCATGCTCTCGATGGCGCTGCGCCCGCGCGGGTCCTCGAGCACGAAGTGCGGCTGGATGAGCTGCGACGCGGCCAGCCGTGTTTCGGACAGCGCCTCGCGCAGGAGCGGCGTGCGGCGCAGCCGGCGGGGTCGGATCCTCATCGTGCGATCTCCAAGCGGGCCCGCAGGCGCACGAGCGCGGCCGCGAGCAGCTCCACCATCGGAACATCCATGGGACAAGGGGCGGGGGACGCGGGCTCGGCTTGCGCGCCAAGACTCGCGAGGGCCTCCGCGGTGGTGCGACCCAGCGCCAAGCGCGGCGCGGAGCGCTCCGGCGAGGCGCGCTCGAGCGCCCACGCCGCCGCGACCGCGGACGGGCTCATGTAGACGCGCGCGTCGATGCCGGCGTGGAGGCGCGCGGCGCCCTGCGGCACCGTTCGGTAGAGCGCCACGCGCTCGACCTCGACGCCCCGCGCCGCGAGCGTCGCCTCGAGCTCGTCGCGCGCGTCCTCGGCGCAGGGGAAGCAGACGCGCGCGCCTGGGGCGAGGGGCAAGCCTTCAGCGAGCTCGCGCGCACCGCCTGCGCCCACGACCTGCGCCGTCAGCCCCGCTGCCGCGAGCGCGCGGGCGCTCGCCGGTCCCACCGCCGCCACGACCACGCCCGAGGGCAGGTCGATCCCGGCCAAGCGCCGCGCCGCTTCACGGCTGGTGACGCACAAGGCGTCGCCCGGCCGCAGTCGTCCGACGCGCTCGCGGAGCCCGTCCGCCGGCAGTTCCTCGAAGCCGATGACGCGCTCGTGCACCACGCGCGCGCCGAGCTGCTCGAGCCGCGCGCCGATCTCGCTCGGGCCTTCCGCGGAGCCGGCGAGCGCGACGCGCAGGCCGTCGAGCGGTCCCACGCCGCTCGCGCCGTCGCTCGCGAGGCGCTCGAACAGCGCGGCCGCCGCGGACGCCGGATCCGGCCCCGAGGCCCGCGCCCAGCGCGCCGGCATCCCCGCGCGCGGGTGGGCGGCGCCGAGGAATCCGCGCGCGATCCAGCCGCCGCTTTCGAGCTCCTCGATCGCGACGCCGAGCGGCAGGTTGCAACCGCCGCCCGCCTGCGCGAGCAGCCCGCGCTCGGCCGCGACCGCCGCCGCGGTCCGCGGATCGTGCAGTCGCCGCCGGCAGAGCTCGATGCGCTCGAGATCCCCCTCGCGGGCCTGGATCGCCAGCGCGCCCTGCGCGGGAGCCGGGACGATCCGCTCGAGCGGCAGCGCCACGTCCGCGAGGTCGGAGGTGTCGAGCTCCAGGCGGTCGAGCCCCGCCGAAGCGAGCAGGATCGCGTCGTAGCGACCCTCGCGCAGCCGCTGCACGCGCGTCGTGACGTTGCCGCGGAGCGCGACGACCGCGAGGTCCGGCCGCAGCGCCAGGAGCTGCTCCGCTCGGCGCGGCGAGCTGGTGCCGACGCGCGCTCCGTGCGCCAGCGGCAAGAAGGCCGCCGCGTCGTCGCACGCCCCGCGCCGCGCGAGCAGGCGCTCGCCCGCCGCGGCGCGCTCGGGCACCGCCGCGATTACCAGGCCCGGCGTCAACTCGCCCGGCAGGTCCTTGTGGCTGTGCACGGCGAGATCGACCTCGCCCTCGAGCAGCGCGCGCTCGATCTCGGCGGTGAAGAAAGCCTTGCCCTCGACCGTGGTCAGCGGCACGTCGTCGATCCGGTCGCCGCGCGTCTGGAGGATCACGAGCTCCGTCTCTACCGCTTCCTCGCCGGGGGCGGGCGCCGAGAGACGAGCCGCGACGTGGCGCGCCTGCCACAACGCGAGATCCGAGCCGCGCGTCCCGATCCGCACCTTCATGCGGCGGGCTCCCCTTCGCCGGGCGCGGCCGATAGCTGGCGCGCGAGCCGCTTGAGGGCCGAGATCGGCGGGTGCGAGAGCCGTCCGAAGGCGCCGCGCGCCCAGCGCTCGACCGCGCGCCGATCCTCGTCGCCCAACTGCGCCAGCCGGCCGCAGAAGAGCTGCGAGAGCTCGCGTTCGAGGACCTCGGCGGACTCCGCGCTCAGCTCCGCCAGGGCGCGAGCCAGGGTCTTCTCCGAGGCGCGGCGCGCGTACGCTTCGAGCTTCCGCGCGACCATCTCCTCGGCCTGGGCCGCCGCCGCCGACCGCAGCGCGCGGTTTCGCTCCGCCACCCCGCGGAGCGCGTCGAGATCGATCCGCTCGAGCGCGGGATCGGCCGTCGGCTCCAGGTCGCGCGGCAGAGCCAGATCGACCGCCAGAAGCGGCCGGCCCGACGGTGTCCGCCCTGCGAGGGCGCGTTGAGTGGCAGCGTCGAGCACGTAACCGGGCGCTGCGGTGCAGGAGACGATCGCGTCCACGGGATGCGCGCCGGAGCGGAACTCGTCGAGCCCGAGCGCGCGCTCTCCGTGCTCGCGGGCCAGCGCCTGCGCCGCGGCCAGGGTGCGGTTCACGAACAACGGCTCGCCGATCTCCGCTTCGCGCAAGCTGCGCGCAACCAGCGCGCCGATGTGGCCGGCCCCGACCACGGCCACGCGCGGCGCAGCTCCGTCGTTCCCGGCGCGCCAGCGCTCGGCGAGCCAGGCGACCCCGAGCGAGACCACCGAGACCGGGTGGCGCGAGAGCTCGGTCTCGGTGCGCACCTGCTTGCCGAGCTGGAAGGCGCACTCGAAGAGCGGGCCGAGCAGCCGGCCGGCGAGCGCCAGCGCTTCCGAGCGCGCGAAGGCCTCGCGCACCTGCGCCAGGATCTGGTCCTCGCCCACCACGAGCGAGTCGAGCGAGCAGGCGACCCGGAAGAGGTGGCGCGCCGCGTCGCGTCCGGTGTGCAGGTGCAGGCTCGCGCGCAACGGATCCTCGGGCGCGAGGCCGAGCTCGCCCGCGACCAGGTCGAGATCCGCGCGGCACGGCAGGTGACCCTCCTCGCGCGCGAAGACGACCTCGAGCCGGTTGCAGGTCGCGATCCACACGATCTCGGAGGCGGCGAGCCCGTCCGCGAGCCGGCCGAGCAAGCCTGCTTCCTCTCCCGCCGCCGGCCGGGCGAGCCGTCCCAGTCCCTCGACGTCGGTCTCGTGCAGCGAGATCCCGGCGCAGGCGATGCGTTCCATGGGCGCGACTGTAGGGTTCCGCGCGGGAGGAAATGTCATGGGACTGTCACGGCCGGAGCCTGGCTCTCGTCCCGCGAGCTCGGCGATCCCGCGTCGCAAGCGAGATCGGGTGTCCCCGCCGCTCGCTGTCGCGCCGGCGAGGTCGCCTGGCCTGCCGCCCGAAGGACTACCATTCCGCCCCAAGTGACGCGACCCCGGCCGCAAGACGACAGGCAGTCTGACGCGACTACGCAGAAGGGCGTAGCGCTGGTCAACCTCGGGTCGCCCGACGCACCGACGCCGCGCGCGGTGCGGCGCTACTTGGCGGAGTTCCTCTCCGATCCGCTGGTCGTCGAGGTCAACCGGCTCGCGTGGTGGCTCGTGCTCAACGCGATCGTGCTTCCGCTGCGCTCGCGCTCGAGCGCGCGCCTCTACCAAGAGGTGTGGACGAGCGAAGGCTCGCCACTGATCGCGATCTCGCGCCGCCAGCGCGAGCTGCTAGCGCGCGAGCTGGGCTCCGGCTGGAAGGTCGCGCTCGGCATGCGCTATGGCAGGCCGTCACTGCGCGCGGCGCTCGAGGAGCTGCACGCTGCGGGGTGTCGCGAGATCGTGCTGCTCGGCGCGTTTCCCCAGTACAGTCGATCGACCAGCGGCTCGATCGAGCTGGCGGCTTGCCGCACGGTCGCGAGCCTGCGGCTCGAGCCGCGCGTGGTCGCGGCGGCTCCCTACTTCGAGCACGAAGGCTACATCGAAGCCCTCGCCGAGCGCGTGCGCGAAGCGGCCGCCGGCGATCGCTTCGACAAGCATGTCTTCAGCTTCCACGGCCTGCCGCTGCGCTACGTCGAGCGCGGCGATCCCTACCGCGAGCACTGCGAGGCCACGGCGCGAGCGCTAGCCGCGCGGCTGGGCCTGGGCGAGGGGCAGTGGTTGCTCGTCTACCAATCGCGGTTCGGGCGCGAGCCCTGGCTCCAGCCGTACGCGGCCGAGGCCCTGCCGGCCATGGCGGCCGACCACCGGCGAGTGCTCGTCACCTGCCCGGGGTTCGTCGCCGACTGCCTCGAGACGCTGGACGAGATCGGCCGGCTGCTGCGCGAGGCGTTCCTCGCTGCCGGAGGCGAGGAGCTGCGCTTGGTCCCTTGCCTCAACGACCACCCCCTTTGGATCGCCGCCATGGCGGATCTGGCTCGCTCGACGCTGGCTCGAGCCGGCTGAGCCCCCGAACGCGGGGATCGCGGCCCCGCTGCGCGAGAACGGCGTTAGGATTATTACCGAACGTTAAGGTCCGCAGGGCCCCTCACCGCGGCGGAGATCCTCACCATGCGCATCACCTTGCTGCTCCCCCTCCCGCTGCTTTTCCCGATGCCGGGAGAAGCCGTCCGCGAACCAGCGGGCGCTGCCGGAGCCGCCGTCCGATCGGCCGGCAACGGGCTCGCGGAAGCGATCGAGACGCGTTCGACCCAGGGTGCCGCGAACCCTAGGGATTGACGCGGCCCGGTCGGCCGGCTGCTCGGCCGACCACGCGCTTCCTGCCCCCCAAGCGTCATGCCGCATTCTCGCGTACGGCTCCACGATCGTCCCACGGTCCCGGCTGGGTTCCGATGGGCGATCCTCGCGGCGGTCCTCGGGATCAGCTTCGCGTTCGTTTCGCGGCAGCGCAGCCCGGGCCCGATCGAAAGCGCGTACGGCTGGGTCGGATTCGCCCCGGACGTGCAGAGCGGGGGACGACCCGACCAGCCGGCGCTCGCGCTCGATCCGCGCGGCGGATTCGTGCTCGCGTGGCGCCGCGCGCGCGGGCAACCCGGCGAGCGCGGAGTGTTCGCGCGCCGCTTCGACGAGAACGGCAAACCTCAGGGGAACTTGCTCGCCGCCGGCGAGCCGGCCCCGGGCCTTCCGTCGCGTCCCGCGGCGGCCGTCGGTGTCGACGGAAGCCTCTGGCTCGCTTGGGAAACGCTGGGGGGCGAGGGCGCGATCCTGGCGCGGCGTTTCGACGCGGATGGACGCGCGGACCGCGCGCTGCGCGTCGACGAAGGCACGGCGTCCGCGCCCTCGCAGCCCTCCATCGCAAGCCTCGAGGGCGGCCTCGCGGTCGCTTGGCGCTCGGCGGACGTACAAGGAGCGAGCGCGATCCTCGCGCGTCGGTTCACGGCGGACGGCGCGCCTCTTGGTCCGCCGATCCAGGTCTCGGCAAGCCCCGAGCAGGACAGCCTGCCGTGCATCGCCGCAACCGGCGGCGGCTTCGCCGTCGTCTGGGCGCGCGCGGGGAGCGACGGACGCCCCGCGGCGGTCTTCGGCCGGCGCTTCGCCGCGTCCGGCGCCGCCCTGGAGGGCGAGGTGCGCCTCAGCCAGCCGGGCGAGCAACCGATCGAGCCCGCCTTCGATGCGAACCCGCGCGGCGAATGGCTCGCAGGATGGCTCTCGAGGAGCGAGGGAGCCTATCGCCCGCGCTTGGCACGGGGTCGTTTCGGTCGGAGCGGCGCTTGGCGCGCGGGCGCAAGGCTCGACCTGGAGCAGGAGGTTTCGGGCTCCTGCAGCGGTCTTGCGCTGGCGCTGCGCTCCGACGCAAGCGCCGTAGTCGCCTGGAGCCGCTTCGAGCCCGGCGGCCGCCACCCGCGCGTCTTGGCACAAGCCTTCGACCGCCAGCTCCAGCCGCTCGGCGAGCGCTTCGATCCGACGCTGGCGCCGGGTGCGGCTACACCCGTCGACGGGGAGCGGCGGATCGAGCCCGCGAGCGTCGCGCGTCAGATCCTGTTCGACGACGAGGGACGGATCGCCGTCGCGTGGAGCTCCCGAAGCGGCAAGGAGGACAAGTTCAGGCCGCGCGGCAGCCTGCTCGTGCCGGGCGGCTCCGCTCCATCGCCTTCCCGCGAAGCTGCCGCGCGCCCGGCGCCGGAGCTCTTCGTGCCGAGCGGCTTCGCGGCCGCGCCCCACGAGCCGCCCAGCTTCGATCCGAGCACCGTGCTCGACCGAGCCTCGTTCCCGCTGCCTGACCTGCCCGGAACGGACTACGGCTTCCTCGGCCTGACGAGCACGGGCTGGACGCCGCCCGATCCGGACATCGCTGCGGGACCGTCGCGGCTGGTCGCGATCGTGAACGGCTGCATCGCCTCCTTCGCCCTCGACGGCTCGCTCGAGTGGCGCGCGCCGCTGGAGGGCCCGAACGGCCTCTGGGGCTCGCTCGGAGCCGGCTACTTCGTCTTCGATCCGGAAGTGCACTACGACCCCTCGAGCGGGCGCTTCTTCGCGCTGGCCTGCGAGCGCGAGAGCGGCACGCCGTACTTCCTGCTCGCCGTCTCGCAGGGTCCGGATCCCGCCACGGGCTGGCACGTCTGGCGCCTGGACGTGAAGGGCGCTGCCGGGGACAACGACATCGACTCGCCGAACCTGGCGATCGACGACAAGGCCGTCTACCTGGGGGCGGACTTCTTCAGCCCGGACAAGACGCTGGTCCTGGTGCTCGCCAAGGCGCCCCTGCTGATGGGCGGTCCGGCGATCGCGCAGAGCTTCCAGATGCCGGGGCACCTCTCGGTGGCGCTCGCACGCCAGAGCTGGCCGGCGCCGGCGCAGTACATGGTCGAGGCGGACGGGCAGAGCACGTCGTCGACCTTGCAAGTCCATGCCATCACCGACCCGCTAGGCACACCGCAGCTCGCGACCGCTCACGTGGACGTGCCGACGTACGAGCAGCCCGAGAACCCGCCGCAGCTCGGCACCAGCATCCAGCCGGAGACCTTCGGCGCGCGCGTGTGGAGCGCCTGCTACCGCAGCGGGAGCTTGTGGGTGGCCCACCACGTCGGCGCGACGCGCGTGCGGGTGCGCTGGTACGAGATCGACGTGCAAGGCTGGCCCGTCTCGGGCTCGAGCCCGAAGCTCGTGCAGTGGGGTGACGTCGACCTGGGCGGCGACTTGCGCACTTGCTTCGGCAGCATCGGCGCCGACGAGGCGGGCAACGTAGTGCTGGTCTTCGCGCGCGCGGCACCCGACGAGTACCTGTCGATGGCGCGGGCGATGAGGAGCGCCGGCGATCCGCCGGGGACGCTGCGGCCGGCGCACGTGTTACAGAGTTCGACCGCGCCGGACCTGACCGGCCGCTGGGGCGACTATGGCGGGGTGTCCGCGGCTCCGGGGATGCCCGGCGCTTTCTGGGTGCAGCACCAGTTCCTGACGACGCAGTGGGCGACCTGGATCGCGCTGGTCGGGCCGTGCTCGACGCCGAAGGTGTACTGCTCGGCCAAGCCGACCTCGCTGGGGACCCTGGCCTCGATCGGCTGGAGCGGCGAGCCGAGCTTCGGTCAAGAGAGCTTCCGCGTCCGCGTGAGCGACGGGGTGCCGGGGATGGCAAGCTTCCTGATGTGGGGCGAGGAAGCCGCTTGGCTGCCGTTCCTGGGCGGCACGCTGTGCGCGAAGCCGCCGCTGTCGCGGCTGGGACCGCTGATCCTGGACGGGAACGGCTTTGCCAGCCAGCTGATCGACATCGAGCTCGCGGAGGTCGGCACGACGAGATGCTTCCAGTTCTGGATCCGCGATCCTGCGAACCTGGTCGGAGCGGAGGCCACGTCAGACGCGCTCGAGGTGACGTTCTGCCCGTGAACGTTCAGGGGTGGCGCCGCGGCTGACCTGCGGCGCCCGCGTCCTGCCACGACCGCGGCGGCCGGTCCGCGTGGCTCGGCACGGTCGCGAACCTCGCCAGGAGCAGGCCGGCGCGGCGGGCTCCGTGCGCTCCCCTGGGGCCTACGGGCCCCGGCGGGCCTATTGCGGAGGCGGGCGGAATGCGCCAGCGCGCGCGGCGCAAGGATCGTCGGCTGGACCGCGGTCCTGGACGCGCGGCCGCCAGGAAGGAAGATCTTGCGCAGGGCGCCCGCGCCCGGAAAGGCCTGCCGATGAAGCCGCACCACGCCTTCGCGCCGCTCCTTGCGCTCCTCGCGGGATGCCGCTCGACCTATCACGACGTGCGCTTCGTGCCCGCGCCGCTCGAGGTGCGGGTGACGGCCGAAGGCGAGCCGCAGGCGCAGGCGCGCGCCTTGCTCTCGGTGCGCGGGATCCGCCGCGCGAAGGACGGCCAGCCGGCCAAGGTCGAGATGAAGCTGCGCGTGGAGAACCTGGGCGCCTCCGATGTGCAGCTCGATGCCGACAGCCTGGAGCTGTACGCGGCCGACCTCGAGCGCTTCGGGGAGCCGCGCGTCAACCCGCCGCCCGAGCCCATTCCACCTGGTTCAGGGGTTGTCTACGGGATCGAGTTCCCAGTGCCCGCCGGACGCAAGATCGACGACTACGACCTGCGCGGCCTGAACTTGAAGTGGGATCTGCGCTTCGGCGAGCGCGCGGCCACGACCAGCGTCATCTTCCAGCGCTTCGTCCCGGCGTACGAATACCCGCGCACCCAGGTCGGCCTGGGACTGGGGTTCGGCTTCCACGACTGAGCGTCGGCGCGGCTCAGGGCGAGAGCAGGACGAGCGCCGCCGCCAGGGCCGTCCAGAGCGCCCAGCCCAATGCGCGCTCGAGGCGCAGGGCGTTCTCCGCGTAGCCCGCGCCGCGGGGCTCGGCGGCGCTTGCCTCGGCACGCAGGGTCTCCAGCGGCACGCGGGCGTCCATTTCGTACCATTACGCGCGCCCGCCCAACCGGTCGCAAGCCTCCAGCGGTGGAGCGGCCGCGCCGATCCGGCGGCTGTACCGCAATCGGGACGGTTGGGGGGCGCGCTGTCCCCGTCCCGGGAAAATCGCCGGCCGCACCCACATGGAACCCAAGCAGATCGAGATCCACTGCCCGTGCTGCTCGAGCCGGATCCTCGTCGACGTGCGCACCTCGCAGATCCTGAGGACGGCGCGTCCGGAGGAGCGCGACGATCAGGGGCGGACCGTGGTGCGGGAGTCGGACTGGGATGCGGCTGCAGGCCGCGTCCGCGAGCGCATCGAAAAGGGCGAGGACAAGCTCTCCTCGGCGCTGGAGCGAGAGCGCGGGCGGGATTCGCGATTGGAGGAGCTCTTCCGCAAGGCCGCCGAGAAGGCTGGGCCGGACGAGGACGATGGAGAACCCGCCTAGCCCGCGCCGACCCACGGGGCGAGCGGGAGACGGCGAGGGCGCCGCGCCGCGCCCCGACCGCTTCCGCGCCGTGAAGGCCTACGAGAACGAGGGTTTCCTGCAGAGCCCGGACGCGCGCATCCTGCGCATCCTGGCCGAGTACCTCGAGCCGCAGGCGCGCTTCCGCGAGCTGAAGGTGCGCGACACGATCGTGATCTTCGGTTCGGCGCGGATCCCTTCGCGCGAGGTGGCGACGGCGGAGCTCGAGGAGGCCCGCGCGGCCGGCGGCGACCTGGTGCGCGCCGAGCACCGCTTGGAGATGTCCGCGTACTACGAAGCGACGCGCGAGCTGGCGTTCCGGCTGACGGAGTGGTCGAAGGCGCTCGAGGGTCGCGAGCGGCGCTTCGTGATCTGCTCGGGCGGTGGCCCGGGAATCATGGAGGCCGCCAACCGCGGCGCGTCCGAGGCGCGCGGGGTGAACATCGGGTTGAACATCTCGCTGCCCTTCGAGCAGGCCGAGAACCCGTACATCACGCGGCGGCTGACCTTCGATTTTCATTATTTCTTCATGCGGAAGTACTGGTTCGCTTATCTGGCCAAGGCGATCGTGGCGATGCCGGGCGGCTTCGGGACGCTGGACGAGTTCATGGAGCTGGTGACGCTCGTGCAGACCTTGAAGATCAAGAAGCCGATGCCGATGGTGCTT
>Ga0299907_10000812_pt1 | contig 16386 bp, 15 predicted proteins | sample RVTome_16_FD_198680 | JGI IMG/M metagenome (GOLD analysis project Ga0299907, IMG submission 198680) | Soil microbial communities from uranium-contaminated site in the Upper Colorado River Basin, Wyoming, United States - RVT152D67 (version 2) ...
CGCCATGAGCTGAGCGCGCCGCAAACCGGCGGCCTGCTCCTTCAACGCGCCCGAGCCCCCGGCCGGCGCTTACTCGCCTGCCGCACGCGGCACAACGACCAGCCTCTGGAGCAGCATCTGGACGAAGAGCTGTATCTTCTCCTTGGTGGCAGCGCTTGCGGACGTGAACTCAATTCCGACGAGGTAGCGGCCGTTTTCCTCGCGGCTCTTGACCACCCGTCCGTACACGTCGTCGGCCCGATAGCCAAGGGTCGCCAGGTCGAGCTCGAGCCTGATCTGGCTGTAGGGCGCAAGCGGTCCGTTCAATTCGGCCAGGACGCCGTGGTAGCCGATGTCCAGGATGGTCCCCGTCAGCGGTTCTGGCAATACCACCTTGTCCTCCAGCACGTGGAAGGCGAACGGCAGCATCACGTCCACCCGGGGGCTGCGCCGCAGCTCCTGCCGCGGCAGGAACTTGCCGAGCGAGGGAATCGCCGTGACTTCGCGGATGTCGAGGCCCTGGGCCTTGCCTTTCATGTACACATGCACCGCATCTCCCGTTTCCGCGAACCCGGCGCAAAGGCGATAGGTGGACTCGCTGATCAGCACCTGGCCGCGAAGGCTGAACGCTTCGATGCGCGAGGCGAGGTTCACCTCGGGGCCGATGACCGTGTGCGCGCGATACAGATCCGAGCCGACGAGGCCGGCCATCACTTTGCCGGTGTTCATGCCGATGCCGAGAAACATTTCGGGAACGTTCTCGGCCTTGTGCTTCGGGCGCAACTCGTTCATGGCGATCTGCATTTCCACGGCGCAAAGAACGGCGCGCTTGGCGTGGTCGCGCGCCTGATCGCCCGAGAACACGACCATGATGGCGTCGCCCATGAATTTGTCGACGGTGCCGTGGTGCTGGACGACGATCTGCACCATCGCCGCGAAGCAGCGGTTCAGGACGTCCAGGACCACGCGCACGGGATAGGACTCCGCGATGGCGGCGAATCCGCGCAGGTCGGCCAGCAGGATGGTGACCTCACGGTGCGAGTAGTCGTCGCCGTCCGACGAGACCTCGTAGCGCGCGACGCTCTGCAAGATCGCCTCGAGGCGGTTCTCGAGCTGCGCGGGGACGCCCCGGCCGGTGGCATCCGTGAGCAGGTCCTGGATGCGCCTCAGGGCGTCCCGGACGATGGAGTGCTGGCTCACGGCGCGGCGGTATTCCCCCTTACCAGCGTTGAATGTAATTCCGGAGGTGCGAATTCGCAAATCCGGTATTGCAACCGGCACGATGAACCTGACCTAAGCTTACGGCTTGACTTCGTAATCCTTCGCATTACAATGACTGTAATGCGTTGCATGGCAGATGCCGGGTGATCCGGAGCTTCCGCCACAAAGGACTCGAGCGCTACTTTACAAAAAGCGAGCGCAAAGGAATCGATGCCAGGCATGAAGCCCGTATCCGCCGAATTCTTGACCGCCTGGACGCCGCAACAAAGGCCGACGACATGAACCTGCCGGGCTATCGGTTCCACGGCCTGAAGGGCGAGCGCAAAGGGACCTGTGCGGTTTCGGTGTCGGGAAACCGGCGGATCACGTTCCGGTTCGCCGGCGGCGATGCGATCGACGTGAATCTCGAGGACTACCACTGATGAAGAGCATGCGAGACCCGAAACGCAAGCCGGCGCACCCCGGCGAAGTGCTGCGCGACGACATGCTGCCGGCGCTCGGCATGTCGCAGACCGAGCTCGCGAAGCGCCTGGGCGTGAGCCGCTTGAGCGTGTCCGAGCTGCTGCTCGGCAAGCGGGCGCTCTCCCCCGACATGGCGGTGCGGATCGCGAGGCTGACGAGCACGACTTCGCAGAGCTGGCTGCACATGCAGGCGGCCGTCGATCTGTGGGAATTGGAGAAAGACCCGAAACGCTACCGGCATATCGAGCCGGTGGCTGCCGAGGCGTAGCACCACTGCTTGGCGGAGAGAGAGGGATTCGAACCCTCGATACGCTATTAACGTATACACGCTTTCCAAGCGTGCGCCTTAAGCCGCTCGGCCATCTCTCCGCAGGGGCCGATTCTAGCGCGACAGCAGGCTTTCGATCCTGCTCAGCAGCTCCCGGTTGGAAAAAGGCTTGGTGACGTAGAGGTCGGCGCCGGCCTGCAGGCCGCGCTCGGCCTCGGCCTGGCCGCCCTTGGCCGAGAGCATGACGATGCGCATGCGCTCGCCGCCGGCCCGCCGGCGGATTTCCCTGCACACCTCGTAGCCGCTGCGCAGCGGCATCATGACGTCGAGCAGCACCAGGTCGCACGACGGGGCGAGCGCCAGCGCCTCCTCGCCGTCGCGCGCGATCTGCACCTCGTAGCCGCCGCGCCGCAGCAGGAACTCCAGCGCGGTCACGATGTTGGGCTCGTCGTCGGCGATGAGGATCTTCTTCACGTCGGCAGGGTGAAGGAGAAGCAGGCCCCGTGCCCCGGCGCGCTCTCCACCCACATTCTGCCGCCGAAGTGCTCGACGATCTGGCGGCTGATGTGCAGCCCGAGGCCGCTGCCCTGCGGCTTGGCGGCGAGGCTGTCGCTCGCCTGGCGGAACTTGTCGAACACCACCTTCTGGTCGGCCGGGTCTATGCCCGGGCCGTTGTCGCGCACGTCCACGCGCAGCGCTCCGGCCTGCTCGGACAGCGCGATCTCTATCCGGCCCCGGCAGAATTTCGCGGCGTTGGACAGCAGGTTGAGCATGACCTGGATCATGCGGTCGACGTCGGCCTTCACGCGCTGCACGCCTTCGGGCAGGCTGACCTCGACGCTGATGTTGCGCTCCTCGAACACCCGGCTCATGCCGGTGACGGTGTCGGCGACCACCTCGCGCATGTCGACGCTGGACTCGTGCCATTCCGCGCGCCCCGACTCGATCCGCGAAAGGTCCAGCACCTGGTTGATCAGCCGGGTCAGCCGCTCGGTCTCCTTGGTGATGATGCCGAGAAAGCGCGCGCGCTGCTCCTGCTCGACGTCCGGGTTCTCCAGCAGGATCTGGGTGAAGGCGCGGATCGAGGTGAGCGGCGTGCGCAGCTCGTGCGTGATGGTGGAGACGAAGTCGTCCTTCAGGCGGTCGAGCTCGGTCAGGCGCTCGTTCGCCCCGCGCAGCTCGGCGGTGGCGGCCTCCAGCTCGCGCGACTTCTGCTCCAGGCGGTGGCTGTAGAGCACCACCTGCGAGGCTTCGTCCAGGATCTCGCGCACCTCCCCGATGCTGAGGGCCTCCTCCTTGACCACCGAGGCGATCATGACGCGCGCCGAAGCCGCACCGAGCGCGCCGGCGAGCTGCCGCTCGGCGTGGTGCACCAGCGCGGCGTCGGCTTCCAGCCGGTCCTGCGGCCAGCGCAAGCCCCGGGAAGCCGCGTACTCGCGGAACGACTCCTCGGCGCCGGCGCTGCCGATGAAGCGCGCGAGCACGTTGTACAGGTCCGGCGCGGAGGCGGTGCCGCGCCAGAAGCGCGCGCCGCCGGTCTCGGGACTCTGGCGGAACACATCCACGAACACGCTCGCCTGGCGGTGCTCCTCGGCGCTCGGCGCGGCCGACAGCGACACCCCGACATAGGCGCCGATGTTGGCGATCATGCTCCAGATCATGGCGTGGGTGATCTGGTCCAGGCCCGAGAGGCCGAACAGGGCGAGGGGCTTCAGCAGCTCGATGCCGAACGGGCCGTGCTCCAGCAGGCCGAGCGGCAGCCACCCGGAGCGCGCCAGCGCCGGCAGCAGCAGCGTGTAGAACCAGACGGCGAAGCCGGCGAGCAGCGCCGCGATGGCGCCGCGGCGCGTGCCGCCCTTCCAGAAGATGCCGCCGAGCACCACCGGGGCGAACTGCGCCACCGCGGCGAACGAGATGAGGCCGATCGACACGAGCGCGTAGGCCTCGCCCGCCAGCTTGAAATAGAGATAGCCGAGCAGCAGGATGAGGACGATGGCGCCGCGGCGGATGCCGAGCAGCAGGCCGGTGAGGTCGGGCTGCTCGTTCAGGCGCAGGCGCTTCATGCGCAGCAGCACCGGCATCAGCAGATCGTTGCACACCATGGTGGACAGCGCGATCGTCTCGACGATCACCATGCCGGTGGCCGCCGACAGCCCGCCGATGAACACCAGCAGCGCGAGCGCCTCCTGCTTCTCCGCCATGGGCAGGGTGAGCACGAAAGTGTCCGCGTCCACGCCCGCGGGCAGGTGCAGCAGGCCGCCGAAGGCGATCGGCAGCACGAACACGTTGATCGCCAGCATGTACAGCGGGAACAGCCAGATCGCCTTGCTGAGGTGGCGCTCGTCCAGGTTCTCGATCACCGTGACCTGGAACTGGCGCGGCAGGAACATGATCGCCATCATCGACAGGATGGTGAGCCACACCCAGCTCGCGTAGCCCCCGGCGACGCCCTCCAGCGGCGTGAGCATGGCGGCGAGCCTGGGCTCGGCGGCGGCGCGCCCGAAAAGGTCGCCGAAGCCGTTGTAGAGGCCGAAGGTGACGAACACGCCCACGGCGAGGAAGGCGAGCAGCTTCACCAGCGACTCGAAGGCGATCGCCGCCACCATCCCCTGGTGGTGCTCGGCGGCGTCGAGGTGGCGCGTGCCGAAGGCGATGGTGAAGGCCGCGAGGATCAGCGCGATCCAGAACGGCGTGTCGTTGAAGAAGATGTGCAGCGTGCCGTCGGGCTCGGGCATGGTGATGCTCGGGTACTGCACCAGGATCTCGAAGCTGGCCGAGACCGCCTTCAGCTGCAGCGAGATGTAGGGCAGGATGCCGATCACCGCGATCACCGTCACCAGGCCGCCGATCGCCGCGCTCTTGCCGTAGCGCGAGGCGACGAAGTCGGCGAGCGAGGTGATGCGGTTCTGCTTCGAGATGCGCAGGATCTTGCGCATCACCACCCACCACAGCGCGATCATCAGCGTCGGGCCGATGTAGATCGGCAGGAAGCCCACGCCGTCGCTCGCGGCGCGCCCGACGCTGCCGTAAAAGGTCCACGCGGTGGCGTACACCGCGAGCGACAGGCTGTACACGTAGGCGTTGGCGATCACCGGCCGGCCGGCGTCGGCGCGCTTGTCGGCGTAGAAGGCGATCGCGAACAGCAGGCCCAGGTAGGCGAATGCCGCGAGGATGATGACCGGGCCCTGCAGCATCGCCGGTGCTTCCTACCGGTTGGCGACGAGCGCCATCAGCGCGATGAGGGCCGCCCAGGCGATGAACAGGTAGGCGTAGAGCACCGGGACGCCGAGCAGCGTCCCGGGCACGTTGAACAGCGCGAGGATGGGGAAGTTGAACAGCACCAGCCCCAGCATGCACAGCGCGACGAAGCGCTGCGCTTTGGTTTCGTCGTTCACATCGTCTGTTTCAGCTGATCGAGGATGGCCGGGTTTTCCAGCGTGGAGACGTCCTGCGTGATCTCCTCGCCCCTGGCGATGGAGCGCAGCAGCCGCCGCATGATCTTGCCCGAGCGCGTCTTGGGCAGGTTGTCGCCGAAGCGGATGTCCTTCGGCTTGGCGATGGCGCCGATCTCCTTGCCCACCCAGTCGCGCAGCTCCTTCGCGATTGCCTTGGCTTCCTCGCCGTTCGGGCGCGCGCGCTTGAGCACCACGAAGGCGCAGATCGCCTCGCCGGTCAGCTCGTCCGGACGGCCCACGACCGCGGCTTCTGCCACCAGCGCCTTGTGCGCGACCAGCGCCGACTCGATCTCCATTGTGCCCAGGCGATGGCCCGACACGTTGAGGACGTCGTCGATGCGCCCGACGATGCGGAAGTAGCCTTCCTGGTCGGTGCTCGCGCCGTCGCCCGCGAGATACAGCTTCCCCTTGAACTCGTCCGGGAAGTAGGTCTTCTTGTAGCGCTCGGGGTCGCCCCAGATGGTGCGCAGCATCGCCGGCCAGGGCCGCTTGATGACCAGGATGCCCCCCTTGCCCCGGCCCACCGGCTGGCCGGTCTCGTCGACGATGTCGGCGAAGATGCCCGGCAGCGGCAGGGTGGCCGAGCCCGGCTTGGTGGGCGTGGCGCCGGGCAGCGGCGAGATCATGTGGCCGCCGGTCTCGGTCTGCCACCAGGTATCGACGATCGGGCAGCGCCCGCCGCCGACGGTCTCGTGGTACCACATCCAGGCCTCCGGATTGATCGGCTCGCCTACCGTGCCGAGGATGCGCAGCGAGGACAGGTCGTATTTTTTCGGCAGCTCGCCGCCGGCCTTGATGAGCGAGCGGATCGCCGTGGGCGCCGTATAGAAGACGTTGACCTTGTGGTCCTGGATGATCTTCCAGAAACGCCCGGCGTCCGGGTAGACCGGGACGCCTTCGAACATCACCTCGGTCGCGCCCACTGCGAGCGGGCCGTAGGCGATGTAGCTGTGCCCGGTGACCCAGCCGACATCGGCGGTGCACCAGAAAACGTCGCTTGCCTTGTGGTCGAAGACCCATTTCATCGTCAGCGCGCACCAGAGCAGGTAGCCGCCGGTGGAATGCTGGATGCCCTTGGGCTTGCCCGTGGAGCCGCTGGTGTAAAGGATGAAGAGGGGGTGCTCTGCGTTCACGAAGGTCGGCTCGCAGGTTTCCGCCTGGCCCTTCACCACGTCGTCCCACCACTTGTCGCGCGGCGCCTGCATGGGCACCGGGCTGCCGCTGCGCTTGTAGACGATGACGTTGCGCACCTTGTCGCAGCCGCCCATGGCGAAGGCCTCGTCGACCACCGGCTTGAGCGCGATCTCCTTGCCGCCGCGGAACTGGCCGTCGGCGGTGATCACCTCGGTGGCGCCGGCGTCGATGATGCGCTCCTGCAGGCTCTTGGCCGAGAAGCCGCCGAACACCACCGAATGCGTGGCGCCGATGCGCGCGCAGGCCTGCATCGCGACCACCACCTGGATCGACATCGGCATGTAGATCAGTACCCGGTCGCCGGTCTTGACGCCGTGCGCCTTGAGCGCGTTCGCCAGCCGGCAGACTTCCCGGTACAGCTCCCGGTAGGTGATCTTCGTCACCCTGCCGTCGTCGGCCTCGAAGATGATGGCGATCTTGTCGGGCTGCGTCTCGAGATGGCGGTCGAGGCAGTTGTAGGAGGCGTTCAGCTCGCCGTCGTGGAACCAGCGGAAGAAAGGCGCCTTCGACTCGTCCAGCACCTTGGTGAAGGGCTTCGACCAGGCGAGCGTCTCGCGCGCGAGGCGTCCCCAGAAGCCCTCGAAGTCCCGCTCCGCCTCGGCGCACAGCTTGCGGTAGGCCTCCATGCCGGGGATGTTGGCCTGCCTGACGATCTCCGGCGACGGCGGGAATACGCGCGTCTCCTGCAGCACCGTTTCGATGTTGGACGCCATCAGTTTTCCTCCTTGGATGCGCCAATACAAACACCAAATCAAGAACCTGTAAAGCCGTCGGTATACTAAGGGCCACCCATATGACCACGATCAAGAAAGCCGACCTCATCCGGAGCGTTACCGACGCGCTGCAGTTCATTTCCTACTACCACCCGGCGGACTACATTCGCGCGCTGGGCCGCGCCTACGAGCGCGAGCAGTCCGGCCCGGCGAAGGACGCCATCGCCCAGATCCTGACCAACTCGCGCATGTGCGCCGAGGGCCACCGGCCGATCTGCCAGGACACCGGCATCGTCAACGTGTTTCTAAAGCTGGGAATGAATGTAAGGCTGGAAGGCTTTGACGGTTCCCTCGAAGATGCCGTCAACGAAGGCGTGCGGCGCGCCTATCTGGACCCGGACAACAAGCTGCGCGCCTCGATCCTCGAGGGCTTTGAAAGAAAGAACACCGGGGACAACACGCCGGCGGTGATCCACGTGCAGCTGGTGGCGGGCGAGCGGCTCGAGGTCGACGTCGCCGCGAAGGGCGGCGGCTCGGAGGCGAAATCGAAGTTCGCCATGCTCAACCCGTCGGATTCGATCGCCGATTGGGTGCTGAAGACGGTGCCGGCCATGGGCGCCGGCTGGTGCCCGCCGGGCATGCTCGGCATCGGCATCGGCGGCACCGCGGAGAAGGCCATGCTCATGGCCAAGGAAGCGCTGATGGCGCCGATCGACATGGCCGAGCTCAAGGCGCGCGGCGCGCGGGACAGGCTCGAAGCGCTGCGCATCGAGCTCTACGACAAGGTCAACGCCCTGGGCATCGGCGCGCAGGGCCTGGGGGGCCTGTCCACCGTGCTCGACGTCAAGATCCTCACCTATCCCACGCACGCCGCGAATCAGCCGGTGGCGATGATTCCGAACTGCGCGGCGACGCGCCACGCGCATTTCGTGCTCGACGGCTCGGGCCCGGCCGAGCTCGAGGCGCCGAAGCTTTCGGACTGGCCGGCCGTGACGTGGACGCCGGACGCAAGCTCCAGGAAAGTGGATCTCAACAAACTGAACCGCGAACAAGTCGTGTCCTGGAAGCCCGGCGAGCGCCTCCTGCTTTCGGGCAAGTTGCTGACGGGACGCGATGCTGCACACAAACGTATTCAAGACATGCTCGAAAAAGGCGAGGAGCTGCCCGTCGACTTCAGCAACCGCGTCATCTACTACGTCGGGCCCGTCGACCCGGTGCGCAATGAGGTCGTCGGGCCCGCCGGTCCGACCACGGCGACGCGCATGGACAAGTTCACCGACACCATGCTCGGAAAAACGGGGCTGCTCGCGATGATCGGCAAGGGCGAGCGCGGGCCGGCGGCGATCGAGGCGATCCGCAGGCACAAGGCGGCCTACCTCATGGCCGTGGGCGGCGCGGCCTATCTCGTCGCGAAAGCGATCCGCAAGTCGCGCGTGGCTGCCTTCGAGGACCTCGGCATGGAGGCGATCTACGAGTTCGAGGTCGAGGACATGCCGGTCACGGTGGCGGTCGACGCGAGCGGCACGTCGGTGCACAGCACCGGCCCGGCCGAGTGGTCGAGGAAGATCGTCGAGCTGAAGCTTCCCGTCGCCGCCGCGTGAGCGTCGAGATCCGGCCGCTCGTCGAGGGCGACCTGGGAGAGGCCGATCGCGTCTTTCGCCTCGCGTTCGGCACCGAGTTCGGCCTGCCCGAGCCGATGGCTTTCCGCGGCGACGCCGAGATGGTCAGGACGCGCTGGCGGGCCGAGCGCGCCGGCGCGCTCGGCGCCTTTCGCGGCGGCCAGCTCCTCGGCACGAGCTTCGCCGCGCGCTGGGGCAGCTTCGGGGTTTTCGGTCCGCTCACCGTGCGGCCCGATTGCTGGTCGCAGGGCATCGGCAGCCGCCTGCTCGAGCCGGCGATGGCGCTGTTCGACGCATGGAAGCTGCGCCGCAGCGCGCTGTTCACGTTTCCGCAGAGCCTGAAGCATGTCGGGCTTTATCAGAAATTCGGCTTCTGGCCGCAGCATCTTACGGCCGTCATGTCGAAGCCGGTCGAGGCGCGCGAGTTGCAAGCTGCGCTTTTCTCCGAGCTGGACGACGCGCAGCGCGCCGCCTGCCTTGCCGAGTGCGCGGCGCTGGCCGGCTCGCTTCTCGACGGGCTCGATCTCGGAGGCGAGCTGCGCTCGATCCACGCCCAGGGCCTGGGCGACACGGTGCTGCTTCGCGATGGCGCTTCTCTCGAGGGATTCGCCGCCTGCCACGTGGGCAAAGGCAGCGAGGCCGGCAGCGGCTCGGCCTACGTCAAGTTCGGCGCGGTGCGTCCGGGCGAGGACGCCGCCGGGCGCTTCGACCGGCTGATCAGCGCCTGCGAGGCGCTTGCCGCGCACCGCGGATGCAGCCAGCTCGTCGCCGGGACGAACACCGCCCGGCATGCGGCCTACCGCGGGATGCTGGAGCGCGGCTTTCGCAGCTTTCTCCACGGCGTGGCGATGCAGCGGCCGAACGACGCCGGCTACAACAGGCCCGGCTGCCTGGTGATCGACGACTGGCGCTGAGGCGGCGCGGCGCTAGAATCGGCGCATGCCCCAAGTCCATATCTGCGAGGTCGGCCCGCGCGACGGGCTGCAGAACGCCCATCACCTGATGCCCACCGAAGCGAAGAAGGCCTGGATCTCGGCCCTCGCCGCCGCCGGCCTGCGTGAGATCGAGGTTGGCTCCTTCGTGCCAGCGAAGCTGATCCCGGCGATGGCCGATACCGCAGAGGTAGTAAAGCATTCAATCTCAATTCCAGGTTTGAAAGTCGTTGCCCTGGCACCCAACTTGAAAGGCTTCCAGCGCGCGCTCGAGGCCGGCGCGCACAAGGTCACCTTTCCGGTCTCGGCCAGCCGCCTGCACAGCGAGTCCAACGTGCGCATGACGCCCGAGCAGATGGTCGAAGAAGTCCGCAAGTGCGCGCAGCACCCGCATCCGGGTGTGGAGATCGAAGGCGCGGTATCCACCGCCTTCGGCTGCACCATGCAGGGCGTGGTGCCCGAGGACGACGTGGTGCGCATCGCCGCCGCGCTGGCGCAGTTCTGCGACTGCGTGGCGCTCGCCGATACCGTGGGCTATGCCAATCCGGCGCAGATAAGACGCGTTTTCAGGAAAGTCAAAAGCGAGATAGGCGAAAAGCTTGAAGCGGCTCATCTGCACAACACGCGCGGCCTGGGCCTCGCCAACGCGCTCGCCGCCTACGAGGAAGGCGTGCGCCACTTCGACAGCTCGATGGGCGGCCTGGGCGGCTGCCCCTTCGCCCCGGGCGCGAGCGGCAACGTCATCACCGAGGACCTGGTGTTCATGTTTGAAAGCATGGGATTGAGCACCGGCATCGACCTCGAAAAGTTGTTCAAGGCGCGGGAGCACCTTCTCAATGCAATTCCGGGAGAGCCAATCTACGGCCACACTCCGGTAGCGGGCCTGCCGAAGGGTTACAGTCAGTACATATATCCACGATGAGCGAGTCTTTCGTTCTTACGCAGACGAAGGACGCAGTCCGCACGATATCTCTCAATCGCCCGAAAGCGCTCAATGCGCTTAATCGCGAGTTGCTAATGGCATTGCGCGAGGCGGTATTCAGTGCCGAACAGGACGCGGCGGTCCGTTGCGTCGTAGTGCGCGGCGGCAACCATTTCATGGCAGGCGGCGACTTGAAGTGGTTTTACGAGCAGATAGCGGACGCAGAGGCCGCCGCCATCCGAATCGGCTTCGAGGCATTCATCCACGAGTTGCATGCCCTGATCGTCAGCCTGCGTCGCATGCCAAAGCCTGTAATCGCCAGTGTGCGCGGCGCTGCGGCCGGCTTCGGACTTAGCCTGATGATGGCCTGCGATTTGGTGCTTGCTGCCGACAGCGCTTACTTCAGCCTCGCTTACACCAATATCGGCGTAAGCCCAGACGGTGGCTCGACCTTCGCGCTGCCGCGCATCGTGGGCCAAAAAAGGGCGATGGAGCTTGCGCTTCTCGGAGAGCGGTTCGATGCCGTGGCCGCTGAGCGGCTCGGGTTGGTCAACCGGGTCGTCCCGGACGAGGCGCTCGACCAGGAAGCAGGAAAGCTGGCGGGGCGGCTCGCTGACGGGCCCACCGCGGTCTATGCGCGCACCAAGGCGCTGCTCAACGCATCCCTTGGCGCGAGCCTCGAGTCGCAGTTGCAGCACGAAGCCGAAAGTTTCTCTCAGAGCGCGACAGAATCGGATTTCAAGGAAGGCCTCGCCGCTTTCATCGACAAGCGCCGGCCGAGATTCAAAGGCCACTGATGCTCCCACTTGAAGGTGTGCGCGTCGTGGAGTTCGCGCACATGGTGATGGGCCCCTCCTGCGGCCTGGTGCTCGCCGACCTGGGCGCCGAAGTGATCAAGGTCGAGCCGCCCGCCGGCGACAACACGCGGCGCCTGGAAGGCGCGGGCTGCGGCTTCTTCCCGGTCTTCAACCGCAACAAGAAGAGCTTTGCCGTGGATCTTCAGCGGCCCGAAGGTCGCGAGCTCGTTTTGAAGCTTCTCAAGAAGGCAGATGTACTGACCGAGAATTTCCGGCCGGGCGCGCTCGACAAGCTTGGGTTGTCTTACGAAACTTTATCGGAGCAGAATCCTCGCCTCGTCTACTGCTCGCTCAAAGGTTTCCTCAAGGGTCCGTATGACCATCGCCCCGCGCTCGATGAAGTGACACAGATGATGGGCGGCCTCGCCTACATGACCGGCCTGCCCGAGCGGCCGCTGCGCGCGGGCTCCTCGGTGGTCGACATCCTCGGCGGCACCTTCGCCGCCGTCGGCATCCTCGCCGCGCTGCGCGAGCGCGAGAAGACCGGGCGCGGCCAGCGGGTCACCAGCGCGCTGTTCGAGACCACCGCCTATCTCGTCGCGCAGCACATGGCGCAGTTCGAGCTGACCGGAGAGGCGCCGCCGCCGATGTCGGTGAAGCGCCCGGCCTGGGGCGTCTACGACATCTTCGAGACCGCGGGCGGCGGGCGCCTGTTCATCGGCGTGGTGACCGATACGCAGTGGCTTGCCTTTTGCCGCGAATTCAAATTGGAGGATCTGCAAACAGATACAAGGCTCAGGACCAACGGCATGCGGGTGAAGGAGCGCGTTTGGCTGCTGCCGCGGCTGAGCGAAGTGTTCAAGGCGTTCTCCCAGGACGAGCTGACGAACAAGCTCGAGGCCATCGGCCTGCCCTTCGCGCCGATCGCCAAGCCCTGGGACCTGCTCGACGACCCTCACCTCAACGCTTCGGGCGGTCTGCTCGACACACGAATAGGGGGCAGGACGATCCGCGTGCCGGCCCTGCCGCTCGAACTCGGGAATAAACACCTGGGCCTGCGCAGCGATCCGCCGCGCGTCGGCGAGCACGGCAGGGAATTGCTCGCCGGGCTGGGGTGTTCTCCCCAGGAAATCCAGGCGCTGGTCGACGAGCGTATAGTCGCCCTGCCTTAATCTCACCACTACCAGAGGAGGAAAAGATGTCGCTTATCAGGATCGGGCTTGGCGTTACCCTCGTGGCTTTCGCGACCGTTGCTGCGGCGCAGGACAAACGCCCGGACTACGGCCCGGCCGTCAATACCGCGACCGCCAAGAAGATCGCCGCGGCCGTGCTCGCCGAATGCCAGAAGAACCAGTGGAATGTCTCCGTCGCGGTCGTCGACCCGCATGGCTTCCTCGTGTACTTCGAGCGCATGGAGAATACGCAGTACGCGAGCAACGACATCGCCATCAACAAGGCGAAAACCGCGGCGACTTACCGGCGGCCGACGCGGGTATTCATGGACCTCATCAACAAAGGCCCGGCCACTGCAACGCTTGGCGGAGGACTTACCGCCTCGCCCGGCGGTCTGCCTATCATGGTCGACGGAAAGGTCACCGGCGGGGTCGGGGTGAGCGGCGTGCTCGGCGATCAGGACGAGCAGTGCGCCAAGGCCGGCATCGGGAAGATGTAGCTTTCATTTCATCTTGCAGTCTTGCCCATAGGCGTCGGCACGGTCGTTCAACACCGTGCCGATCGTCTTGTGCACCAGGCGGCCGTCGGAGCCTTTGCCGACGAGCTGCAGGTAGTAGTCCTGGATCGGGAACTGGTTGCGCCCGAACCTGAACGAGCCGCGCACGCTGCCGAAGTCGGCGGCCTTGAGTGCGGCGCGCAGCGCTTCCTTGTCCTCGATCCTGCCCTTGACCTTGCGCACCGCGGAATCGATCAGCAGCGCCGTGTCGTAGCCGGTGGACGCATACCCGGTGGGCAGGCGGTTGTACGCCTTCTGGAACTCGGCCACGAACTTCTTGTTGGCCGCGTTATCCATGTCGATCGACCAGTGCGCGAGGCTGAACAGACCGAGCATAGGGTCGCCCACGGCGCGGATGATGTCCTGGTCGGAGCCCCACAGCGGCACGATGAGCTGAATGTCCTTCGACAGCCCGGCGGCGACGAACTGCTTGATGAAGTTGACGCCCATGCCGCCGGGCAGGAAGACGTACAGCGCTTCGGGCCTGGCGGCGCGGATCTGCGAGAGCTCGGCGGCGTAGTCGAGCTGGCCGAGCTTGGTGTACATCTCGTCGACCAGCTTGCCCTTGTAGTAGCGCTTGAAGCCGTTCGCCGCGTCGTGGCCGCCGACGTAGTTGGGCGCGAGGAACAGCACGTTCTTGATGCCCTTGGAGGTGACGTACTGGCCTGCCGCCTCGCTGTAGGCTTCGCTCGGCCAGGAGGACACGAAGAAGAACGGGTTGCACTGCGCGCCGGAGTAGACCGCGGGCCCCGCGTTGGGGGCGATGAAGAAGGTCTTCGAGGCGAGCACGTCGGGCGCGATCGCCACCACCACGTTGGAGAACACCGGGCCGGTGATGAAGTCGACCTTCTCCAGCCGCAGGTAGCGCTCGGCGATCTGCTTGGCGTTCTCCGGCTTGAGCTGGTCGTCGCTCACCAGCACCTCGGCCGGCAGGCCGCCCAGCGTGCCGCCGTTCAGCTTGATCGCCAGGTTGAACGCGTCGCGGATGTCGATGCCGATGGCCGCGTTCGGCCCGGACAGCGTGCTGATGAAGCCGACCTTGATCTTGTCGGCGGCCTGAGCCGGCAGCGCAAGCGCCAGTGCAAGCAGAAGCAGAATCCTTTTCATTTCCATACTCCTCAACGTTGTACGCGTGCCACCTTCATTTTGTCATCGGCGATCCTGCCGCGGTCGATGACTACTTTTCCGTCCAGCGCCACGCTGCAGTCGCGCATCGGCACGTCGTAGTGCCCGCGCGTGTTGCGCTTGCCGCCGCCCTGCGTGTTGGGACCGGTCGAGAACAGGAAATTCCCGGGGAAGGTGCGCGCCGCGGCGCGGTGGCGCTCCGGCAGCTCGCCGTGCAGCGCGATGCCGTACCACAGGGCCTGCGGGTTCATTCCCCAGCCGAGGTGCGACACGGCGTAGGGATCGCGGTCCCTGGGCGAGCTCCTGCCGTCCTCGAGCCAGTCGCGCATCAGCTTGGCGTCCATGCCGCCCTCGATGCCGACGATGTGGCCTTCGCGGATCTCGAGCTTCACCGGGTCGGCGACATAGCGGCAATAAGGCAGGATCACGATGTCGCCCGGCTGCATCACCACCGTGCCTTGCGCGCTGCCCTCGTTCGGGAAGGTGTGGATGTGGCCGCCGCCCCAGTGGTCGAAGTGCCCGCGCTCGTCGGCGTAGCCCCATTGCGTCATCACCGGGTACTCGCCGCAGGTATAGGTGAGATCCGTGCCGGCCTCGCTTGTCACATGGACTGTTTTTGAATTGCGGTACAGGTGTTCGGCATGCTTACAAGCTTCCTTGAGGCCGGGCGGCGCCATCAGCTGCTCCAGGTCGTCGGGCGCGTCTATGATCATCAGCACGCGCGTGCCGCCGTCGAGCACCTGCTTGAGCCACTTCGTGAACAGCGGCACGTGGAAGATCACCACCAGGTCGGCCGCGCGCACCGCCTCGAGGGTGCCCTTGCACTGGCCGATGGTCGGCACGCCGACCTTGGTCCAGGAGGGCAGCGAGTTCACGCACAGCTCGTAGATGTCCGCGCCCAGGTCGTCGGCGGCGGCGAAGGCCGCCTGGATGTACTCGCGCCGCGTATCGAGGTCGCTCACCACGCAGACGGTCTCCCCCCGCCTTGCCTGGCTCAGCTCCAGTTCCCTGCGATAAAGCTGCGCGAGCCTGGCGGGATTCATCTGCGCATTATGGCCTGCCAGACTCGGTGCGGCGTAGCCGGCATTTCGAGGTCGGTGACGCCCAGCGGCTCCAGCGCATCGAGCAGCGCGCTCACCAGCGCCGCCGGCGCGCCGATGGCCCCGGATTCGCCGCAGCCCTTGGCGCCGAGCGGGTTATGGGTGCACGGCTGGCTCTCGTCCGTTTCGCATCGGAAAAACGGGAAATCCGAGGCCCTCGGCAAGGCGTAATCCATGAAGGACGCCGACAGCAGCTGCCCCTCCTCGTACACCGTGCGCTCGGCGAGCGCCTGGCCGATGCCCTGCGCCAGGCCGCCGTGCACCTGCCCTTCCACGATCATCGGGTTGATCACGGTGCCGACGTCGTCCACCGCGCAGTAGGCGACGATCTCGGTCATGCCCGTCTGCGGGTCCACCTCCACCTCGCATACGTGGGCGCCGTTGGAGAAGGCGAAGTTCGACGGGTCGTAGAAGGCGCTCTCGTCCAGCCCCGGCTCGAGGCTCTCGAGCGGATAGCGGTGCGGCACGTAGGCCGCCTTCGCCACTTCGGTGAAAGAGAGCTTCCGGTCGGTGCCGAGGATGCGGAATTCCCCCCCGGAAAACTCCACGTCCGCCTCCGCCGCCTCGAGCAGATGGCCGGCGATGCGCTTGCCCTTCCCGATCACCTTGTCGATGGCTTTCGATAGCGCCGAGCCGCCGACCGCCATGGAGCGCGAGCCGAAGGTGCCGGTGCCGGCAGGCACGGCCTCGGTATCGCCTTCGACGATATTGATCTTTGGAAAATCAACAGCCAAGCGATGCTGCAGAATCTGCGCAAAGGTGGTCGCATGGCCCTGGCCGTGGTTGTGCGTGCCCAGGAAGGCAGTGACGCTGCCGTCGGGCGCCACGCGCACCTGGGCGGCCTCGTAGAAGGCGCCCTTCGCGCCCATC
>Ga0299907_10000813_pt1 | contig 16386 bp, 10 predicted proteins | sample RVTome_16_FD_198680 | JGI IMG/M metagenome (GOLD analysis project Ga0299907, IMG submission 198680) | Soil microbial communities from uranium-contaminated site in the Upper Colorado River Basin, Wyoming, United States - RVT152D67 (version 2) ...
TCGTACTGGTCCGACCAGAACCAGTGGATCTCTTCGTACGGGGTTTCGCGGCCGAGCATGTTGAGGGCCGCGACACGCCCCTGTCGCCGCGCGTTGTCCCAGTGCTCGACCCGGATCCGGCGCCCGAGGACCGGGTGATAGTGGTTGGCGACGTCGCCGGCGGCGAAGACGCCGGCGACGCTCGCCCGGCAGTGCTCGTCCACCACGACGCCGTCGTCCGTATGGATCCCCGATCCCTCGAGGAAGTTCGTGACGGGCTCCACACCCAGGCCGAGCACGACGAAGTCGCAGGGCAGGCTGAGACCGTTCGCGGTCTTCACGCTTCGGACTCGGCCGTTCCCTTCGAAGCCCGCCACCTGATCGTCGAACGTCATCTCGACGCCGTGATCACGATGGAAGCCTTCGATGACGCGACCCACGTCCTCGCCGAGCACCCGGTCGAGCGGTGACTTCCCATTGGCGACGACGTGGACCTCGAGCCCCCGTTGCCGGAGCGACGCCGCCACCTCGGAGCCGATGAACCCCATACCCGCCATCACGACCCGACGACCCGGCAACATCTCCGCGCGGATCCCGGCCGCGTCACCGAGCGTCCGGAGGTCAAGGACCCCTTCGAGATCGATCCCCGGGATCGGGAAGCGGCGATTGCGCGCGCCAGTCGCGATCAGGAGCTTGTCGAAGGACACCGGATCCCCCCCGGCGACCGTGAGCGTCTGCCCGGCCGCATCTACGCCGACGACCGTCGTGCCGAGCCGTGTCTCGATCCGTTGGTCGGCGTAGAACGCCTCGGGCCGGACCATCGCCTCCTGGATCGTCGACTCTCCGCGGAGGAACGTCTTCGACAGAGGCGGACGCTCGTAGGGCAACGCGGGCTCGGCCCCGATCAGGACCACGTCGCCGTCGAATCCTTCCTCACGCAGGGTCGCCGCGGCCGTCGCTCCGGCGAGGCTCGCGCCCACGATGACGTACCTCCCCTGCGCAACGCCGGAGCCCTTCCCGCGGCCCGAAGGGACCGCCTCGGTCTCCTTTCCTCGCGCGGCTGCGTCTCGTGGCGCGGCAGCGTCGCGGGCGCCAGCCGTCCCGCCCACGCGTTCGAGCGGATCCGCCGCAGGGCCTCGCACCACCGATCCGTCGACCGCGAACCTCGACCCGTGGCAGGGGCAGTCCCAGGTCTTCGCGGTGTCGTTCCAGTCGACCGTGCAGCCCATGTGAGTGCAGCGGGGGGAGAGCTCGTAGGTGTGCCCGCCCTCGTCGCGATAGACCGCGAGCTGCCGACCCGCGACGCTCACCAGCCCGCCGTGACCGGCGACGAGATCGTCGGCCGAGCGATCCACCGTCTTCACGATCAGCACGTCTGCCGGCACCTCGTGGGCCACCTTGTTGGGCACGGAGCCGAGGAACCGCCGGACGCCCGACATCCCTTTGTTGCCCACCACAACGAGCTGCACGCCTTCCGCCTCGGCGAGCTCGCAGATGCGCTGGGCAGGATCACCTTCGACGGTTCGCCTCTCGACCTCGACGTCCTCGGGTCGGGTCGACACGACCTCCTCGAGCTTGATGGCACCGACGAGAGGGTCGCCGACGTGCACGAGGGTCACGGTGCCGGCGTACACGGACGCCAGCGTGTACGCCTTCCGGACCGCCTCCGTCGCACTGCCGGAGCCATCGGTCCCTGCCAGGATCCGTAGGTAGGGCGGAGCGGGTTCCCGTGGGCCGGCCCGGCCCGTGGTGTCCACGATCAATAGGTCGCATGGCGCATCGTGCGCGATCCAGTCGGGCACGCTCCCGAGGCGGAATCGGGTCGCCTGTCCCATGCCGCGGTTGCCCACCACGATCAGATCCGCATCGTGCTTGATCGCGGCCGCGAGGATCGATTCGCCCGGCGTCCCCTCGATCAGCTCGGCCGTCGCGTCGACCTTCTTCGCGCGCGCGGCCTCCGCCGCCTCGTAGAGGGCCGTTTGCAGGGGCTGCCGGGACACGCCGTAGGCGTCGAGCGCTCCGACCAGCACAAGCTTGCCTTTGAGGCGTTTCGCGAGCTTCTGGGCGACCTCGACGGCGACCGACGCGGTCGGTGAGCCGTCCGTCCCGACGACGATCGTTCGATAGGACATCTAGGCGGCCTCCAGGGTGCCGTCCATCTGTGGATGGACGTCGCAGCGGAAGTAGTACTCCCCGGGATCGAGCGCCGGCACGTCGTAGGTCACGGTGGTCGGTCCTTCGACGAGATCGCCGACGAAGAGCGACTGAGCCGCCGAGTCGTCCGTGTAGATCGCAACGTTGTGCGGCACGCCGTCGTCGTCGTTCTCGAAAGCCACAACGAGCGGCTCACCGGCGGGGACATCCAGCGACGAGGGCAGGAAGGCCTGGTCGTCGAACGCGCAGACCGTGACGGCGGCATCGGGTGACGGGACGCACTCAGCGGCCCCACCGAACCCGAGCGTCGGCTTGAAGATCATGAGCCACAGGATCACGAGCAGTCCTACGAACCCGATCGCCGCGATCGTGTAGGGGCGCCTCGACCGGAGGATCTCTTCGAACTGAGCCCCAGACACCGCCTCCGTTCCCCCCGCCATGGCGCCGGAGATCGTCCGCAACCGTTTGGCCCATGTGGTTCCCATGGCGTACATCGCCGCCATGACGACGACCAAGACGACGATCGCGGCCCAGATCCACCCCTGACCCCAGAACTGGCCTGTGAATCCCGCGGCGATCCCGCCGACGAGGAGCACACCGATCGAGTTCCACATGAACCCGACCGAGGACGCCGAGAGCTCGAGCAACTGGCTCACGCGGGCTGGCTCTCGCTCCTTCGGGAGGCGGAGCGTCACATAGACCGACACGCCGTGCGCCATCAGGAAGGCGAATGCCCCGGCGATGTGGAGGAAGACCCACCATCGGTGCACGGACTACTCCTCCCCCAGGGTGACGGCCGCGCCCGAGGATCCCGAGCGCGCCTGCTCCTTCTTCTTGAGCTGGCGCATCACGAGGCGCTCCAGCACGAAGACGAGCACGGCCATGAAGATGCCGACGAGCCACCGCTCGAAGCGGCGGAACGGGGAACGAACCTCCGAGCTCACCCCGTCGATACCTCCCGCGCCGCTTCGATGCGTGCGAGGAGCCAGAAACCGATGCCGGCGGCCACGGCGAGCCACGACCACCCGGTCTCCGGAGCGCCCGGATAGCCCGAGAACACGAGGCCCGCGAGGCCGAACGCGACGGCCGCCGCTGCGGTGACCTTCGCCGAGACCTGCCAGCCGGCGCCGCGGAGCGACGTCGCGATCGCGGCTCCCGCGATCGCGAGCGCGGCAACCGCCACCCCCGACCAATGGTGGAGCTCCACGTGCGGATCGGTCGCGGGGCCGTGCTGAAGCTCGGCGTACGTGACGGCGTAGATCCAAGCGGGGATCACACACAGCAGCCCGTAGATCATCAACGATATGCTCGGGTGGCCGGGGAGGCGTAGGAGGGATCGCGGGTCGGGGTGCAGCACCGCCAGGGCGACGAGGCCGACGGCGGCGGTGATGTAGAAGCCCGAGATGAGATCCCCACCCATCAACCCGCCGAAGACCCAGGCCAGCACCTGCGCCACCAACACGTGCCAGACGGCGAGCCACGAGGGATTCATCACGAACACGATCGAGAACACCCCGATCAGGGCGAGCCCGGCGAAACCGCCGAGGTAGTGGAACCGGTGGGTCCGCTCCACAGGATCGTTCGACACCAGCGACAGCAGGATGTAGACGAGCGAGGGCAGGATCGTGAGCGCCCCGAGCAACCAGCCGACGATGCGAAATGCCCGTGGCCGCCCTCGAGGTGCCTGTACGTATTCGGATCCCATCTCCAGACCCTCCCCTCGAAAGATCAGGCAGCGGTGACCGGCACGCGGCCCGCCACGGTGGTGCCACTGCCGGGCGCCGATCGGATCTCGAGAGAGCCTCCCACGGCCGCCAGCCTGTCGGCCATGCCCTGGAGACCGGATCCCTCGACCACCGCGTTCGGGTCGAATCCTCGACCCTCGTCCACGACCTCGAAGGAGAGGCTGCCGTTCGACTGCGACAGACGGATCAAGGTGCGATCCGACTCCGCGTACTTGGCGACGTTCTGGAGGGCCTCGAGGGTGCAGAAGTAGACGGTGGCCTCCACGTCGGCCGAGTAGCGGCCCACAGCCTCCGCCTCGACGCTCACGGGCAGGGAGGCCTTGCGCGACTGTGCTTCGAGCGCGGCCACCAGACCGCGATCGGCGAGCAGCGGCGGGTAGATCCCGCGGGCGAGATCCCTCAGGTCCTCCAGCGCTGACTGGGTCTCTGCCTCGATCTGGCCGAGGATCGCCGCGGCCTTCGCGGGATCGCGCTCCGTCATCTGTCGGGCGAGGCGGGCCTTGACGGCGAGCGCCACGAGCTGCTGCTGGGCGCCGTCGTGGATGTTGCGCTCCAGTCGCCGCCGCTCCTCGTCCTGCGCCGCCACAAGCCGCTGACGGGAGGCCCGGACGTCTTCGACCAGCCGCACGTTCCGCAGGACAAGACCCGCCTGGGCCGCCAGGTCTCCCACGAGCTTCTCTTTGGACGGGCTCATCGGATCGGACGCGGGCATCCGGAGTGAGAGCGCGCCCAGCAGCTCGCCTCGGTCGCGAACCTCCGTCACGCCCTCGCCGGCCATTTCGAATCCGCCGGGCGAGGCCTTGATGGGCAGCGCGGGAGGGGTGTCGACAGGCCAGGCCGCGGCGGGTCGGAACTCGTTGCCCACCAGGAGCCAGATCCGCGCGACATCCGCACCCGTCCCCTCGCCGAGGACCTGCGCCATGCGCGGGAGGACGTCCTCGGTCGCATAGGACGTACCCATCCGGTCGGAGAACTCGGTCAACACCTCGTACGGCGTCGCCCGCTTCCCGTACACGAGCCGGTCCGCGAACCGACGGCCGAGCCGCATCACGGGCCGGAAGGCGATACCGAGACCGAGCGCGATCGCGAAGAGAAGGGCGGGGCTCTCCCGGTCCGCGGCGACGAGGCCGATCAGCGCGACAGCGCCTGCATAGACCAGGACAGCCAGCACGACCAGCGTCCCCGCGATCACTGCCTTCTTCACGACGACGTCGAGGTCCCACAGCCTGAACTGCAGGATCGAGATGCCGACGGCGACGGGGATGCCGAGGATCGCGAGTCCGGACAGCACCTCGTCCATGGATCCTGCTGTGATGCCGAAGACCGAATCCAGGATCAGCGAGATCACGGAGTAGGCGATCAAGACGAGGACGGCGAAGCCGAACCACTTGAGTTGCTGACGCTCGATGCCGCTCGACCGGCGGAATCTGATGAACAACGACCCAACGGCGAAGGCGAAGAGGCCCAGGAGGACGGGCCAGGTCGTCTCTTCGATCGTCGTCAACGATCCGAGCGCCGGCACGTGCAGCGGGTTGGGAAGACGCAGCTCGCCGCTGGTGTCGCTGCTCGCCGTGAGCCACGGAGATCCGAATCCGATCGAGACGAATGCCAGGACGCAGAGGGCCAGACCCGCCCACAGGAGGTACCTCCAACGCCGCGACGGCAACCGTCCGTCCGGGAACAGCAGAGGAAGGACGATCAGCAGGAGGAAGAATCCGACCGCCCAGAACGTGTTCCCGGGCCACGCGAACCACTTCGCGATCGACCGATCCCCCTGCTCGGCGAAGTAGATGGTCGCTTCGGCTGAGGTGAATCCGATGCCGACGAATGTGGCGACGCCGATCAGGAGCAATCCGATCCTATTGGTCGGGTCGCGGCTCAAGCTCAGGGCACCGACGAACCCCATCCCCATGAACGCGAGGAAGTTCGTAGCGTCCCCCACGAGGGGATCCCCGTTGAGCGCCAAGAAGGCGAAGCCGATCGACGAATAGGCGAAGGTCAGGGCCATCAGGACCCACGGCCAGCGCGCGGGTCGAAGGGGGACCTCCACTGTGCTCACGACCCGGGGCCGATGATCAAGAAGACCTCGACTGGCTCCTCGCGGCCCTTGACGACGCGAGGGCCGATCGGCTCGGCGGCGACCGACGGCGCCGCCGAGACGGTCGAGGCGGCGGCGACGACCTCGCCTCCGCCGGCTTCGGACTGCAGGCGCTGCGCGACGTTGACCGCGTCCCCGATCACCGTGTACTCGAGGCGCCCACCGCCGCCGATGGCGCCGGCCATAACGACGCCCGTGTTCAACCCGATGCCGACATGGAGTCCGTCGACCGAGTCTGTCCCCCAGCCCATCGAGTTGAGCTCGCGCTGACGATCCTGCATCGCGAGCGCGCACTGCAACGCCCGCTCGGCGTGGTCGGTCGACGGCTCCGGAGCCCCGAAGACCGCCATGACCGCATCGCCCTGGAATTTGTCGATCGTGCCGCCGTGCTCGGCGATCACCTCGGCCATCGCTCCGAGGTGACGGCCGATGATCTCGCCGCTCTCCCGTGCCGTGAGGCGCTCCGCGATCGTCGAGAACCCGCGGATGTCGCTGAACAGGATGGTCACCTCGAGCTCGCGCTGGCTCGCGGCGTCCCCGCCGCGAGCCAGCGCGTCGACGAACTGCGACGGCACGTAGGACTTGAGGGAGCTGGCCGTCGCCGACTGTTCGACGACGGCCGCATGCAGCTTCTTGAACTCGCCCAGGAGGCCGGTGCCGGCTCCGTCGTCACCGGCCATCCGCCGGAACAGCATCGTGACGCGCCCGTCTACCGCCTCCTGGGTCGTGCCGAGAGCCGCCGCCATCGCCTCGTAGCCGAGACCCTGGGCCATCATGTCGAGCACGACGCGGTCCTCCTCCTGGGACTCGGCCCGCCCCGACAGACGCTCGGCGATCGCGGGATCCACGACGCTCCCGCCGCCTCGGACCTCGCGGATCGCGCGGGCGAGCTCGTCGCCCTGCGCGATCCGGTCCTTCAAGAGGTACGCGAGCCCGCTGTGACCCTTGCCCAGGAGCGCGATCGCGTACTCCTCGTCGTCGTGCGCGGACAGGACCACGACGCCCGTCGCCGGATGGCGCTCGCGGATCGCGTGTGCGCAGTCGATCCCTTCGAGCTGGAACGACGGCGGCATCTTGATGTCGGTCACGACGACGTCCGGGCTGTGCTCCGCCGCCGTCGCCAGGAGCGTCGGCGCGTCTTCGGCGACCCCCACGACCTCGATGTCGTCGTAGGAGTTCAACAGCGCCCGCACGCCCTCACGAACAAGGACGTTGTCCTCCCCGAGCACCACCCGGATCGTCACGCAACCGCCCCCTGAGACCTCTGTAAGTTCCTCGCGTGTACCATCCGCGCATGCCGCTGCGGGTGGTCTTCGCCGAGGATAACTACCTCGTGCGGGAAGGGACCGCCGCCCTCCTGGCCACCGCCGACGAGGTCGAGATCGTCGGCATCGCATCCAGCCTCGATGAGCTGCTCTCCGCGGTCGCCGAGCACGGACCCGACGCCGTGCTCACGGACATCCGGATGCCGCCGAGCGGGACCGATGAGGGGATCCGGGGCGCGAAGCAGATCCGAGCCTCGCATCCCGAGATCGGCGTGGTCGTGCTGTCGCAGTTCGCGGAGGAGGAGTACGCCTACGACCTCCTGAAGGACGGTGCGGCAGGCCTCGGCTACCTGTTGAAGGAACGCGTGGCCGACGTCGAGGAGCTGGTGCGCGCGCTGACCGAGGTGGCCCGCGGCGGCAGCGTCCTCGACCCCAAGATCGTCGAGGCGCTCGTCGCCGCCAAGGAACATCTCGCCCATTCGCCGCTCGCTCGGCTGACCGACCGGGAGCGCGAGGTGCTCGGCCACATGGCCCAGGGCCAGAACAACGCCGCGATCGCGAAGTCGCTCTTCCTCACCGAGCGGGCGGTCGAGAAGCACATCAACTCGCTGTTCCACAAGCTGGGTTTGACCGAAGAGCCCGACGTGCACCGCCGTGTGATGGCGGTGCTCGCCTTCCTCCGCGACCAGAGCTGACGGGCGACCCGCCCCCGCGCGCATGGCTACTGTGCCCTCCGCGTGTCCACGATGTAGACGCTGCAGGGCGCGTGTCGGAGGACGAGGTTCGGGACCGTCTCGCGCACGCGCCATCGTGACCCGTGGGTGCCGCGGTTCCCGAGCACGATGGTTTCCGCTCGGATCTCCTCGGCCACGTCCACGATCCGAGATGCGGCGTCACCGTCCTCGATCCGGGTCGTGATCGCGAGACCCGGGAACCTCGTGGCGAGTCGACGCAGGTGCGACTGGGGGTCTGCCGCCCGGTCGGGGTCGACGACCGCCCTGGCGTCGTCCTCGGACTTCACGTACAGGACCAGGAGCTCCGCACCGCGGTCGCGCGCGAGTCGCGCCGCGTCCTCCACCGCGAGATCCGCGGCGGCGGAGGTGTCGGTGCCCACCAGGATCGTCGTCATCAGGGGCCTCCTTCGTTCGTCATATCGGACGCTACGCGGCGGACCGGCGCCCGACGACGGCGCGTGCATGCCGACTTCGCCGGGGTGCCAGCACACCCCCGAGCCGGGTGTTCTCGCACCCGAAACCGCTGGTCGACGCCCTTGGAGCCGGCCGCCACCGATGGGAGCATCCCTGGCATGATCGAAGTGCGGACCGCCTCGCGTCTCGCCTGGTCGCTCGCCGCGCTGACCGTCGCGATCATGGTGCCGGCGATCGTGTTCTTGGTGCTCGGTCTCGGTACAGCGCCGCCCGAGGCCGTCTTCGGGTTCCGCGGGTGGGGGCTGCTGCTCGCGGCCGCGTTCGCGATCGCCGGCCTGTTGATCGCCTCGAGGGTCCCGTCGAACCCGATCGGATGGATCCTTCTCGTGGCTGGCGTCGGCACGGCGATCCAGGAGCTCGCCCAGCAGTACGCGCTCTACGGTCTCTATCACGCGCCCGGAGCGGTCCCGGGGGCCGACATCGCCGCGTGGGTGACCGAGTGGGTGTGGATCCCGTACATGGCCGCGGTGGCGCTCGTGGTCCCGATGATCTACCCGACCGGGCGGGTGCTCTCGCCGAGGTGGCGGCTCCTCCTCATCGTCGGCCTGACCGCGGCCGCGCTCGGGACCGTGTGCTTCGCGCTCGCTCCTGGGGAACTCGAGAGCTCCCCAGGCGTCCAGAACCCCGTCAGTGTCCGTGGTGCGGACTGGATCCGGACGATGGGTGACGTCGTGATGCTGACCTTCGCGGCCGCGCTCGTGAGCGGCATCGGTTCGCTCGCGCTCCGCTACCGGATCTCCCGGGCGGACGAACGGCAGCAGGTGAAGTGGCTCCTGCTCGGCCTGTCGTTACTCGCCTCGACGTTCCTCATCGGTGTCCCGTACTGGACGCTAGGCGGGGAGGGAGCCTCGTCGCTGAACTTCGTCGAGAACCTGCTCGTCCTCGCGATCGCGTCGATCCCCGTGACGATCTGCATCGCGATCCTGAAGTACCGTCTCTACGAGATCGACGTCGTCGTGAAGAAGACGGCCGTCTACGCGGTCCTGGCGCTCCTCTTGTTCCTCCTCGGCATCCTTCCCGCCTGGGCGATCGCCGGCCTCGTGTTCGAGAGCACGAACGACGGCTACGTCTACATGCTGTCGGGGATCGTGGTCGGGTTGGCGGTATGGCCGCTTCGTCGGGTCGCGACCCGTCTCGCCGATCGGATCGTGTTCGGGCGCCGCGCAACGCCGTACGAGGTCCTCAGCGAGTTCTCCGGGCGGGTCGCCGAGACCTATGCCGCCGATGACGTACTCGAACGGATGGCGCAGGTGCTCGGCGAAGCTATCGGCGCCGACCGTGCGACGGTGTGGCTGCGGATCGGCGACCGATCTCGGGCCGCCGCGACGTGGCCAGGAGGCGATAACGCCGGAACCGACGTGCCGTCCGACGCTGTCGAGGTCCGCCATCAGGGCGAGGTTCTCGGCGCCCTGTCGGTGCGGATGCCGGCGAACGATCCCATGACGCCGGCGAAGGAGCGACTGATCCGGGACCTCGCAGCCCAGGCCGGCCTCGTCCTGCGGAACGCGTCCTTGATCGAGGACCTCAAGGCCTCGCGGCAACGACTCGTGACGGCCGAGAACGAAGAGCGACGACGGATCGAACGGAACATCCACGACGGCGCGCAGCAGCAGTTGGTCGCGCTCGCCGTGAAGCTGAAGCTCGCGGACTCGCTCGTTGGCAAGGACGAACAACGGGCACACGCGATGCTCGCCGACCTGCAGACGGACACGGGTCAGGCGCTGGAGGACCTGCGTGACCTGGCGCGGGGGATCTACCCACCTCTCCTCGCGGACAAGGGACTCGGCGCCGCGCTCGAAAGCCAGGCTCGGAAGGCGGCCGTACCGGTCTCGGTGGACACCGACGGCATCGGTCGGTACCCCCAGGAGGCGGAGGCGGCTGTCTACTTCTCGTGCCTGGAGGCCCTGCAGAACATCTCCAAGTACGCCGAGGCGACCGTCGCCACGATCCGGCTTTCACAGGCGAACGGGACCCTCAGCTTCGAGGTCACCGACGACGGCCTCGGCTTCGACCCCGACGCCGCCGGGCGCGGCTCGGGGCTCCAGGGGATCGCCGACCGCCTCGCCGCGCTCGGCGGCGAGTTCGCCCTCCGTACGGCGCCCGGCCGAGGCACGACGGTCCATGGCACCGTCCCCGTGGGAGTGATGCCGTGAAAGCGAGGACGGCGTCCCGGTTGGCGTGGGGCATGTTCGTCTTCGATCTGGCCGTACTCGTCTGGAGTTTCATCCTGGCCACGGGCTCAGCGCCCGGCGAGGAGGACTTCGTCATCATCTACGGGGGGGTCGGCCTGGTCCTCGGCTACGGCGGGGTGGGGGCCCTGATGGCCTCCCGGCGGCCGAGCAATGCGATCGGATGGCTCTTCTGCGCGACTGCGACGGTATTCGCTCTGTCGGCGTTCGCAGATGAGTTCGTGACCCGCGGACTCGTCACCGGTTCGATGGCGTTCGTCGTCCCGATCGCTTGGGTGCAGAGCTGGCTCTTCGTCTTGGCGCTGGAATCGATCCCGCTCGTCCTGGTGCTGTTCCCGGATGGCCGGCCGCCTTCACGCAGATGGCGGCTCCTCGTCTGGGCGATCGGAGGCTTGACGATCCTCGCGGTCCTCGGATTCATCCTTTCTCCGGATCCCCTCGAGACGCCGGGACGGTTCCCGCTGGACAACCCGACCGCGGTCGCGTCGCTCGAGCCACTCGCGGACGCCTTCCTGACGGTGGGCGGGTTCGGCTCGCTCGTCGCGGCGCTCGCGGCGCTGACCTCGTTGGTGCTCAGGTTCAGGAGGTCGTCGGGAGACGAGCGTCAGCAGATCAGGTGGCTCGCGTATGTCGGGCTCGCAGCGCTCGTGCTGATGATCGGCACCTTCGCCACCGAGAGCAACATCGCCGTGAACAACGCCTTCTTCTTCTTCTTCTTCCTCGTGCTCGCGATCGGCGTCCCTGCCGCCATCGGCGTCGCGATCCTGAAATACGGCCTCTACGAGATCGACGTCGTGATCCGCCGGACACTCGTGTTCGGAGCGCTCGCCGCCTTCATCACGCTGATCTACGTCGCCGTCGTGGTCATCATCGGAACCCAGGCGACCGACTCGGACTCGCTGGTTCCCTCGCTCATCGCCACGGCGATCGTGGCGGTACTCTTCCAGCCGATCCGGCGGCGCGTGACGAAGCTCGCCAACCGGCTCGTGTTCGGGAAGCGCGCCGAGCCCTACGAGGTGCTCGCTCGCTTCAGCGATCGCGTGGGCGCGGCGTTCGCCGCAGGAGACATCCTCCCGCGGACCGCACGCGTGATCGCCGAGGCAACCGGAGCGAAGCACGTCGAGATCTGGCTCGACACCGCCGGCGAACTCGGGCGATCCGCCACGTGGCCGAGTGACGGGATCGAAACGGGTCGCGAGTGGCGAGCCGAGGACATCCGGTACCAGGACGAGGTGCTCGGACAGATCCGGGTCTGGACCGACGTGGGTCAGCCGCTCCGACCCGCCGAGGAGAAGTTGCTCCGCGATCTGGCCTCACAGACGGGGCTCGTCGTCCGGAACCAAGCGCTCACGAGTGAGCTCCGAGCGAGGGTCGAGGAACTGTCCGTTCGCGCACGGGAGCTCCAAGCGTCTCGGATGCGGATCGTGCAGGCCCACGACGCCGAGCGTCGCCGACTGGAACGCAACATCCACGACGGCGCGCAGCAACACCTGGTGGCACTCGCGGTCAAGCTCCGCCTCGCGGGCGCGACGGCCGCGAAGGATCCGCAGCGAGCGGCCGCCCAACTCACCGAGCTCAGGGACCAGACGGATCTCGCGCTCACGACCCTGCTCGATCTGGCCACGGGCATCTATCCCTCCGTGCTGGAAGAGCAAGGGGTCGGCGCCGCCCTTGCCGTGCAGGGCCGAGTCGCCGGAGTGCCCGTCTCGGTCGATACCGACGGGGTCGACCGCCTTCCCCTCGAGATCGAGGCGGCCGTCTATTTCGTGTGTCTGGAGGCGATCCAGAATGCCGCCAAGTACGCAGGGGCCGCCGAAGTGAGCGTGCATCTGGCTCGCGACGACGACACTCTCTCCTTCCGCGTGGAAGACGACGGCGTCGGTTTCGACTCCACGGAGATGCAGCGTGGGACGGGCCTGCAGAACATGCGCGACCGTCTCGCCGCGCTCGGGGGCGACGTCGCGATCACCTCGACACCGGGTGAGGGAACGAGCGTCTCGGGGCGGCTGCGGGTCCCCGAACGGGTGCGATCGTGAGCGAGCGGACGACGACGCGTTCGGCTCGATGGGCAAGGATCGTCCATCTCGGATCGCTCGCCATCCTCATGCTCGTGATCGTCGCGGTGATCGGAGGGGCTGCCTCCGGGGAGGGCGGTGGCGATCCGATCTTCGTCGTGCTGATCATCGTGCTCGTGGCCGGGTTCTCCACCCTGGGTCGGCTCATCGTGACGCGTGCGGGCAACGTGCTCGGCTGGGTGTTCCTCGCGATGGGCGGCGCTCTCGCCCTCGGCCTGCCCGGCGAGGGATACCTCGACGTCGCCTTCCGAGAGCCCTACGTCGCGAGCCTGCCGGGCACAGGGATCGCCGCGATGACGGCGAACCTGTTCCCCGCCGTGATGGCGCTCGCGATCCCGATGCTCTTCCTCCTGTTCCCGACCGGGACGTTGCCGACCCCGCGATGGCGCTGGGTGATCCGTGCGTGGTTCGTCGGGAGTCTGCTCCTTCTGATCTGGCTCGTGTTCCGCCCGGGGAGCATCTACGGCGAGCCGAACCGCTTCTCGATCCGGAACCCGCTTGGGCTCGAGTTCCTCCGACCGCTGGAGGCGCTCTTCTCCGACGCCGGTATCGCGATCGTGCTTGTCGCCTCCGCGGCGGCGATCGTCTCGCTCATCGTCCGCTTCCGGCGAGCCCGAGGGGACGAACGGCAGCAGATCAAGTGGCTCATGCTGGTCGCACTCGCAGCCGCCGCGATCCTCCTGACGATGATGGCGAGCGAACTGCTGTTCCGCGAGCAGAGCTCCGACTTCCTGTGGATCGCACTCGTCATGGTGCTCGTGCTCGGGATCCCTGCGGCCACCGCGCTCGCCATCTTCCGCTATCGCCTCTACGACGTCGACGTCGTCGTCTCCAAGACGATCGCGTACGTCGCGCTGGCCCTCGGCATCGTCGCCGTCTACGTGGGGCTCGTCGTGGGGGTCGGCGCGTTGCTCGGCGACACGAAGAACCAGACCCTCAGGATCGCCGCCACCGCCTTCGTCGCCGTCGGCGTGCACCCAGCGTGGTCGTTGCTCCAGCGGGTGGCGAACCGGATGGTGTACGGGCGACGTGCCACCCCGTACGAGGTCATGGCGGAGTTCGGCCATCGGATGGCGGCCGTGCCCTCGGCGGATCACGTGCTTCCCGACATGGCCGAGGCGTCGGCTCGAGGGGTCGGGGCGCGGGCGGCTCGCGTCCGGCTCTTCCTGGAGGAGGGCCGGATGCGGGCGGCAACGTGGCCGCCGGACACCGACATCGTCGAGCCCACGCTGGTCCTCGGCATCGACCATGCCGGCGAGCCCATCGGGGACATCGCGATCGTGAAGTCGGCCAACGATCCTCTTCGCGCCGCCGAACGCTCGCTCCTCGAGGATCTCGCCGCCCACGCCGGGATCGCCCTCGAGAACGCGCGTCTGTCGCTCGATCTGGAGACGAGGGCGGAGGAGCTCGCCTCGCGCAATGACGAGCTGCGGCGCTCCCGAGAACGTCTCGTCACCGTCCGTGACTCGCAGCGGCGACGCCTGGAGCAGGAGCTCCGAGAAGGTGTCGGAGCCGAGATCGCGCGGATCCGTGACCAGATCGGCTTCGACGCTTCCCGCGTGGTCGCCGACCCCGACCCGGTGCGGGGCTCCCTCGATCATCTGAGTGAACGGACCGATGGGGCACTCAACGATCTTCGCGAGGTCGCCCGAGGGATCTTCCCGCCTCTTCTCGTCGACGAGGGACTCGCGGCTGCGTTGTCGGCTCTGGCTCGGCGCGCACCATCCGAGACGCGGTTCTCGAACGAAGGGAGCGTGCCGGCCGCGCGCTACGACCCCGCGATCGAGGCCGCCGTGTACTTCTGCTGCGTCCAGGCGGTCCAGAACGCCCAGCGACACGCCCCAGGCTCACCGGTCGAGATCTCACTCGCCCACGACGGCGAGAGGCTGTCGTTCATGGTCCGCGACCACGGGACAGGATTCGAAGTCGGTCAGGCCTCCGAGGGCGAGGGCTTCCAGATCATGCGTGACCGGATGGCCGCGTTCGATGGCTTCCTCACGATCGAGAGCGCGCCCGAAGAGGGAACGACGGTCACCGGGACGGTACCGGCTCGCACGTTCGAGGTGGTGGGATGAGTCCGAGGATCGCGCGGATGATCGCGGGAGCCATCGTCGGACTCAGCCTCGTCGCGGTGATCGCGTCCATCCCGATCGGGTTGTCTGCCCGTCGGCAGGTCGGGCCGGGAGAGATCGTCGTCGTGGGCGACCTGTCCACGCCCCGGATGCAAGAGACATTGAGAACCCTCGAAGGGGAACGTGCGCGGGGGGACGCGCTCGAGGCCAGCACTGGCGGGTACAACCCGGTCTTCGCGGTCCTTGTCGTCCTCTTGCTCATGTGGCTCGGCGTCGGATCCCTGATCGTGTGGCGACAACCGAGGAACTGGGCGGGATGGATCTTCCTGTTGACCGGCGCACCGTTCCCGTTGCTGACGCTCGGTCAGGCACTCGTCATCCACGGCCTGAAGGCCGAACCGGGCTCCGTGCCGCTGACCGGGCTCTGGGCCACGCTCGGCGAATACGCCTTGTATCCGATCGCGCTGCTTCCCCTCCTGTTCCTCCTGTACCCGGACGGCCACCCACCGAGCCGCCGATGGCGTTGGGCCGTGGTCGGTCTCGTCGGGGGCACCGCCGTCGCGATGATCGGGTTCCTCGTCCGGCCCGGGCCCTACAACAACTGGATCGAGGACGGGATCCTCTACGAGAACCCCCTCGGGATCGACGCCCTGGCCGGCATCGCTCCTGTGGTGATCCTGATCGGCACGGTGATCGCCCTCGTCTCGGCCCTCTCCACCGTGGTCGCGGTGCGCCAGCGCTTCAAGCGGGCGACAGGGGAGGAACGCCAACAGATGCGCTGGCTCGCGTTCGTGGCATCGCTCGCTGGCGTCTTCTTCCTCCTGCAGTGGGTCGTGGGGTTCATCGCGGAGGCGTTCTTCCGCGACGAGGACGCGCCGATCTTCGAGCTCTTCCTCGCGCTCACCGCCTTCACGATCGTCTTCGGCGTTCCGGTCGCGTACCTCGTCGCGATCTTCCGACACGGCCTGTGGAACCTCGATGTCGTCATCAAGAAGACCTTGCAGTATGGAGTGCTCGCGGCGGGCTTCACCGCGGTCGTCGGTCTCGTGTTCGTCGCGATCCCTACGGCCGTGCTCGGCGTCGGAGGGGGCATATCGGATCCGGTGCCGATCGCCATCGGGGCGATCCTGGCCATCGGGTTCATGCTGATCCGGAGCCGCGCGCGCCGATGGGCGAACCGGGTCGTGTACGGGAAGCGCGCGACGCCCTACGAGGTGCTGTCCGAGTTCGCGGAGCGCGTCGGCGAGACATATTCGACGGAGGACGTCCTGCCGCGGATGGCGCAGCTCCTGGGTGAGGCGACCGGCGCGCGAACGGCACGGGTCTGGCTCCGACTCGGAGATGAGATGCGTGTGGAGGCCTCGTGGCCCCCGGGTGCCACCTCAACGGGTGGCGTGCCCGTTCGGACGGATGCGCCTCCCGACTTCGGCGCCGAGGAAGCGTTCGAGGTGCGCCATCAAGGCGAGCTCCTGGGTGCGCTCACCGTCTCCCTCACGGCAGACGATCCGATGAACCCGACGAAAGAGAAGCTGATCCGGGACATGGCGTCGCAGGCGGGCCTGGTGCTGCGGAACGTCCGGTTGATCGAGGATCTTCGCGAA
>Ga0299907_10000814_pt1 | contig 16384 bp, 15 predicted proteins | sample RVTome_16_FD_198680 | JGI IMG/M metagenome (GOLD analysis project Ga0299907, IMG submission 198680) | Soil microbial communities from uranium-contaminated site in the Upper Colorado River Basin, Wyoming, United States - RVT152D67 (version 2) ...
CGTCACCGGTGTTGTTGCCACCACTGGTGCCGTCGTTCCCGCGGGTGTTGTCGCCGTCACCGGTGTTGTTGCCGCCACTGGTGCCGTCGTTCCCGCGGGTGTTGTCGCCGTCACCGGTGTTGTTGCCGCCAACGGTGCCGTCGTCGCCGCGGGTGTTGTCGCCATCGCCCTTGTCATCGTCGCGATCGTCGTCATCGTCAACCGAAGCGTCGAGTCGCCGGATGGCTTCGTCGTCGAGGTCGATCGAGGGCACATCGCTGAACCCGATGCCCGGGCTCGTGACGACCGCCACGCCGACCCCCAGGGCGAGTGCGAATGCACCGACCAGGATCTTGTTCCGCATCGTTGCCTCCCTTCTCCTGGCGCGGCCTGCCGACTCGTCTGTCGCCGCGCTTCGAGTTCAACGTAGCCACGGCCAATAAGAGGCCGGTGAGACGGCCGTGAGAGGTGTCTCATCGAGGTGGCCGTCTACGCACGCGAGGCCGCATCCTCGGGACGATCGACGGCTTGGGCAACGCCGCGTTCAGAGGTTGGAGGGCTCCCGCGAGGTCTTCGGCGGTCGGACGGTCCTCGGGTCGTTCCACGAGGCAGGACATGATGGGATCGGCGAGGATCGGCGGGACGTCCTTCGAGAACGGGATCGGGTCGTGCACGAGCTGGGGGAACCGCTCTTCGGGTGGGCCGTCCTCTCGGCTCGCCGGGAACGGCAGCCGACCGGTGATGGCCTCGTAGACGGTAACCCCGAGCCCCCAGATATCCGCGGCCGGCCCCATCTTCCCAATCCTCTGGACGCCGCATTGCTCAGGAGCCATGTAGGCATCGGTTCCGATGGGACCCGCGGTGTGCAGGGCTTCGTTCCGCGTCCTGGCGATGCTGAGGTCGATGAGTCTGGCTGGCGCGCCCATCACCACGTTCTTGGGTTTCACGTCGAGGTGGACCCAGCCCTCTCGGGCCATGTAGTGAAGGGCCGAGCACAGTTGAATGGCGAGAGGCAGTGTCTGCTCCACAGCGAGGAGTCCCTGCTTCCTCACGAGCGTCGACAGGCGAGGCCCATCCAGGAACTCGAGGACGAGGTGGGGCCTTCCTCCATCGAGAACTGCGTCGAATGACCGAGGAAGCACCGGATGCTGGAGGGTGGCGTAGGCATGGGCCTCGGCGGCGAGCTGACGCCGGGCGGATGCGTCATCCACGCGGTGGGGTCGGATGAGCTTGGCCACGACCAGGCTGAAGAGCCGATCGTCCCAGGCGAGGTACGCCTCATGTCCGCGTCCCCCGCCCAGCAGGCGTACCGCGAAGCGACCGGGAGCGATCTCCTCGCCCTCTTCGAACGCCCACGTCCGTTCGGTCTCGTGTCTGTCTGCCACCAAGACTGCCTCTTCCATGTTGTCCTCCCGGCGCGTATTCCCATCGATCGTTCCTATCAAGAAGGGTGGGAGACCGGTGTGAAGCGGTGGTAAGACCCGGGTGAGAGATCCCTCATGTCCGAGAGGCCATGAGGGAACCGAACCGGTTCATGAGAGGATCCTCATCCTTCTTTCACCCTCAACCCACGATCGGCAGGCAACCTCGTGCCGTGAACCATCGACGCATCGTGACCGCTGCAGTTGTTCTGGCTGTGGCATCGGGTGTTGGATGGGCACTGATAGAGCTCGGCCGCCCGGCGGAGCGCGCGCCCGTACCCCCGATCGTGGTCAACGAGGATGTCTCGGCCCCGCGTCCGGGAGACGAAGATCCCGGCGCGGGGAACCCGGACGGCGAGGGTGAGGACCCCGTGCCCGGCGAGCCGGGCGGATCGGGGGGCAGCCCGTCGGTTGGTGCGGTTCCGCCCCCCGCCCCGCTTCCGCCCCCTGCCGGGGACGATGACGACGACGACGGCGACGACGACGACGACGACGACGGCGACGACAGCGAAGATGATGGGCATGGCGACACCGATGACTGAGGCTCCCAGCGCCAGTTCCCGCAAGGTCTTCTGGGGCATCCGAGGGCGGATCCTCTTCTGGTACGTCGCCGTCCTGACCGCCGCCATCGCAGCCGCCGTCCTCGTCGAGCGCCAGGTGCTGATCGCCGGCATCGACACTCGCATCCATGAGGCTCTCGTCCAGGAGGCGGAAGAGCTTCGGCGCCTCACGAGGGGCCGGGACCCCACGACGGGCGAGCGCTTCGGGAACGACGTGAGCAGCATCTTCGAGGTGTTCCTCCGACGGAACATCCCGACCCGAAACGAGACCTACGTGACGTTCGTGCGGGGAGTTCCCTTCGAGCGAAGCATCGGCGACCCGGCCTACCGTCTCGACCTCGATGAACGGCTCGTCGAGCAGTGGGGAACGCTCACCAGCAGCGAACGAGGACGTGTCTCCACGTCGGCGGGACGCGTCGAGTACCTGGCGGTTCCCGTCCAGCTGGGCGGGAGCACCCGCGGCGTGTTCGTGGCGGCGATCTTCCGCGACCAGGAGCTCGCCGACATCGCACCCGCCATCTGGGGAGCCGCCGGCGTCGGGCTGGCGACGCTCCTGGTCGGGTCCCTCCTCGCCTGGCGGGTCGCGGAGGGCGTGCTCCGACCGGTGCGGCTCGTGACCGAGACGGCGGCGTCGATCTCCACTAGCGAGCTCACGCGCCGCATCGAGGTCCACGGCCGCGACGAGATCTCGCGCCTCGCCGCCACGTTCAACGAGATGCTCGACCGGCTCGAGGAGGCATTCCGGATCCAGCGTCAGTTCGTCGACGATGCGGGACACGAGCTGCGGACGCCGATCACCATCATCCGTGGTCACCTCGAGGTCACGGAGGACGATCCTGAGGAACGCCTCAAGACGAACGCTCTCGTGATCGACGAGCTCGACCGGATGAACCGGATCGTGAACGACCTGTTGCTCCTCGCCAAAGCCAGGCAGCCTGACTTCCTCGATCTCGCCACCGTGGATCTGCGCATGCTCACAGAGGACCTGCACGCGAAGGCCACCGCGCTCGCAACCAGGGACTGGCAGCTCGAAGGCGCCGGGCAGGGGATGATAGTGGCCGATCGACAGCGACTCACCCAAGCCATCATGCAGCTGGCGCAGAACGCTACGGAACACACGACCGATCAGGCGACGATCGGGTTGGGCTCGGCCGTCGTCAACGGTCGAGCGACGCTCTGGGTCCGCGATAGCGGCCCCGGCATACCGCTGGATGACCAGGAGCGGATCTTCCAGCGTTTCGCCAGGACGGGCGACGGCAGGCGCGGTTCCGCCGGGGCCGGACTGGGTCTGTCGATCGTGCGGGCGATCGCGGAGGCTCACCACGGTACGGTCGAGGTCATCAGCCGTCCTGGGGTCGGCGCCACCTTCACCGTCGTGATCCCGGTGGACCAGCCGGAGCCGGATCGGGAGGGGGCGACATGAACCGGATCCTGATCGCCGAGGACGAGGAACGGATCGCCTCTTTCATCGAGAAGGGACTCCGCGCCAACGGCTTCACCACCGCGGTGGCCGCCGACGGCCACCAGGCGGTCACTCTGGCCCGATCCGGAGATTTCGACCTGATGATCCTGGATCTAGGCCTCCCGGGGAGGGACGGCGCCGACGTGCTCCGGGAGCTCCGTGAATGGGACCGTCGGACACCGGTCGTCATCCTCACGGCCCGTGACGGTCTCACGGACAAGGTCGCCGGCCTGGAGGCCGGAGCCGACGACTACGTGACGAAGCCGTTCCGATTCGAGGAGCTCCTCGCGCGGGTGAGGGTCCGGCTCCGCGACGAGCGAGCACCCGAGCCGACGATGCTCCGGGCAGCCGGTAGTGCCCTGGACCTCCGCACCCGCCGGCTGTTGGTGGAAGGAAGATCGATGGAGCTCACTGCTCGGGAGTTCGCTCTGGCCGAGACCTTCTTCCGGCACGCCGGACAGGTGCTCTCCCGTGAGCAGCTGCTCTCCAACGTGTGGGGCTACGACTACGATCCGGGTTCGAACGTGGTCGACGTCTACGTCGGCTACCTCCGGAAGAAGATCGGCGAGGATCGCATCGCCACCATCAGAGGGATGGGGTATCAGCTGCAGGCCGCCGACGAAGCTGAGCCCGACTGAGCACAGGCACTCGGTTTTTCAGCTCCCTGTCTCCTCCCATGTGAAGTTCCTCATCCCTTTCTTACGGGCCTCTCACGAGCCCCGGATAGCGTCATCCATGTCCACGACGAAGGGAGAAGAGCATGAAGCGAGCCACGAGGTGGGCGGTTGTCGCGGCCGTCGCCGGAGCGATGCTCCTTCCCGCCGGGCAGGCCCTGGCGGAAGAGCGCGTGTGCCGCGGCACCATCGGTGCGGCCACGGTTGACAACCTCCGTGTCCCGCAGGGTGCCACGTGCACGTTGAACGGCACGTACGTGAAGGGAACGGTCAAGGTCGAGCGGGGCGCGACCCTGAGGGCCTTCGGCATCCGGGTGGTCGGCAACGTGCAGGCCGAGAACGCGCGCAACGTGGTCGTCCGGGAGGGCTCAAGGGTCGGAGGGAGCGTTCAGATCGTGCAGGGCGGCGCAGCCCAGATCCTCGGGAACCGGATCAACGGGGACATCCTGTTCGACGATCAGGAGCGAGCCCTCAAGGCGAACAACAACGTCGTCGGCGGCAACCTCCAGGCTTTCCAGAACACGGGCGGCTTGGAGATCCGGCGCAACCGGATCGACGGCAACCTGCAGTGCAAGGAGAACCGCCCGGCTCCGGTCGGCGGCGGCAACATCGTCCAGGGCAACAAGGAAGACCAGTGCCGGCGCTTGTGATCGCCAAGCACTGAGCCCAGCTGCAGGGCTGACGGCCGCTCCCCGGAATACGCGGGGAGCGGCCATCATCGGTGCCGATGGCTGCTCGGTGGACTACCGGCGCTGGAGTGCGAGACGGCTTCCGAGCACCAGGAGCACACCCCCGGTGACCGTCTCGATGACCCTCCGGACCGGAGGCCGGTCGACGAACGCGCTCACCGCGTGCAGCGCGAGCGTGTACACCGTGAGCCAGACCAACCCCATGACGATGAAGAGTGCTGACAGCAGCAACAGCCGCCAGGTGGATCCCTGACCCGGGTCGATGAACTGCGGCAAGAGCGAAAGGAAGAAGATCGCCACCTTCGGATTGAGGACGTTGGTCAGGACGCCTTGCCGATAGGCAGCCCACAGAGTGGTGGCCTTCTCTCCTCGCCGGAAGGATGCGGTTCGCCCGGCACCGATGATGGTTCGGATCCCGAGGAAGATCAGGTACGCGGCGCCGGCGATCTTCACGACGGTGAACGCTTCCGATGAGGCGAGAAGCACCGCGGAGAGACCCAGGGCGGCCGCCGAGGCATGGACGAGCAAGCCGGAGCACGTCCCCGCCGAGGTGGCGAGCCCTAAGATGCGACCTCCCGCGAACGTGTTCCGAGCCACGAGGGTCATGTCGGGGCCCGGTGTGACGACCACTAGCGTCGCGACCGCGACGAACCCTGCGAGGTCCACCACCCCAGGGTATCGACTCGAACCCTGACGACCCGGACCGATGGCGACGGGAAGAGGGCCCCGAAAGGAATCCCTTGGGGCTAGTCATGCGTTCATACAGATGCGACCCGGCAGACGACATCGTGGGAACAATGCTTCTCGCTTCGTCGCCGGTCCGAACACGGCAATTGAGCTGTGACGAGGAGGCGTGGTAGTGGCTCGATGTGTCACCTGTGGAGGCGAACTGCATCCGGAGCGGGCTGAGAAGTACGACTATTGTCTCGATCCCTCGTGTCAGGCGAAGAACGCGCGGGGCCTGACGATCGCCTCGGTGGGAGTCAACAAGGCTGCCGATCAGTTCATGATCCTGGACGAGCGCACCGAGGAAGAGATGGCCGGCGGTCGCTATCAAGACCCCAGACGGGCCTCCTCGATCTCACACACCCGGCCTCGCCCAGCACGGAACCGAACCCGCAGGGCCGCTACTCCGACCGGGGTGCCACCTCGCTCCGAGCAACCGGCGGAATCATGGACAGAGTCTCAGCAGAACCTCGCTCTGGCTCTCCACATCACGGGGAAGAAGACGCTGAACGAGATCGCTGGATGGCTCGACCTGCGGCCGGATACGGTCGCGAAGATGATCACCGCCGCGAAGGCTCGGTGGAGGCGGTAGCGGCCGGGACTCCGAGGCCGCTGGGTCCTTCAGCGCCCTACGGTCCGGTGCTGTACTTGAGCGCCGTGTTATGTCGGTCGTAATGGGATACGCGGACGGCTCCTGCCGGTGTCACGACCAACGAGGGGAACTCCCCGACGTCTGCTCCGCCGGCAGCAAGCGCTGTCGCCCACGCCACGCCATCGGTGCTGGTTCCGTACCAGAGATCACCGTTCGTTCCGTTGTGATACGCCACGTTGCACGAGAGGAAGATCCCGTCAAGGACTACCGATCGGCTCTGGTCTTGTCGGGTCTCGTTCACCAGCAGACTCGAGAACGTTGGGCGTGTGAAGGAGGTCCTGGGCTGGGCGTAGCAGATAGGCGGCGGTGTATACGGCGGCGACAACCAAGATCAGCCCCCTATATCCAAGGACCACGCTGCTGTACTCGAGGACGCCACCGAGGATGGCTCCTAAGAGGTTGATCCCGAAAGCCGTCGTTGACGAGCTCACAGACCTGAACCGCTCCGCGAAGATGAGGTTCCCGAAGAAGATCGGGGCAAATGTGATGGTCGTGGCCGCCACGAATCTGGTCACAGGGGACAGACCGAGAAGCTGCTCTGGTCTGACCATCCATGCCACTCCGAGGGATGCGAGCAGCGCCGTGTAGAGAAGCCTGGGACGGAGCCACTTCACCCTCTCCGCGATCTCGATGGCGAGAAGAACGGAGAAGAGGATGCCGGCGAAGACGAGTGAGTTGACGAGCCACGTCGTCCCGAAGAGTAGGGCGAACTGCACGACGCTCTTCGTTTCCAGCAGGAGGAACGCTGCGCCCATGAAGAAGAGATCCAGGTATCGGCGTGCGTCGGCCACCTCCACGTTGCCGAAGCGTCGGATCGCGAGTGCAGAACCGAGGAGCAGAAGTGCCAGCGAAACGACGTAGAAGGTCGATAAGCCCCAGCCTTGGGCATAGGGGAACGGATAGTTGTCGGTCGCTGGGCGTGGGACGACCCGAGGAGGAACCCAGAACGTCGAGCACCGCAAGGCATCGGGTTGGGCCGAGATGGTAAGTACCGCTTGACGGTTGGCACCTGCTCCCGGTTCCCCCACATCCAAGCACGGGCGCGAATCGAAGACCTCCGTCAGGGTCGCCGCATATCGAGCGAAGACGTCTGGACGATAATAGTTGTACATGGAGAATGAGCCTTCGGGTTTGAGGTGGGAGCGCACGGCTTCGAAGGCTTCCCTCGTGAACAAGAAGCTCTCGAGTCTCAGCGATCCCTGCCCTGCGACGAGGACGAGCGAATCCGGAAGGGCGAAGAGAACGAGGTCATATCTCCGATCGCTACGCTCGAGGAACGCTCGGCCATCCTCCACGTGATCACGGACCCGCGTGTCCTGATATGGCCGGTGCGGATGACGCTGTCGACCTAGCTCCTGGAGGACCGGGTCTATCTCGACCGCGTCAATGTGCCCCGCGCCGCGGGCGAGTGCAAGGGCGACATCGTTGCCGGAGCCGGCCCCGATGATGAGCACCTCGTCAAGTGGGTTCTCAGGGATGTGACGATACGGGTAGGTGTAGAAGGGCTGTTCCCTGACCAGATCCTCCAAGGTCCAGATGGATTGGTGTGGGATCCCGTTCACGAAGATCGGCGTTCTTCCATCGGCTAGGCGCTCTTCGACGCCAACCCGATAGTACGGAGACCAGATATCGCCAGAGATCAGCCACTGCCCGCCCAGGGGAGCGATCGTCAACCCTAGGGCCGCCCAATGGCGTGGTGTTGCGCGATTGCCTATCGTCGCGCCGAAGAGAAGAGCGACAGCGAGTACCCAGGCAACCGGGGGCAGTCGGAGGATGGAGGCGATCGTGAAGAGGATGATCCCAAGGATGCTTCCGATGATGTCAAGACGGTAGGCATGCAGGGGACGGAAGGTGACGAATACGCGAGCGACGCCAGCCGCGGCGGCCATCATGACGAGCGTGACGAGGATGAAGATCAGTGGCAGGGAGAGCCACACGGGGAGCGATGGCATGCCGAATGCGCCGTGCGTGGCGCCGCTACGCTGCCCCACAGGGAAGAGCATCACGAAAGCGATGGCGAGGAGCAGGAAAGAGGGCAATGACAAGAAGGAATCTCGCTTCGAGTTCGCACGCAAGAACCCAAGCCCGATGCCGAGGAAGCTGGCGAGGAGAATGAAGTTCGTGAAGTAGCGTACATAGACGATGTGTGCCGCGACCAAGCGGATCAGCGCAAGCTCCAAGAAGAGCATCAGACAACTCAGAAGAACTAACTTCTGCCATCCGCGCTGCGTCGTCCTAGGATCCGCGGACCCCTGAGTCATCCTGCGATGCTACCGGCAGCCGGAGCCGCCGATCGGGTAACTGCAGACCGAGGACGATCTAGACCGAAGAGACAGCGCGGATTGCGGGCTCGCGCGCCATGCAACCGCCCATCGCATCGACCACCCGGAACGAGTCTCCCTGTAGCGAGCTTCGCTTCAGAGCAACGCTAGTATCGCGCCATGTTGCCAGCGGGCCATGGTCTCCGCACGTGGCTTATCAGGGAGCCTGGCCGGCCCGCGATCTATCGCGTCGCGGTGGGTGGACTGGTGGATTCACTCGGCTCCAGCGCGATGGCTGTGGCCTTCGGCTTCTTCTTGTACGACCGAACGGGGTCGGCGGTCTGGTTGTCGGCTTGGTACTTCCTGAGCTTCGGGATCACCGGGATTCTCACCCCGATCGCCGGTTGGCTGGCCGACCGTTTCGATCGTCGCCGGCTCATCATCATCTCGGACCTGGCAGCGGCGGCATGCTCGTTGGCTCTGATCGCGGCCACCGGACCCGTCGCGCTCGTCAGCATCGCGTTCATCGCATCGATCGTCGGGCGCGCCGGCCGCCCGGCGTTCGTGGCAGCGCTCCCCAACCTGGTTGGGGAGGAAGAGTTGGAATGGGCCAACGGCACCATGGGCGTGGCGCTCAACATCGGGAGCCTCATCGGTCCCGTTCTCGGCGGGGCGCTCTACGTTGCTGCCGGCAGATCGGTCGTGTTCGCGTTCGATGCTGCCACCTACGTGATCGCCACTCTTGCCGTCCTTTCCCTCCGGATGCCGTTTCGTGCCCCGAGCGCCGCTGACGACGGGCTGGATGTGGAGCGGCGAGGCGTGCTCCGCGGCTTCCGAGTGGTTCTGGAAGATCCCATCCTTCGTTCCCTGATCATCATCTGGACTTTGGGATACTTCGCGGTCGACATCGTCCTAGTCGGGGAGTTGCCTCTCGCTCGGGCGTTGGGTGCTGGGGCGCTCGCTTTCGGGATCCTCGAGGCTGCATGGGGTGCAGGATCGATCATCGGCAGTCTCGTCGGCCGCAGGCTCCGGAAGGAGCAGGGTGCGGTGGCGATCCTCATAGGTATCGTCGGCATCGCGATCGGTCAGGGGCTGATCGCGGTGTCTCCTTGGTTCATCCCCATCGTCGTCCTGATGGGAATCGTCGCGATCGCCAACGGCGTCGAGGACGTCGCGGGTTACTCGTTGATCCAGCGGCGCTCGCCCGATGAGGTCCGCGGTCGGGTGTTCTCGGCTTTCCACACCCTCGGATTGATGGCGAACGCGGTGGCATTCGCGATGGCTGGCGCGATCGTGGAAGTTTTCGGCCCGAGATCCGTGTTCGCGCTGGGTGCGGTCGTTTCAGCCCTGTGCGTGCCCTTCCTCAGACCGCTGTTTCGGGAACGCACACGTTGGCTCGCAGTCGGCGCGAGCGACGTAGAGACGAGCGAGATGTGAGTCGTCTGGCCGGCGCCGAGATGTGCTTCGACGACCGCGGTTCTCTCGCTCGTGATCGTTGCGAAGGGGGAAGGTGGGTGAGCTGAATGCCTGACTGGGCATGGGTGATTCTCGTGGTGGCGGTAGTCCTCTTGCTCGTGGTCTTGGTCCGTCGCTGACGGAATATCGAAGACCACAAGGACCGAGAGGGCGAAGTCTGCTATCGGCAGGTCCCATCCGCACGCTTCGCTTGGCACTCCTCACAGAGCTTCCCGCTGCTCGGCTTGTCGTAGCTCACGTGGTAGTTCCAACCGGGCCAGTTCGAACAGTTCGAACAGAAGTGCCACGTTTCGACAGCCCTCTTCTGCCTGTACTGGACTGGATCATCGAGCACGAAGCCACCGTACAGCGAAGGCCGGAAAGTCAGCCCAACGAGGCTGACTGAGGCAAGGCCCCGCAGACAGGACTCGGAGCTTTAGTGGAGAAAAGCGGCGCCCGGCTTCCAACGCTCGACGCGACGAGTTCACGGCGGCCCTTCGACGTTGATCGTCGGGGGCCCACTTCCCAGCCTCAACGCGATCGAGCGGGAAATCTCTGTGCTTGGATTGCCCTCGCGGTGCATCAGTCCCTTGGGGAGATGAACGAAATCACCTGACCTGCGGTGAGTGACTGAGCACCGCCCTGCCCATATTCGATCCGTTTCGACCCGCTCACTACATAAGCGTAGGTGTCGTGATCGCCGTGATGATGCCAAGCCGACATGCCGCCAGGCTCTGTGGTCACTACGCCGACCCACACGTTGTCCGTGGAAAAGGCCTGCTCGCGAAGAACGCCGACGGTCTGTAGATCGGGTTGCCGCAGCCTCTGTTGGTCCCGCACGATCCTGGGCTGGAGCTGTTCCTCCACTGGGCGCCTCCCTATCGACCCGCGAAGCCGTCCCACGAACGCATCATTGGTGAGCGTACCGCCGTCGGCCAACGACGTGTTGAGCGTGGGGCGGCTTGAGCCGCTCTAGGTGACGAGCGCGATCGCGTCCAGTCGAGCGCCGGAGACCCCGTAGATCGGGGCGGTTACCAGCCGGACGTAGTGCCGACCCGATGTTGTGAACCGGTGCTTGAACACGATCATCCGCGGGACGTCTAGGTACCCACGGTACAAGCGAACGACCGCCACCTGCGATCCGTCCACGAACACTCGGAGGCGCCCGCTCTGTAGACCGTGGCGCGACACGAGCGCGAACGCGCGCGCTTCCGTGTAGAAGGACGCGCTCGCCCCCGACCCTCGAACTACCATCGACGCACCGTCGACGTCGCTTGACGCAGCCCTCAGGTGCCAGCCGCCCCGGTACGCGATGCGGGGCGCCGTCTCCTGCAGCAGTCGGTAGCGGCTCCAGGCTCCCCAGGCGAGCCCGCTCTCGTGGCCGGCACAGTCGCTCGCGGAGACTCCATACCGATACCGGCGTCCAGGATCGAGGGTCCGTTGAAACTGGACGTCCTCGTTCCAGATCGCGACTGGACCCGCCTCATCGACGCCCTCTTGCACGACGGTGGCGACGTCGTTGCTTCCGTCGACGACGTCCCAGCCGAAGATCCGGAACGTCGCCCTACCGTTTGCTCGCATCTGGATCCCTGTAAGCAGTCCGATGGGACTCGGCGCGGCAACGACGGGAGGCTCGAGGTCGACGGTGTGGAGGAAGAGGTCGCCAACCTCGTTCACATCTCCCGCGATCAGCTCGGCATCGATCGAGTGGTACGCCACGAGCGCTCCGTCGCCACTCATCGTGACCGCTCCCGCGAGGAGACCCCCTGCGCGCCGGCATGGCGAGGTCGCGAGGTCAACAGGAGCGCTGCGACCCGTGTTCCGATCGAAGATGACCAGGTGGAAGTCGGACCCGCCCTCCGGGTCCGGAGTCTTCGTCACCGCGGCCACTCTCGACCCATCGGTGGATACGCCAACCGAACGGCCGCCTTCGAAATCCGACAACAGGACTGCATCGAGCGTGCCAGCATCTAGGTCCGCCACGAACAACCGCCCCCCGGAAGGGCCGGGCGGATCCGTCAGGTTCGTCGCAAAGTGCGCGAACGCCACGTGACGACCGTCGGCGCTGATCACCGGGTCAGTTGCAAGCGAAGCATCCGGCACGGTCCCTGTCGATGGCACGTCCACCGGAACGACTGACCCGACCTGCAGGTCTCTCACGTAAGCCGTCCCGTGCGCCACTCCCGGCTGAACGATGTCATCAGCGTAGGAGACGAACGCGACGTAGCGGCCATCCGCGCTGATCGAGGCGGCCTCGCTCATCGCGTTCCCGGCCTGCCCGTCGACCGAATAGCTGACCATCGACGTGGTCCCAGTGACCCGGTCGCGTACGAACACGTCGGTCTCATCGTTCGTGTCCTCAGGAGTGAGCCCGGGACCTATCGACGTGAAGGCCACGAAGCGTCCGTCGCCGCTGATCGCGGTCTTGTTGCTGCCGATCATCTGGCCAGATGATGCTTTGTGGCCGTCGACCTGCTGCTCGTCGCTCGTAACGCTCACCCGCTCGGTCGTTCCGGCCACTCGGTCGCGGACGAACACGTCAAGCGCGTCGTTCGTGTCGCCCGGTACGAGCACCGAGGACCTCGACGCAAATGCAACGTAGCGGCCGTCGGTGCTGACCGACGGTCCCAACCCGATGTTGTCGTCGTTCTCGAATCCTGCCATTGGCTCGCTGATGCGCTCGTTCGAGCCGTCTTCGAGGTCGAGGAGCCAGACTTCCGAGAAGTTGCTGTCACCTCTCGCTCCATAGACGAGCCAGTTGCCGTCCTGGCTGAGGGCCGGCCCGCCGGCGCCGTATAGGAAGGGGTCGACCGGCGAAGTGATCCTGATGGTGTCGCCGGGCGTTGGGGCCAGCGCCGGCATGGCCTTGACAGTCCCAGGGAGGGCCACGGCCAAGGAGAGAGCGGCTACCAGGGAGACATGCCGACGAACCCGAAGGGTCATGTGGAAGCGGACGGCCGGCTTCGCGGTCAGTTCGTCCGCCATGGTTATGGGAATCGGTTGTATCGGGGTGGAACTAAAGCGAACTCAGGCAGACCACCGAGATGGAGGCGGAGTTTGGTGTTACTCCGATTCTCGAGCGCCCAACCCGACTTTGCCAGAGAACGTGCTCGGCTACTCATTCAGCCGCGACAGAGAGATGAGCTGGGCCGCTCTGGATCCCGAGACGGCTAGGGCCTGGTCGACATGGCCGAATCCTGACCGGCGCCGGGCCTGGCCACTCGGCCCTACCTGGTTGCCGCGCGTTCGGGGTTATGAGCGCGATCCCGCCTAGCACGCGATCCCGCCTAGCAACGGTGTCGGACGAGTGGCGCCGTGATCAGGGTCGCACTTCCGGCTTCAGGATGTCCTGCGGCGTCATCGGCGCGCCTCGTCCGGCCCAGGACTCACGTTCTCGCGGCACGCCCTTGCGGGGGCCGGACCTCATCGGAGGATTCATGGTGCCCCCGTCAGTTCCAGAATGGTGCCCCCGGCAGGAATCGAACCTGCGACACACGGTTTAGGAAACCGTTGCTCTATCCACTGAGCTACGAGGGCCTGCCGTGACGCTGAGCGTACACCCGGCCATTTCCGGGTGTTTGCCTGCAAGCGGTTTCGTGAGTTCGTCGTCTACCCAGCTGTTGGTTCCGAGCGGAGGAGCAGGTAGAAGGAGCGACCTCCCTGATCGGCCTTGGTCTTGCCTGCGAAGATGCAGGTCACAGTTCACGACTACTGTCCCTAGATAGGAAGAGGTCGATGATTCAAGCCCGGCGAGCTCCATAAGGCCGGTCAGGCCCACAAACACGGCTAGGCGCACAGGAGTGAGGAGGGCATCCGCATGGGAGACGACAGCGAGGCCGCGGGGAAGAAGGGCGGGTTCTTCCGCAAGCTCTTGAAGCTCGCCTTCATCGGCGCGATCGTGGCCGCGATCGTCCAGTTCGTGAAGCGTCGTCGGGGTCAGGACCTCGATGACGTCGAGAGGCAGGAGCTGCCGCCGCCCACGGGCGGGTAGTGTCCCCCCCGAGCGGGTCGTTGCGGCAGACCGGGATTTCTGAACCCTTCACGCTGTCACGTAGAACGCTTCTGGTTCTTGCCGGGGCGGCATAACCGAGATCAGTGAACCCGACTTGCCACAGCGCGTGAGCATCGAACCCGTTACCTGCCCCTGCCAGATCGAGGCGAAGAGACTCTCGAAGCTCCGCCATCCATCGAGGTCGAGAGTGCTCCGCGACTACCTCGAATAGGGATTAGCCTGGGCGCCAGAACGGGGAGCGGGAAGACCCGGAAGGCGAGGAGAGAAGGGATCTAGCATGGCGACGGGCACCGTGAAGTGGTTCAGCTCCGAGAAGGGTTACGGCTTCATCACTCCCGACGACGGCAGCGCCGATGTGTTCGTGCACTTCAGCGCCATCGCTGGCGAGGGATACAAGAACCTCGAGGAGGGGCAGAAGGTCGAATACGAACAGACTCAGGGGCAGAAAGGGCCACAGGCGGCGAGCGTCAAGCTCGCTTCGTAGCACTCGACCGTGGCGGCAGGGCGTCAAGCTTCAGGCCATCCAGCAAGCAGCTCGGGCACGCGAGCCTGGACAGCAAGGCAATACCTGGTAGCCGTCGCCGACGGACCTGGTGCAGGTGATGGCGAGCCTGCCGCGGTGGCTCCGGGGGACGAGGCGTGACCGCGTCTCGGGTTTCCCTCCCAGGGGGAGCCGTGCTTCGAGTCGGGGCGCGGTCCCCTGTTCCGTTCAACGATCGCTAATTGCTTGCTTCGGCGCGAAAGCGACATTCGTCCACTCCCTTGGGTGGGCGACCAAGGCCTGGTTGATCTTCCCAGCGAGCGGTTGGGTGATTGGCGCCGGAGCCCTGTCTCGCGGCCCGGCGCCTGTGTGAGGTTTCCAGGGTGGGAGTCCACCTCGAACCACCAGGCGGGCACATCACGTGGGCCACGGGCCGGGGAACCGCGCGAAGCAGATCCGGTAGCCGAGCTCCTCGTCTCCGACCGGCATGCCCGAGTACCACATCCCGAGCGACCCGTCTCGGAGTCTCATCACAAACGGGGTGTGGACGCCCAGGCCGTCTGGCCCTTGGCCCGCAGGTTCCAAGACCGCGCCCCGACGGTCCCACGAGAGGCCGTCGGACGAGCTGGCGAGCGCGACGCGGATCGGACCTCCGATGTCGCTCGCGTAGAACATGTAGAAGGTCCTCGAGACATCGAGCACACACGGGTGCGAAACCGCGACCTCGCCCGGTTCCGGCTCCAGGACCGCCCCCACCCGGTCCCAGGAGGCTCCCGTCTGAGAAACCGCTGCGACGAGCTCGGACCGCTCGGTGCCGCTCGAGCCCCTGTACCCCGTGAAGAACAGCCACCACCGTTCGCCCGTGATCAGCACACAAGGATGGCTCGCCCCTCCCACGTCCTCGGGGCCCCGCTGCATGATGGTTCCCTGGGCATCCCAGCGACGGGCGTCATCCGACGTGGCCATGTGGAGGCGACTCACCTCTCCATCGGAGCCCCCGTAGACCATCAGGTAGCCACCGGGCGTCTTCACCACGCAGGGCGATTCGGCCCCATAGGAGTCGGTCTCGCCGGCGAAGCCCGCGTCGACCGCGATCCCCAGCCGTTCCCAGGCCCCGCCCGGGGGCTGTAGCGCGGCAAGGATCCTGGAGGTCGTGCCGTCGTCCCCCGAGTACCACATCCGAAGGGCGCCATCGGCCTCCTCGAGAACCCACGGACGCCAGGCCCGGAGGCTGTCCGGCTGGCCGAGCGTACCCGGCAAGAGAACCTCCCCTTCGCGGATCCACTCCACAACTTCACTCTAGGACGCCTACGGCGACGTTCGATCCGGGGGGTGTTCCCGAGACGAGGGCCTGGGGGGTCAGCCCGCGTGTTGGTTGCGCGCCGAAGCAGCACGTCTTGAGACCGATGTGTCGGCCTACTGCCTCACGGAACTGGCGGAGGCAAGCTTCCCGCCACCCGCTCGCCGGTAGAACGGGGTATTCCCCGCCGCGTGGTCCGTCGTGTCGACGATGTTCTCGATCTCAGGCGCGACCCCGCGCACCATGACCTCGAACCCCTGGCGCAGGGTCACTTTGGATGCCGCACACCCCTGGCACCCGCCGCTCATGGCGATGAAGAGGCTTCCGTCCCGGACGTCGACAATCGAGATCTGTCCACCGTGAGCGGCGATGGAACGGTTGACCTCCCGGTCCAAGAGTTCCTGAACGACGGCACGGATCTCAGCGTCAGTCCGATCGAGGGTGTGAGCGTTGCGGGGAGCCTCGAGGATGGCCGGCACTCCGGTGAGCAGCTGCGTCCGGATGACCTTCCCGATCTCCGACTTCAGCCCAGACCAGGAGGTGCTCGGCTCCTTCCCCACGGTCACGACGTCGTCGGCGACGAGCACATACGCAACGCTGGGAAGCGCGAACAACCGCTCAGGGAGCGGGGACCCGGCGGCGCGTTCCTTGTCGTCGAAGAAGAACGGGCCGCCGGGATGCACCGTCCGGCTCACCGTGAACTTGCACGCGT
>Ga0299907_10000815_pt1 | contig 16376 bp, 16 predicted proteins | sample RVTome_16_FD_198680 | JGI IMG/M metagenome (GOLD analysis project Ga0299907, IMG submission 198680) | Soil microbial communities from uranium-contaminated site in the Upper Colorado River Basin, Wyoming, United States - RVT152D67 (version 2) ...
AGCTTGCGCAAAAAGGTGACCTCGGTCTCGCCACTCGGCACCGGGAATTGGGGCAGCAGGATCTTGCCGAACTCGATGTCGACCTCGACGCGTTCGGCAATCCACAACGTGTTGTCACACGCTCCGGGGAACCGGTCCTCGGGGAACAGCCGTCGCATCTGATCGGCCGTCTTGAGATAGTGCTCCGAGCCCTCGAACCGGAGACGTCCCGGCTCGTTGCGAAGCGATCCGGTTTGAATGCAGAGCAGTGCGTCATGGGCATCGTGCTCGTCCTGACGGGTGTAGTGGGCATCATTGGTCGCCAGCAACGGGGCGCCGACCTTTTTCGCCACGTCGAGGAGGTCGCCCATGATCCGGTCTTGGGCGGCGAGACCGTGATCTTGGACCTCTACGAAGAAATTGTCCTTGCCAAAGATGTCCTGGAACCTGGCAGCGGCGGCGACTGCGGCATCGAAGTCCCGAACGATCCCCTTATTGCCCTCCTCGGAGACGGCGTCGGGGCCGAGCAGCTGTGGCACGAGCCCACCGAGACAGCCCGAGGTAGCGATGATCCCCTCCGAGTGCTCCGTGAGCAGCTCGAAGTCGATCCGCGGCTTGTAGTAATAGCCCTCGAGGAACGACCGTGACGAGAGCTGCAAGAGGTTGCGGTAACCGACATCGGATTCGGCGAACAGGAGCATGTGGTAGCGCTTGTTCTGATCGGACGGGGGGCGGTCGAACCGGGAGCCGTCGGTGAAGTAGGCCTCTATCCCGATGATCGGTTTGATCCCATGCTCTTTCGCCGCCTTGACGAAGTCGACGACGCCGTAGAGGTTCCCGTGGTCGGTAATCCCAATGGCCGGCTGACCCATCTGGGCCGCGGTTGCCACCACGTCACCAATCCGCGCCGCCCCGTCGAGAAGGGAGTATTCGGTGTGGAGATGGAGATGAGAGAAGGACACTGGCCTGAGATCGACTTACAAGCTTGTAGTTCGTCGAATGTAGCACCCGACTCGGGACCGGGCGAGGGGGTCGGGAAAAGTCTTTCTACAGGACGAGTACCGCGACCACCGCCAACGCCGCTATGGCTGCGGCGACGGCAACCCGGGCGGCCTCGTTGCGGGCACGGGACCACAGCTCGCCGATCACGAAACCGGCGATCAATCCCCCGAGATGGGCTTCCCAGGCGATCCCGCGGATGATGAAGGGGAGGGCGGCGTTGAGCAGCAGCAGAAATCCGATCTGACGCAGTAGGGCCTGTCCATACATGGTGTTGCGGCGGCGCACCGCCCAGTTGGCCCAGATACCGAACAACCCAAAGATCGCACCCGACGCACCCACCGCAGCCGGAGCGTCGAGCCCGCCCATCACAAACATGAAGGCCCCACCTGCGGCGGCTGAAGCCAGGTAGACACCGACAAACGGCCAGGTTCCTACCCCTCGTTCGATCTGGGGCCCGAGCACCCACAGGGCCCACATGTTGAAGAGGATATGAGTGATGCTGGCGTGGAGGAGAATGGGTGTGAACAGTCGCCACCACTCCCCTTCGGCGACGAGAACGTTGACCTGGGCGAAGAGCTGACCTAATGGGCCATTCAGATTGCGACCGAAACCGGTGAAGACGAAGAAGACGGCGGCGATCCCGATGAAGGTCTTGGTGGCCGGGGCACCACCGGCTCGAGACATGACCCGCTGTTTCGGTATCACCTTCTGGGTGCCTTCGGTGCGGACACATTCGGGACACCGCTGTCCCACCGAAGCATCGATTGAACACGCCGCGCAGATTGGTCGTTCACATCGACTGCACCGGAGCAGTGTGTGCCGGTCGGGATGCCGATAACAGACAGGAGCGGCGGTGGTGTGTTCCTGGCTCACTGAGTAGAGAGTATTGAGTATCGAGGGTTAGGACAGAGCGCCGAGCACCTCGGAAAGGTCATTCGGGAGTGGAGCCTCCACTGTCAGTCTCTCCCCACTTTCGGGATGGGTGAACTCGAGTTTCGAAGCGTGAAGGAAGGTGCGTGGGGAGCCTAGGTCCCGTCGGGTGGCGCCGTAGGTGCGGTCGCCGACAACCGGGTGCTCGATGGCTGCGAGGTGGACGCGGATCTGATGGGTGCGGCCGGTTTCGAGATGGACCGACAGCTGAGAGGCATCGGAGTCCTTGAAGTACCGGACGACTTCGTAATGGGTTCGGGCATGTTTGCCCCCATGGGTCACGGCACGCCGGGTGGGGTGTATCGGGTCCCGCCCGATGGGTGCTTCGATGGTTCCGGTGAGCGCACCCATCCTTCCCTCGACCAATGCGGTATAGATTCGGTTGATCTGGCGTCGGCGCAGCTCAGCGGTCAGTCGGTCGAAAGCCTGCGAGGTCCGGGCGACCAGGATCGCTCCCGAAGTGTCCTTGTCCAGCCGGTGCACCAGACCCCACCGATCCTGTGCGCCAACACCCGCCAACTCGGGATAGTGGTGGAGGAGACCCGCGGCGAGGGTCCCAGCGGTTCGGCCGCTTCCCGGGTGGACCACCACCCCAGCGGGCTTGTCCACCACCATTACCTCGTCGTCTTCATACAAGACGTCGAAGGACACCGCCTCGGGAACGAGGGAGGTTGGCTCCTCCGGCGATTGGCACCGAAGGACTTGGCCGCCGTGCACCCGGTCGGACGGTTTGGCGTCGGTGTCGTCGAGCTGGACTCCGGCCTTGACGACGAGTGAGGCTGCCGCTCGACTCAAACCGAGCAGCTCGGAGATGACCTTGTCGACACGGGCGCCGTCCAACGATGACGGCACCACGACCTCTATCTGGTCCACCAGGCGTGTATCAGTAGCAGGGCAACGGCAACGGTGACAGAAGCGTCGGCGATGTTGAACGTGGGAATGATCGAGAGCTCGATCCAGTCGATGACGGGGCCGTCGATGATGCCTTCGCCCCGAGCGAAGCGATCGACGAGATTTCCGATCGCGCCGCCGACGACGAAGCCAAGTGCCACAGTCTCGAGAAGGGGACGGTCATGGGCCATTGCGACGAGCACGACGGTGGCCACGATCAAAGCCGCTACCCCGATTACCACTCCCCCATCCTGGAACATGCCGAATGCGCCCCCCGGGTTCTCCACGTAGGTGAACTCAAAGAATCCGGGGATGACCTCGACAGGATCGCCGTCGAAATTGAGCGCGGCATGCCGCTTCGTGATCAGGTCAGCGGTGACGACGGCCGCGGCTACCCCGAGGCCGATCAGATAACGGCGGATCAAGACACGCGTGAGGCGCACTCGACACAGAGCGTCGAGTACGGAAGCGCCTCGAGTCGCTCGATGGGGATAGCCTTGCCACAGCTCTCGCAGATGCCATAGGTCCCCGCATCGATCCTCTCGAGGGCGCGGTTCGCTTTGCTCAGGAGATCGAGCGTGTTCTGCTCGATGGAAAGCTCTTTGGCATATTCCAGCTTCATCGAGCTCGCTTCGGCGTTCCCCGGGTCGGGGCTGCGGTCAGATGAGCTCTCGGTCAGACGCGCCTCTTCTAGAACGCGTTCGTAGTCCGCGATCTGCTCCTCCAGACGTTCTTTCTCCTCCTCTAGCCGCTTCCTGAAGCGGTCGAGCGTGGTCTTGGCGAGTTTTCTGGCCACTCTTCACCTCACAAAAGGCGGGGAACCCTACCAACGACGACGGCCAGAGGCCCATTTTCTATAGGCCCAACTTCTGGCGCACCTTGTCAATGTCGGTCTTGGAGACCTGGAACACCTTGGAGCGGCCCCGCATTCCCGCCCGAAGGGTGACCTCGGCTTCCAGGACATCGCTGAGCAGTCTCGCCACCTCGGCGTTGGCTTTACCCCCTTCCGGTGGGGATGTAACCCGGATCTTGAGACTGTCTCCATGTCGACCATCAATGACCGAACGTGAGGACCCGGGCACCACCCAAACCGAAATCGCCACGCCATCATCGGTGGCAGTGAGTGGATTATCGGGCACCGACGCGACGGTACCGGTGTCCAATCCCGAATTGGCAAATGTCCCCGGTACCCTCCCGGTCTCTATGTCGTCGACCGAAGCCAGAGTGTTCGAGCCGCTGGCCAACCAGCCAGATCACGATGCGCTGGAGCAACAGGTCCTCGACTGGTGGGACGAGAGCTCGATCTTCGCCAAGCTCCGGAGCAAGAACGCGGGTGGCGACCCTTTCAGCTTCATCGATGGCCCGGTGACTGCCAACAAGACTCTCGGGGTGCATACCGCCTGGGGCCGCACCCTGAAAGATGTGATCCAGCGCTATCAAGCCGCGCTCGGCAGGGATCTCCGCTATCAAAACGGGTTCGATTGCCAGGGACTGTGGATCGAGGTCGGTGTGGAGCAGGAACTGGGGTTCAACTCGAAGAGAGAGATTGAGGAGTTCGGTCTCGAGGAGTTCGCCCGACGATGCAGGGCCAAGGTGGCCTGGTCGGTCGAGGAGCTGCGACGCGGTTCCCGCCGGCTTGGCATGTGGATGGACTGGGAACACGACTACCTGACGTTTTCCGACAACAACATCGAGTACATATGGCGTTTCCTGGCCACGCTGCACGAGCGTGGTTGGCTCTATTTGGGACACCGGTCGACAGAGTGGTGTCCCCGCTGTGGGACCTCGATATCCCAGCATGAGATCACCGGTCAGTCGGGGGTCTATCAGGAGAAAGCCGACCCGTCGCTGACGGTGCGGTTTCCACTCCTCGGCCGTCCGGGTGAAGGTCTGGTGATTTGGACCACAACCCCCTGGACCCTTCCCGCCAACGTCTCGGCGGCGGTTCACCCCGATCACGACTACGGAAAACGCCCCAACGGCGACTGGGTGGCCGTCGACCGCTACCCGGATGAAGACTTCACCGAGACCAAACAGGGATCCGAGCTTGTGGGCTGGACCTATCGCGCTCCCTTCGAGGATCTGGAGGCTGGCACCGGAGTGGAGCACATGGTCATCCCGTGGGACGAGGTCACCATGGAACAGGGTACGGGTGTGGTCCATATCGCCCCTGGCGCCGGCTCACAGGACTTCGAGCTCGGCGGCATTCACGGTCTCCCGGTGCTCACTCCCGTCGACGGTGCCGGCAGGTTCTACCCCGACTACGGGTGGCTGGCCGGAATGTCGACAGTGGAGGCGAGCCAGCCCATCATCGATGCTCTGGAGGAAAAAGGCGTCCTCGTCGAGGCCGGGGAGTACATCCACTCCTACCCGCATTGCTGGCGCTGCGACACACCGCTGATCTTCAGAGTTGCCGACGACTGGTACATCTCGGTGGACGACATCCGCCAGCCGCTCAAGGACGCAAACGCATCGGTGGCGTGGACGCCGGCCTACATGGGCAAGCTGATGGACGATTGGCTCAACAACATGGACGACTGGAACATCTCCCGGCGCCGGTACTACGGCCTGCCCCTTCCGTTCTATGTCTGCGACTGTGGTGAGTTGACCGTCATCGGGTCGAAATCGGAGCTGGCGGAACGGGCCACAGCCGGTTTCGACCAGCTGGAAGAGCTGCGCCGCCCGTGGATCGATCGGGTGACGATTCGATGTGACAAGTGCGGGAACGAGGACCTGACCCGCATCGAGGAGGTCGGTGACGTCTGGCTGGACGCCGGCATCGTCCCCTTCTCCACCCTGGGATGGCAAAACGAGGAATGGTTAGAAGAAGGCAACGCCAACGGCGCGGCGCTGGGTTTGACCAAGGCCGATCTGCCGGATCATCTCTATTGGGAGAAATGGTTTCCTGCCGACTGGGTGTCGGAGATGCGGGAGCAGGTTCGTCTCTGGTTCTACTCACAGCTCTTCATGTCGGTGGCTCTCGTGGGCCAGTCCCCGTTCCGCTCGGTGCTCGGATACGAGAAGATGCTCGCCGAGGACGGTCGCGAGATGCACGGCTCATGGGGGAACCTGATCGGTGCCGAGGAGGCCTTCGAACGCATGGGCGCCGACGTCATGCGGTGGATGTTCTGCGCGCATCCACCTGACCGCAATCTCCTGTTTGGTTACGAAGGAGCGCACGATGTGCGCCGGCGCCTGCTCACCCTGTGGAACTCGGCCCGTTTCCTCGTCGACTACGGGAACATCGAGAGCTTCGTGCCCACCTATTCCGACCTGGATGGAGGTCTCGCCTCCCTCGACCTCACCACGACCGACCGCTGGCTCCTGGCGCGCGCCGGGCGGGCGATCGGAGATGCGGCGACTGGATTCGATCGTCACCGCACAGACGAGGTGACCGAGTCGTTCGAGGGGTACCTCGACGACCTCTCCAACTGGTATATCCGGCGTACCCGCCGACGTTTCTACGGCTTCGACGAGGCGGCTTTCCGCACTCTCTGGGTCGGGCTCGTCACCGCCCTCCGCATCATCGCCCCCGTCATGCCGTTTCTCACCGACCACCTCTGGTCGAATCTGGTGGCTGGGCCGATCCCCGACGCCCCGGAATCGGTTCATCTGGCCGGGTGGCCGGCCCCTCCGGGAGAAGTCGACGACAAGCTGCTGACAGAGATGGCGGCAGTCCGCCGTGTCGTGGAAGCGGGGCGACGGGCCCGCATGGAAGCCAACATCAAGCTTCGCCAGCCGCTGCGCCGGGTCATAGTCCGTGGCGCCGACCTGGCCGCTCTCCACGCTGACGAGATCCGGGAGGAGCTCCGCGTCAAAGAGATCAGCTTCGATGCCGAGACGACAGTCGAGGTGACCGTCAAGCCCAACTTCCCGGTTGCCGGGCCTCGTCTCGGCCCCAAGATCAAAGAGGTGGCCGCAGCGCTGTCACGTGGCGAGTTCGAAGAGCTGGCAGACGGGAGTGTCGCGGTTGTGGGTGAGATTCTCGGGCCAGACGAAGTGCAGCGGACCGAGAAGGTGATTCTCGATGACTGGGTCGTCGCCCACGATGGCAATGTCAGCGTCGCGGTCGACCCGGCCCTGGACGACGAGCTGATCCTGGAAGGCCGAGCCCTGGAGCTGATCCGCGCCCTCAACGAGCAGCGGAAGCAGGAAGATCTAGCCCTCACGGACCGTATCTCGCTTCGACTCCCCTCGAAGCACCGCGATCTGGTGACTGCATATGAGGACTGGATCGCCGGCGAAATCCTGGCGACCTCGATCGTGGTCGATGAGACACTGGAGGAGCCGGCGTTCACCAAGGACACCTGAGCTCTGTCGTGGACCAGAAATCAAAGGTGACCACTTCGGATCCATCCAAAGCCGCCGATACCATCCCGAAGTGTCGACCACCCCCTCCACCAAAATAGCTGAGGTGCGCCGCACGCACGCCAAGCTCATCCGCTTCGGTGCCGTCAGCGCGTTCAACGTCCTTTTCGGACAGATCCTGCTTTTCGCGACCCAGGTGGCGATGGGCCTGTCACCGGTGCCTGCCAATGTCTTCTCAGTGACGGTTGGGACCGTGCCCGCATATTTCCTCAGTCGCCACTGGGTGTGGAACAGACGTGGAAATCATCGGATCATGAAAGAAGTCATCCCGTTCTGGGCTCTGGCTCTGCTCGGATTCGCCTTGTCTACGGCGGCGGTGTGGTTTGTGGACACTCGATGGGATCCGGTGCCACTCGTGATCAACCTCACCAACCTGGCGGCGTTTGGCTTGATCTGGATGGCCAAGTTCTTCGTCCTCGACCGGGTGCTGTTCAACACCGAAGAGGCGACAGCCGTCTCCTGATCGCTACTCGTCCTCTTCGTCGACGTCGCCGTCAGGCCCTTCCGGGTAATCGTCCTGGCTCTCCCCCTCATGACTCCCTGGCTCGTCCGATGTGAGTTGAAGGTCGTTTGCAACACCGCTCAGCATCGCGTCGAGGTGATCGGCGCCATTGGGCGCCGCCTTGGGTTCTGTATCTCGAGTCGGTTCCTCTTCGACTGAGTAACCCCATCGTTCAACAGCAGGCTCATCCTCCGTCTCCTCACCTTCACCCAATGCCGCCCCATCTTCTGGCACGGTTTCGCCGCCATCGCCAAACGAGTCGACATCGGTCTCGATGCCTTCGTGGATCACCGAATCCATCTCATCGAGCTTCTCGGCGACTTCAACGGCCAGGACCGAAAGCTCGGAGCGAACCGAGGCGACCCGATCTGTCAGCCTGGCGATCTCGGCTTCGGCTTCTCTCCTCTTGGCCTCCCGTTCCGCCGACCACGAATCTGCCTCGGATTTCGCACCTTCGACGATCTTGCCCGCTTCGCTGCGAGCATCCTCCAAAAGCCGGTCCGCCGCGTTCTGCGCCGCAATCAGGGCACGCCCGATGGCGCTCTCGTCGATCTCCGGTGCGTGCGTCATGGCCACGGGCTCCGGCTCCGGCTCGGGCTCGGCCTCCGGCCCGGGAAGAGGGACGACGACAGGTTGGGGCTCGGAGACAGGGGCGGTGATCACGGGGGCTTCGGCCGCCCCCCTCGCCTCATCCAACTGCTCGTTGAGTGCCCTGATCGTGGTGACGATCTCGTCGAGGAAGTCGTCGACCTCATCCAGGTCGTAGCCCCGCAGAGCCGTGGAGAAGGTCTTTTGTTCGATATCTGCTGTGGTCAGCATTGGTGTTCCTCTCGATTTCGCCCGGCAGGATACGAAAAGGCCGAGTGTCCTGCCACAAGTATCAGCGGAATATGGATATGAGTATCCGGAGACCGATCAACAAGACGATCGGAGAAAGGTCCAAGGCCCCCCCACCAAGTCTGATCGGGGGTATCACCCGTCGTATGGGGAGGATGACCGGGTAGATGATTCGGTCGAGAAAGATCTGGACCTTCCCCAGAGGATGGGTGGATGACACCCGGATCCAGGAAAGGATGACCCACGCCAGCACCGCATAGAAATAGATCTCCAGAAGGGTCGCGACGAGTTCGAGCATTGAGTCTCAGGAACCTATTCGATGTCGTCGAGGTCGTAGGCACCCAGCGAGGCGAGACGTCGCTTCTCGTCCCGACTCAACGTGACCCGGGGTGGGAGCACCAGAACCAATCCGTCCCCGACCCGTCGCATCGAGCCGTCGAGCGCGTAGATCAATCCGGATGAGAAGTCGACGACACGTCGCACCAGATCGGGATCGGCCCGACGCATATCGAGGACCACGGGCACCCGGTCCCGGACACGATCGGCGAGAACCCGGGCATCGGAGAATTCCTCCACCACGAGCACATCGGAGTGGATCTCGACCGGTCTCACAACAGGTGATAGCGGCGGGGGCTCAACACGACGTCCGGACTCGGAGAACGACGGCGGCTCCACCCGCGAGTGCGGACGGGTGGCGGCACGTGAGGTTGGTGGTGGCTCGATCCGCCGACCCTCGGGCATGGGCTCCACCGCCCTCGGAGCAGGTTCCTGGTAGTGGTTGTCTCTGTTGTTGCCCATCTCGGCGGCCTCGGCCTCGAGCTGGTCCTCATCCACCAGCCCGAGGTAGACGAGTGCTTTCGAGAAGAGTGAAGACATTACGCTCCGGTACTTTTGCGGGGGCCAAAGATAGCCCGTCCCACGCGTATGATTGAAGCACCTTCGGCGATTGCCACTTCGTAATCATCGGTCATACCCATCGACAGCTCCAAGACGTCAGGATGATCGGCGACGACGCGATCTCTCATCTCACGCAGTTCGACGAAGTAGGGGCGGCTGTCCTCGGCGTGTTCGGGGAGCGGCGGGATCGCCATCAGACCCCTGACTTCGAGCCCGAGAGCTTCCATCCATTCGAGCGCTTCAGCCAGCCCCGAGGGGTCAACTCCCGACTTCTGGGACTCGTCCCCCACGTTGACCTGGGCGAGGACAGGCGGTGCCGTGCCCTGTCCCTTCATCCACGCCTTACCCAGGGAACGGCGATCCATGGAATGGAGAAGGCTCACTAAACCGCGAACGATCCGGGTCTTGTTGGATTGGAGCGCACCGACGTAGTGCCAGCGGATGTCGGCGGGGAGGGCCACGGCCTTGTCTGCGAGCTCGGCTGCCCGGTTCTCCCCAAAATCGCGGTGGCCTTGGTCGTAGACCTTCACGATGTCTTCGGGCGGGAAGGTCTTGGAGACCGCAACAACTGTGATGTCGTCGACCGGACGACCTGCCTTGGACGCCGCTGTTGAGACTTTGTCCATGACATCGGTGTAATCGGTCATGGGATCCACCCCATCGTTGCGAGACGTTGTGTTGAGCCGTCGCGGCGGTGACTGAACCACCATGGTTCGTGAAAGGTGCATGCGTCGGCGGTCCAGATCTCGAGACCGGCGAGTTGTCTCGAGATCGCCGCTCTCAGGTCGACCGATGCCGCGCCCCAGGTCGTCGTGGAGACGTCTGTGTACTGTTCGGCGACCTCTGCGCCGACTTCAAAACAACAAGGACCGATGCCCGGTCCGAGAGCAGCGTGGGTGGGGCTCTCGGCGGCTTCGATCATCTCTGCTCGGAGCTTGCCGACGACGCCGGCCACCGCCCCACGCCAACCGGCGTGAGCGACTCCGACCGCGTGGTCACCCTTGAGCACGACGCCAAAGCAGTCGGCTGTGAACACGGCAAGTGGCAGACCCGGTTCCGTCGTCCACAGGGCGTCAGCCTCACCCCCGACGCCGGGCTCGGCCACCCGAACGACGGTGCCCGCATGGACCTGGGTGACCTCGGCCCATGCTTGATCGACTCCCAGACGCTCGGCCGCGGCAAAACGAGCACCCTGGTCGTTGCGGAGGTCTCCGTCGGATCGGTCGCTGAAGGCCACCCCGCTCCACCCGGGGGGTCGAATCATCCCTGGACGAAGCTGGGGATGTCGAGAGTGTCCTCGCCCATCCCGTAAGGGTCTTCCTCCGCCCGCACCGAAGGCCGGGTGGGACGGCGGCGACCCGCTTCGAACCCGGCGGCAATCACGGTGACCTTCATCTCTTCGCCGAGGTCGTCGTCGATGATGGCCCCGAAGATGATGTCCGCCTCGCTGTCGGCGTGGTCGGAAACCACCCGGGCCGCCTCGGTGGCTTCGTGAAGAGTCATCGAGTTGGGCCCGGCGACACTGAGCAGTACACCTTTGGCTCCGTCCATTGACGCCTCCAGCATCGGTGACGAGATGGCTCGCTCCGCCGATTGCCGAGCGCGATTCTCACCGGTGGCCCGGCCGATTCCCATCACGGCCGACCCGGCATCGGCCATGATCGTGCGGACGTCGGCAAAGTCAACGTTGATGAGACCCGGTGTGGTTATGAGATCGGTGATCCCCGTCACACCGCTCATCAACACCTCGTCGGCGAGACGGAAGGTGTCAGCCATGGGAGCCTCAGGGTCACCCACATCGAGCAACCGGTCGTTGGGGATGACAATGAGTGTGTCGACTGCATCTTTGAGAGAGTCGATGCCCTGTTCGGCATGGACGGCGCGACGTCGGCCCTCGAAACCGAAAGGTCGGGTTACCACGCCCACCGTCAGTGCTCCCACCGAACGGGCCACCTCGGCCACCACCGGGGCGCCGCCGGTGCCCGTCCCCCCGCCCTCGCCGGCGGTGATGAACACCATGTCCGATCCTTTGAGTACGTCTTCGAGCTCGGCGCGATGCTCCTCGGCCGCCGCCCGGCCGATCTCGGGATTTGCGCCCGCACCCAAGCCACGTGTCACCTCACGACCAATGTCCAGCTTGACGTCGGCATCACTCATCAAGAGTGCCTGGGCGTCGGTGTTTAACGCGATGAACTCAACGCCGCGCACCCCTTGGTCCACCATCCGGTTGACCGCGTTGACGCCGCCGCCACCGATTCCCACGACCTTTATCACGGCCAGATAGCCGCCACTTCCATTGCTCACGTCACCTCCAGGTTTTCAAAGACAAACAAAGGTTGAAGTAGAGGTTTACCGTTAGACATACCCAAAGTAAACCCCGAAAGTTTCACCCTCTACGTGAGGTTTAAGAATCGTCATTTGAGTTATTTCCGCTCTGGTCGTCGGCATCGGTGGTATCTGCAGGGTCGTCCTCACCATCGACGTCGGCAGATGGGGCCTTCCAGGCAGGGTTGGTGGGGGCGATCAGTGTCAGTATCGAGCCGTCCGGGGGTCTCTCCTCCAACAGCGCGGCCAGACTCAATGCCTTCTCGGTCATGTCGTCGGAGCGACCCAAACGAACCTGATAATTCGATACGGTTGCCCACAACTCGTTGTCCTGATAGGTGATCGAAGTTCCAGCATGGAGATCGGCCGGCAACGCCGTGGCGAACTCGAGGGCGCCAGTCAGCTCGATCGAGGTCGGGGCTTCGCTATCGGGGACATGTGGCATGTCGATCCTCACCATCTCTGCGTCGGGCTCCGGTTCGGAGGGAAGAGCCACTCCGTCCACGGCCCGGCGTGTCCAGCCTCCTTCGGTTCGCACCCAGGCGGCCGGATCTCGCTCGACGACATCGACCATCACTGTGTCCGGCCACTCACGATGGATATTGGCCTCGGCCACCCAGGGATCTTGGAGAAGCAGGGACTCGACCTGGGAGACATCGATCAGGATCATGGGGGTTCCGGCGCGAACCCGGTGTTCCGCGAGCACGGAGTTGGCACTGCTGGTTCGGATCCCCGTGGCCAACACCTGTTTCACACTCAACCACGGCGAGAAGACCACCCAGACCGCCGCACCGACGACGACTACCAACAGCAGAAATTTGAGCAGGCGCCCGACATTCTTCTTGGCGTTATCTTCGGCGACGGTCTTGCGTCGCTCCATCAATCTCGGATCGATACTCATGTGTCGAACCCAACGAACTGGACTTCGGGCTCAAGGATGGTCCCTGAGCGCTCGAATACGGTGTCTTTCACGACCTGGACCAATTGGCGAATGTCGTCAGCGGTGGCGTCCGGCCCGGCGACAAAGAAGTTGGCGTGTTTGTCTGACACGGCAACACCGCCAACCGCCATGCCTTTGAGCCCGAGTGTGTCGATCAACTCGCCGGCGGTGCCGTCCGGAGGGTTCTTGAAGACACTGCCGGCGTTCAAAGTCCCACCCGGCTGATGCTCCTTTCGCCACCTGGTGATCTCCCGCATCTTGTCTTTGCCTTCTCCGGGATCGCCCCGGTAGCCGTTGAACGTGGCGGAGACGACCAACTCCGTCGTGGAGACGTTGGAGTGCCGGTAGCTCAGATCGAGCCCCCGGGGGTCCCGCACCGATCTCGTCCCGGTTACCAGGTCGACCATTACCGCGGAGACGAGTCGATCCTTGGTCTCGGTGCCGAAACATCCCGCATTCTGACGGACTGCTCCCCCGACGGATCCGGGGACTCCGACAAAGAACTCGAGTCCCAGGGCACCAGCATCGACCGCCTGACGGGCGAGACGGGGCAGGGGCATCGCTCCCCCGGCCACGACCGTCGATCCCGTGACGGTCGCCTCGGTGAACTCACCGGCCAGCTTGACGACCAACCCATTGAATCCCGAGTCGGCGACCACCAGGTTGGAGCCCCTGCCGAGGACGAGAAGCCGATGACGCCGGGTAAGACCGCTATCGATGAGTGAGGACAGCTCGTCGCTGGTTGCCACCTCGGCGAAGAGCGCCGCCGGGCCACCGGCTTTGTACGTGGTCATCGGGCCAAGTGGCATGTCGAGTCGAATCAGCCCGATGTCGACCAGTCGGTCGAGATCGGTCATGGCTTCGACACCAGAAGAGGTGCCAACTCGCTGTGCAGAAGTGTGATGTCACCGGCGCCCATGCTCAACACGAGATCCCCGGGTTCCACCCGCGGTGCGATGAACCCGGCCAGATCAACCCTATGGGGGACATAGTGGACATTTCCTCCCGCCCGGCGAGCCGAATCGGCCACCAGCTCACCGGTTATACCCGGGACAGGCTCCTCACGCGCTCCGAACACGTCGGTGACAACTGCGACGTCGGCTCGTGCCAGGGCCTGTCCGAATTCCTCGCTGAAACGCTCGGTCCGCGTATAGAGATGTGGCTGGAACACTGCCCAGATTCGACCTGGGGCGACCACTCCGGCAGCTTCGATCATGGCTGCCACCTCGGTTGGATGGTGGGCGTAGTCGTCATAGAGCATGACCCCGCCAATCGTTCCTTTGTGCTCCCAACGCCGCTCCACGCCCCGAAAACCCGCCATGGCCGCAGCAGACGCCTCCGGGTCTCTCCCGAGCTCTGCGAGCAAAGCGATCGCTCCCGCCGAGTTCTGGGCCACGTGCCTGCCCGGTTGAGCCAGTTCGACCGTTGCCGTCGTCTTCGCTCCGAGGAGGCGAAATGCGGTTCCTTGTCTCCCCGTCGTCAGATCGACTATTCGCCAATCGGCCCTCTCCGCAAAGCCATATGTGAAGGCTCCCACGGCTCTTGCCACCTCAGCCGAACCCGGATCATCGAGACATGCCACTACCGGCCCGTCCACCTTCCCCGCAACCGATATGAAGCTCTCGACCATGTCAGCGGCCGATGTGAAGTGGTCCACATGCTCGTGCTCAACGTTGCTGACGACGAGACCACGCAATTCGAGGCTCTCGAACGTGCGGAAGGCCTCATCGGCTTCCAGGACCATCAGTGGCGTTTCCCCATAGTGGCCATTGGTGCCCAGATCGAGGAGATCGCCACCGACGACAAAAGACGGGTCCTCACCCATAGCGCGAAGAGCGGTGACCAATAGTGCTGTGGTGGTCGTCTTGCCGTGAGTGCCGGTGGCACCGATGGTGGGGAGGGCTGCGGTGAGTGCCGCCAGGAGCTCGGGACGACGCCAGACTGTGATCCCCTGTTCCCTGGCCGCCTCGAGCTCTTCGTCGTATTCAGGAACCGCCGACGAGGCGACGACGAGGGATGCCCCCTCGACGGCGCGGGGGTTGTGACCGGTGAATACTTCGATATCGAGATCGGCGAGACCGGCGAGTGCAGGTCCGGTGCGGAGGTCGGACCCCGATACGGTGTGGCCCATCGACACCAACACCTTGGCGAGGGCGCTCATGCCGGCACCACCGGCCCCGACGAGATGGATACGCCCCTCAGGAAGGCTCATCTGCTGGCCCGTCGGCTGCGGCCTCGATCATGATTCGGGCGATGGTACGGGCGGCGTCGGGTTTGGCGATGTCTCTGGTGGCTGCCGTCATGGCAGCTAGTTGCTCAGGATCGGTCACCAGGTCGACAACGACTTTGGAGAGCTCGTCGAGCTCACCTTCGCCCACGACCACCGCCGTCCCTGCCTCCTCCAGAAATCTTGCATTGCTGCTCTGATGGCCTCCGGACCCGAATTGCCCGGGGACCAGGATCGCTGGTGTGCCGGTCGCCGTCAGCTCGGCCACCGCCCCACCCGCCCGGGAGACGACTACATCGACGGCGGCGAAGAAGAGATCCATGCGATCTTCGAAGCCCCGCCGTCGCCATGTGACTGAGTCAGCGGCCGGACGGTGCTCGAGAGCGGCGATGTGTTCCGATCCTGTGAGATGGACAATCTGGATCTCGGGGCCGTTCCAAGCCTGCGCCATGGCGGTCACAGCCTCGTTGATCGGACCGGCACCAAGAGAGCCTCCGAAGACACCAATCACAGGTGTGTGATCCGTCAGCTCATAACGTCTCAGGGCTTGGGCACGGAGCGTCTTCCGATCGAAGGAGTGGAATGCCCGGCGCACCGGGTTGCCCACCCATGTCCCGCGGGGGAGACCCCCGGTTCGAGGAAATGAGACGAAGCTGGCTCGTGCCCAACGTGCGGTGAGTTTGTTGGCCAGGCCGGCCTCCGCGTTTTGCTCGGCGTTGAAGAACGCCACCCGTTGCTTGCGGGCGGCGAGGGCAGCGGGAATGGTGACGTAGCCGCCCATCCCCAAAACGACCTTGGCTCCGGCGGCAGTGATCTCATCTGCGATCCGGCTACGAGCCCGCAGGACCACCCGGGGAAGACGGGCATTGTCGAGGGTGAAGGATCGTTTCAACCCGGCGATCTCGACCCGCACGAAGCGATAGCCCTCGGACGGGTAGACCCTGGCTTCGAGTCGGTCGCCCCCGACGTAGACGATGTTCTCCTGCGGGACTCCGAGGTCAATCAGGGCCTCGCCAACGGACAAGCCCGGGTATACGTGCCCTCCGGTGCCTGCCGCAGCGATGAAGAAGGTCATGTCTTCCGGTCGACTCCACTCTGCGCTATGTTGACGAGAATCCCAACCGCCCCCATCGAGACCGCTAGCGCCGTCGAGCCGTAAGACACGAACGGCAGCGCGATCCCCGTGATCGGGACGACGCCGAGGACACCGCCCACGTTGACCAGCGCCTGAAACGAGAGCCACACGGTGATACCGGCAGCCACCATTCTCCCGAACCGGTCAGGCGCTCGTGCCGCCACCACCCAGCCGGCCACCGCCAGCGCGATGAAGAGACCGATGACTGTGAGTCCGCCGATGAACCCGGTCTCCTCGCCGATGATTGCGAAGATGAAGTCCGTGTGGGCATTGGGGAGGTAGAACCACCGGGCCCGGGACGCCCCCAATCCCACTCCTAGAACCCCACCATTCCCCAAGGCGT
>Ga0299907_10000817_pt1 | contig 16363 bp, 16 predicted proteins | sample RVTome_16_FD_198680 | JGI IMG/M metagenome (GOLD analysis project Ga0299907, IMG submission 198680) | Soil microbial communities from uranium-contaminated site in the Upper Colorado River Basin, Wyoming, United States - RVT152D67 (version 2) ...
ACATCCGGGCACACTCGCCACGTTGTTCCCCGAGGAGGCAACAGTGCGGGTCCTCTACCGGGGGGATGATGCAGGGATCGTCGATGAGGCGATGGCCACGGCCATCGTCGCCGCCGTCGATGGGCGCTCCGCTCTGGTTTGGGTCGACGAAGATGGCTTCAGACTCGCCGAGGCGAGGACGTCCTGATCACTGCCGATCCCCCTCGCCTCCGATGACCTGGCTCGCCGAGAAGTGGCTCAAATGGCGGGGCTGGAAGTTCATCGGCGATATGCCCGACCTGGACAAGATGATCCTCATCGGGGCTCCCCACACCAGCAATTGGGATTTTGTCCTCTATCTGGGGGCGATCCGGCATTGGAGGATCTCGCCCCGATTCGTCGGCAAGCACACCCTCTTTCGATGGCCGTTCGGCTACTTCTTCCGGAAGTTCGGCGGCATCCCGGTCGACCGCGATCGGCCCGGGGGCATGGTCGGGCAGGTCGTGGAGGAGTTCGAGACGTCGCCCCGAATGGTGCTCGTGGTCGCCCCCGAAGGCACCCGGAAGGCGGCGCCCTATTGGAAGTCTGGCTTCGCCCGTATCGCAACTGCGGCCCAGGTCCCCATCGTTCCGGTGGTTCTCGATTTCCCCGCCAAGACGCTGGTCGTGGGGGATCCGATCTTCTACTTCGGTGACGAGAAGGCCTTGATGGACCAGCTCCGAGTCTTCTTCGAGCCGGGCGTGGGCAAAGACGGCGCGGGCAAGGGCCCGGTTCGGCTCAAAGAAGAGGACTCAGTCTGAGTGCTCGGCGAGCCTCCTGAACTCTTCGGGGGTGACGCCGCGATCGGGTGCCGACCCCAGTTTGAGCAATTCTCTCCCGAATCGTTCTCTGATCCCATCTACCGACGCATCTATGGCCCGTCGCTTGAGGTCCATGCCGCTTCCGGCTCGGAGGACGTCACCCGGGTCCACCTCGAGCTCGAGCTGGAGATAGTCGTCCGTCCTGAGATTGGAGAGCGACATTCCTACGAGGGTCACCGGTTCCTCTTCGCCATCGATTGCCCGCCGGAGCAGGACCCCGCCGAGCTCGGCCAGGGCGGCCGTCGAGGAGGTCGGAGAGGGGAGGGTGTGGCTCCGGGACACCAGGCGGGGCCCGGGGAATCTCACCCGGACCGTCAGGGTCGACCCTGACCGCTCCTTCTTCCGGGCGCGTCTCCCGATCCGGTCGGCGAGCCCAAGCACCACCACGGCCAGCTCTTCAGGATCGGTCAGACCTCGACCCAGTGCCTGTTGGCTCCCGACACTTCCTGCCCTTCGTCCCCCGCGAACGGTCCGAGGATCACGGTTCCAGGCGAGAGCATGAAGACTGCCCGAGGCCCACGGGCCCAGCGAGGAGGAGAGAGCTCCTGATGGAAGTGCGGCCAGATCCCCAATGGTGCAGATCCCGAAGCGATGGAGGCGCGCCGCGGTGACCCGACCCACCCCCCACATCGCCTCCACCGGCAGGGGATGGAGGAAGTCGAGCTCGGTGCCTGGCGCCACCATCACCAGCCCGTTCGGCTTGGCCCGGGCCGAAGCGATCTTGGCCAGGAACTTGGTGGAGGCGACGCCGACGGAGATGGGCAGCCCGACCTCGGCGGCGACACGGGAACGGATCTGCCGAGCGATCGCCGATGGTGACCCGAGGAGATGCATCGTCCCCCTGACATCGAGGAAGGCCTCATCGATCGAGATCTGCTCGATGACCGGGGATGCGTCCTCGAGGACCGCCATCACGTGCGACGACAGGTCGAGGTACCTCTCGAAGTGCCCGTTGACGACAATGGCCTCGGGGCATAGCCGCTTGGCGTCACGGGTCGGCATCGGCGAGCGGACCCCATAGGCCCTCGCCTCGTACGAGGCTGCGAGGACGATCCCGCCCCCGACCAGGACCGGCTTCCCCTTCAGCGAAGGGTCGAGAAGCTGCTCGACCGAGGCGAAGAACGCATCGAGATCAGCGTGGAGAATCGTCGGCTCTCCCATGCCCTCAGTGTGTCGGGCCGGTGGGACGGTTTCTCCCCCCGAACGGGGGAGTACCGCCGAAAGGCGGGGAGAGGGGATCTTCCCCGTCGAGCTCACCCCGCCATTCTCTTCAATGCGCCTCGATCGACCTTGCCCAGATGAGTCTGGGGAAGACGGTCGACGAAGTGGATGCGACGGGGGTGCTTGTATGCCTCGAGATGGGAGAGGGCCCAGTCGGTCAGCTCGGCCTCGGTGACATCGGTCGCCACCACGAAGGCGACCGGCTTGGCTAGACCCGCCTTGTCGCTGGTCGCCACCACGGCGCATTCCTTGACCGCAGGGTGGTCGAGGAGGACCGACTCGACCTCCTGGGGTCGAAACCACCTTCCCTTCACCTTGATGGTGTCGTCGGCCCGCCCCCGATGGGTGACATACCCGTCGCCGTCGATAGAGACCAGGTCGCCACCGGCGAACCACCCACCCCGAAACGCCTCGGCCGTGGCCACAGGGTTCTCGAAGTAGCCCAGGCCGAGTGAGTCACCCTTCACCCACAGCCTCCCAACCTCGCCGTTGGGGACTTCCGCTCCGTCCTCGTCGCACACCTTGATCTCGAAACCCGGGACGACCCTCCCCAGGGTGCCGGGCCTCACCTCGCCGATCCGGTTGGAGACGAAGATGTGCCACATCTCCGCGGTGCCCAGACCATCGAGCAACTCGACCCCGAACCGCTCGGTCCACTGGTGATAGAGGGTGTCGGGAAGTGCCTCGCCCGCCGATGTCGCGACCCGAAGTGACCCGATGTCCCGGTCGGCCGCGTCGGGATGACCCAGCATCTGGTTTATGGCCGAGGGCACGGTGACCAGCACGGTCGCCCGGTGCCGCTCGATCCGGTCGAAGATTGCGTCCGGGTTCGACTGCTCCTCGAACAGGACCGTCGAGGCGCCGACGGAGAACGGGAAGAAGAGGTTGGACCCCATGGCATAACCGAAATAGAGCTTGGGAACGGCGATGCTGACGTCCTCGGCGGTCATCCCGAGGGTTCCCTTGCCGTACAACTCTGTGGTGTTGGCGAAGGACTGATGGGTCTGAACCACCGCCTTGGGCAGACCGGTGGTGCCACCGGAGAAGATCCACAACGCGGGATCGAGGGCTGCGGTGTCGAAGGTCGGCATGTCGACATCGGGAAGAACCAGATCATCAGCGACGATGACCAGCGGCGGCATGGGGATCCCCACCGAAGTGACAGCCGCCTCGAACGCATCGCGATGACTGTGATGGATGACTGCTCCGGTCGCCCGGGCCAGGCCGGCGATCGCTCCCATGTCCTTACGGGGCAGGCCCGGGTTGAGAAGCAGCCCAACCGCTCCGATGCGGAGCAACCCGAACAGTGCGCCGACGTACTCGAGCCCGTCGGGCATGACCAGGAGCACCCGGTCACCGGCCCTTACCCCGTGACCTGCGAGCAGGGAGGCGAACCCCGAGGCGGCCCGATCGACTTCGGCGTAGGTCACAAGCCGATCGTCGAGACGGAGAGCCACCCGATCGCCATCCCCCTCCGTCAGACGCTGCCGCAACAGGTGCTCGTCGATGTTGAGACGGTCCGGCCAGCTCCTGGTCACAGACCAAAGCTACCGCCGCTCAGGAAGACAGCTGTTGCCTCGGATCGAACCGATAGGGCAACTCCAGACGGTGGGTCTTCATCAACAACTCGTCGGTGAGGATCTCGACCGTGGTGTCTTCCGCCACGATGACGCCGTCATCGATGACGAGGGCACGTGCACAGAGCTCCAGAGCGAAGGGGAGATCATGAGTGACGATGAGCTGGGTGATGGGCAAGCCGCGGAGCACATCGATGAGTTCCCGGCGAGAGGCGGGATCGAGGTTGGAGGTCGGTTCGTCGAGGACCAGGATCTCGGGACGCATCGCCAAGACGGTGGCGATGGCCACGCGTCGTCTCTCCCCGTAGCTGAGGTGATGGGGGGCACGTTCCCGTGCCTCGAGCATGGAGACGGCGCTGAGGGCCTCGGCGACCCGTGCTTCGAGCTCCTCGCCCTCCACCCCGAAGTTGGCCGGGCCAAACGCGACGTCCTCTCCCACCGTCGGCATGAACAGCTGGTCGTCGGGGTCCTGGAACACGAGGCCGACCCTTCGCCGGACCTCTAGAGCCGAATCGTCGGACACGACGAGACCTGCCACGCGCACCTCGCCGGAAGCGGGTCGGAGAATCCCGTTGAGATGGAGGAGAAGTGTGGTCTTGCCCGCCCCATTAGGACCGAGCAGGGCCACCCGCTCGCCGTGGTGCACATGCAGATCGACATTGCGGAGCGCCTGACGACCGTCGGGATAGGCGAAACTGAGATCGACGACCTCGAGGGAGGGCTCGCTCATCGCAGCACCGTCAGCGAGAGAACGGCGAGAACGACCGCTGCGAGTGACACCGATAGACCGATCCACCATTCCCGGGTGGTAGCGGGTCGGTCGCCAAAGACCGGCATCCTCCCGGTGAATCCTCTCGCCACCATCGCCTGGTGGACACGCTCCCCCCGCTCGAACGATCGGATGAAGAGCGAACCGGCCGACTGGGCCAGCGGCCCGTTCTGCCACAACCAGCGGGGCTCGTACCCCCGGGCGGCCATGGCCACCCTTCGCCGGGAGAACTCACCGGCGACGATGTCCAGGTAGCGCACCATGAAACCGGCGATAGCGGTGAGGACCCGAGGCACCCGGATGCGATCCAGCCCTCGGAGCAAGTCGGGAATGGTTGTCGTCGCGGAGACGATGATCGATGCCGCCACGCCAAGAGTTGCCTTGGCCAGGATGGTCCACGCCCCCCATAGACCCTCGACCGAGAGCGTTAGCCCGATGACCTCCGTGGTCTCGCCCTGCCCGAAGAAAGGGAGGAGCAGGGCAAAGACCAGGATGGGGACCTCCACGATCATGCGCCTGGCAACGAAGCCCGCAGGCAACTCGGCGAGGATCATCACCCCCACGAGCAGGCAACCGGCTAGCGCATAAGCCCAGAACGCCTCGCGCGGCATAACCACCACCGAGAGGACGAACACCAGCAACGCCACGATCTTCACCTGGGGCGGCAAGCGGTGGACCGGCGTAGTCCCGTGCCGGTACAGCACGTGGTCGTGATAGGTCCCGCTCAGACCGGTGTCGCGCTCTTCCTTCTGATCACGACGAAGGTGCCGACGATTGCTGCACCAACCCCGAAGGTGATCAGCACTCCGACCAGCCCGGCCATCCGGGTCCCGGTCGATTCGTCCTCGATCCCGCTCACCCCGTAGTCGGCGAGTGGCGACTCGGACAACGGATGGTCCTCCGCCGAATCGATGAATCGCTGGTCGATGGCCACTCGCTCCAGACCGTCCGGCTCACTGGAGGCCAGCGGCGCCGCCACGAGCACGAGCAGGACGGCCACAACGAGACCGGCGGCGGCGAACCCCCACACCCCGGACCGAACCGGACTCCTGTCTTTGCCCGCAAGATCGAGGTCTTCGATTCCGGCGATCAACTCGGGGCGTGACGCCCCCACCGCGGCCACCGTCACCGCCGAGAACAGGCCCTCGCCGACCCCGATGAGGAAATGGACACCGGCCATGGCGGCGAAGACGGTGGCGATGTCGACGTTGCCCCTCCCCCCTATGGCGTACTCGATGACGAATGCGATCGACGATGCGACCACCGAGACCAGGGCAGCAGTGAAGGTCGAGACGAGGACGGAGGTCCAGCTCTTTGGTATGACCTTCATCATCAGGCGGAACAGGCCCCAGCCCACCAAGCCGGTGACCATCGCCATGTTGAGGATGTTGGCCCCCAACGCCGAGATGCCCCCGTCGGCGAGGATCAGGGCCTGGACGATCACCACAACGCTCACCGCGGTGATCCCGAGCCAGGGCCCGACCAGGATCACCGCCAGCGCACCACCCAACACATGGCCCGATGTCCCCGCCGCCACCGGGAAGTTGAGCATCTGAAGGGCGAAGATGAACGCGGCGACCAGCCCGGTGAGGGCGATGCGCCGGTCCTGGAGGTATGCGCCCGCCCTCTTGATCGAATAGCCCAGTCCGCCGGCGGCTATGACCGCTGTGCCCGCCGAGGTGGCTCCATTGAGAAATCCGTCCGGGATGTGCAAGATCCCGTCCTCTCTTGCGACTATGTCGCAACAACGCTAGCGGATCGGATCAGATCGTGTTTGCGGAGGCGCAGTCGGCGCAGACACCGGAAAGGGCGAAATGATTCAGATCGGCCACGAATCCTGTAGCCACCGTGATCGACGCGACGAGACGCTCGCTCTCCGCCTCAGGAAGGGTGATGGTCGCCCCACAACGGCGACAGATCAGATGCTGATGCCCGGCATCTTCGGCCAGGTGATAGACCGACGGCCCGTGACCCATATGCGAATGGGCGAGCAGCCCGGAATCCTCGAGCGCCTCGAGGGTGCGGTACACGGTGGACCGGTCGAGACGCGTGCCGCTCTTGGCCCGCGCCCGGTCGTATATGTCCGCTGCGCTGAGATGCTCATCATGCGCCGCAGCCACGACCTCGCATACGGCGCGCCGGGCGTTGGTGATCCGATAGCCCCGATCACTGAGGGCGCCGACCAACTTGTCGGCCGTGATGTGCATCGGGACAGGCTAAGCGCGGCCCGGAAATGCCCGTCAGGGCCGCTACGTTGCTGTCGATGCCGATCGCACTCGTCACCGGGGCCAATTCCGGCATCGGCCGGGCCACTGCGATCGGATTGGCCGGTCTCGGTGTTCACGTGATCGCTGCCGGTCGCTCGGCGGAGCGGGCCCAACCGGTCCTGGATGAGATCGCAGCAACCGGTGGCAGCGCCGAGTTCCTCGAGCTAGATCTGGCTTCGATGACCTCGGTGCGGACGGCCGCCCAGAGCTTCGTCAACACGGGTCGGGGTCTCGACATCCTGGTGAACAACGCCGGCATCGGGGTCAACCGCCGTGGTCTCACCGAGGACGGGTTCGAGGTGCATTTCGGAATCAACCATCTGGGGCATTTCCTCCTCACCCGCGAACTGGCCACCAGAATGGGACCGGGCAGCCGGGTGGTCTCGCTGACCAGCGCCATGCATTTCCGGGCCGACGGCGTCGATTTAGCCCGGGTCCGCCGCCCCACCGCATTCACCGGTCTCGCCGAGTACGCGGTGTCCAAGCTGGCCAATGTGCTGTTCATCAGGGAGTTGGCCCGCCGTCGCCGCGAGATTCGGGCCTACGCCGTCCACCCCGGCCTGGTCCGCACCCGGCTGATCCCGGGCCCGATCCGCGCCCTCTCGGCGTCGAACATCCTCAGCCCGGAACAGGGCGCCGACACCGTGCTTTGGTGCGCCACCTCGGAGGTCGTAACCTCGGAGAGCGGGCACTACTACCAGCAGCGATCCCGGCTTCCCCCCTCGGCCCAAGCCCAGGATGACGACCTGGCGCGGGAGCTGTGGGAGAGGTCGGAGGAATGGTGCGGGTAGACGCGGGGCGTGTGCAGATGACCACCTCCTGGGTGGGTTGTCGCACACGACACGAGATGGGGCGGCGATAAGTACCGTCCCCCCATGGAGCCGGATCTCTATTACGGGACCTACCTGAGGCTGGACAAACTCCTCGACGCCCAGGAGCTGGAGAGCGCCAAGGCGGGGAGCACCGTCCATGACGAGATGTTGTTCATCGTGGTCCATCAGACCTATGAGCTGTGGTTCAAGCAGATCCTCTGGGAGATGGACGAGGTGCGACGCGTCTTCGGGCAGACCATCGTCGACGAGGCAGACATGGGCACCGCCGTCTCGCTCCTGCGGCGGATCACCGAGATCCAAAAGCTGCTCGTCCAGCAGGTCTCGGTCCTGGAGACGATGACGCCCCTCGATTTCCTGGACTTCCGGGATTATCTCTTCCCCGCCTCTGGCTTCCAGTCGGCCCAATTCCGCCTGGTGGAGAACAAACTGGGGCTCCGCGCTGAGGACAGACTGAAGCTGGGAGGGGCCACCTACACCTCACGCTTCAGCCCCGAGGACACGAGATCGGTGGCGGCCAGCGAGCAGGAGCCCTCGATCTTCGACCTGGTCGAGCAGTGGTTGGAGCGAACCCCGTTCCTCGACCTCGAAGACTTCTCGTTCTGGGATGCCTTCCAGAAAGCCGTGAAGGAGCGACTGGAGGCCGACCGGGCCGTGGTCGAGTCCAACCCGAGATTGTCCGCCGAGGAAAAGACAGCACAGCTCAAGGATTTCGAGACCACGATGGAGCAGTACGAGGCCCTCTTCGACCCCGCCAAGCACGCCGAGCAGCAAGCAGCGGGAAAGCGGCGTCTCTCCCATCGCGCCTTCCAGGCAGCCCTCTTCATCACGCTCTACCGGGACCAGCCCGCATTGCAGGGAGGATTCCGGCTGCTCGAGTTGCTCATGGATATCGATGAAGGGTTCACGACCTGGCGCTACCGCCATGCCCAGATGGTGTTGCGGATGATCGGGCGAAGGATCGGGACTGGCGGCTCGGCGGGGGCCAAGTACCTGGAGAAGTCGGCGGAGCGGAGCCGGATCTTCGGCGATCTGTACAACCTTTCCACCTTCCTGATACCGAGGGCCGACCGGCCCCCCCTGCCTTCAGGCATCGTGGAGTCGATGCGGTTCAAGTTCGAGGGATGAACCTCAAGTCTCACTTCTCCCGATTCCTCGGGGCCGCACCAGACCGTGTCCACTTCGCGGCGCATTCCCATCACCCCTGGCCCAATGTCTCGTTCGAGGCCCATCAACGCGCCTGGCTCGACGCAGCCGAGATGATGGACGACAAATGGGACCACATCTTCGGGGCTGTGATCCCCGACGCCCGCACCCGGGTGGCCGCCGTGCTTGGTCTCGCCGACCCCTCGAGCCTGACATTCGGCCCAAACACCCATTCCTTTCTCCTCAGGATCTTCTCCTGCCTGGAGGCACCGGTCCGTGTCCTCTCCACCGACGCCGAGTTCCACTCCTTCACCCGTCAATCGCGGCGATGGGAAGAGGCGGGGCTCGCCATCGTGGACCGGATCCCCACCGAGCCATTCGACACATTCGCCGAGCGTTTCACCCGGGAGGCCAGGGCCGGCGTTCACGACCTGATCTATCTGAGCCAGGTCTTCTACGACTCGGGCTTTTCCGTCCCCGAGCTCGACCAGATCGTCTCTTCGGTGCCGGAGAACCGGACGTTCATCGTCATCGACGGGTACCACGCCTTCATGGCCCGACCGATGAACCTGGGCGCCATACAGGACCGGGTGTTCTTTCTCGCCGGTGGCTACAAGTACGCCATGTCCGGTGAGGGCGCCTGCTTTCTGCACTCGCCGCCAGGCTATGGGAGCCGCCCACTCGACACCGGTTGGTACGCCGGATTCGGTCAGCTCGAATCGGGGGTCAGCCAGACCATCGCCTATGGCGTCGACGGCTCGAGGTTCTCCGGCGCCACCTTCGATCCGTCCGGTGTGTATCGAATGGCGGCGGTCCTCGGCTGGCTCGAGTCCGAAGGGGCCACGCCGTCCCGGATCCACGATTACGCCCTCTCGCTACAGGACAGATTCCTAGCCGGCGCGCCCGCTCTTGGCGACCTGGTCGTCGACGACGCCACCCGGCGGGGCAACTTTCTCACCTTCCGATCCGACCAGGCCGGCGAGATCTACCAACGGCTGCACGAGAAGGGGGTGATCACCGACTTCCGGGCCGACCGGCTTCGCCTCGGGTTCGGGGTCTATCAGGACGAAGAAGACGTCGACCGGTTGATCGATCTGCTGGCCAGCCCCTAAATGACCGCGGTGCAGACCAGCTCGACCTTCGCCTTGGGGTCGAAAAGCTCGGCCACCCCGATCAGAGCCATGGGCGGGAAATGCTTGCCGAACACCTGGCGATAGGCCTCCCCGATTGGGCCCAAGCTCTGGCGGTAACCGGGCACGTCAGTGGTATAGATCGTCATCGAGACCAGATCGGTCGGATTCCCTCCAGCTTCGGTGATCACCGCCGCCACCGACTGGCAGGCACGGGCGAATTGCTCGACAAGGTCCGCATCGAGGCTCATGTCTTGGTGATGACCGGTCTGCCCGGCGATGTAGAGGGTTCTCCCGTTGGCTGGCACCGCCCCGTGGGAGAAGCCACGGGCAGGGGCGAGACCCTCTGGGTTCAGGAACTGGTGACCGCTCATCGACCTTTCCACTCCGGTGGCCGCTTCCCGGTGAAGGCCCGATAGAACTCGGCGTGGTCCTCCGTCGTCATCAGGAGGGCCTGGGTGAACGCCTCCAGCTCGATGGCCGAGCCGAGGTCCATGTCCAGCTCACGCCCGATCAGGACCTTGGTAGCCCCGTAGGCCAGGGCCGGTCCTGAGGCGAGGCCCTTGGCCAGTTCGCCGGCGGAGGCGGACAGGTCGGCGTCGGGGACAACTCGGGTGGCCAACCCGATCTCGGCCGCCCGCTCGGCGGAGACGCTCTCTCCGAGGAGCAACAGCTCGGTGGCCCGTCCCAGACCGACTACCCGGGGCAGCAGATAGGCCGACCCCATATCTGCCCCGGCCAGACCAACCCTGGTGAAGAGAAAGGCGAATGAGGCCGACTCGGCCAGGATTCTGAGATCGGCAGCTAGGGCGATGACTGCCCCTGCCCCGGCCGCCACCCCATTGACTGCAGCGATCACCGGGATGGGAAGCCGGCGGATGCGCTCCACCACCGCCCCGGTCATCCGGGTGAACTCGAGGAGGCCCCTGGCGTCCATCTCCAACAGCGGAGCGATGATCTCGTCCACATCCCCGCCGGAGCAGAAGCCCCGCCCGGTGCCGGTGAGGACCAGAACCCGAATGTCGTCACGATGCTCGATCTCTCCGAGCAGGTCTCTCAGGTCTGCATAGACATCGAAGGTGAGGGCATTGAGCTTGTCGGGGCGGTCGAAAGTGACTGTCCCCAGCCCATACGCCACCTCGAAACTGAAATGCTCCCAGTTGTCGGTGAAACCTGCAGAGGCGCGAAATGGGCTCACAGAGGTGCGGCTAGACGCCAACCTCCTGGGTGACGACCGGCCTGGCCTCCTTGGCGGTGAGATAGGTGTAGATCCCGAAGAGGAGGGAGAGACCGAGGATCGGGGTGAATAGCCGCTTCAGCGTCGCATTCTCGGTGAAGATGCCGACGGCGAAGCCGAGCACCCCGGTGTTGGCTCCCCAATAGATGATCCTGTTCGCCGTGTCGGACACCGCGGAGGCCGTCGCCATCATGGCGAAGATCAGGTTGGTCATGACCATGATGAAGTTGATGTGGTCCATCGCCACCAGCCAGGGAGCGACTTCCTCGAATGGGGTCTCGGCGACGAAGAGGGACACCACGTAGGCCAATAGCGCCACCCCCAGGATGAGCCCGATGATGGAGGTGCGGGCCATGATGCCGGGCACCGATCCGCCCCACTGCGACGGTGCCAGATAGGGGCGCAGGCGCCATATCAGGATGCCCAGCCCGATGACCTCCAACGGCACGTTGGACTGGAGCATGGCAGTGTTGTCGAGGAGCAGGCCGAGCATCCCGAGGAGGCCGGCGAGGAAGATCAGGCTCATCTGGACCGCACCAGCCCTCGCCTCTGATGTGGAGGGCACCCGGCCCCCACGGAGCAGCCACTCCACCATTGCGACGGCGGCCAGGATCACATACCCCACCACCATCGCTGCGGGATGTGCCTCGCCCAGCGAGTCGGCGTTCTCGGCCGGGACGATCTCGACATCGGCCAGTTGCAGCCCGAGCAGCACGCCGAGCACCGCCCCGATCACCAAGAAGAGGAGTGCTAGTGCCATCCCGTATTCGGACACGGTCCAGACCTTGCCCCGGTGGGCGCGGAGCACCCAGACGAAAATCCAGACGATGGCGATGAAAGCCAGGGTGCCGCCAATCGGCCGCTGGATGCTCGAGGTGGTCAGGTCCACCGACCAGAACGCCAACACATACAGGGTGAGAGCAGCGATCGAGAGATTGGCCAGGAGGTTGCTCGATTTGTCGTCGGCCGACCCGAACATCCAGATGGCGCCGCCGAACACCGACAGTGTGATCCATCCCAGGGTTCCCGCGTGGACATGGGTGAGCAGGGTGTTGCGTGGTGGCTCCCAGACATCGATCCCGTTGAGGATCCCGATCACCACCGTGATGACGAAGATCACCAGTGCCGCACGGAACAGATTGCGCACACCAGCCGGCATCACACCCATGGCCCGTCCCTTCTCTCGCAGGTCAGGTGATTATGTCAGCGGTCCCTGGCGGAGGGTGGGCAAATTGAGCCGACAAAGGACACACCGGACGATGCCAACGCTCATACTGGACGCATGACCAGGCCCCTCGTCGAGGAATGTGAGCGACTCGGGCACGCCCTGATCGAAGTCGCCGAGACCGGCGTACCCGGACGGGTCAACCGCCCCCTGCTCGAGGCCGTTGCCGAGCACGGGCTGTTCGACCGGCTCTTCTCCGACGAGACCGTCACCGCCACTGATCTGTGCTCGATACGCCAAGGCCTGGCACGAGTCTCCACTGAAGCCGAGACGGCGTTCGCGGTTCAGGGGCTGGGGGCGATCCCGATTCACCTGTCCGGGGCCGCGCAATTGAGGGATCAGACGATGCCGGGCATTCGGAGCGGCGCCGCGGTCGCTGCCTTCGCCTTGACCGAGCCGGGGGCGGGGTCGGACGCGGCCGCCATCACGACGGTGGCCGAGGCCGATGGGGATGGGTTCAGGATCAGCGGGGAGAAGGCATACATCTCCAACGCCCCCGATGCCGACATCTACACACTGTTCGCCCGGACCACGACCGGCGCCGGATCCGGTGGCATCACCGCTTTCGTCGTGAATGGCGATACGGACGGAGTGAGTGGGGAGACGATCCCGATGCTCTCGCCACATCCATTGGGAAGGATCCATCTTGATGGTGTCTACGTGCCGAAGTCGAACGTCCTCGGCGAGGTCGATCACGGCTTCAGAGTCGCCATGCAGACACTCGATCTCTTCCGACCCAGTGTCGGCGCCTTCGCCCTGGGCATGGCCGAGGCGGCGCTGCGCATCGCCACCGGCCACGCCATGACCCGCACCGCTTTCGGGACTCCGATATCGGATTTCCAGGGCATCTCACATCAATTGGCCGATGTGCGTCTCGACATCGAGGCGGCCGAGTTGCTCGTGTACTCGGCGGCGGCCGCCCACGACGATGGCGACACCGAAACGCTCACCGGTAAGGCGGCGATGGCGAAACTCCACGCCACCGAGACGGCTCAGCGTGCGGTCGACACCGCGATTCAGGTCCTCGGGGCAAGAGGTCTCGAGGCCGACAGCACCCTGGCCCATCTCTATCTCGAAGTGCGGGCGCCCCGCATCTACGAAGGAACCTCCGAGATCCAGCGCAACATCATCGCCCGAGAGCTGTTCAACGGGCGGCTCTGAAACGCGTAAGCCGTAGCTAGCCGGCTATGGCGGCGCGGACCATGATGCAGGCGTGGGCCAGCCAGTTGAAGGGGCCGGCGTCCAGCTTCTCCATCAACTCCGGGGACTCGGCTCCTGGCTGGAGCCAGATGTTGAGGATGCCTGCCTGTTCGCACTCGTCGACGACATCGAGCCCGCGACGGGCGGGAATGACGAAATCGGCGATGGTCGGCGTCTCGGGAAGGTCGAGAACGGTCCTCCAGCATGGGTCGCCGTCCACCGTCTCCCGGTAGGGATTGACGGCCAGGACACTTATCCCCCGTCGTTTGAGGTCCCGGTAGATGATCCCGCCGTACTTGGTGGGATGGTCGGTGGCCCCGATCACCGCAACCGAGGCACCTGGCTCGCCCAGGACGGGGGTGAGGTCGGTCATCATGTGCCCGGCACGGTATCCGCCTCGCCCGTCTTGTCGGGAATCAACCCGGTACCGTCGTCGTCGTGACGGAGGTTGTCGTCGATGGCGGTCCACTCACCCCGACCCAGGTGGTGGAGGTCGCCCACCGCCGGGCACGGGCGATTCCGGGGCCGGGCCTCTCCGAGAGGATGGAGCCGGCCCGCGCCGTGGTCGACGCCGCCGTCGAATCGGGTGATGTCGTGTACGGGATCACCACCGGCTTCGGCGCTCTCGCCTCCACCCGCATCGAACGTGACGAGGCAGAGACTCTCCAGTACAACCTGATCAGATCGCATGCCTCCGGGGTCGGGCCGCCGTTGCCCGACGCTCTAGTCCGGGCCATCCTCCTGCTTCGGGCGAGATCCTTGGCCCAGGGCCACTCCGGGGTCCGGCCCGTCGTGGTGGAGCGCCTCCTCGAGATGCTCGACCGGGACGTCCTCCCCGTCATCCCCTCCCAGGGGTCGGTGGGGGCCTCGGGCGACCTCGCCCCCTTCGCCCACATGGCGCTGCCCCTGATCGGCGAAGGGCGGGTCAAGGTCAACGGGGCGATCGTCGCGACCGCGGACACCGACATGGTCCCGCTCGCCCTTCAGGCGAAGGAAGGGCTTTCCCTCCTCAACGGGACCGAAGGCATGACAGCAATGGGCGCCCTGTCACTCCACGAAGCACGCCAGTTGCTGATCGCGGCCGACGCTGCGTGTGCCATGACCATCGAGGCGATGATGGGGAGTGCCCGGCCCTTCCGGGAGGACGTGCACCGCCTGAGGCCGCATCCGGGCCAGATCGCCTCGGCCCGGCGCATCGCGGCTCTCATCGAGGGCAGCCCGATCGGGGCCAGCCACGAGCACGATTTCGATCATGCCGTGCAGGACGCCTATTCACTCCGCTGCGCCCCGCAAGTCCACGGCGCGGTAGCCGACACGCTGGACCACATGGAGGACGTGCTCTCCCGGGAGATGGAATCAGTGGTCGACAACCCGATCGTCTTCCCGGAGACGGGTGAGGTGGTCTCCGGTGGCAACTTCCACGGCCAGCCGCTCGCCTTCGTGCTCGATTTCGCCGCCATCGCCGTCTCCGAGCTCGCCTCGATATCGGAGCGCCGCACGGACCGCCTCCTCGACCCGGCCCGGTCCCGGGGCCTCCCCGCGTTTCTCGCCAGCAACCCTGGTGTGCAGTCGGGATACATGATCGGCCAATACGTGCAGGCGGCCCTGGTCGCCGAGAACAAGGTGCTGGCGCATCCCGCCTCGGTCGACACCATCCCCACCTCGGGCAACCAAGAGGATCATGTCTCGATGGGATGGGGGGCGGGTCTGAAACTGAACCAGATCCTGGCCAACGCACGCAGGGTGGTCGCCATCGAGCTCCTCTGCGCCGCCCAGGGCATCGAATACCGGAGCCCGCTTCTGCCCGCACCCGGGACCGCCGCGATCGTGGGGCTGGTCCGGGCCCATGTCCCGCCCCTGAGCGAGGACCGCTCACTGACAGATGAGATCGAGGCGATCGCCGGCCTCGTCGCCGACGGATCGGTGGCTTCGGCAGCCGAAAGGTGAGCGATCTCCTCCTCACCGGGATCGGGCATCTCACTACCAACGCCGGCGAGCCGATGATCGACGCCACGGTGAAGATCGAAGGTGGATCGATTGTGTTCGTCGGACGGGCCTCGGACGCTCCCGAGCAAGGCAATTCCGCTCTAATCGAGTGCGAGGAAAGGGCGGTCATCCCCGGGTTCGCCGACAGCCACACCCATCTCACCTTCGCCGGGGACCGGGCCGCCGAGTTCTCGATGAAGATGGCAGGCGCCAGCTACGCCGACGTTGCAAAGAGCGGTGGAGGGATCCTCTCGACCGTGGCCGCCACCCGCGAGGCGGCGGAGGAGGACCTGTTCCAGTCGGCCGCCACCAGGGTCAGGAGGATGATCGCCGCCGGGACGACGACAGTGGAGATCAAGTCGGGGTACGGCCTCGAGCTCGACACGGAACTGCTTCTGCTCCACGTCGCCCGGAGGGTCGGTGCCGAGCTCCCCGTGAGCGTCAAGACCACCTTTCTCGGGGCACACGCCCTTCCGCCGGAGTTCCGAAACGATCGGAACGGCTATGTCAACCTGGTGATCGAGGAGATGCTGCCCGCGGCCGCACCGCTCGCGGACTACTGCGACGTCTTCGTCGAAGAGGGCGCCTTCTCGATCGAGGAGGCGAGACGCATCTTCGCCGCTGCCGAAGGGCTCGGCATGAGGGCACGTGTCCACGCCGAGCAATTGACCCATTCGGGCGGGGCGGCACTGGCCGCCGAGATCGGGGCGATCACTGCCGATCATCTCGACCATGTCACCGAGGAGGACGCGGCAGCCCTTTCCGCGTTCGGTGTGGTCGGAGTCCTGGTTCCCGGGGCCTCCTACATGATGCGCTCGCGCCAAGCACCGGGCCCGATGCTGATCGAGCACGGCCTCACCATCGCCCTCGCCACCGACTGCAACCCGGGCACCTCCTACTTCGAGTCGATGGGCCCGGTGATCAGCCTCGCAGTGG
>Ga0299907_10000819_pt1 | contig 16342 bp, 15 predicted proteins | sample RVTome_16_FD_198680 | JGI IMG/M metagenome (GOLD analysis project Ga0299907, IMG submission 198680) | Soil microbial communities from uranium-contaminated site in the Upper Colorado River Basin, Wyoming, United States - RVT152D67 (version 2) ...
ATACCTGAGGTACGTGGGCCCGTATCCGGGCCTACGGTGACAAAGAACGGAGACTCAGGCGTCTTCGTCGGTCTCTAGCCCAAGGGCGACGAATATCCGGTGTCTCTCCTCGTCGAAATGACTCTGACTGACGCGATCGGCTGCGTACTCGTCGCTGAGCCGGGCGAATTCCTCGTGGAGGTGGGTCTCCTCGTCGGCGGTCAGCTTGGGCGGCCCCTCGCCCTTGGCCTCTTGGCGTTCCTGCTTGTCTTCCTTCTTCTGCTGACGGGCAAGCTCCCGCGATCGCTTCGCCATGGCCTCACGGCCTCGCTTGGCCATGTCAGTTGCACGCCCTGGGTAGGTCGGAATTGGTCATGGAAGAGCCTTTCCTGGCTGCCGCTTTCCAGAGACCCTAACCGTCGGCGGGGGCTGAGCAGGGCGAGCGCCTTCGGCTATGAGGTCGTCAGCGGCTATCATGGTGGCACAGCGCACGCCTGATGCGTGCTGCGCCTTCTTCGCTTCCTTCGTTCCGTCGGGTGAAGTCACCGCAGGGCACAAGCCGAGACTCCCCGCTTCACGCGAATCAGTCCCGGATATCCCGGCGGGGCGTGAGCAATACGACGGCACGAGCTCAAAGGAGCATGCACATGTCCACCAACATCTACGTGGGGAATCTCACGTTCGACACCGATTCGCGGCGTCTCGAGGATCTCTTCTCGGAGCACGGCGCCGTGACCAAGGCCCAGGTCATCACCGATCGTGAGACCGGCCGCTCTCGTGGCTTCGGCTTCGTCGAGATGGGCTCGGCCGAAGCGGCCGAGAAGGCGATCTCCGCACTCAACGGCAAGGATCTCGGCGGGCGCCAGCTCACCGTCAACCTCGCCAAAGAGCGCTCTCGTTGATCAAAGCCGTCCCCAAGCCGAGAAGCTACGGGGCCAAACACAAAGCGGACCGGTGCACCGATTGCGGCCATCCTCTCAAGGAGCACCGCCAATCGGCTTGCACCGTCCCGCTATGTCGGTGCCTTGCACCGATCCGGGCTACCTGAGGAGCATGGCGCCATACGGCGCCTCTCGGGTCAGTCCTCGATCACCTCGACGATGACGAACCCGGTTACGGTTCCTCCTGGGCCAGAGGCGTCATCCACGATGCGGTAGGTGCCCGAGGCGACTTCCGGAATCTTGATCGGGTACGAGCTTGGCACCTCGAGCCCGACCGCCGGGATAGTCGTGTCCACGCCTGGGACGACTGCGATGGCTTCGCCATATCCCGGAGCGAAAGCCCGAACGATCTGGTGAGTGTCGACCCAGGCCGTTCCCTTCCAGCATTGCCAGGCCGCTCCGGCCCCGATATTGGAATTCTCTGGCAGCTCACCGCGCCCGATGGATAGCGTCGCCGGGCCACCGGCGGCGACGGGGTTCGGCTCGACCGTGAGATCGAGGGGTGAGTCGACCTCGAGTTCGCTGTCAGGCGGGTCGACGCAGGTTGCGTCCCCAATGGTTGTGCTGGTGGCGTCTTGGCGGTCGGTGGTGACGGTGGCACCCTGGTCGGCGCGTTGGCACGCCGCCACAACACCGCCCACGACGAGTAACAGCCAGACGACCAACCGAGTCACGTCATTCAGACGTTCAATCCTTGCGGAGAGTTCGTTCCTCCGATGTCCGTTGCTCCGCAAACGATTGCCGTCCTAGACTCGCCGACGGTGCAGCCATGACCATGCCCGTCCCCACCGACGTGATCGGAGACGACCTCACCTTTTCCCGCGAGCTGGATGGGATGAGGATCGACTATCAGGTCCCGGTCGAGATGCCGGACGGCGCCGTGCTTCGGGCAGACGTGTTTCGCCCGATCGGGGAGGGCGCCTACCCGGTGATCCTCACCCATGGCGTCTACGCCAAGGGCCTTCCCTTCAACGGCCCGATCTACAAGATGCAGTGGGACAAGCTCGTGGCCAAAGACCCGAGCGTCCTCGAGGGCTCGACCAACAAGCACCAGGCCTGGGAGGTCACCGACCCCGAGCGGTGGGTCCCACACGGTTACGCCCTGGCGCGGGTGGACTCCCGCGGCGCCGGATGGTCGCCGGGGGTGCTCTGGCCCCGAAACCCGCTCGAGTTCGACGACATCTCGAATTCGGTGGAGTGGGCGGGTACCCAGCCCTGGAGCACCGGACGGGTGGGCATCCTCGGCATCTCCTATTACGCGGTGATGGGGTGGGCCGCGGCGGAGCGTCAGCCCGAGCATCTGGCCGCCCTCATCGCCTGGGAGGGATTCACCGACTCCTATCGCGACGCCTACTACCACGGCGGCATCCTCAGCGAATTCACCAAACGATGGCAAGAACGGCAGATCAACCCGATCCAGTACGGCCAGGGGGAGCGCGCCCCGGTCAACCCCAACACCGGCCAGTCGGTGGCCGGGCCGGTCACCCTTCCCGAAGAAGAGCTCGAGGCAAACCGACAGGAGTCGTTTCCCGAGATCAAGAGCCATCCACTCTTCGACGACTGGCACCGCGACCGCGCCGTCGACCTCTCCCGGGTCTCGGTGCCGTTCCTCTCGGCGGCGAACTGGGGCGGCCAGGGCATCCATCCCCGGGGCAACTTCAACGGATTCGTCGAAGCCGCTTCCGAAGACAAGTGGCTAGAGGCGCACGGCGATACCCACTGGACGCACTTCTACTCGTACTACGGGCGCGACCTCCAGAAGCGCTTCTTCGACCACTTCCTCAAGAGTGAGGACAACGGTTTCGAGCGCACGCCGAGGGTCCAGCTCAATATCAGGCACCCCGGGGAGAGTTTCGTGTGGAGGGGGGAGAGCGAGTGGCCCCTGGCCCGCACCCAATGGACCGAGTATCGCCTGCATCCCGACCTCTCCCTGAGCCCAGATCACCCGGCCACCGCCGATGAGCTGGTCTACGAGGCCCTCGGCGAGGGTCTCTCGTTCACAACGGCGCCACTTGCCGAGGAGACCGAGATCACCGGCCCGCTGGCAGCCAAGCTCTTCGTGTCCTCGACCACCACCGACGCCGACCTCTTCCTCATCGTGCAGCTCTTCGACCCCGACGGGAACGAGGTCACCTTCGAGGGCTCGACCGACCCCAACACCCCGATCGCAAATGGCTGGCTCCGGGCCAGCCAACGCGCCCTCGACCCGGATCGGACCAAACCGTGGCAACCGTTTCACCCCCACGACCGCGTTGAACCGCTGGAGCCGGGCCAGGTCTACGAGCTCGACATCGAGATCGTCCCCACTTGCATCGTGGTCCCCGAGGGATACCGGCTCGGGCTCTGGGTGCGGGGGAAGGACTACGAGTATCGGGGCCCTCTCGACGAATATGGTCAGAGCTTCTATTACGCCACCCGGGGAACGGGTGGGATGACCCATGCCGATCCCGACGATCGCCCGCCGGACGTCTTCGGTGGCACGGTGACCGTTCACCTCGGGCCGGAGCACCCCTCCCACCTGCTGGTGCCGATCATTCCCAAGAGAGACGAATGAGGAGGCAAACCCGATCATGACGACCACGGTCGACTTCGTCGTCGCCGGCGGCGGGCACAACAGCCTGATCACCGCGGCCTATCTCGCCCGGGCCGGCCAAGAAGTGATCGTGTTGGACGCTCGCTCCGAGGCAGGAGGTGGGGCGGCCACCGAGGAGATCCTCACACCCGGTTTCCTCTTCGACACCTGTTCTACCGGGCAAACGCTGATTCGGGTCAACCCGGTGCTGTCGAAGGACGAGCTCGGTCTCGTGTCCGAGTTCGGCCTTACCTATATCGAGCCCGACCCGGTGGCGCATGTCGTCTTCCCCGATGGCGAGACCTTCACGATGTGGCTCGACGTGGAGCGCACCATCGAGGAGATCAGCCGATTCTCCCCGGCCGACGCCCTCGCCTACCGGCGGATGCTCGACGAGTTCGACGAGGTCAAGGGGATGTACAGCGCCTACCGATTCACTCCCATCGGCTACGGGCCATCGATCGACGAAGCCCTGGCCGCTCACCCCGCCGGAGCGATATGGCGCCGTCGCAACGTCATGTCGGCGTGGGAGGTGATCCGGCGCGAGTTCGAGAGCAGGCACATCCAGGCCTTCATGTCGTGGATGGCGTTCATGACCTCCCAGCCGATCGACTCGCCGGGATCGGGTTATCTCGCCTACTCCTTGGTGGGGGGTCGTCAGCGAAGCAGCTGGTCGGTCCCCCTCGGCGGCTCGGCCAGCCTGCCCCGGGCCCTGGTCGCCGCCCTCGAGGCGTATGGAGGCTCGGTCGTCACCGACACCCTCGTCACCTCGCTCATCACAGAGGAGGGGCGGTGTGTCGGAGTCGAGACGGAGGACGGCAGCGAATACCGGGCACGGGTTGGCGTGGTCTCCTCGATCCATGTCAAAGACCTGGTCGGCATGGCCCCTGCGGAGATGTGGGGCGAGGGGTTCGTCTATGGGGTGGACACATACGACGAAGGGCTGTCCTCATTCGCCTCCTATTACGCCGCGACCGAGGCGCCCCAGTTCCGCTCATCAGGATCCGAGCCGGTGGCCGCGGTCTCGGCCGGCACCGCCCCGTGGCCCGAGGACGTGATCGAATTCGGCCGTGGGCTGCGCGAGCGACGGCTTCACCGACCGGGCACCTTCCTCCTCTTCGCCACGCCCACCCTGGTCGACGAGACTCGGGCCCCCGCCGGCGGGCACACCATCAAGATCCTCAGCCTGGCGCCGTACGACTGCCCCGACGACCTGGGCGACTGGGAAACGGGCAAGGACGCCCTGGCCGCCGAGCATTTCGAGACCTTGCGTAATTGCGCGCCGAACCTGACCGACGAGAAGATCCTGGCCCGGAAGGCGAAGAGCCCGGTCGACATCGAAGCCGGCAACCCGCACATGTGGCGGGGCACCATCCACGGTGGTGACCGCGGGCTGGCCTACGGCGGCCCGCAGCGACCGGTGCCGGGATGGGCCTCGCATCGTATGCCCATCGCCGGCCTCTACCAGACCGGCGCCACCACCCACCCCGGTGGCTCGATCACCGGTGGGCCGGGGCGCAACGCGGCAATCGTCATCCTCGACGACTTGGGGATGAGCCTGGACAGCATGGTGGCCAAAGGAGGAAAGCTATGACTACCCAGATCGACCTTGGCTTCGCCCCCAACGAGGACCCGTTCGTCGTGGCCCACGGCGGCTTCTACCGGCGCTGGCTCTCGATGCTCGATGACATCGAGGAGCTGAAGGAGACGGTGACCCGGCTGGAGGGAACCACCGAGGACAAATGGGTGCCGGTCTGGGAGGAGGTGGCGCGTCGCTATGAGGACGAAGGCGATCGGCTGGAGGCGGCCGGCGACTTCGACGCGGGGCGTAATGCCTATCTCCAGGCCAAGACCTACTACGCCATCGGGCGGTTTCCCGGCGAGATCAGCGAGGTGAAGCGGCGGATAAGCGACGATTGCGCCCGGGCCTATCTCAAGGCATGTGGCCATCTCGACCCGCCGATGGAGGTCGTCGATTTCGAGCATCAGGGCATGACGGTGCGCGCCCATTTCCGCGCTCCGGTGTCCGACGTTCCAGTCCCGGCCGTGCTGATCATGTGCGGCGCCGATGTGTTCAAGGAGGACCGGGGCTGGGCCCAGGACCTGTGCATGGAGAATGGCATGGCGTCACTGGTGATGGATGGTCCCGACACCGGGGAGAACCCGTTCCCGTGGGCTCCGGAGTCGGTGTCGGCCTGGGAGGCGGCGGTCGACTATCTAGCTTTCCGACCCGAGGTCGATGGGGATCGGGTCGGCGCCTTCGGGATCAGCCGGGGCGGTTACTCGGTGATGCAACTCGCCGGCACTGCCCCCGGAAAGCTGGGGGCGGTGGTGGCCAATGCCGGCCACCCGTTCGGCTACGTCATGCCCGACGACGAGCTCGAGGAATTCGTGCGGGTGCGCAACGAGCGCGCCACCTGGCGATTCGGCGGCCCCGACGACCCGCCTTCGTTCCCACCGACGACGATGGAGAAGGAACGGTCCGACTTCAAGCACTGGGCGCTCTCGGAACAGGGGATTCTCGACAACATCACAATGCCGGTGCTGATGATCAACGGCAAGCTCGACCATCTCGCCCCGATCGGGAACATCTACTTCATGCTGGAGACCGGGCCTGCCACCGGCAAGGAGGCACGGGTCTACGCCGATGCCGGCCATTGCGCCTTCAAGTACCAGTCGCACTGGGCCCCCGCCACTTTCCAATGGCTGGCGGAGAAATTGGGACAGGCGCAGGGGTAGGAGCCGGGTAGAACCGCTCCGGTATTCAGCCGATCCGTCTCAGGCCCCGGGGCACGTCGTGCAACGCCCGGTGCCCGTCGCCGGTGACGACCACCAGGCACCCGGTCTGGACGCCGGCCTTCTCGTCGGTGGTGATCACGTTGGGCTGGATCACCAGGGCCATCCCCTCTTCCAGCACCATGTCTGGCGTGGGGAGGTTGGGCCGGCTCTTGCTTCCCAAGACCGGGGGCAGATAGCCGCCGCCATATCCGTGTACCAGGTCGTCGTAGATGGTGAAGCCCATCTCCTCGATCACCGCAGACGCCTCGACCAGATCGCGGACATGGGTACCGGGCCGCGTCACGGCCGCGATGGCATCGAAGGCGGAGTCGGCGGCCGCGTGGAGGTCGGCGAAGAGCGGGGTCGGGTCGGCCTCGATGGTGAAGCTCCTCAGAACCTGGCCGGCGTAGCCCCAGAAAGCGGCGCTGATCTCACAGAAGAGGATGTCACCCGCCTGCAGCGGGCGCGTCGATTGGAATTGCGATGGCACACAGACATCCGGATCTGCCATGGGGGTGGCGGCGAAGTAGTGGATGTGGTTGGTCCCGCCCTCGGCGAGGTAAGCCGACTCCATGATCGCAGCGAGCCGTCGCTCGTCCATGCCCACCCGGGCCTGGGTGGCTACCGCCTCCACCGCCAGGTCGGAGAGTCTCGCCGCTACTTCGAGACGCTCGATCTCCTCGGATGACTTGACCAGACGCAGACGCTGATACTCGCGGTCGAGGCTCACCAGATCGCCGACCGACCCGGCGAGGTCTCGGTGATCTCGATAGCCCAGCGGCCCCAACACCCCAACCCGCTGCCCCTCTGTCAGACGCGCACCGAGGATCTCCCCGAGCCGCGTGATGGTGGAAGGGCCGCCCCATTCGACCACGCAGTCGGCGGCAATCCGACGGGCATTCGGGAGGTGGTTGTAATGCTGGACCAGCAAGTGGAGCGGTTCACCGGGGGTGAGGACGAGCGCGGCCTCCCGGGTGACCGGCCACTCCGAGAGCCATTGCACAGCAGAGCCAGTCCGCTCCGATCCGTAGGCGACCAGGTGCCCCACCCCGGCTCTCTCCATGAGCTCGACCATGGCCAGGCGTCTTCGTTGCAGCTCACCCACCGAGAACCGGGGGAAGGGATCGGTGTTGCCCGCCACCACCTTCAGAGCTCGCGCCGCCGGGAGGTGTGGAGGACACAGCTGGTGACATGGCCGGGCTCGACCATTTCCAGCTCCACCGGCGCCACCGGGCGAAACTTGAGCAGGACCTTGCTGGCTTCCACCGACATGCTCTCCAGCGCCGGAGACATCGCCGGAGGCATGCTCCCGCCGGAGATTGCCTTGCCCACGGCCTCAGCCGAGTCATCGTCGGCGAAGGCCAGGGTGGCGTCGAAGTTCGAGCGCCGCTCCACGCCGGTCATGGACTCCAGCAGGTCGGTCTCAACGCTGAGCCAGGAGACCGCGTCGTCTACTTCCCATCCACAAATCGGCGTTGCCACCGGGCACCGGGTGTGGAACCGGCACCCTTCGGGAGGATTGGCCGGGTCGGGGACCGTGCCCTCCAGGCCCTCGATCTCCTTGTCGACATCGGCATCGAGGTCGGGGTTGGCGGCGAGCAGCGCATCGGTGTAGGGGTGGCGGGGGCGCTCGAACAACTCCGTGGCTGTGCCCTGCTCCACCACCTCGCCCAGGTACATGACTGCGATGCGGTCGCTCATCAATCTGACCACGCCCAGGTCGTGGCTGATGAACAGATAGGTCAGGCCGCGGTCACGCTGCAGCTCATGGAGCAGATTGAGGATCTGCGCCTGCACCGAAACGTCGAGAGCGCTGGTCGGCTCGTCGAGCACGATGAACTCGGGATCGAGGGCCAAAGCGCGGGCGATGGAGATTCGCTGCCGCTGCCCACCGGAGAACTGATGGGGGTAGCGGAAGAGGTGCTGGCGGCCCATGCCGACGCTCTCGAGCAATGACACCACCCGCTCGGTCAGCTCGGCCCCGGAGGCCTCCTTGTGGATGCGCAGCGGCCGGCCCACGATGTCCTTGACCAGCTGTCGGGGGTTGAGGGAGCTGAAGGCATCCTGGAACACAACTTGACAGTTTCGGCGATAGGCCCGCCAGGCGTCGCCGGTGAGGGCGGTCACCAAGTGACGCGATTCGATCTGCTCCATCCTCTTGCGCTGCTCGGAGGTCCGATCGCCTTCGGGGACCGCGAGGATGTCTTCCAGCGCAGCACGATCGACATCGGAGAGCCGGAAATAGATCCCTCCGCCTGTCGGGGAAGTGATGCCACTGATGCACCTCCCGAGGGTGGTCTTCCCACACCCGCTCTCACCAACCAGGCCCAATGTCTCGCCGCGGCGGACCTCGAGCGACACGCCGTCTACCGCCTTGACATGGCCGACCACCTTCTGCAGCACCCCGTCCTTGATCGGGAAATACTTCTCCACGCCAAGCAGTGTCATCACCGGTCGATCGCCCACCGATCGGTCGCGCTCCAGCCACTCGGCCTGCACCGAGGTCACCGGGTCCTCCGCTCGTATGAGGGCAGCTTGTCGGGGCCGATGCCGAGCTCAGCCGGCTCGTCGTAGATATGGCAGGCAACTCCATGCTCGAAGTCGTGGCGCAGGAAACGGGGATCGACCTCACCGCACACTTCGGCCGCATAGGGGCACCGGGTGTGAAACCGGCAGGAAGGTTGCGGGTCGATCAGCTCTGGGACGTTGCCTTCGATGGCGGCCAGCTCCCCCCGTTTGTTCCTCGACGACGGGACCGCCGCCATGAGGCTCCGGGTGTACGGGTGGAGCGGCTGCCGGAACACGTCGTCGGTGCTGCCGATCTCGGCGATCCTCCCGGCGTACATGACCGCGACACGGTCACTGATCTCGCGCACCAGGGAGAGGTCGTGGCTTATGTAGAGCACCGAGGTGTGGTGCCGTTGCTGCAGCTCTCTGATCAGCTTCAGGATCTTGGCCTGGATGGTCACATCGAGAGCGGTCGTGGGCTCGTCGGCGATGAGGAGGTCGGGGTTGCATGCGAGCGCCTGGGCGATGAGGACCCGCTGCTTCATCCCGCCCGAGAGCTCGTGTGGGTAGCGGTCCATGACCTTGCGCGGGTTCGGGATCTGAGTCTCGGCCAGTGCCGCGGCGACTCGATCCTCGACCTCTCCCCTCACCTTCGCCGCCTTCGAGCGCAGCGGGGGGAGTTTGAGCAGGACCCGCTCGACCTTGCCGGACTCCTGGTTGGCGGCGCGGCGGATGATCACCGGCGGGTTGGGGCCGAAAGACTCGAGGAGCTCCTCGCTTCGGTGCTGGAGGAACACCTCGGCGAGCTGATTCCCGATCGAGAGGGCAGGGTTCAGGGCCTTGCCCGGGTCCTGGAAGATCATTGCTATGCGGTTGCCGCGTATCTCCAGCATCTCGTCGTCGGCAATGGTCAGCAGGTTTACCGGCCCCCCGCCTGCGGCTCGCGCCTCGCTCGACCAGAAGTCGATCTTCCCGCCCGCATACACGCCGGGCGGGCTGGCCACCAGACGCATGAACGAGCGCGCGGTGACGCTCTTGCCGCAGCCGGTCTCACCAACCAATCCCAGGGTCTCCCCGTCCCGGATGTCGAATGAGACACCATCGACTGCATGCACCATCCCGGCCTTGGTCTTGAAGTGGATGCTGAGGTCCTGCACCGACGCCACAAGTGCCCCGGCTGCCCCTTCAGCCGAGATGCCGACTGCTGCCGTCGAGGTCACCTGGATTCGGTCCTTGGGTCCAGCACGTCGCGAAGGCCGTCGCCCACCAGGTTGAAGGCCAGCGCCCAGAGGAAGATCATCAGCCCGGGGAAGGTCGAGGCCCACCAGCGCCCGGTGGAGATGCCGACCTGGCCCTCGCTGACGAGGACTCCCCACTCGGCCAGACCTGCCTCGGACAGGCCGATGAAGCTGAGGGTGGCGCCAACGAGGACGATCGCCCCCATGTCCATCGTCGCCTGGACCATCACCGGGGTGATGGAGTTGGGGAGGACGTCCTTGAGATAGATCCGGAACTTGGTGTCGCCGATCACCCGGGCGGAGTCGACGTACTCGTTCTGCTTCACATGGATGATCTGCCCCCGGATGATTCGGGCGTACTTCACCCAATAGACGATGGCCAGGGCGAGGATGATGTTGGTGAACGACGGGCCGAGCACCGCGGCGATGGCCAGGGCGAAGATGAGCTCGGGTATGGCGAGGAAGACGTCAACAACCCGCATCAGGATCTCGTCGACCTTGCCCCCGATGAAGCCGGCCAGGCTCCCCACGACGATGCCGATGGTCACGGTCACCGCGACGACGATGATCGAGAGCCGCAGGGAGGTGCGGGAGCCCCAGATCACTCCGTAGAGGACGTCACCGCCGTGTGCCGTGGTGCCCAGTGGATGGCCTGCGGTTCCCGGCGGCTCGTTGAGGGCGGTCCAGTCCCGCGGCATCTGGTAGGGGTTCGGCTCGTTGGGAGTGGTTATGACCGGCGCCAAGAGCGCCATGGCGAACATGAGAACGATGATCACGAGCCCGATCACGGTGACCGGGTTGCGCAACGTCTGGACTGTGACCTCGCCCGTGCGTCGGAGTCGGACCGACAAGGCCCCGGTGGCGGGGGGGATGACGGTGCGGGGCTGGGCGACGTCGGCCATGGTCAGCTCCCCAGCACGACCCGGCGGTCGAGATAGGCGTAGATGATGTCGACGGCCAGGTTCACCGTGAGGAAGAGAACGCTTGTGAAGAGGACGTAGGCCATGATCGTGGCCTGATCGCCACGTAAGACGGCGTCGGCCAGCCATCGCCCCAGCCCGGGCCACTGGTAGATGATCTCGACCACCACCGTCCCCTGGAGCAGGAACCCGAAGCTGAGGCCGATCACGGTCATCGTCGGGATGAGGGCGTTGCGTCGGGCGTGCCTCTTCAGGACCAGGCGCTCGGGGAGCCCCTTGGCGCGGGCGGCGTCCACATAGTCCTCGTTGAGCTCTTCGACGAGCGACGAGCGCATCATCCGGGTGATGATCGCTGTCGTCGCCAGGCCGAGGGTGATGGCGGGGAGGACGAGGTGCCAGATGGCGTCCCGGAACGCCTGCCAGCTCCCGGCCATGAGCGAGTCGATGGTGTAGAGCCCGGTGGGATGGGCGATCGAGGCCCAGATGGCCGGGTCGGACCGGCCCACCGGGAACCAACCCAAATAGACCCAGAACACGATGAGCAGGACGATGGCGAACCAGAAATCCGGCATGCTCGAGCCACTCACCGAGAAGACGCGGGTGAGATGGTCGGGCAGACGGTCGCGTCTGGATCCGGCGAAGGTTCCCAACGTGACTCCCAGAGTGACCGCCACCAGGCCGGCGGCGGTGGCGAGCTCCATTGTGGCCGCCAGTTTGCCCCGGAAGACCTGGGTCACCGGGGCTACGGCCACGCCGGACCAGCCGAGGTCTCCGCGCAGGACCCCGCCGGCCCAGGCGACATACTGCACCGGCAGAGGGTCGTTAAGGCCGTAGCGGTCCTCGAGCTCCTCGACTTCCTCCGGCGTCATCTCGTGTGACATGTAGATGCCGATGGGCGACCCACCCACCCGGGTCAAGGCGAACACGATGATGGACACGCCGATCAGCAGTATCGGGAGGACCATCAGACGCCGGATCAGGTAGTCGCGTATCTGCATGAGAAGGTGCGCTCAGTGTGGCAGGTGGGGGGCCTTTTGGAACTGGCCCCCCACCGCCGTCTCTACTTATCGAAGAAGGCGAACTTCACGCTGGGACGGGGCCACAGCGGGTTCATCACGAAGCCCTGCACATGGTCACGATGGGCGTTGAGCGCGATCTCGTTGCCGGCGATGATCCACATCGGGTCGTCGTAGAGCATCGGCGCCAGCTCCGCGTACATGGCCAAGCGCGCGTCGGTGTCCAGCTCGGTGCCGGCCTCCTCGATGATCGAGGCGATCGCATCGGGATCCTGATACATGTCCCTCATCCCGTGGACCGTCCCCCACTCCCCATCGGGGTGAATGTAGGCCTGCATCAGTGCATCGGGGTCGGCGAACGGGTCCGAGTTCTTGGCCCACAACGCGTAGGGGATCGGGTCCGAGGCGTGTGCCTCGTCGAACTGCGACTCGGCCTGCGCCAGCACCCGGATCTGGAAGGCCGGGTTCAGCGCCGCCATCGAGTCCTGGAGGACGAGCGACGCCACCTCGAACAGGTTCCCTTCTTCGGCGATTATCGACACCGTGAATCCCTCGTCCCACACCCCGGCCTCGCGGAACAGCTCTTCCGCCGCAGCCAGGTCCTGGGCGTAGACCGGGTAGTCCTCGCTGAACCCCAGCATCCCCTGCGGGAAGTAGTGGGGGAGCGTGGCTCCCTGGCCACCCAGGGCGCCGTCGATGAAGCCCTGGTAGTCGAAGGTGAGGTTGAACGCCCTGCGAATCAACGGGTCCTGGAAGAACTCAGGCGTGACCGTGTCCTCCGGTGGGAGCGACCCCTCTTCGAACCGGGTGTTGAATCCGATGTGGATGGGCTCGAGCAGGAACTCACCGGAGTAGATCTCGACACCCTCGGCGCCCTCCAGATCGGGCACCAGCGAAGGGTCGATCTCCATCATGTCGTATTCACCGGCCCGCAGCCCGAGGATGCGGGTGTCGGTGTCCGGGGCGATGTCGATTCGCACGTCGATGTTGGCCGGTGTGCCCCAGTAGTCCCCGAACACGCCGAGCTGGAAATTCTCCCCCCGGTTCCAAGCGGTCAGCTCGTAGGAGCCGGTGCCCACCGGGTTGGCCGTCATGAACTCGTTCACCTCTCCGGCGGCAACGCCTCCATTGGCCTCGACGGCGTCCTGGCTGACGATCGACGCCACTGAAGACGTGACGACGGCGTTGAGGAAGGCGGCACTCGGCTGTTGCAGAGTCACCTCGAAGGTGAAGTCGTCGACAACGGTGGTCTCGGCCACGATGTCGGAGAGCAGGCCGGCGTTCCCGTCAGGAAGATCCATGGTCATCGCCCGATCCCAGGAGTACTTGACGTCCTCGGCGGTCAGATCGGTGCCGTCGTGGAACACGACGCCCTCCCGGATCGGGAAGGTGAAGGTGAGACCGTCATCGGAGATGAGACCGTTGTCGAGGGTCGGCACCTCGGTGGCGATACCTGGGATCAAGTCCGGCCCGTCGGGCCCGACCTCGAGCAGACGCTCGTAGACCTGGGTGATGATGGTCTCGCCACCTTCACCCGGCTCGACCTGGGCGGGGTCTACCGTGGTCGCCTCGTCGTCGGCGGCATGGACGAAGACGTCTCCACTGTCCTCGCCACCACCGGTGGTGGCCGGGGCCTCCCCCTCCTCGGTGGTCGTCGCGGGGGCTTCGCTGCCCCCGGTGGTGGAGTCGGTGGTGCCTCCGGTGGTGCAGGCGGCTGCGACCATGGCCAGGGCAAGTAGCGCCGTCCACCATCGTGTCCATTTTCGGCTCGTGCTCATCAATTCATTCCTCCTCGTTTGCGCCGGCTGTCCCGCACCACCGGCCTGGCCCCACAATCGTTTGCTGGTTCGGCTGGTGCGATTTGTCCCAGCAATCGATTGTCACGCGGGACAGTAGCCAATACGATCGCCACCGGGCAACAGGTTCTCAGGAGGTTCGACATTGGGCCGTTACGCCATCAAGACACCGACTCATCACACCACGTGGGACAAGATGCTCGGGGTGTGGACCGCGGCCGACGCCACCGAGGTCTTCGAGTCGGCCTGGAACTTCGACCACTTCTACCCGCTGCGGGGCGACACCAACGGCCCCTGTCTGGAGGCGTGGGTGACGCTCTCCGCCCTCGCCCAGGCCACGACCCGGATTCGGCTGGGGACGATGGTGTGCGGGATGCACTTTCGGCATCCGGCGGTGACTGCCTCGATGGCATCGTCCCTGGACATCGTCTCAAAGGGTCGGCTCGAGTTGGGCCTGGGGGCAGGCTGGTACCCGCTCGAAGCCGATGCCTACGGGATGGACCTGGGGACGGTCGACGAGCGCATGACTCGCTTCGAGGAGGGCACCGAGGTCATCCACATGCTCCTCACCCAGGAGACCACCGACTTCGAGGGCAGGTTCTACTCGCTGCACGAGGCTCGAAACGAGCCGAAGCCGGTGCAGAAGCCCAGGCCGCCGATCGTCATCGGGGGCCGCGGTGAGAAGCGCACCCTCCGGCTGGTGGCCCGTTTCGCCTCGATGTGGGATGCCCTCTTCGTCGAGGAAGAGCTCGACGAGTGGCGCCGGCTCAGAGATGTGCTGTGGGGTCATTGCACAGAGGTGGGGCGGGACCCATCGGAGATCACCCTGTCATCACATCTCCATGTCGACCCGGAGCCCGATCCCGCCGAGGTCGCTGAACGCGCCGACAAGCTGTTCGACTCCGGTCTCGACCTGGTCATCGTCGGTCTCACCGCTCAGCACGACGCCTCTACGGTGGAGAAGCTGGCGGGCGCTTTCGGATAACCATTCGCGCCAAAACGATGGCTAACGCCCCTCGCCCGGGGTGAGGAGGCCCTTCTCGAAGGCGCGCCCACCGCGGCGGCGCGGTCGTTGACGCCGAGCTTGGCGTAGATGTGGAGGAGGTGGGTCTTGACCGTCGCCTCGCTGACGAAGAGCCGCTCGGCCACCTCACGGTTGGTCGCTCCCGACGCCACCAGCTGGAGCACCTCCATCTCGCGTTGGCTGACGGTCCCCTTCACGGGCTGGCGGACCTGTTCGAGAAGGCGGGCGGCGACACTCGGGGAAGGGACGGCTTCGCCGGCGGCGGCCGAGCGCACCGCCCGCAGCAGCTCGTCTCGCGGTGCGGCCTTGAGGAGGTACCCGGTCGCCCCCGCCTCGATGGCGGGCAGCACGTCGCTGTCGGTATCGAAAGTGGTCAGGACGAGGATCCGAGCCGGGATCCCGAGCTCGGTCATCTGAAGGATCGCCGAGACCCCGTCCATCTCGGGCATGCGGAGATCCATCAACACGACATCGGGGGCGTGGGCACGGGCTTTGGAAAGGCGTCCGCCCCGTTGGTCGCCTCGGCCACCACCTCGAAGCCTCCTTCCCCTTCGAACTTGCCCCGCAGACGGTTCCGGACCACCGGGTGGTCGTCGACGATGAGAAGGCGGACCGGTCGGTCGTCAGTCATCGGATGAGTCGATCGGGATGGCGGGAAGGGTGGCGCAGACCGCAGTCCCCCCGGCTCGGACTCGATCTCAAGGGTTCCGGCCAGCCGCTCCACCCGCTGCCGCATGGCGGTGAGGCCGAATCCGGGGTCGGCTCCGGCGCCGTTGGGCCCGCTGCCCGGCACGAATCCGTTGCCGTTGTTCTTTCGTCGCTGCGTTCTGACCGTGGTCAGCGTGCCGGGCTCGAGCTACGCCCACATCGCCCGACTGGCCAATATCCGATCGGATCGCGGATGAGGGCCGGTATCAGCCGATCGGTTGACCCCCGTCCGCCCTGAGGTCATCGGGGGATTCCGGGGGAACTCCCCGATGGTGGGAGGAGCCGGGTCGCGTCATGGTTGGGGGGTGGATCTGGTCGACCCCACCCTCATCGAAGTCGTCCCCGATCGCCCGGCGGGGCGTCGCCGCCGTCGGCTCGCTCTATGGCTGGCGGTGGGCATCGCCGCGATCGGGGCAGTGTTCCTCGTCGGAGACGACATCGCTGGATGGTGGGCCGGCCTCTCCGAGACCTTGGCCACTCCGCACGCATTCAGGGCGTGGGTCGATGGCCTCGGTGCCTGGGGCCCGATCGGGTATCTCCTCGCCCAGGCAGCTCAGGTGGTGGTGGTCCCAATACCGGGGACCCTCTTTCCGCCGGTCGGTGCTCTCGCCTTTGGCCCGTGGCCGGCACTTGCGCTGAGTCTGGCCGGGATGGCGCTCGGGTCGGCGGTGGTGTTCCTGGTAGCGCGCCGATGGGGGAGACCGCTTGCAGTCCGGTTGGTCGGCGCCGACCGAATTCACCGCTACGAGAGCCTGATGACGGCCCGGGGTGGCCTCCTCATCTGGCTCGTGTTCCTCCTGCCACTCCTGCCCGATGACGCGGTTTGCGCCCTTGCCGGGCTGTCCGGGATCGGGTTCCGCCG